>OLNJ01000087.1_pt1 | contig 87924 bp, 76 predicted proteins | sample 1672191 | NCBI WGS metagenome assembly OLNJ01 (sample SAMEA3136657, study PRJEB25190) | human gut metagenome | biome: human gut; feature: human-associated habitat; material: faeces | place: Austria | collected 2013
GCTGACTCCTGTAAAATACAGAAATCAGCTTTTAGCAGCTTAGCCCCTTTTTTTTAATGTCCTTGACATAGGGTCCACTTTACTTAATAAAAGACATTCCGAGAATTTTATTTATTATTCAAATTCAATAGTTGCAGGTGGTTTTCCTGTACAATCATACATTACTCTGTTTACACCATTAACTTCATTTACTATTCTAGTAGTTACTTTTCCAAGAACTTCCCATGGTAAATCAGCAGATTCTGCTGTCATGAAATCACTTGTAGTTACAGCTCTTAAAGCAATTGCATAATCATAAGTTCTTTCATCACCCATAACTCCTACAGATCTCATATTAGTTAAAGCTGCAAAGTATTGACCGATTTCTTTATCAAGTCCAGCCTTAGCTATTTCTTCTCTATAAATAGCATCTGCATCTTGAACTATTCTTACTTTTTCAGCAGTTACTTCACCAATAATTCTAATACCAAGTCCTGGTCCTGGGAATGGTTGTCTGTATACTAAATGTTCTGGTATATTAAGCTCTAAACCAGCTTTTCTAACTTCGTCTTTAAATAATAATCTTAATGGTTCGATTATTTCTTTGAAATCAACGTAATCAGGAAGTCCTCCAACATTGTGGTGAGACTTAATTACAGCTGAATCTCCTAATCCACTTTCAATTATATCTGGATAAATTGTACCTTGAACTAAGAAGTCCACAGCTCCAATTTTCTTAGCTTCTTCTTCAAATACTCTAATGAATTCTTCGCCTATGATTTTTCTCTTAGTTTCTGGATCTTCTACCCCAGCAAGAGCCTCATAGAATCTTTCTTGAGCATTAACTCTAATAAAGTTTAAGTCATATTGACCTTCTGGTCCAAATATAGCTTCTACTTCATCTCCCTCATTTTTTCTAAGTAAACCATGGTCAACAAATACACAAGTTAACTGCTTTCCAATAGCTTTTGATAATAAAACTGCTGCAACAGATGAGTCAACTCCACCTGATAATGCACATAAAGCTTTACCATTTCCTACTTTTTCTCTTATTTCTTCAATTGTCTTTTCAACAAATGAATCCATTTTCCAGTCTCCAGAACACTTACAAATGTTATAAACAAAGTTTGATAACATCTTAGTTCCTTCTTGAGTATGCATAACTTCTGGATGGAATTGAACTGCATATAAGTTCTTTTCTGCACATTCCATAGCTGCAACTGGACAAACAGGAGTATTTCCTATAATTTTAAATCCTTCTGGAGCTCTTTCTATGTAATCAGTGTGACTCATCCAACAAATTGTTGATGGTGCAACACCTTCAAATAATTTTGATTCAACATCAACAGCAACTTCTGTCTTACCATATTCACTTACAGGCGCAGTAGCAACTTTTCCTCCAAGTACATGAGACATAAGTTGTGAACCATAGCAAATACCAAGTACAGGTATTCCTAATTCAAATATAGACTTATCACATAAAGGAGAATTTTCACCATATACACTGTTTGGTCCTCCAGTGAAGATTATTCCTTTTGGGTTCATTTCTCTTATTTTTTCAACGCTTAAATTATAAGGATGAACCTCACAATATACATTACACTCTCTAACTCTTCTTGCAATTAATTGATTATATTGACCACCAAAGTCAAGTACTAATACTAATTCTCTACTCATTAGAATCCTCCTAATGTTTTTTATTTAATTATCTCGTAAAATTATACACTTTTCAACAAAAATGTTAAAATCTAAACACAGAAACTCCAAAAAGGAGTTTCCATATCTAACTATTAACTAAGAACTATTAACTATTAACCATCCAAACTATTCTCTAACACTATAATTTGGTGCTTCCTTAGTTATATTTATATCATGTGGATGACTTTCTCTTATTCCTGATGCAGTTTGAACAACAAATCCAGCATTTTCAAATAAATCTTCTAAAGTTGGAGCTCCAAGGTATCCCATACCTGATCTTATTCCACCTATTAATTGGTATAAAGTATCAGCTACTGGCCCCTTATATGCAACTCTTCCTTCAACACCTTCTGGAACAAATTTCTTAGTACCATTTTGGAAGTATCTATCAGAAGAACCTTTCTCCATAGCCCCTAAAGAACCCATTCCTCTATAAACTTTATAACTTCTTCCTTGATATATTTCCATTTCACCTGGTGCTTCTTCACAACCAGCAAGCATTGATCCCATCATACAAGCACAAGCTCCACCAGCTAAAGCCTTAACTATATCTCCTGAATACTTAAGTCCACCATCAGCAATTACTGGAACTCCATGTTTTCTTCCTTCTTCAGCACAATCCATAACTGCAGTTAATTGAGGAACCCCTACCCCAGCAACTATTCTTGTTGTACAAATTGATCCTGGTCCAATACCAACCTTTATACAGTCAGCTCCAGCTTCAGCTAAATCTCTTGTAGCTTCTGCAGTAGCAACATTACCAGCAATTATTTGAAGATCAGGATATTTAGCTTTTATCTTTTTAACACCATCAATAACTCCTTTAGAGTGACCGTGAGCTGTATCTAATGTAATAACGTCAACTTGAGCTTTAACTAAGGCATCAACTCTATCCATCATATCATTAGTTATTCCAACTGATGCTCCACAAAGCAGTCTTCCTCTTGAATCCTTTGCTGCGTTTGGATATGCTCTAACTTTTTCTATATCCTTTATTGTTATAAGACCTTTTAAGTTGTTTTCTGAATCAACTAAAGGTAATTTTTCTATTTTATGAGTCTTTAATATTTCTAAAGCTTCTTCTAATGTTGTTCCTTCTGGAGCTGTTACTAATGGACTCTTAGTCATAACTTCTGAAATTACTTTATCATAGTTTGTTTCAAAAACTATGTCTCTGTTAGTTATGATTCCTACTAATTGAGTTCCTCTTGTAACTGGAACACCTGAGATTCTATATTGAGACATTAATTCTAATGCTTCTCTTACTGTATGGTCTTCATTCAAGAATATTGGATCTGTAATTACTCCATTTTCTTGTCTCTTAACTCTATCAACTTCTTTTGCTTGATCTTCAATTGTCATGTTTTTGTGTATTATTCCGATTCCGCCTTCTCTAGCCATTGCAATTGCCATCTTAGATTCAGTAACAGTATCCATACTTGCACTCATTAGTGGTATGTTTAGTGTTATTGTCTTTGTTAATTGAGTTTTTAATGAAACTTGATTTGGTAAAACCTCTGATTTGTTTGGTACTAGTAATACATCATCAAATGTGTAAGCTGTTTTTAATATTCTTGCCATACTTAATCTCTCCTATCATAATTATTTATCTTTATATTTATGTAATAAATGCATTTTATATCTGATTATTTATTTTTGGGGTTAATCAAATAAAAAAAAGCATATTAAGTCCGCTATCTATAAGTGAACATTAATATGCTTTTACCCTATACATTATTCGTGTTTAGGTAAGTATATCAAACTCACTCATAGATGAAAATTTAAGGTTTTCAGTAGAAACACCCTGCCATATTCAGGGTTTATATGAGTTGTTTTATTATTCGTGTTTTTTCGCTTTTTATTATTATAGTTTATGGTTTATGGCTTGTCAATATAATAAATTGAAACAAATAAATGCTAATAATATATTTGCCATCTTTGTGGTATATTATTAGCATTTATAAATATCTTATTGTTCATTTTTAGTAATTTTATTAATATCTCTACTTATTTTATGATAAATTATTATTTTAGTTATTATCTAAATATAAATATTTTTAATTTATAGAACTTAATTCTTATTCAATCCTATTTTATATAACTTCATCTTTTTTTAATTAGTTAAAAACTCGTTAATAAAATTCAACACTTTCTCACTAGAAGGTATAAGCCCTATTGCATTTATATTTATATCAACTTTATAAAAATATAATTTTCCTAGTACCAAAATAAAACTTTTCCCATTATTATTTATTGTATATCCCACTGGCTTTCCACTCGGACTATTAATATTTTTCATAACAATAATAGCACTATTCCTTATATTAGTAGTAAAAGTTTCTCTACTATATAATTCTCCATTAACTAAAAAACCACTATCAATCAAGTCCCAAATTACATATTCACTCGAATCAATTGATCCCGTTATAGTATTACTATTATTTGATTCTAATGTAAATATACCTCTAGCATATATATTTTCTTTAATATATAAATCACTATTATATAGTTTTATATTTAGTTGCTCATTTACATCCACTCCCGATTCCTTAACTAGCAACTTACTATCTTGTGAATTTATATTTATTCCGCTATTAGAATATATTCTTTGTTTTATACACATCAAACTACTATTGCTTATAACTATATTTATCTTATTATTTATCTCAATCCCACCTTTAACTATTAAATTACTATTATTTAATATAATAGTTAATGGCTTATTAGACCTTATCGACTGCTCTACAACTAATGTACTATTAACAAGTTCTATAGTTTCAATATTGTTATTATAAAAATCTAAACTATTATTTACTTTCACAGTTTTATTTTCTATTTTATTTAAATCCTCTGACTTAATTTGAGAATTTTCTAAAGTATAATCAAATTGAATATTGCTCCATTTATCATCATTACCTAATTCATTGACAAAATTTTCAACATTGATTTGATTTATTCTAATATTTAAACTATTAAGTTCACTATTATTCCCTGAGTCTTTAACTATTTGATTATTAATATCAATCTTTCCTCCTGATGCTATACTATCTATAAAACTTAATTGGTTATTTTCCTTTACTTCAATATCCCCTTTTACATTTAAGCAAGCAAATGGATTAAATATTATGTTACCTACACTATCTACAGTAAGATTTACACTAATAATTTGTTCCTCTTTCTTTTGAATAGTAGAATTGCTTTCTTTATAAGCTATACTTGTTATAGTATATTCATAAATATCTTCACCTAAATCATTAGTTGTTTTTTTATATTTTCTATTACCTTTAACCTTAATACCTTTAAAACTATTTGAATCACTAAAAGTAATATCTATTTTTTCAAATTCATTTGGTAAATTTTCTATTTTATTTACAGAAGATAATTCTTTTATTAAATTATTCTTTAAAATACTTAATCCGGACTTTGCTGCCAATTCTAAATCAACATTTGCACTGTAATTAGCATTTAACTTCATAGTATTAATAACACTTCCTGATACAGCTGTTCCTATTATCAACAAGGCCGCTGTAACGACTAAAACTATTACCAATGTTGCTCCCCTTTTTTTCATTAAATCACCTACTCATAATATACTTTTACATTTCTAATAAGCTCAGTCCCAATATTACCTTGACTCTGTATTAATATATTCTTTTTGTTTCCAGGCTGTATTTCTGAATTATTAGATTTCCAATTAATCTCATAATTATTTTCATCAATTTTTCTCCAACTATTAACATTATATATAGCCGTTATATTTTTATTAGGTATAAATTCAAATAATATTTTCATAGAATTTATCTGTTTATCAGTATTATTTTCAATAAAAATACTCCATTCAGCACCACTTTGCCAATCTTTAATGTCTTCCCCACTATATATTTTCACTTTATTATATTCGTTTTCACATGCTACATAATTAATAGTATTTTTAGGTGCAAACCTTGCTATTATATTATTTATTTGTTGTTGGATATTTAATGATAGTTCATTATAATCATTTAAAACTTCAAACCCTCTATTATTATTGTTAATTGTAACATTTTTACCAACAATTATACTGTTATTCATCCTTATGTCATTTATTAAATTAATGTTTATATCTCCATTACAAATAAAAATTGTATTCTCTAAATTACTACTCTGATTAATATTCACCTGATAATAATTAACTAAATATACCTTATATCCATCTATCTCTATGTATCCTACCCCATTCAATATATCTTCTTCATTTATTTCATCAGTTATATATGTTTTATCAATACTATCTATATTATTGATAGAAATGCTATTTTTCTTTAAAAATGTAAATGAAGGTGGATAAACATCACCATACTCTACTTCGACTTCATTTCCATTAATCTTATTAAACTTTATTCCTTCACATCTAATAACATCTAGCTTTTGACTTATAAACTCTTTAACATTTATATCAATATTTTTTGCAGATATAAAATGATTAAATATATTACAATTTACTTTATCTGTTGTAACTGACCCTATATTTCCATTTCCATTATTACTGCCTTCCCCATTAATCCCTAATTCAATATCCATTTTTTCATTAATATCAGTAGAGAAACTTGATGAATATTCTCTATCAACATTACCTTTTATGCCTATAATATTCATATTAATTAAATTTTCATTTTTACTAAACTCTATATTGTTGGATATATCTAAGTTATTAATTAATATAACTATGTCGTCATTTGATACTGAAATACTTATATTATCACTCTTATCATCATTTAAAAGCCTAGTTTTATCATCAATACTAAAACTTACTTGTAATAAATTAATATCACCATTTTTATTAGTAGCCTTAATATACACTATATTTTTTTAGCATATCCTTTTGGAACTACGACCATTAATGACTCTTGATTATCAATTTCATAATTATCATTAATTAGTAATATTTTATTTTTATTAGTATATATAAATACATCTTTTGAATTATAATCCTCAACTACATTTTCTATACTCATTACTGCTTTTCTAAATTGATCTTCTCCTACAGAATAATTTTCAGTTCTATTATAAACTTTATATCCTTGTATTAATATTCCGCTTATTAGCACTGATGCTAATAATAATATAGATAAAACAACCATTAATTCAACTAAAGTAAAACCTCTTCTTTTATCTTTCATTTTTCCTCCTTTTTATATTTTTCTATATACATACATTTCCTTCGTTATATCTTCATTTTTTATATTATTTATAAGATTTATCTTGATATTATAAATATTGTCTCCATCATCCCTAATTGTAATTTCAGCGATATAATTTGAACCATCACTAATTATTAAATCATCCTTTAATTGTTGTTGCATATTCTCTATAGTATTAAACCTCAAAGTAATATTAACTTTTTCTTTTAGATTATAAAATCTTGTATTATTAATATAATCTATAGTTCTGCTCCCATCAGTATTTACTTCAAAAGATGTGAAAATAGCCCTTATTATTGCTGTATTATTAAGTAATACATTAGATTTATCCTCTGTTTTAGCTGTATTAATCATCATAGTACTTATTCCAACAAATAAAATAGAAAGGATGGCCATAGCAGCCATTATTTCTACTAAAGTCATCCCCTTTTTTCTGTCATATTTTTTATTTAAAGGAGTTATCTTTTCCATAAATTCCATCATTGAACTCATAGCTTTCAGCCTCCTCATAATTTAAGTTATAAAAATTAGCTGTTATCCCTGAATTTAATTTAGTTCCTTCAGCTGGATTTAATGATATATTAGAAACATCTGCAACCCTAGAATAATTCTCAACAGACTTAACAAACTTCATTATATCTTCATACTCTCCAGTTAAAGTCATATTAACAATTTGCTTTTTTACAGCTTGTTCATCATTAGCTTCTATGCTCGCTTCTTGTGTTCCCCCCATATCAAGTCCTCTATCAATTTCTGTAACTACTCCATTTTCATCAGTTACAACACCATCACTTGACTTTATTTCTTCTTCTGAAACATCAGAGTTTGAAAAACTCAATGCTCTCATTTCTACATTGCTCCTACTCATTAACCCTTTTAAATCATAAATTATTTGAGCTACTGCTGGTGTTTTTGAAATTTCTTCTAATGCATTATCATATTTAACTTGTAATTCTTTTTGTTTTTCTTCTAACACCTTATTTTGCGCTGGAACCATAGCTACTCTTACTTGTTCAGCTCTCTTTGCATCTAAAGTCATTAAGTTATTAGAATATTGCTCAAGTTGAGGTAATATCAAAAATCTTAATCCTAAAACAAGAGAAAGAATAACAATTGTAGTTGATAATATAACCTTATCTTTTTTAGAAAGATTTTTTAAATAAAGTACAATACTATTCTGTTGCTTTTGCTTTGCTTCCATCTTTACTTACCCCTTCTATAGTAATTGAAAAACTATATTTTATTATAGTGTTTTTATTTATTTCAGAATTAGTTCCTTCTGATCCATTATTAGTCTTATCACTGTTATCTTGTATAACATTTGTTTTATCATTAGCATCATCAGATGCTAACTCTATTATTTCATCCCAAATGTTAACACTACCAGTTAAAGCAATAGGCATAAATGTGCCCCTTGTTGATATACTATCATTTTCTTCATCTAAACTAGATACTTCTATGGTCTCTTCAATTGGATTTATGTAACTAATCTTTGCATTACAAAACTCTTCACTCATTTCTAAATTTGCCAAGAATTCTGGAATTGCACTATATGTAGATGATTTTCCACTAATATTTATTAATCCACTATCAGTAAATGAAAATCCTTCAAATGTTATTTCTTTCGGTACATAAGTATTCAACTTAGAAATAATCTCAGATGTATTGCTTGTACTATTATCTATATCTTTAATTCTATTTATAAAATACTCCATTTTACTAATTTCAGATTGCAATTGTTGATTCTTTACCACTATCTCATTATATCTAGCAATATCTGCGTCAATATTTGCTATTTCCTTAGTTATAATCTTATTGATTACCAAAAACGGAGTCACGATAGCTATTATTGCTATTAAAATTAATATAGGCACTCTTACCAATACTTTATCTATATTGGCTTTATCTTTTTCTTTTTTAATAGTTTTAGGACTTAAGTTAAGTAATTTATTATCATTTCCTCTAAGAAGCAATCCATAAGATGATATATACTTAGGGAAATTATCTTTAAACTTAAGTTTTAATCCCAAATCTGATGGATCTTTTACTAATATACATGGTAATTCAAAATATTTTTCCAAATACTTTTCCATATTAGTCATTATCATATCTGCACATATTATAATAAAGTTTGTAACAGGCTTATTGGTTTTTTCAGAATTATAATATCTTACAGTGTTATTTACACTAGCTAATAAGTTTTCAAAATTCATCATTAACTGTTGATTATTTTCAAAAACATTGGTGACTTGCTTGCTATCTAGTGCTGTAACTGCTGCCTCATCATATACTTCATTAAATATATTCTTAATTCCAAAAGGAAGATTTCTTTCAAATTTTAAAACATTGCCTTCAATTATTCCAAGTGTTGAGCTATCTGCTCCAAAATAAAATATCCCAGTTGATTCCTCACTGGCAATATGATCACTACTTTTTAATACTCGAGCTAGAGAATTAGATAATATATCTATTACTTCTAATTCTTTACCTATTTCTTCTGCTATTTCAATTATTGGATTTATTTTTTCTTTAGTTGCTGCAACTAGCAGTATCTTATATGCTTTTTTTTCTTTTGTATTTATTTTTTCTACTATTTCATAATTCATATAGTAGTCATCTATATCTGGTATAAATTGTTTGAATTCAAAATTTACTGCCTCAATTAAAGCATTATTTTTAAGTATAGGTACTTCTATGTATCTTGTTATTATATCTGTTCCTCTTAAAACAAAGGATACATTTTTAATATCTCTACCATTAACATCTAAATAATCATTTTTTAACTATAGAATCTTTATCTCTAACATTACCATCTTTACAATCACCATTTTCTAATTCAATAGTATGTGTCTCATATATCTTATTTTTATTTCCAATAAGAATATTTATAGATGTATCTGTTATTTGGATAGATAGTTTTTTGTTATTCACTATTGACATTAGGCTACCTCCTATTTATTATTTTTTCTTATATGGATTTTCACCTGTCCACTCTATTATTTTTCCATTTTCTATATTAATTTTATTAACAGCCTCTTGATCAGCTACAATAGATTTTAGAGATTTATATGTAATATCCTGTTGTAGTAAATCATGCAGCCCTTCATAATCTTGTAAAAAACCATTATTAATTAATTCCTTTAATTCAATATCCATGTTTATCACTTCTCCACTTGATAAAACATGATAAACTACATTTCTTGATTGAACTATTATATTTGTCTTTTTAGTTCTATTAATATATCCTGATACAGTTGGTACTAATACTGCTGCTAAGATTACTATAATAGCTATAACAGACATTAATTCAATTAATGTAAAAGCCTTTTTCTTATTTTTTATCCTCATAATTTCCTCTTAAAAAATCAGGACCAAAAGGTCCTGAAAATAAAGAAATAATTATAATTTTATTGAACTGTTGTTGCTAAATCAGCAAAATCATTTCCATCTAATACAATCTTATTAAGACTATTTGGATCAGAATTAATCATAAAAGCTTCTTTAACTGTCATCTCTTCTATATTTTTAATGGCATTAATTTCTAATAAATCACTTCCAATTAATGATGGTAAATCACCAATTTCAACATTTTCATTGTTAGTTAAAGTATATTTATCAGTTTCATTAGGTGCTGTAATATTAAACGTCTCCATAGCCCCTACTGCATTTCTAACTTGAGTAATTATAGCAGTCTTCTTTGATCTAGTAATATACCCTGATACAGTTGGTACTAATACCGCTGCTAAAATTGCTATAATAGCTATAACAGCCATTAATTCGATTAATGTAAAACCTTTTTTCTTTTTCATTTTTGTTAAGTTTATTACTTATCCCTCCATGTTTTTTATGTAATTATTTTATATAAAGAGGTTGTCCCTCATTTATAACTTGATTTAACTTATCACTTGCCATTCTAAACTTAAACCTGTCTAAACTGCCCCCATAACTTGGAACATTGGCATTGCTATGGATATTACTACAAATCCAACAACAATAGCTAAAAATACTATCATAATTGGTTCAATTAAAGCAGTTAATTTTTGAAGTGCGAAGTCTGCTTCTATTTCATAATACTCTGCTGTTTTCTTAAGAATATCATCCAAACTCCCTGTATCTTCCCCAACTTTCATCATTTGAGTTAACATCTTAGGAAATATTCCTCTTGATTCTAATGTATCCCCAATTCCTGCACCCGTAGTAATTAACTTTGTAGATTCATCAATAGCTTCTTTTATAAATTTATTATCAACTGCATTACCTGCTATACTCAATGATTCGATAATATTCATTCCACCTTTAACTAACATTGCAAAGGTCCTAGCAAATCTTGCAGTAAATATTTGTTGTGTTATTTTTCCTAAATACTTGTCTGTTACTAAGAATTTATCAATTTGATACTGTATAGGATAATTAGTATCAATAAATAATTTTTTTACAACTATTATTGCAATTACCATTAATACTAATAATAGAAAATTCGAATTAATAAAATCGCTAATAGCAATTACTATCCTTGTTGGCATTGGAAGCTCTTGTCCCGCAGATAATATACTATCAACAAAGGTTGGAACAACAAAACTTACAAGGCCCATAACTATACAAATAGCAAATACTAATAAAAATTTCGGATAAGTTAGTGCTGCATCTATTTTCTTCTTTTGCCTATGTTGCTTATCATAATAATCAGCCATTTCTTCCATTACCTGATCTATATTTCCTGTTGCTTCTCCAACTTCAACCATTGCAGTAAGCATAAAAGGAATATCTTTATGTTTACGAAAAACCTCAGATAAAGCACTTCCTTTTTGAACTTCTTCATGTACATTATCCAATATTTTTCTTAACCTCTTATGTTCAATTTGATCTTTAATCATTCCTATAGCTCTAAGCATTGGAACACCTGCAGATAAAGTAAAATAAAATTGTCTACAAAGAATTGCTAAATGATCAAAAGGTATTCCCTTTTTAATATTAAACTCTAATGTAGCACCTTTATTATTCTCTCTTACTGAAATTGGGAATATTCCTTTACTTCTAAGCATTTCTTTTACATCATCTTGTGTTTCAAGATCAATCATTCCTTTAACTGTAGAACCATCTAATGATTTACCTTCATATAAAAAAACAGGCATTTATCATTTCTCCTTTAATCACCTAATAAAGTTACTCTTAACAATTCTTCTACTGTAGAATTACCATTCAATACAACATTCATTGCAGACTTGTTTAATGTTTTCATATTATTTCTTAATGCAGCATTTGTAATTTCTTCTAGTGGTTTATCTGCATTAATTAAGTCTCTTATTTCCCTATTAATTTCCATAACTTCATATATACCAACTCTTCCCTTATATCCAGTATTGCTACATCTATTGCAGCCTACTTTTCTGTATAAAGTTAAGTCTTGATATTTAGGCACTCCTAAAATTTCTTTTTCATAATCACTTGCTATATATTCTTCTTTACAATGAATACATAGTTTTCTTATAAGTCTTTGAGCTATAATTCCTACTAAAGCAGATGAAACAAGATAAGGAGCAACCCCCATATCTTTTAATCTTACTATAGATGATGGTGCGTCATTAGTATGTATTGTACTTAGAACTAAATGTCCTGTTATAGCAGCTCTAACAGCTATTTCGGCTGTTTCAGTATCTCTTATTTCTCCAAGCATTACTATATCAGGGTCTTGCCTTAATATTGATCTTAATCCTGAAGCAAATGTTAATCCTGCTTTAGCATTAACGTTTACTTGATTAATCCCATCCATTGAAAATTCAACTGGATCTTCTACAGTGATTATATTTTTATCTTCTTTATTTAAATCCCTTAATAAGGAATAAAGAGTCGTTGATTTACCACTTCCTGTTGGCCCAGTAACTAATACTATTCCATGTGGCTTATTAATAATTTTATTTATCTTATCTAAATCATCATCAGCAATACCAAGTACTGATTTATCAACATTAAATGCACTTTTATCTAATATTCTTATAACTATTTTTTCACCATTTACAGTTGGTAAAACTGACACTCTTAAGTCTACATTTTCATCATCAACCCGAGTAAATATTCTTCCATCCTGCGGAATTCTTTTTTCTGCAATATCCATATTACCCATAATTTTTATTCTGGTAATCAGACCAGCCAATGGTTCCTTTGGTGAGTCAAATTGCTTTTGTAATGCTCCATCAATTCTATATCTTACACAAACCCTATTTTCAAATGGCTCTATATGTATATCACTTGCTTTACTTCTTACTGCATTTTGAATGATAGAATCAACAAGTTTTACAGCAGGTGCATTTTTTATATCTTCACTTAACTCTTCTTCAAGTACCTCATTAATTTTTTCTTGATTCCTAAATTCTTCTGCAGTTTTTTTCATATAATCTTCTGAATAATATTTTGATATTGCTTGTGCTATTTCAGCTTTACCACATAAAGCAATTTTAACTTCATATCCAGAAGCAATTCTAACATCATCCTCTGCTATTATATTAAGCGGATCATTCATTAAAACTAATAATTTACCTTCAATAAACTGAACTGGAAATACATTGTATTTTTTAGCTAAGGATTCAGAAATTATCTTAACAGCTTTTCTATCTACTGTTATCATATCTAAATAAATTCTTTGTATTCCAAGCTGTATCTCTAAAGCCTGTAATAAGTCATCCTCAGTAATAAAACCTCTTTCTATTAATACCTCTCCTATTTTATTACCTGTTTCTTTTTGAATCTTTAGCGCTTCTTGTAAGTCATTTTCTGTAATATAGTTAAGTTCAATTAACATATCACCTAACCTTTTTCTTCGATTCATTTTTCCTCCATGTAATACTTTAATATAAGGTTTATGTATATTTTTATTACTACCTTTTAAGTAATTATTTTTATTACTATATCTTAGTATAATTAGTAAACTATTGATATTCAATCATAATCTCATTTATTATTTAATTAAAAATTTAGTTAAAACAATCCTAAATAAATATCTATTAGCCTACTTCCATATAAGCAAGCTATTATTCCACCTATAGCTAAATATGGACCAAATGCAATCTCAGCTTTTCTTTCTTTTAACTTGAATATCAAGATTATGGTAGCAACTATTCCCCCTAAAATTATGGCTAAAAATAAAGTCACTAAAATACCTTTTATACCTAAAAATAATCCGCATATAAGTGCTATATCAATATCGCCCTCTCCCATACCTCTAGTTAAAATAACAATAAGGTATATAATACCAAACCCTATAAATGCACCTGCAATATAATTCCAAGGTATTGATTTTGTCTCCATCCATTCTAATACTGCAAATAATATTCCAGATACTACTCCAAAAACTACTGTTGAGTTATAAACATATTTGGTTTTAAAATCAATAAACCCTATTACTATTAAAAGTGATGCAAATAAACAGAACTTAAATAAATTTAAAGTAAATCCAAATTTTAAATAAATTGCTATATATAAAATTGCGTTTAATATCTCAACTATTGGATATTGTATAGAAATTTTCTCCTTACAACTTCTACATTTTCCACCTAAAAATATATAGCTTAACACTGGAATCAAATCTTTAGCTTTTAATTCATATCCACAATTAGTACAATGTGATGGTGGAAATGCAATTGATTCTTCGTTTGCTATTCTACAAATGCATACGTTTAAAAAACTTCCTATTACTAATCCAAAGATTACTACTAAAAAAATATCCATTACTACTCCTTAAAACAAAACTTACATTATATTATTATAGAAACAAATAATTGTAATTAATACTAATTAATTATATAGTACCATTTTTTATTACTATTTTCCATGTTTTATTCATTTTTTGTATTTTTTGTATTTTACTACAAAAAAACTTTTCTTTTCTAATTATATCTAATAATAAAATAAAAATAAGGTTATTACTAACTCATAGTTATAGTTAATAATAACCTTATTTATTGAAATGTTAATTTTTATTTATATTAATACATTCCATCCATTCCGCCCATTCCTGGTGCACCTTGCATTGGTTGTTCCTTTTGTGGAATATCAACTACAGCAGCTTCAGTAGTTAAGAATGTAGAAGCTACAGATGCAGCATTTTGAAGTGCACTTCTTGTAACCTTAGTTGGATCAACTATTCCAGTCTTAATCATATTTACATATTCATCATGTAAAGCATCATATCCCATTCCAGCTTCACTGTTCTTAATTCTTTCAATAATTACAGAACCTTCAACTCCTGCATTAATAGCAATTTGTCTCATTGGCTCTTCTAATGCTCTTACTATAATGTTAATACCAACTTGAGTATCAGCAACATCTGATTTTAATTCTGCAACCTTGTTAATAACATTAACATAAGCTGTTCCACCACCTGGTACTATTCCTTCTTCAACCGCAGCCTTAGTAGCAGCTAAAGCATCTTCTATTCTAAGCTTTCTTTCCTTAAGTTCTGTTTCTGTAACAGCACCAACTTTAATTACTGCAACACCACCAGAAAGTTTAGCTAATCTTTCTTGTAATTTTTCTTTATCAAATTCAGAAGTAGTCTCTTCTATTTGCATCTTAATTTGATTAATTCTTTCTTTTATATTAGCACTATCGCCTCTACCATTTACTATAGTAGTATTATCCTTTGTTATCTTAACACTTTCAGCTTGACCTAGCATATCTAAAGTAGTTTCTTTTAAATCTCTTCCTAACTCTTCAGAAATTACTTGACCACCAGTTAAAATAGCTATATCTTGAAGAATTTCTTTTCTTCTATCTCCAAATCCTGGAGCCTTAACAGCAACACAGTTAAATGTTCCTCTTAACTTATTAACTACTAATGTAGCCATTGCTTCACCTTCGATATCTTCAGCTATTATTAATAACTTCTTACCAGCTTGAACTATTTGCTCTAATACTGGTAATATTTCTTGTATGTTTGTAATCTTCTTATCAGTTATTAAAATTAATGGATTATCTAATACTGCTTCCATTTTTTCAGTATCAGTTACCATATAAGCTGAAACATATCCTCTATCAAATTGCATACCCTCAACTACTTCTAGTTCAGTACCCATTGATTTAGATTCTTCAACAGTAATAACCCCTTCATTACCTACTTTTTCCATAGCATCAGAAATAAGCTTACCTATTTCTTCATCAGCTGCAGAAATAGCTGCAACTCTAGCTATATCTTCCTTACCACTAACTGGTTTAGAAATTTCTAATATTTCACTAACTGCTTTATCTACAGCTTTTCTTATACCATTTCTAAGTAACATTGGATTTGCACCAGCTGTTACATTTTTTAATCCTTCTCTTATAATAGCTTGAGCTAAAAGTGTAGCTGTTGTAGTACCATCCCCTGCAACATCGTTAGTCTTAGTTGCAACTTCCTTTACTAATTGAGCTCCCATATTTTCATATGGATCTTCTAATTCTATTTCTCTTGCAATTGAAACACCATCATTTGTTATAAGTGGTGAACCAAACTTCTTATCTAAAACTACATTTCTTCCTTTAGGTCCTAATGTTACCTTTACTGTATCAGCTAGTTTATCAACACCAACTTGCATTGCTCTTCTAGCTTCTTCTCCGAATTGAATCATCTTTGCCATAATAAACTTACCTCCCAATTAATTATTCTACTATTGCTAATATATCGTCTTGCTTTAATATAATATATTCTCCACCGTCAACCTTTACGTCTGTTCCTGCATACTTAGAATATAACACCTTATTTCCAACTTCTACATCCATAGGAACTCTCTTTCCTTCAACCATTGCCCCTGGCCCTATTGCAACAACTTCTGCTTCTTGTGGTTGCTCTTTTGCTGTTCCTGTTAAAAGTATTCCACTCTTTGTAGTTGTTTCAGCTTCTAATTTTTTTATTACTACTCTGTCACCTAATGGTTTTATATTCATAAATAAACCCTCCTATATTTCATTTGTTAGCACTCACTTTAATAGAGTGCTAATATCTTTATATTTATAATATAATTTATAAAGTAAACTTTCAACAATTACTTTCTATATTATTACCTTACTAAGGTCAAATATTACTAATTATAGTAATTTATTTTTAATTTACTTTGTTTTCCATTATTTTTCTTGCTATTTTAAATTTTAATTAAATATCTATAATAGATGTAATACCTTTTTTATATGCCTTTAAAGCACACCCTAATAAAATCCATACTATAGGTGCTACTATTATTACACTAATATTAAATATACTTTGAATAATATATGTAAATACCACAATAAATAGAATTTTAAATTTATCATCTTTAATATTCTTAAATAATCCAAATAAAATCAATATTAATACTGAAATATATGAAATCACAGTAAAAATCACTCCACTAGCAGCATACTCTAAAAACTCATTATGCGCCTTATCAAAATAATCATTTGTTGGACCTGCATAGCTCATATATTTTTCATAATAATCATCCATTAATCTTAATCTTAAAGTATCTGGACCTTGTCCCAAAAACGGACTATCTATAAAAGCATTATAGGCCATCTTCCAAATAAATATTCTACTCGATCCAAAGCTATCCTCTATTTCAACATCATCACTTACTACTGAAGTTGCAACAGTTTTTCCCTCATTAATTATCATTAAGGCTCTATTTGTTATTGCTCCTGATGAAATATAATTTAAACTTAAAAATATACTTGTAAAAAATATAAATACTATAATAGCTCTATTTAAGCACTGTTTTCTTCTTATAATAAATATAAACCCAATCAATGCCATTACTCCAAATGCTACCCATCCACTTCTAGTTGTTGAACAAAGTAATGCCGAAAACATTAACGTAGTACAAAATAAATACTTTTTACCTCCGTTAAAAATATAGTAAGAAAGGTATATAGCTATAAATATTAATATGTATGTAGAAAAAAAGTTTCTATGTCCTATAGTTCCCATAGTTGTAGGCATTAATATGTCACCCAATGCAAATTTTTGAATAGGATCAATACCAAAAAATTGCATTATTCCATATATACTCATTAATGTAGGTGCTATAAGCATTATATTCCACATAGTTTTATTAATTTTAAAATACGTTGACGATACAATAAATAATAAAATATAAATAGCTATTGTAAAAAATCCCTCATCTCTATGATAATTACCCCAAAAAGCTTCATATTTATAGTCTGAAAATATTGCTGCTATTAATAATGTAAATAAAAATATCACAGCTAAAATACTTTCTTTATATAATTTAATCTTTTTATCTTTTATCACTATTATTAATAAAAGTATTGCTGCCGGATATAAAAACATTGACCTACTATTTGTATATACTGGCTTACTTACTGGCAATACAATAAAAGGTAAAACCAATATAATGAAATATAATATCCCCCTTATTATTGCTTCGTTATTAATCTCCTTAAATAAAATCGAATTTTTAATCTTTTCCCCCATTAAATACCTCTTTCTTATGTAACTTATAATTATTTTATCCTTATTTTTAGTTACAGTATATTTTTCATCTTAACATAAAATTCCATGTATTGAAATAAGCTGCGATTTCATCATACTATAGACAAATCCACAGCTCTATCTCATAACTTATTTATACAATAAATATCTTATATCAATTTAACAATAACTATTCGTCTTCAGAAGGCATTCTTTCTAAATTAACATCTTCAAATTCCTCAAGAGTTCTATTCTTAAGAACAGCCTTAATAGTAGTTCCATTATTAATCTTAGTAAATGCAGCCTTAGCTCTCATTGGAGGAGCAATTACTCCTGCACCATTGATACATCCACCTTCACACATCATACCTTCAATAAAGTTTCCTGGTAACTTACCAACCTTGGCAAGCATCATAGTTTTTTTACAGTCAAGTCCTGAAGTTGGTATTGGTTTAAAGTCAACTTCAACTCCACTATCTGCAATATAATTCTTAATAGCTGCAGTCAATCCACCTGAAGCACCAAAGTTTCTTCCAAATACAGATGCATCATTAACATTTTCTTCTTCACATTCAAAAGGATTAACATCAAATGCTTCAAATAAAGCAAGTAATTCTTCAAATGTTAAAACATAATCAACTGCATCTTCTATTCCTATTCTAACAGCTTCACTCTTTTTCGCTGTACAAGGACCTATAAATACAACCTTAGCTTCTGGATCAACTTTCTTTACATACCTTGCTGCTGCAACCATTGGAGATACAGTTCCAGAAATTCTATCTTTTTCAGTTGGGTTAGTTTTTTCAATGAAATTTAAAAATCCTGGGCAACAGGAGTTAGTCATATATTTATCTCCTCTTTCCATTCTTTCAACAAATTCATTAGCTTCATGAACTGTTACTGCATCAGCTCCTAATGCTGCTTCAATCATTTCCTCAAATCCAAGTGCTCTTATAGCATTTCTAATCTTACCATAATTCATAGTAGGACCAAATTGACCAGTTATAGCTGGTGCAACAATTGCATACATCTTTCTATTTCTTCCAAGCCTCTTTGCAACTGGGACAATTAAGCTCTTATCAGAAATTGCTCCAAAAGGACATGCTCTCATACATGAACCACAATTAACACATAATTCCTGTTTAATCATAGCTCGTCTGTCATTAGGATTAATATCTAAAGCTCCTGTTGGACATGACCTCTTACAAGGTCTCATAACTTCAGATATAGCATCATAAGGACATGCTTTTTTACATCCCCCACATTCCTTACATAGCTCTTGATTTATATAAGCTCTTCCATTTACTATTGTAATAGCTCCAAAATTACATGCACTTTGACATCTATGAGCAAGACAGTTTCTGCATGAGTCTGTTACATTGAACTTGTTTATAGGACATCTATCACATGCTGCTTCAATAACATATATAATTTGTTCATCAGGTCTAATATCAATTAAATCTGGCTCAGCATTATCACCATTAGCAAGATATCCAGCTGCAAGCTTGGCTCTTTCTAAAACGATAGCTCTTTCTTTATAAACACAACATCTATATTGTGCAACTTCACCTTTAATAACCTCATAAGGAACCTTTTCAATACTTTCTAAACTAATTTCATCATTTTTTGCAAGTCTTGCAACTTCTGTTAATACCTCATGCTTTAACTTTTTAAGCTGAGTTTCAAACTTGAACATTTAACCACTCCCCTCCGTACTGTATACCACTTCTAATTATACAATATTTTCCCAATAAATTCTTTTCTTTTCCGAATATTCTGATAATATTTTTTCATATTTAAAGTTCAACATTTATCCTCAAAATCACATTTAATTTTATTTTTTTATAAATTAATTTCTAAATTTACTTATAAAAAAAATGATAGGATTTCCTTTTACAAATAAATCCTATCACTTCTTTAAAATAACTTAATAAATATACTTAATCAATTATAAAAAACTTCAATATTAATATATTTTTTCATCAGTCTTTATTATAAAATCAACTAATGCTTCTTTAATATCATCAATTAATTCAACATCTACAATTGACATATTATCATCATCAGTATGAACAACTCCTGTAATACCATCTTGCCCTATTACTAATGAAGCAGCATTTTCTCTTCTAAATGACATATGATCACTGCTACCTACAACTGCTCCTTCTTCATTCATTGCATAAGGAACCATCTCATAGTAAACATCATCTTCATCTAAAACTTCAATAAAATCATCATATAACTCTTGAGATGCAGGATCATTATTTTTCACTGCTAATCCTTCATTTCCTTTAACTCCAACACAATCAATATTGATATTATACCAATCATCATATGTTTCTTTAAATTCACTTACAAACTTTCTACTACCTATTAATCCAAGTTCTTCAGCATTAAATGCAGCAAAAATTATATCATATGGTGGTTTTTCATCACTATAATAATTAGCTAATTCCTTAGCACTTTCAAGTAAAACTGCAACACCAGATGCATTATCAATTGCACCTTCTATTTTGCTAACACTAACTTGTTGTGAATCAGTGTTGCTAGCTGCCTCTTCATTTTTCTTCCTTACTGTTACATGGTCAAAGTGAGCTGAAATTACAATTGCCTTAGAACTATCTTCACCTTTAATAACTCCAATTACATTATCAACTTCATTTTCATTATCTCCAGCAGGATTAAATATAGATCTCATTTCTTTATTTAAATCCACCTCTTGAAAATAGCTTCCATTATTAAATGGCTTTAACCCAATTGCTTCATAATAGTTTTTAATAAACTCTGCTGATTTAGTATTTTCATTAGTTCCTACTACTCTGGATAAATATTCATCACTAGTAAGTTCATTCATTATACTTTCAACATTTAAATCCTCTGGATTTTTTCCTGCTTCATTGTATGAACCTTGTTCCTTTGTTAATACCCCTTTACTAAATACACTTTGTTTAAAGCTACTTCCACATCCAGTAAAAAGCAAGCTTACTACTAATGCACTTGATATTATTGATATTAACCTCTTCTTTATATACATAGTAACCTCCCATAAAGTTATTAAGCTTTTGTCATTTTCACTTAGCTTATCCCTCTTATAACAATTCTATACATAACTTTAGTTACTATTCTACCTTTATATTGTTTTCCCTTGCATAATAAAATAAATATTGCTGAGCCATACCTGATAACTCTCCAAATTTATCTCTTCCAAATACTCTTATTTTATTTAATGATACATCTGGTGCTAAATAGAAATGTATCATTGCTCTTTTTATCCAAACATCAACTGGGAAAGCTGATTTTTTAGCCATTGAGAAAAGCATTATACAATCTGCAACCTTAGCTCCAACCCCCATAAAGTTTTGAAGCGCCTTATGACATTCATCAGTTGGCAATGACTTTATATATTCTAAATCAAACTGTTGTAATTCTTCATTTAAAGTTCCATTATTTTTAGCTTCAATTGCAGCATTAACCTTTCCTATTGTATCTACTATGTATTTACTTCTAAAAGATGCTCCTGTTTCTTTTATTTCTTCTAATGTTGCTTCTTTTAATTGTTCTGGAGTTGGGAATGCATAATATATATTTCCTTTATACTCAATTTTATCTCCCCATCTTTCAGATATCTTTTTAATAGTCTTCATTATTGAAGGAATACTATTTCTTGCTGATATTATAAAGCTTATTAACATTTCAAAAGGATCTTGATTTAATATTCTTATACCATAACCAAACTCAACACTTTTTCTTAAAAGTTCATCTTTAGATAATTCTTCTTTTATTTCTCCATAATTAACTTCTAAATCAAAATATTGTTTCCATATTTCGTTAAAGTCTTTCATATTAGTATTAAGTATTGTTACTGTGCTTCCCTTTTGAATTACTTCTATAACTCTTCTATATGCAACAATTATGTAGTCTGTATCAGCTATTCTCTCCCATCTAAAACATTGACCACATTCTAATATTTGTTTTATATTAAAATCTTTCACATTTTCTAATATTATTGAATTTTCTTTTTCTATTATATTTGTATAGTTCATTTCACACCTCGTTACTATAATAAGTTTTAAATCTTATCATTTATATTTTTATTGTTTCTAAGTTCATATTTTTATATTCTAAAGATAAATATTATTAATTAATAAATTCTATCTATTATGCTATATTAAATAAATTTATTTTTCAATATATTTCAAAATACTATTATCCATATACATTTAATAAAAATTCACTTTAATATCATCATTTTATTAAATAAGCCGTTATAGTTAAAATACTAAAACTATAACGGCTTATTTAACAAATTTGATTACTATACTTTATATTATAATAATTCTTTTCTTTCCCTATCTATTAATTGAATAATAATCTTTATAATCTTCAATTAATTCCTGTAGAACTTCAGCTGATACTATCATCATTTTTGAACATCTTGTTTCACATTCATAATATTTTTCTTTTAAAGATATACAATCTAATGAATTCATTCTTCTATTAAATTCATATAAAAATCTAGAAGTCATTTCTCTAACATGTGGACTTTGGTGCCCTCTTTCTGTAGTGAACATTATCCCTAATGCTGCTATTGCTCCTGTTGCTGCACCACAAACACTTCCTATTGCCATTCCTCCACCAAAAGATGCCATTGTCATTAAAGTCTGCTTGGAAATATTTAAATCATAAACTTCATTAACTGCTACAAGCATACATTCTGCACAATTTAAATCATACTTTTTATCATAATATTTCATTGTAGTTTCTACTAACATTTAATTAATCTCTCCCTATAGTTCACATTTTCATTAGTTATATACCAATGGCACCTATCCTATAGCATTCCAATTGTTATTTCCTATATAAACAGGGTAAAGTCTTACAAAGACTAGCCATTAGATAAAGTTACATACTCATTTATAACATTAAAAACTTTCTTAAGTAACTGATCCATATTCTTGCCTCTTAAAAAGTTCATTTCGATTTCTATTCCACCATTTAAAAATAACTTTATTTCTGAATCCATATCAAAATGCCCTGCTGTTTCTATTGCATAAGTAACTATTTTGCTATATGGAATCGCATAATATTCTGTTTTCTTACCAGTTATCCCTTGTTTATCACATATCAAAATCTTTTTATCTGTAAATAAGGCTGCATCTCTAACAGTCTTTACTGCAAATAGTGGTTGCTCATTTCTACTTACAAAATAAAGTAATGATTTTGGTATCTCTACTTCTCCATAAAAATTAAACACTCTTTTATTATTGTTAGTTTGATCTTCCATGTATTAACCCCACTCCTTTTACTATGCTAATATTTACATATCCTTTTATAAACCTTAGTACTTTATTATGATAATTATACCATAATACAATAAAGAGCAACTACCCGTCGATAGTTGCCCTTTAAAGTTAAATTAAAACGCTTATTTCCAATATATTATTTAAAATATACTATATCTCTTTAAATATATCATTAATTAATTTTAAAAATTTATAATTATCTTAATATCAATTAAGCATTATAGTTGTAGAATCCTCTTCCTGTTTTTCTACCTAACCATCCTGCTCTAACATACTTTCTTAAAGTACTACTAGCTCTATATTTAGTATCTCCAGTTTCATTATATAAAACATCCATAATAGCTAAACAAACATCTAATCCAATTAAATCCCCTAAAGCTAAAGGTCCCATTGGGTGATTTGCACCATATTTCATAGCTGTATCTATGTCTTCTACTGATGCAATTCCTTCTTGAAGAATAAATGAAGCTTCATTAATCATTGGAATAAGTATTCTATTAACTACAAATCCTGGAGCTTCTGCAACTTCTACTGGTTCTTTCCCAATTGCTAAAGATAATTCCTTAACAGCATCAAAAGTTTCTTGAGAAGTAGCCATACCTCTGATAATTTCAACAAGCTTCATTACTGGAGCTGGGTTAAAGAAATGCATTCCTATAACCTTTTCTGGTCTACTAGTTGCTGAAGCAACTTCTGTTATTGATAAAGAAGATGTATTTGAAGCTAAAATAGTTTCTGGCTTACAGATCTTATCTAACTCAGCAAATATTTCTTTCTTAATTTTCATGTTTTCAATTGCAGCTTCAACAACTAAATCACAATCTGCAGCTAAATTCATATCAGTAGTTCCTGAAATTCTAGATAAAACATCTTCCTTAGTTTCTTCAGTCATTTTTCCTTTAGCAACTAATTTAGATAAACTCTTATTAATTCCAGCAAGTCCTCTTTCAACAAACTCATCTTTTATATCTCTAACTATTACTTCATATCCCTTTTGAGCAAAAGCTTGAACTATTCCTGCACCCATAGTTCCTGCACCTAAAACAAAAATCTTTTCCATATCTAAACCTCTCCCCTTTTAACAGTGACAAGTGATAATTGGTAAATTACAAGTTGTTATATGACCATTTGATTACCATTTTATCTTGATTCTGTTATTATTTAATTCTCAAATTTTTTACACCATAATTTATTTATTTCATCAACATTATTTTTATTAAAGTAAAAAAATCCTAGGCTATTTTACTTTATACATTATTATAAAAACATGATTGGCCATTTATATTTTTATAATTTTAATGTTTATATATTTATATTTTTCCCCGAATAAATCAAACTAGATTCTGCACACTAATGGTTCTTCAGAATCAACAGATTCTTTTAATTTACTTATCATTTCTGGAATAACTTTATTTAAATCTCCCACTATTGCATAGTCTGCGACCTTCATTATTGGAGCAGTTTCGTCTTTATTTATAGCAATTATCATATCTGATTCTTGCATACCAGCAACATGTTGGATTGCTCCTGAAATACCACAAGCAACATAAATTGTAGGTCTTACTGTCTTACCAGTTTGTCCAACTTGATAATCTCTTTCAATCCAGCCTTTATCTACAGCACCTCTTGATGCTCCAACAACTCCACCTAAAGTTGTTGCCAATTCTTGTAAAAGTGCGAAGTTTTCTTTACTTCCAACTCCTCTACCACCAGCAACTATAACTTTAGCTTCTCCTATGTCAACAATATCCTTATTAGCCTTTACTACTTCAACAACTGTTGTTCTAATATCTGACGCTTCTAATTCAACAGAAACATTTTCTATAGTATAGTTTTCTTTCTTTTCAGTTAATTTAGAAAAAACTCCAGGTCTTACTGTAGCCATTTGTGGTCTATGATTTGGACACGCTATAGTTGCCATTAAGTTACCACCAAATGCAGGTCTTGTTGCAAGTAAGTCACCATTCGTAACATCTACTTCTAAAGATGTACAATCTGCAGTCAATCCAGTTGAAAGTCTAGCTGCAACTCTTGGACCTAAATCTCTACCTATGAAAGTAGCTCCTATAAATAATATTCCTGGCTTTCTTTCATTTGCTAATTCACAAATAACTTTTGTATATCCATCAGTTGTATAATTTTCTAATGCTTCATGTTCAGCTACTAATATTTCATCAGCACCATGTTCTCCTAAAATATCTGCTAAACAAGCAACATTATTTCCTAATAATACTGCAGTAAGTTTAACTCCTAATTCATCAGCTAATCTTCTACCTTCTCCTAATATCTCTAATGAAACCTTTTGTAATTCACCATTTCTTTGTTCAGCAAATACCCAAACGCCGTTATATTCTGATATATTCATCTCCAATTACCCTCCTATTATCTTAGATGTAGTGTTTTTCCTTTAACTTTCCTAAAACATATGCTACTGCTTCTGGAGCTGATTCTTTAATAATTTCTCCTGCACCTTTAGCTTCTTTAGTCATAGATTTCTTAACCTTTGTTGGAGAACCTTTTAATCCTAGTTCTTCAACAGGTATATCAAGGTCTGCCGCAGTCATAATTTTCACTTCTTTATCTACTGTATCGAAGATATATTGAACATTCATATATCTTGGATGATTTAATTCTTCAATTGCAGTTAAAAGCACTGGTGTTTGAACTTTTATTAATTCATATCCATCTTCTAATGCTCTATTTACTAACAATCCATCCTCTTCAACTTTAACACCTTGTACATATGTTACTTGTGGAACACCTAAATGTTCTGCTATTTCAGGACCAACTTGTGCAGTATCACCATCAATAGCTTGTCTTCCACCAAAAATTATATCGTAATCTAATTGTTTAATTGCTGCTGCAATAGTCTTTGAAGTTGCTAATGTGTCAGCTCCCCCAAATGCTCTATCTGTTAAAAGGATAGCTTCATCAGCTCCCATGCATAAAGCTTCTCTTAATGCATTTTTTGCTTGAGGAGGTCCCATACTAACTACAGTTACATGAGCTCCATAGTTTTCTTTTAATTGTAAAGCTGCTTCTAAAGCATGCTTATCTTCTGGATTTATTATTGAAGGAACACCGTCTCTTATAAGAGTTCCTGTTTTTGGATCTATTTTTACAACTGTTGTATCTGGTACTTGTTTTAAACAAACTACTATATTCATTATTAAAAGCCTCCCTCTATCTTAATGCAGCGCCTGCGATAACCATCTTTTGAACTTCAGAAGTTCCTTCATAGATTTCAGTTATCTTAGCATCTCTCATCATTCTTTCAACTGGATATTCCTTAGTGTATCCATATCCACCATGAATTTGAACAGCCTTAGTTGTCACATCCATAGCAACTTCAGCAGCAAATAATTTTGCCTTAGCAGCATCTACTGAATATGGAAGCTTGTTTTGTTTAAGCCATGCAGCCTTATATACTAATAGCTTAGCAGCTTCAATTTTTGTCTCCATTTCAGCAATCATCCATTGTAATCCTTGGAATGCTGATAAAGGTCTACCAAATTGTTTTCTTTCTTTCATATATTTAACAGCTTCTTCATAAGCTCCTTCTGCAATTCCTAAAGCTTGAGCAGCTATACCGATTCTTCCTCCATCAAGAGTTTTCATTGCTATACCAAACCCTTTACCTTCTTTTCCAATTAGATTTTCCTTTGGAACTACACAATTTTCAAATATAAGCTCAGTTGTAGAAGATGCTCTAATTCCTAACTTATCTTCTTTCTTACCAATTGAGAATCCAGGGAAGTCTTTTTCAACTATGAAAGCAGATATGCCTCTAGTTCCTTGAGACTTATCTGTCATTGCAAATACTATAAAGGTATCTGCTACTCCACCATTAGTAATGAATATTTTAGATCCATTTAAAATATAATTGTCTCCATCTAAAACTGCAGTAGTTTGTTGTCCCGCAGCATCTGTTCCTGCTCCCGGTTCAGTTAAACCAAATGCACCTATCTTTTCCCCTTTTGCAAGTGGAATTAAGTATTTTTCTTTTTGTGATGGTGTTCCATTTTCATATAATAAAGAAGCACAAAGTGAAGTATGAGCTGAAACAATAACTCCAGTTGTTCCACAAACCTTTGATAATTCTTCAACAGTTATGATATATGATAATACATCTCCGCCAGCGCCACCTAATTCTTTAGGAAATGGTATTCCCATCATTCCTAGCTCTGCCATCTTCTTTACATTTTCCATTGGAAATCTTTCTGTTTCATCAATTTCAGCAGCTATTGGTTTTACTTCATTAACTGCAAATTCTCTAACCATTTGTCTTACTAACTCTTGTTCCCTAGTTAATCCAAAATTCATTGCTTTTTTACCTCCCTGCAATACCCTGTTTATGTGTATAGTTACAAGTAAATATGTAAAATACACTTAGCTTATATATTTAAAATTTATTAAATAACACCCTTTTTATAGTTAATAGTTTTGAGTTAATAGTTAAGGAATAAATTCGGCATAGGCCAAATTTTAAAAATATATTTAAGAAACTCCATAAGGAGTTCCTACCAAAACTATTAACTCTTAACTATTCTTAAAGTTCTTTTCTCTTCTTTCTAAGAAAGCTGTCATTCCTTCAACTTGGTCTTCTGAATCAAAGCATTTTCCAAAATCATTTGCTTCGATTTCAATTGCTTTATCTATATCAACTTGCATTCCTCTATTAATAGCATCTTTACAATACTTAACTGCTATTGGTGCATTTGCACAAATAACTGAAGCCATTTTTCTTGCTTCTTCCATTAGGTTTTCTAATGGAACAACTTTATTAACTAAACCAATTCTTAAAGCTTCATCTGCCTTAATCATTGCACAAGTATAAATCATTTCCTTTGCCTTACCTAATCCAACTATTCTAGGCAATCTTTGAGTTCCTCCAAAACCTGGTGTAATCCCAAGACCAGCTTCTGGTTGAGCAAACTTTGCCTTTTCTGAAGCAATTCTTATATCACAAGCCATTGCAAGCTCACATCCTCCGCCTAAAGCAAATCCAGATATTGCTGCTATAACAGGCTTGTCTAAATTTTCTATTCTTCTAAATACCCTATTTCCTAAAAGTCCAAATTCTTCTCCACCCTTGGCATCTAAATCTTTCATCTCGGCAATATCTGCACCTGCTACGAAAGATTTTTCACCAGCTCCAGTTAATATTACACAATATACATTGCTGTCTTGTTCAATATTAGAAATTGCTAGATCTAATTCTCTTAATGTATCAGAATTTAAAGCATTTAATGCTTTAGGTCTATTTATTGTAACTATTGCTAAATTCCCGTCTTTTTCAAGAGTCACATTTTTCAACTCTTCTTCTAAAATTACATTTTTAATTTCCACAAATCCTTCCTCCCTTTTTATACCATAACTCCTCATAAACACCCTGTTCTTTGTTATATAATTAACAAATTAATTTTAAAAAATTCTCTCTTTCCCTTTTCTTTGGTTAGAAGATTCTGAATAATCACAACCTACTTATAATTATAATATCTAATTTTCTTATTTGCAATTAATATTTTCCTATTTGGTATATAAATTCCACTTTTTCAATATTTTTCTTAGTATACGTTTACTATTTGAGTTTTATTCTCTTTGTTCATTTGTTAACATGCAAAAAATATATAAATTTATCTTTAATAAAGTATAAATTTTGAATTGAAAAAATACTTGGATTTATAATAATGAAATAGCAAATCAAAATTTTAGCTATAATAAAATTTTGATTTGCTATTTCGTCTAAACTATTTAATTATTTTATTCATCTTTCATTAAGTATACTAATGTTAATAAACTTTCAGAAAGATGTACATTTTCAACTTTAACGTCATTTGGTACAACTAAATCAACAGGTGCAAAATTCCAAATACCTTTTATTCCACCCTTCACCAAAAGATCACAAACCTTTTGTGCATTAATTCTTGGCACGCAAATAATTCCAATGTTAACATTACTATTTTCTAAATAACTATTTAATGTATCAATATCTCTTATTTCTACATCTCTTATCTTCATTCCGATAAGCTTTGGATTAGCATCAAATATAGCCTCTATAGATAGCCCTAATTCGGAGAATCTACTATAATTTGCAATTGCTTGCCCTAAATTACCAGCTCCTATAATGATTCCAGTATAGTCTTTATCTAATCCTAAAATTAAACTAATTTGTTTATATAATTCTTTAACATTATATCCGTATCCTTGTTGTCCAAAGTCACCAAAATTATTTAAATCTTGTCTTATTTGAGATGCTGTAAATCCTATCTTTTCACCTAATTCCTTTGATGAAATTCTATCTACATCATTTCTCATCAACTCTTTCAAATATCTATGGTACTTTGGTAATCTTTTAATTACTGCCATAGAGACACTTTTCTTCTTTTCCATAGTATATGAATCTCCTTAATTTATTCCAATAATTTCCCCATTTATTTAAACTTTGATAATATAATAACATACTTTTAACATTTTTTCTATTAATTTAATAATTATTGAAATTTTTTATTCACATTTCATTTTCTTATTTTATTTAATTGTATTAATATTATCATAACAAATTATATAATGAAATTTTAATTTTTCATTTATTATTTTGACCTAAAAACAGAGACTTATGTATAACGTAGCAGATGCGTTATACATAAGTCTCATAAGCATTATATCAGATTTTAAACACCTCTGATATTGCAACAAGAATCAAAGTGATCTTGTACGCCATTCCCTTTTGCCTAAAATTTTCTGGACTTATTATATTATAATTAAAGCTTTATCTTTTGTCAATATTTATCGAATTATCCTCATTGAATTTAATACCGCAAGTAAAGTTACCCCAACGTCTGCAAATACAGCTGCCCACATATTTGTTAATCCAAAGATAACTAATATCATAACAGCTACCTTAATTGCTAAAGAAAAAATAATGTTTTGCCATAATATTTTACTAGTTTTTCTTGATACTCGTATGGCTTCTGAAATAGCTTCTACTTTATCTTTCATTAATACTACATCTGCAGCTTCAATAGCAGCATCTGATCCTACACCACCCATTGCAATTCCTATATCAGCTCTTGCTAGAACTGGAGCATCATTAATTCCATCTCCGACAAATAAAACTTTTCCATTTGCTGATTTTTTGTTTAGTATTTCCTCTACTTTATTAACTTTATCACTTGGCAATAATTCAGCATGAACCTCATCAATACCAATAGCTTTAGCAACCTTATCTGCAACTACTTTGCTATCCCCTGTAAGCATTATAGTTTTCTTAATTCCAACACTCTTTAATTCAGTTAATGCTTCTTTTACATTTTCTTTTACTTCATCAGAAATAACTATATTACCTTTATATTCTCCATCAATTGCTATATGAACTATAGTACCAATAGTGTCAACCTCATCATAAGAAATATTGTTACTCTTCATTAATTTAGAATTTCCTAATAGCACCTTTTTACCTTTTATTATGGCCTCAACACCATGACCAGCAACTTCCTTATAACTTTCAATTTCATTTTTATTAATTTCTTTACCATATGCATTGGCAATTGATAAGGCAATTGGATGATTCGAATTTGATTCACCAATAGCTGTTATTTCTAATAACTCATCTTCACTTATATTTTTAGCGTTTATATTTGTTACTTTAAATACTCCTTTAGTTAAAGTTCCTGTCTTATCGAACACTACTATTTCACTTTCTTTAAGTGCCTCTAAATAGTTTCCACCTTTAACTAGTATTCCTTTTTTAGAAGCTGATCCTATACCAGAGAAAACTCCTAGTGGAATTGAAACTACTAATGCACATGGACAAGATACAACTAATAGTGATAATGCTTTATAAAGCCACTCTGAAAATGTTGCATCTTTAATCAAAAGAGGAGGAACTATAGCAACTATTATTGCAATAAAAACTACAATTGGAGTATATACTTTTGAAAATTTTGTTATAAATTTTTCTGTTGGTGCTTTCTTATTTGACGCATTTTCAACTAATTCTAATATTCTTGCAACTGTCGATTCACCATACTCTTTATTAACTTTAACCTTTAAAACACCATTGTCATTAATAGCTCCTGATAAGATTTCATCACCTGTCTTAACTTCTCTCGGTACAGATTCACCTGTTAATGCTGAAGTATCTAAAAAACTTGTACCTTCTATAACTGTACCATCTAAAGGAACTCTTTCACCTGGTTTAATTACGATAATCTCTTCTAAATTTACTTCTTCAGGAGAAACTTTAAATTCACTACCATTTCTCAAAACATTAGCATAATCAGCTCTAATATTCATAAGAGAAGAAATAGATTTTCTTGATTTATTTACAGCATATCCTTGAAACACTTCACCTATTTGATAAAATAGCATAACTGCTACGGCCTCTGGATATTCTCCAATGAAGAACGCTCCAATAGTAGCAATGCTCATAAGAAAATTCTCATCAAATACTTCTCCACGAAGAATATTTTTTATAGCTGTTAAAATTACCTCTCCGCCTATTGCTAAATAACTCGCTACAAATAGTATAATAGAAATTTTATTATTTCCATTGTATAATAAAGCAATTGCATATATAATTGCTCCAACTATTAATAGCCAATTATCTTTTAGAATTTCTATTTTCCCATTTGAACTCTCTTCTTTCTCATGGCTATGCTCATGAATTTTATCTTTACTACCCTCATGATGATCATTATCTTTTGAACAACAACTACTTGTACATGCTTTTGTCTTATTTTTTATTTCTTTATTATCTATTTTTTCTTCAACTTTTACATGTGGTTCTAATTTTTTTACTATTGATTTTATTTCATTTATTATTTCACTTTTTAAGTTTTCTTCCTTTATTTCAGCAGTTAATACTGTCGTAGAAAAATTTACTGTTGCTTCTTTTACACCATTTATTTTATTAACTTTATCTTCTATTTTATTAGCACAGTTTGCACAATCTAATCCATTTAAAACTAATTTTATTTCCATGTATCTATCCTCCCATTAAATAAATTTAAAAAGTTTATTTTTTATTGATTTTAATCTTATTTATTCAGTAATATGGTGTAATCCTGCATCAAAAATTTGTTTTATATGCTCATCATCTAATGAGTAATAAATTACCTTTCCAGCTCTTCTAAATTTAACAAGTCTTGCTGATTTTAATACTCTTAACTGATGTGAAATGGCCGATTGACTAATATTCAATAAAGCTGATAAATCACATACACACATTTCTGATTCAAATAATGAACATATTATTTTAATTCTTGTGCTATCTCCAAATACCTTAAACAGTTCTGCTAAATCATATAATATTTCCTCTTGTGGTAATTTATCTTTAACTTCTTCAACTACATCTTTATGAATAATATTACATGAACAACTTTCAACTTTATTTTCCATCATAATTTCACTCCTTAGTTTATATTATTTGTATTTAAAATTATTTTATTGATTTTAATACTCTTTCTTTAACGCAAACACATGAATAATTGTTCATATGTTTATATTTCTATTATATGCTTATCCTAGTAATTTAGTCAACTTTTTTTGTAAATTTAAGGGCTTCTTGATTTTTATTTGAAATCTATTAGTCTTTTTAAGGTTTAATATATAAAAAAAGGTAGGAAATCACCTACCTTTTCAATTAATATGATCTAAGCTATATCTTTTAACTCACCAGATCTATTTATATTTGCATTATTTTTACTTTTTTTATTTTCTATAAATTCAAAAATTACTTTTTTCAACTGAATTATTAAAGTTGGAATAAATGCAAGTACATAAATTGATACATATTGATTAAACGCTAAATTTTCAACTTCAAATAAATTTTGAAGGAAAGGTACAAATAGTACAGCATTTAATAATACTAACCCTACTCCAAATGCATACCACACATATTTATTAGAGAATACACCTAATTTAAATATTGAACCTTTACCTCTACAGTTAAATCCATGAAATAATCTTGCTAAACACAATGTTGCAAATGCCATAGTTGAAGCTGTTAATGGAGTTTCCTTTGGATTTCCTATATAAAAAGCAACCATTGTAAATATCGCAATTAATAATCCCTCAAATCCAATTCCTAATAAGAAATCCTTATTTAATATAGATTCATTTTTCCCTCTTGGTTTATCCTTTAATAAATCTCTATTTGATTTTTCCATACCAATTGATATCGCAGGTAAACTATCTGTTAAAAGATTTATAAATAGTAAATGAACAGCTGCAAAAGGCATTGGTAAAGCCATTATTGAAGAATATAAAACTGCAATTATTCCAGAAGTATTACCTGATAATAAGAATTTAATAGAATTCTTTATATTATTATATATACCTCTACCATTTGAAACTGATTTAACTATTGTTGCAAAATTATCATCTGTTAATATTACAGATGCAGCATCTTTAGATACTTCTGTACCTGTTATTCCCATTGCAATTCCTATATCAGCTTGCTTTAAAGCTGGTGCATCATTAACACCATCACCTGTCATAGCAACAATTTGCCCCTTATCTTGCCAAGCCTTTACTATTCTAATTTTATGCTCTGGAGATACTCTTGCATAAACAGATATATGTTCAACATTTTCTCTCAATTCTTCATCTGACATTTTATCTATTTCTAATCCTTCGATTGCCCTATCTCCATCTCTTAATATGCCAATTTCTTTAGCAATAGCAGATGCTGTTATCTTATGATCACCAGTAATCATAATTGGCTTAATACCAGCTGTAATACAATCAGCAACAGCTTGTTTACTTTCTTCTCTTGGTGGATCAATCATTGAAATTAATCCTAAAAAAGTATAATCATATTCATCTTCTAATGTTAATTCTCTGACTTCATCTAATTGTCTATAAGCGAAAGAAAGAACTCTTAATCCACTTTCAGACAAACTTCTATTTACATCTAAAATTTCATTTTTATCTTCTAATGTTAATTCCCTAACCCCATCTGATGTCATAATATATTTAACTCTATCTAAAATTACATCAAGAGCCCCTTTTGTAAACATAATATTTTTACCATCTATCTTATGAAGTGTACTCATAAGCTTTCTATCAGAATCAAATGGAATTTCAGCTAATCTATTATACTCATTTCTTAAGTTCAATTCATCAATTTCAATATCATGCCCTAAATTAACTAATGCAACTTCTGTTGGGTCTCCTATTTCTTTTCCTTCTCTTGAGGTTGAATCATTACATAAAATTGAATTCTTAATTAGATATTCTTGAACCTTATTATCTAAGGAAATTTCTGAACCATTAATTAATTTTTTATCTACATAAACTTTTCTTACAGTCATCTTATTTTGAGTTAATGTTCCGGTTTTATCTGAACAAATAATCGAAACAGACCCTAATCCTTCAACCGCTCTAATTTTTTTAATTATTGCATTTTCTTTTGCCATCTTTTGAGTTCCTAATGCTAAAACTATAGTTACAATAGAACTTAATGCCTCTGGAATTGCTGCAACTGCAAGTGCTACTGCAAACATCAAAGAATCAAGTACTGGCATTTTTCTATATAGTGATAACCCAAATACAATTGCACAAATAGCTAATATTATTATTGCAAGTTTTTTACTAAAATCATCTAAGGTAACTTGAAGTGGAGTTTTCTTTTCTTGAGTTTCATCCATAAGAGTTGCTATTTTACCTATTTCAGTTTTCATTCCTGTATTTGTAACAAGTACTAAGGCTCTACCATAAGTTACTAATGATCCCGAAAACACCATATTCTTTTGATCACCTAATGCTACTTCTTCTTTATCAATTTTCTCTGTAATTTTATCTACACTTAATGATTCACCAGTAAGTGAACTTTCATTTACTTGAAGCGAATAACTTTCAATTACTCTTCCATCTGCTGTAATTAAATCTCCAGCTTCTAAAACTAAAATATCACCTGGCACTACATTTTTTGAGTGAATCTCAATCTTACTTCCATTTCTTATAACCTTTGCTGATGGTGCTGATAATGCTTTTAGTGAATCTAATGACTGCTCAGCTTTAAAGTGTTGAACTGTTCCTAATACTGCATTTAATATAATTACAGCAAAGATTACAATAGTACTTTCAACATTATTACTTAACATAGAAATAATTCCTGCAGCAATTAAAATGAATATTAATAAATCTTTAAATTGACTTATAAATACCTGTAATACACTCTTCTTTTTCTTTTGATTTAACTCATTCAATCCATACTTACTTATATTTTCATCTACCTGCTTTTCATTTAGTCCATCTTTTGAAACATTTAATTTTTCTAATATTTCTTCTGTTTCAATTGAAAAATATTTTGACATTGTACATCCTCCCTTATTTATATAATATATCTCTCTTTTTTATAAATAAAAAAAGAGACTCTTAATATAATCCTCAACTTAAGTTATTCTTTACTTAAGGATTATATTAAAAGTCTCGTAACCAAATTGGTATATAACACCAGGCCTATGCCGCGATTGTTGATGTTATATTTTATACTACTCCCCTTTAACAGGTTATTTAATTTCTATATGAGTTATTATATACCTCTTATCATTTATTGTCAACAATTCCCACATAATATTTTTATATATTTTATGACTAGTTTATATCTATTTATAAATATTTATTTGTGAATATTCATAAAAATATTCTTTTTGCATAATTATGAATATATTATATTTAATATATTGTATTTTTATGGTACAATTAATTCATAAACCTACCAGGCAAAAATAGGTTTAAAACAGAGGTAGTCTGCTAGTGCCTCTGTTTTTTCTTTTTATCTCAAAATAGTTTTAAGTTTTAATTTTATTTTTGTAAACGTTTAAAGGAATTTTAAATTCTTTATAGAATATATATGTATAAATACATTTATTTATGGTATTTAGGGTGTATTAAAAATTTTTAAGTGAGGGATTTAATATGGAAGGTATTTATAAACACAATAAAGATTGTTTCGATGTTTACATCAATGATAGAACTACAACAGATACAGATGAATTTTTAGGAAAGGTTTTAAAATACCTAAAAAATAATGGTTTTTCAGTTTCCTTAAAAGGTTTCGATAAATATAATCGTCCATTAGTAGAAATTAATGGAACTCTTCATACAGCAGATAGAAATGCTGCTTGCTGCCTTGTGGAAAGATTTATAAATGTAAAAAATGAAATTAATTTAAATGAAGATTCAGAACGATATAATAAAATAGCTAGCTTTATCCAATAATAATTTCTAATAAACTGACCCTTCTGTTGCTTTTACTGCTTCAGAAGGGTCCATTTATTTTTAATTACATAAGATATTGAATTAATAATGTTGCTAATCCTAGGAAGAAGAAGAATCCTAAAACATCAGTAAATGTTGTAACAAATATTGATGATGCTAGTGCTGGATCTACTTTAAATTTCTTTAAAACAACTGGTACTAAATATCCAGTAATAGTCGCTACTATCATATTTAAAAGCATTGCTACTGATATAATTATTCCAAACATGAAGTTTCCTTCCCAAATATATCCTAATACACCAATTATGAATCCAATAACTACTCCAGTTACTACCCCTACTCCAATTTCTTTAAAGAATACCTTTTTCATATTCTTAAAATTAAGTTCTCCTAAAGCTAATCCTCTAACTATGATAGTAAGTGTTTGAGTTCCTGCATTTCCGCCCATTCCTGTAACTATTGGCATGAATGTAGCTAAAGATACAACTGCTTGGATTGTTCCTTCAAACATTCCAACTACTGCTGCAGCTAAAATTGCAGTTACTAAATTTACAATTAGCCAAGGTAATCTGCTCTTTACTGAATCTTTTAATGATCCATCAACCTTTTCACCTTCGTCAACACCACCTAAACGATGTATATCTTCTGTAGTTTCATCTCTTAAAATTTGCATAACATCATCAAATGTTACTACTCCAAGTAATCTATTTGAATTATCAACTACAGGCATAGTTAAATAACCATACTTTTCAAATCTATGACCTACTTCTTCTTGATCTGTATTATAAGGTATTCCTTCTATCTTTGTATGAATGACATCGGATATTCTAGTATTAAAGTTTTTAGTAACTAACTCCTTTAATGATATTACACCTTTAAGCTTATCAAAATTATCTACTACATATAAATCATAAATATTTTCATTTTCTTCACCATATTTTTGTAAATATTTCAATGTTTCTTCTACTGTCATATTTTCTTTAAGTGCTACAAATTCTGTTGCCATGATACCTGCTGCAGTATCTGGATCATAACTTAATAATTGACGTACTTTTCTTGCATCTTCATCTGTCATCTTTTCTAATATTTTGTTAGCTTTTTCTTCATCTAACATACCTAATAAATCCGTTAATTCATCAGATGACATTTCCTCTACAATATTTTTTTGTTTATTTTCTGAGAACTCCATTAAAATTGAATACTTCTCTTCATCATCAGCTTCATCAATTATATCTGCAATTAAACCTTCTGGTAATCTGTATAAAATATCCTCTTTATCCTCTGGATAATCTCGTAAAACATCTAAAATATCTACCGGGTGTATGCTTTCCACATATTTAATAATACTTGCTTGTGGAGCATGTAATAAAAATTTTCTTAACTCATCTTTATTCATATTTAATTTCATAGCATTTCCTCCTAGTTTTTATACATAGGAAAAAAGCCATCTTTACTTATAATTTTAATGATATATATACAATTCAGATTATTAGCTACATATCATTAGAACTATATAAGATTGTGGTATAAATGACTATATTCCAATGTATCTTATATTTAGTTTTTTCAATAATTAAATTTTCACTCAGATAAGGGTCCATTTAATACCACCTCCTAAAAATACAAATAAAAAAGACTTTTTGTCTCTACAACAAAAAGCCTGCTACTCACTTACTTCTCAATTTGTAGAGCTTTAGCACTATAAAGCGTAGACATATTCTTCAGTCAGCTACATTAAAAATCACCTTCGCGATGATTTCTGTTGACCCATTGGAATCTCTGGATTTTTCTGGGCAGCAGCATTTTTCTTTATAGGAGCCTCACCTAACAATCTTTATTAACTTTCATTACACTTATATAGTATTCTTATAATTTCAATTTGTCAATTTTTTAAAATGTTTATTGAAAAATTTATAGAATATTAATTATCTTATATAAATTCAATTATACCTTTTCCTAATTTACCAATTCTAGCTAAAGAATACACATCATATCCTTTTTCATCTAAAATTGCTCTTCCTGGTTGGAATGATTTTTCTATTACAATACCAATTCCTCCAACTTTAGCACCAGCTTCTTCTACTAATCTTGCTGCTCCTAAAGCTGCTTCCCCGTTAGCTAGGAAATCATCTATTATTAATACATTATCATCCTTTGATATGTAATTTTTTGATAAAGTTAATTCATAATCTGTCCCTTTTGTAAATGAATGTACAGTAGTTTGATATACTTCACCATTTAATATTTTAGAACTTTGCTTTTTTAATGTAACCATTGGAAGCTCCATTTGCATAGCTGTCATTACAGTTGGTGCAATACCTGAACTTTCAATAGTAAATATCTTTGTAATTCCATGATTCTTATAGTATTCTTTAAAATATGTACCTATTTCATACATTAATCTTGCATCAACACCATGATTTAAAAATGAATCAACCTTTAATACTGTCTCACTTAATGCTCTTCCATCTTGTAATATACGCTCTTTTAAAATTTCCATTGCATTCCCTCTCCTAAACTTACTTAAAAAAAATAACACCTCTAAATATTTAGAAGTGTTGTACATTCTCTATACATATAATTCAAATATAATAACAACACCTCGTAGTCTACTGTTTTACGGTCAGTAGGTAGAAACTTTCGGACCAAATTACCGATTTTATACGAGTATTTTAATAAATTCACTTATTCGTATTATACCACGAACATTAATTTTGTAAATATATTTTTAATTTGTATTCAGCAATGTTTCTAAAAGAGTTATACTATTCTTTTTAACCCTAAAAATATATTGTTTTTTAACTTCACCTAAAAAAACTATAATTTAATACTTTTCACAAATTTAATTTCTAAATTAAAAACATAGAATTTTATCTAAAAGACCTTATCAAATTATTTATGTAATTCTTAATCACATCTTAATTTGATAAGGTCTATTTATTTTAATATCTACAAATAATTGTTGTATAATCTTCTATATTTTCATAAATAGCTTTAGCAACGCTATATGGCATATTTACACATCCATGAGAACCATTTGTCTTATATATTGATCCTCCAAAGCTACTTCTCCAACTTGCATCATGAAGTCCTATTCCTCCATTAAACGGCATCCAAAAACTTACTGGTGAAGCATATCCATCTCCTCTTAGTACATAATCTTTAGCTTTCCAATCTAATTTATATACACCAGCAGGTGTTGAATGGCCCTGACTAACATTACCAGTTACTACATCTCCTTGAGTAATAACTTCACCATTTTTATAATATATTACTGTTTGATTTGTTAAATCTACTTCAACAAATGTATTAAGAACATATTCATCAGTTGCTTTTGGTGTTTTAAATGTTAATTCCTTTGTATCTGTACCACCACCTTCTATAGCAGAAGTAATATCAGCTATAGCTGTATCTCTATCTAAATAATAAATTCCTGGTGTTGTACTTATTTTTATTGTTTCTCCTGACCATCTAGTAAATGTTCTTGTGCTACCTATATTATCATACTTGTCCCCTAATTGATTTACATACTCTCTAATACTATCTTCATTTAAAGATACATTAAAATCATCATCAATTGTGATCCATTGATTAATCATACTTCCATCAATAACTTCTGAACTTTCATTAATATTAAGTGTTACTTTAGCATTTACATACTTGTCAGCAGTTTTTTTCGCTTTAGTAACAGCTTTTGATTTAGAAGTATAAGTTGGATTTTCATAACAACCTTCATCATCTAAATTCAATATAGAATTTACATTTTGAATATTATTAAATATCTTTGAATTTAATTTATCAATCTTAACTTTATTACCAATATCTTCTTTTACTATTTCATACTCTCCATTTGCATAATTAAGACTAGCATTAACAGGATTTGTTACATTACTTTCATTAAGAGCTTCTAAATTTCCAATAGCTTGATTTAATAAACTTTCATCATAAGAAACTCCTTCAGACACATCATAATTCTTATGTTGGAATATTGATGCTATCCATAAAAATGGATTTTGTTCATCTAAAATATTATTAATAGCTTCAGTAAAATCATATTTTAAATTAATAGCTTCTCCACTTATTGTTTCTGTTTTATCATTTCTTTCTTCTAAAGTAAGTACATATTCATTTGCCCTATTTGCCATTAATTCTTGAGCTGATTTATTACTTTTTCCTGAAATACTTACGCTATTAATTGATGTTCTAAAGAAGAAATGACTATTAAAATATAATGCCATTAATAAGTAAACTCCTAAAATACATGCTAAAATACTTGCAGCAATAATTAATCCCTTATCGCTATTCTTTTTAACTTTACTTTTTGGTGTTTTTATTTCTTTATCTAATTCAACCGTTGCCATTTTAGGGTTATTTTCTATCTCTTTACTTTCTATATCTTTATTGAAAGTATTACTATCTTCTAAAATTTTGTCTATCTCATTTATATACTTTTCATAATCATTAATATTCATCTTATTTGCAAAGTTCTTAATACTTTCTTTTGCTTTAATTATATCTTCATTTGTATCTATACTTAATGTTGCATAATATTCATCTAATAATTTATGCTTATATTCATGGATATTATTATATCCTAAAAATTCTCCCAAATGTTCTATTTGATTTTCTTCATCACCATATTTATATAGTAATGCCTTATATATATTTTCATTATATGGATTAAGTTTTATTATTTCTTCTATGGTGTTAGTTTCTTCATCTTTAGGAATCTCATCTTTTAGCAAAGCTTTTATTAACTCATTGGATTTTTTTATATCTTCTGTTTCACTATACTTATCTACAGAATCAACATTATTATCATTTAAAAAATCAATAATTGCAAAATTAATATTAAATATACTTTCTATCATTGAGTTTATAAGCTTGTCTAATATTTTTTTTGGAATTGTGCATCTATCATTTTTATTATCTGTTTCTATATCCTTTTCCTTTATTTCGAAAGGTGTTTTTATTAAATCTGAATTAATATTTAATTTAGATAATATTAAATTCTCATTGCTATCTTCATCATGTTTATTTTTAATTTCATCTAAAGTCTTTCCCCAAGTGCAGTACTTATTGAAATAATATTCCTTAAAAAAGGTATCATTATCTATATCGCTTATTTCAAATTCTTTTATAATATTTACTGCTATTTTGATATAATTATTTAAATAATTATACCCAAAAGTTTCTCCATCTTTCTTCAACTGATCTAAATCATTAAATCTATTTATACATTCATTTTTAAATGTATCAACTGACTTAAATGCTTCTTGAAGAAACCTTTCTCTTATCTCATTTAATTTAACAAATTTGCTTGAAAAATCGATATCCCCATTTAATATCCTAAAGTTCATACTGCCTCCCATACTTTTAGCACCAAATTTATTAATGCATTATCCCCATTTTTTATTTTTTCACCTTTCATAATAATATTATTCTTTTGTTAATTTATTACAATTTTAACACATTTGTTAATTAATTGGTATCAATATTTTAATTTAAACTTATTTAGCTCTAAAAAAATAAATGACTAAAAGCATAACCTGCATAAATAAATGCAAAATTCCATATTGTAATTCCTATTGTTGAATATAATGAAAACTTAAAAAAATTTACTTTAAATGTACCTACAACTATAGATATTAGTGTTCTAGCTACAGGAATAAGTCTAGATAAAAATATACCTAAATCTCCATACTTTTCTATATATTTAAATGTTTTATCAATAGGCTTTTTCATTTTAGGAAATTTATTTTCAATCTTATCTATAATGGGATTTCCACAATAATAACCTATTGCATATAAGCACCAACTTCCAAGTAGTCCTGCTATCACTGATGTAATAAGTGTAAATGGAAAATTTAGTCCTCTTGATTTTATAAGTATTCCAGCTGCTGGCATTATAATCCCTGCTGGTAATCCTGGTAAATTTAAATATTCTAAAAAAACTATTCCAGCCAAAAATAAGTAACCATATTTATCCATATATGATAATATATCATTAATATTAATCATTTTTCCCTATCCCTTCTATATAATTATACAGAACAAGAAATTTTAGTAAAGTTTACTAAAAAATTTTTAACTTATATTCTAAAAAATCTCTTTGAACCTTATCTTTTCCATTAAATTTATACTATATTCATTTATATAATAATTCTTTTAAAATAAAATAATTCCCTGTAGAATAAAAAACTTTAACTTTTATTCTACAGAAAATCTCTAATTTTAATACTTTTATGCAGTTACGATATTATTTTCTTCTTCAATTTCATCATTAATCTTATCTTCTTTTAAAACTATATTTAATACTAAAGCTACTATAGTTCCAATAGAAATTCCTGATGAGAATACCATTTTTATTCCTTCTGGTAATTGTCCTATAAAATCAGGTCTAAATGTAACTCCTAATCCTAATCCAAAAGAAGTTGCAATTATTAATAAATTACGTTCTGTAAGCTTTACTTTGCTTAATGTCTTAATTCCTGCAGCTGCTACAGTACCAAACATAACTATACCAACTCCACCTAAAACTGGTTGTGGAATTTGAGTTATTAATGCAGCAATCTTAGGTAAGAATCCAAGTGCAACTAATATTATACCTGCCATAACAGCTACATGCTTACTTGCAACCTTTGTTAACGATATAACTCCAACATTTTGACTAAATGATGTATTTGGGAAAGAACCTACTATTCCACCAATAATACTTCCTACACCATCTGCTAATACTCCAGCACCAACTTGTTCTTCTTTCATATCTATATTAGAACTTTCACCAACAGCCTTTAAGCATCCAACTGTTTCAATAGTTGTAACAAAGTATGCTGGTAAAAATGCTATTACTGCCTTAAAATCAAACTTAACACCATATTCAAATATCTTAGGAATAGAAATCCAACTTGCTTCTTTAACTGCATTAAAATCAACCATTCCTAATGGAATACAAATTATATATCCAATAATCATTCCTATAAGTATAGAAGCACTACTTACTATACCTTTTCCATATCTATTTAATATAAGAGTTATTACTAATACAATTCCTGATATTCCTACATTTTTTAAATTTCCATAATCAGCAGAACCTGATCCACCAGCAGCCCAATCTATTGCAACTGGTAATAAAGTTAATCCTATTAAACATACAACTGTTCCTGTTACTAGTGGAGGGAACAATTTCATTAATGGCTTTATAAAAAAGCTTAAAATTATTTCTAAAAATGCCCCTAAAATAGTTGCACCTATTATTCCTGGTAACCCTAAAACTGAACCAACAGAAATAGATGGTGATACAAAAGTAAAGTCAGTTCCCATTATACAAGCTACTCTAGATCCAACCTTTCCAATTCCCCTAGCTTGTACTATTGTTGCTAATCCAGATGCTAATATCGTTGCACTTATTAATGTTGTCGTAGTCTTAGCATCAAATCCTAATGCACTTGCTATTACTAATGGAACAACTATTATTCCTCCAAATGCCGCGAATATATGCTGAATTCCAAATATAAATTTTTTAGATAAACTAGGATTATCATCTACACCATAAGCTAGTTTAATATCCCCTATAGGACTTTGTTCTTTAATCATTTGTTTTCTTCCTTTCTTTCATGGAGTAATTTACAGACTTAAATTATAAAAAAATAAGCAACACTCAAATTAAATTTGAGGTGCTGCTTAAAAAAATAAAATTCTATTCATCATATGCAACTCCTCGTAGTCTGCTAATTTAAGGTTAGCAGGTAGAAACTTTCGGACCATATTACCGATTATATACGAGATTATTTACTATATAAATTCATTATAATACGAATGTTACTTATGGTCAACACAAACATTGTTTGTGTTTTACTCATTCCATAACTGTGCTTTATAAATTCCTTTATGTCCAGAAATAAAAAATGATATTATACATACCAACATTGCAAATACAATGTTATTTGCTCTAAAAAGTTCTAAATACATCATAAAGCATGCTATTGGTGCATTAGTTGCTCCTGAAAATACTCCAACAAGCCCTAAAGCTGCACAAAATGCAAATGGCAAACCAAGTATGTGTGATAAAGTTGCTCCAAGTGTTGCTCCTATAACAAATAAAGGAGTAACTTCTCCACCTTGATATCCAGCTCCCAAGCACAATGCCGTTAATATAAGCTTAATAATAAATGCTAAAATGGGCACTTTTCCATAAAAAGCATCATTTAATAATCCTAAGCTTAAATTGTTATATAAATTATTTCTTAAAAACAACGTAGCTATTACCATTAAAGTACCACCAACAAATATTTTTAAATATTTATTTTTACAATACTTTATTAGTTTTTCATTAAACCAATGTGTCATATAAACAAATAATCTACTAATTAATCCAAAACAAATTGCTAATGCAATTACCTTTAAAACATTAATTATATCAACAGCTTCTTGTGCTGGTATTTTATAGTGACTATGTTTAACGCCTAAAAACTTCACAACAGAATTTCCCACTAAGGCTGAAACTATAGCTGGTAGCATTGAATTATAACTTAAACGTCCTATATTTGCAATTTCTAAAGCAAATATAGTTCCTGTAAGTGGAGTTCCAAAAACAGATGAAAAACCAGCTGCTACACCACTTATTAATAATACTTTTTTCTCTTCTTCTGAACTTTTTAAAGCTTTAGCTAATGAATTTCCTATAGTTCCACCTATTTGAACCCCAGTCCCCTCTCTTCCTACTGACCCACCAAAAAGATGAGTTAATATAGTTCCAAGAAAAACTAGGGGTGCCATAATAAATTCAATTTTTTCTTTACTTCCATTTATATTTTCAATTATTATGTTATTTCCTTTTTGTGAATTACCACCATACTTGCTATAAAGATAAGTCATAAACATTCCTGAAAAAGGAAGTACAAATATTAATGATTTATAAGCTAAATTTAAATCTATAGCTTTTTCTAACAATATCAAAAATACTCCAATACATAACCCTGAAATTCCACCAATTATTACTGAAACTAATGCTAGCTTTAATATACTTAGCTTGCTCATATTATTCACTCCATTTATATTTTATACTTATTAAAATTCCCTAAGTATAGAAATATATTTATTTAATTGCTGATAGTATCATTCATATTATAATAATGCTAAACATTAAAGCTTTCACATATTGCGCCTCATGTCCAACTCTGATATAATCAAAAATTGTAGGGAATGAAGTTCTCCCTTGATAATTATCAAAACCGCTTATTATAGCTAATGACTTCTACAACTCTTTTTGTTGTAGAAATCATTAGCTTTTTTTAATTTTTAACTTTATTTTTTCTATTTTGTAATTATAAAGTTTTAATATTAAAATTTAATTTCATTTTTGGAGGATTATTTATGTTAATTAATGTTTTAGTAATTATAATTAGCTTAATACTTATTGGAATATTAGCTAATTATAGTGGAAAATTAGTAGAGTTTATAAAATTACCATCACTTATAGGAATGATTCTACTTGGAATGCTTATAGGACCATCATTTTTAGATTTAGTTCCAAAATCAACCTTAAGTATATCACCCTATATTAAGGATCTTGCCTTAATAACTGTATTATTTATAGGTGGTCTTGGAATAAGTTTAACTCAAATGAAACAAATTGGTAGACCTGCTATTTTATTAAGTATAATTCCTGCAACCTTAGAGGGTCTTACAATTGCAGTTTTATCCATGATATTTCTAAAATTCACATTTGTTCAAGGATCAATTTTAGGTTTTATAATTGCCGCTGTAAGTCCAGCTGTTTTAGTTCCATCAATGGTTGATTTAATTAAAAGAAAAATAGGACAAGATAAAGCAATTCCCCAAATGCTTTTAGTTGGTGCTTCTGCTGATGATACTGTTGCAATAACTTTATTTACGACCTTTTTAGGAGTATATATGTCTTCTGTTAATGGAAGTTCTATTTCTATTGTAAATGAACTTATAACAATTCCTATTACTATTGTTATAAGTATTTTAACTGGTTTATTGCTTGCTGTTTTAACAAAAAAATTACTAAGATCAATTAATCATAATAGCTTAAGAGTTATTTTCGCCATTACAGTTTGTTTACTAATTAGATTGGTAGAAAATACCTTCCACTTAAAGATGTTTAATTCTTTATTAACTATAATGATTTACGGATTCTTTTTAAGAGCATTTTTAGATGAATTAGCTCTTAAAATTCAAGGTGGAATAAATATTGTATGGAAATATGGAAAGATATATTTATTTGCTTTTGTTGGTATGGCCATTAATCCTTCTCTAGTTGGAGAGTATTTATGGATTGGAATATTAATGCTAAGTATATCTCTAACTGTTAGATCTATAGGTGTTGCTATTTCTTTAATTGGAACTAATTTATCTTTTAAGGAAAGAATATTTTGTATTATAGCTTATTTACCTAAAGCAACTGTTCAATCTGCCAAAGCTGGAATACCTCTTCAAATGGGTGTTGTAGGTGGTGAAGTTATGCAAGCTATTGCTATCTTAAGTGTATTAATTACTGCTCCTATTGGTGCTATCGGAATTAATCTCACTTCACCTAAACTATTAAAACAAAATGATGAATATGAAGAGTTAGTAGTATAATATTAATCTTCTTATAAAATAAAAGTGACAAATTGAATTTATTATTAAAACTCAATTTGTCACTTTTAACTTTTCATTAAATAAACGCTCCAAATTCAGGACTATCATTAATATCATTCAGTAAATGCTTAATTTCCTGATCTTTATCCTTATCCATAACAAGAATAACATCTCCCGCATCAACAACTACTAAATCTTTAACTCCAAAACCAATAATCAGTTTTTCATCGCCTCCAAATATAGAGCAATTTTCGCAATCTTGAATATATACGTTATTACTTATTTTATTGTTATTTCTATATTGATTTAAATATCTACTTAATGCATTGAAACTACCTATATCGTCCCATTTAAAATCACCTTTGATTACGTAAGCCTTTCTTGTTCTTTGCATTACTCCAAAATCAATAGAAATTCCATCAATTAAACCATACTCTTCCCTTGTTACTTGCTCCTCATCTTCTTCTCCTAAATGTTGATATATATTCATTAATGATTTATACATCTTAGGCAAGTACTTTTCAATTTCCCTCAATATAACATCTGCTCTCCTTACCAAATTGCAATGCTTGGACACCTTGATTTTAACTTATTTGATGAACTTAAAAAACTTAGGATTTATGATGCTTACATGGATAAAGTCATTAGTCGTGGAATTACTTTTGAACAGTTCTATCATTCAACTAAAGCTTTAATTGAAAGCACTAAAAATCTTGATTTTGACTGTGGCTTTTTAAAACCTAAAGATTTTAAGAACTTCTGCTCATTATTAAATATTGACTTTAAATATCTTTGTGATGAGTACTATGAATTTGTTCTTATTAAAGATTATCCCCAAATTATTTTAAATAATAGGATGTCTTTAAATATTACTCAAAAAGAATTAGCAGCTCAATGCAAAATTAGTCCAGTTACTATAGGTAAGTTAGAAAATAAATCAAGGTATCCATCAAGAATTCAATTTTTAAAGTTGAAGGAGGTGATGAAGTTTTAACATCATGAAACGATTTTATTTATTAGTACATAAGGATACTAAAAAGACTTTTGTTTTAAAACTGCCCAAAAAGCATTTTTCTTTTATAGTAAATGACTATTATTTCTCATTTGAAAAGGATGAAGAAGAATTTACTTTAGAAGAAAAGCTTTGCTTACTAAATCATTCAGTAAATATAACTTGGAAGCAAATATCACTACCTGAAGTGTTATTTAGAACAGTATTTTTAAATATAACTACCCCTGTTGCTTTTCAACTATTTCTTAATAGGAATAAAGTAGATATTTTAGTTAATGGTAAGGTCCAAGGAAAACTGATTATAAAATAGTTTTACTTATTTTATATTTAGTAATTTACTTTGAAAGGAGGTGTTTCTATGTCTGTAAGCTATGATAGATTAGCTGAGAGAATTGATGATTTAATTTTTGAGTTATCATTAATTAATTCTGAATTAAATAAGTTAAGAAAAAGAATCTGCCTACTAGAAAAAGATTCTATTAACTCAACTAAATAAAACTAATAAAAAGTAATATATCTAAAAAGGTATATTACTTTTTATTAATATCTATGATTCTTCTCATATACTTCAACAAGTTCACGAGCTCTATCCGCTTGTGATGATTGATGTATAAATTCAATTCTTTTTACTTCATAATTACCTTCATATAAATTTAGACAATATAAATGTCCAGGAACCAATACAAAAACTTTATTAAATTGTCTTTGCTTATCTAATTGTTTATTTTGCATGTATATAATAGCATCTTTTATCATTTCATCACTTGCATAAATATATGAAAATACAAATAAAAAATTCTTATTAAAATATTTATATCCTCCATCATTTAATTTATTTAATTTGCTATCAAAAGATACCATTATTAAATAAAATGAATCTATACTCGTTTTTCCATGTAAAATACCATTTTCAACCTTATACCCACATTCTTCTATTCTTTTCAATGCCTTTACCTTATCTCGAACCCTATTATAAGTAATATCCGAATATAATTTTTCTGACTGTAATTCATTTCTATCTATAGCTATAGTAACTTCTACTCCACAATCATTATCTTGACTTTGTAAGTCTGGTTTATCCTTGATTCTAAGATTTACAAATTGCTCTGAATAAAGCTCTTCAAGTACAATCTTTGCATAACATTCATAATAATCTAATTTAGTATGCTTTGGAAGTGGTTCAACCCAATTATTAATTTTTATTCGCCCCCTTAACAATTTAAAATACTGCTTTTATCAAAATTCTATATCTATAAAAAATTAGGTTATAGGATGGTCACGGTATACCGTGACCATTCTATCGCCTAACTTTTTTGTGATTTAAATTTCATCGATATAATATATTATTATTCATTATCATCATAGCTAGTATTCTCAATAAGCATCTTTCGCTCTTTTAATGCCGAAATCACCTTAGATTTATTAAACTTTTTAACTTTTTCATTACATCCCTTTATTTTTACTTCTGATAATAAATTTAAATACTTTTTCTCCAATTTCTCACTATTATTAGTTACATAGCTATACATTATCTTCATGAATATTATATCTTTCATATAATTTCTTTTAAATTTACTTATAAATTTTTCAACATAAGGAATAGCCTTATCTTTATTAATATCAAACAATAAAAATAACGATATATATTCCTCTATTTCAGAAATTTTATCGCTTTTTATATTATTTTCAACCTCTTCAGATATAACTAGTTCTAATTTGTTTGTTCCTAATAATGACTTTATAATTTCTTGATTTACTATCGGAATTAACTTAGAGCTCAATTCCATATCCTCTAATATTTTCACTTCATTTTCATTATCTATAAGTTCTTGAATCAATCTATCAATTAATATTTTATACAAAATAAAAAATATTATTGAACATTCAATTACATCTTTATATACATCATTTTTAATATTTCCATCTGTAGTTTCTTCTGTGTTCTTTAAAACTTTAGCTACTAATGTCCATATACTAAATAATTTTCCTACAATATCATTAGAAACAGCCTCTTTAACTTCTCCTACAGAAATCTCTTTCTGTATATCTTCCAATCTTTTATCATCCCAATTTTCTTTTTTGCTTAATTGACTACTGTTATGTTTATAAGTATTGATTTCATCTAAATTTATATTTTCAACAAGAGCTTCACTTACATCATAAAATGAATCTATATTATCTATATTACTAATAATTATCCTTTTTACCTCTTTAAACTCTTCCTTCATTCGTTTAGATAATTCTATTAGTAACATATCTTCATCTCTTTTAATACCTGTATAATATTCTATTTCAGTTTGATAATTTAAATAATTTTCTTCTTTTATAATATTGTCTTTAAAAGAATCATTAAATATCATACACTGCATTATAAAAAATCTGTAGAAACATTCAAATCTAAAAGCTATCATTCGTTTTTCAGTATCTCTTAACTCTATCAATATACCTTTATTAATAAAATACTCTATTATTATTTCTTCTTTCAAATTAAACTTTCTATCTTTAAAGTAATTATTTACAAATATAATTAGTTTACTATATTCAATTCTATATTTTTCTTCATTTGATAGCATTTTATTAGCTATTGCTGATAAAAGCCTTATTTTATTTGTATAATCAAATGTATCAGAATAAATATCATCAATTTTTAACTTTTCTAATAAATGTTCTAAAAAACATTCAATTAACTTTGCATTATTTATTATTTTATAGTTTTGTTGATGTTCTATTATCCATAAAAACATAGATATATTTAATGGCGTTATTGATATTTTCATATTTTTAAATATATTAACTATATCTGTTACAGTAACGCCCTTGCTATATAACTCTTCAGAATCAAACCATTTATTTATAATTCCATTAATCTCCTTAGCTTTCCATCCTTTTATATACAAACACTTGAATTTATTAAAGAAACTATTTCCTATTATATCTATCGGTAATTCACACTCTATCTCACAATCACACGATAATATAATCTTTACTTTCGGATTTTTTTGCACAAATATTTTTAATTTACTAAATGAATTCCGTCCCTCTACCCCTAAATCAATATTATCAACAATTAGTATAATATCATTTTTTAATAATAACTTATTTAATTCACTTTTCTTAATAGATAAAAATCTTTTTATTTCTGTCTCTATCGAACTTGACGATATATTTTTTAAATCTATTTTTATAGGAACCTTTTTATATAAATCAAATTGTTCTACAAGTTCTATTGTTATTTTATCCATTAATATTGTTTTTCCTGATTCCTTTAACCCTAATAAAAGAATATTGTTATCTTCCTTACATATATCTTCTATAGAATACTTTCTTTGCTCATCTTTATCTTCTACATCATATTTCTTATCTGCTACTATTGTTGGTAATACAAAAACATCATTAATATTTTTAGGAGCCTTAGTATCTGTTTTATAACTTAATAAATGTTCATTAAAATCCTCCAAATGAACATCTCTAATTTTATCAATATATCCTTTTAAAATATTAAACTCCTGTCTTGCATCTTCACCAATCATAGGGTATTCTAAAAATCCATTATCCCCATAACAGTCAACATTATTTACATACTCATTTCTACTATATGAATATCTTCTACCCTTACATATTATTTTCATATTATCAAAGTCTAATTCAACAATTGAATATCCCATGGCAAACGAAAAATCTATTTCATCTTTATTGGCAATACTATTAGATTGTGCAGTAGATGTAAATAAATTGCCATTAAAATCAATATTTACTGTTGAATTATTTGTATGCACATGACCTGTAAATAAGTAATTATAGTTTTCTGTTATAAGCTTTTTAATAGACCTTACTTCAAAATCTTGTAATTCATTGAAAGAATGATGCATAATACATATTTTCACATCACATCCCCCAATAATATCCAAGCTATCCCTTATTTGAAATTCTCCTACAAGTAAATTTTTATCATCTCCTGAACATCTCCAACTAGTATTTAGACATGTTATTCCAACCTTAATATTTTCTACATCAACTATATAGCTTGAATTGTAATTAGTGATATAACACCCTTCAACTCCAGAATAAAATTCTCTTTCAAATGACTTATAACTCTCAATTTTAAATAACCCTTCATCGAATTTTAACTTGGTATTTTTTGCAAATTCATTAATGTTATCTTGATTAATTAAATTAGACTGAAGCCCCAATTCCACATATTTATTATCTCTTCTTCTATCTACATCATGATTTCCAGGACAAAAGAAAATATTTCTCTTTTCCATTTTCAACTTATTTAAAAGTATATTAATCCTTTTCTCTTTAAAAACTTCAAATGCTTGTCCTAAACTATCAAACTCAAATCCCCCTTTATCAATTAAGTCACCTGTTATAAATATTATATCCTTATCTTTATTTAAGTTTAACTTCTTTAAGTCTTCTATAAACGACTCCCAAATTTTTCCTTCTTCTATCGTGTCTTTAAAATGAATATCTGACAAATGTATAATTCTCATATTACTCCCCCTATTACTTCCTATATTATAAACACTATAAATTTAATCTTACGCCATAATCCCTAAGCCATTCTTTTCTTACTTCATAATCATTCATTACAGAAGCAACTAAATCCCAGAACTCCTGTGAATGGTTCATATAGTACATATGACACATCTCATGAACAACTATATAATCAAGAGCTGTAGATTTAGCCATTACACATCTCCAATTAAATAAAAGTTCATTTTTAGAAGTACAACTAGCCCATCTTTTCTTCTGTTCTTTAACCTTTATGGAACTTGGTTTTTTATTAAAGAATTTCTGATAATACTTTATTCTTTTCTTAACTTGTTCTTCTGTTTTTTCTCTATACCAAGCTTCCATAGCAGTTTTTATTAATTCATCATTCTTTTCTTTAACATAGACATGAAACTTTCCTCTAAATAATTTGACACTTGAATTATTCTGTAAAGTTTCATCTGCATGAATTTGTAGAGAATAATTTCTTCCTAAATACATAAATGATTCTCCATTAACAAATTCTCTATTAACTCTTTTACTTTCAATATTTCTAAATTCAAAAAGTTTTTGTACTATCCAAGAACCTTTTGACTTAACAGCTTCCTTAATTTCTTCTTCACTAGTACCTACTGGAGCCACCACAGTAACATTATTAGGTGGCTCAACAGAAATACTCATTGTTTTTCTATTCTTAAATTCAATGTTAAATTCTATATCTTTGGTTCCATACTTAACACTGTACTTCATATCTTTTATCGCCTCTTTAATTTAATACATCAAAATGTATCTTAGCTAAATTTAATAATGGCTCCATTATTTTTTCTCTAACATCTCTAGGAATTCTTTTAGCATATTTCTTAATTATCATAAGCTTAATAGCTCTTTGAATATCATTAGTTTTACTTTGATTAGTTACCCAATCAATAACATAGTTATCTTTAACTACAGCTTTGACATCTTTCGCTATTTCCTTGGAAATTTCCATTGTTTCATCACTTATATATGCTGCTTCTCCATCTTTTACAGAAGATTCATCTCCATCATCTTCTAAGTATTTTCTAACTACTTCAAAGAAAGCAAATTCTTTTTCATCAAGACCTAAATCGTTAGCTTTATTAGAAGCTCCTGTTTCAACATCATTTTTAATAAACTCTTCTAATTGCTTCTTTCTTGCAATCCAGTCATTTTTAGTTTCATCTAAAATTCTCTGAAGTCTTTCAAATAAAGATTCATAGTAAACTGGATTCTCTTTTATTTTCACATTAATAATATGCTTTATAGCATGTTCCATAGCTGATGCTTGTGCTTCATCTGATTTTAAAGTCTTAACCTTAGCTTTAAAATTATCCTCAAATAAAGTTATAGGTTCAATCCACCCTCTAACTCCAAGAGATTTTAAATGATTTTCAATTATTTCTCTTACCTTTTCACCGCAATCTGAAATATCTATAGAATCACTTGGGTTAAATTTAGCTTTTGCAGCAGCTCTAATATAAGAAAGCCATCTTAAATCATTTAATATATCTGTATCTACATTCCCAGGTAATAAACTTTCTACTGCCCCAGAAAACTTCTTATACATAAGCTCAAACTCTGCTCTTTTATCCTCTGGCTCAATTTTATTAACTAACTCATCCAAATTATTTTTATTTATTCCTCTAAACATAGATATTATAGCTTCTCTATAAGAAAGCATTTCATTATATAAATCATCTAAAGATTCCATAGGTTTGCCTAAATCTTCTTTATCAAAAATAGCTAATGCTTCTTCTAAGAAGTTGGAAATACCATAATAATCAACAACATATCCACATTGTTTTATAATATTTTCTTTTGTAGTTTTACCACTTTCTAAAGTTACTTCAACTTCCCTAGTACAAGTTCTATTAACTCTTGCTATAGCTTGAAGTAATGTATGCTCCTTAAGTGGTCTATCTATATACATAACTTGTTCAATTGGAGCATCAAATCCAGTTAAAAGCATATCTTTTACTATTAAAAAACAAAGTTTATCTTTATTTATAGGTTGTTTAAATCTATTGATTAGATTTTCTTGCTCTGTTTTAGTAGTAAAATGCTTCTTTAAATGTGGTAAATCATTATTATCTCCTGAAAAGATTACTTTAGCTTCAAAGTCTTCGCCTAATATTTCTGGCATATGTTTATTTAAAGCATCATAATACTTAACACAAGCTTTCCTTGAAACACAGACTATTTGAGCCTTAAACCCATTAGGCAGTATTTGCTCTTTATAATGATTAAGTAAGTCAACTACTATATCATTAATTCTTTCTTCACTTTCAACTACAGTTTTTTTAGTTCCATACTTAGTCTTTATAGCTTCTTTTTCTTCTTCACTTCTATCACTAAAAGCTTGGTCAAATAATTCTTCTAAAGAATCACCTACCACTTGTAAATCTGGTCTTCTTCCTTCATAGACAATTTTAACTGTAGCACCATCTTCAACTGCACTCTTAATAGAATATTTATCTATATATCCACCAAAGGTTCTTGGTGTTGATTTATCTTCTTTATCTATTGGAGTACCTGTAAATCCAATAAAAACAGCATTAGGTAATGCAGTTCTCATATTAGCTGCTGTATCTTTATATTGGCTTCTATGAGCCTCATCAGATAAGACAATAATATTTTGCTTTGTGCTTAAAAGAGGATAATCTACAGCATATTTTTGTTTAATTTTTTTACCATCAAATGATACTTCTCTTTCTTCAGTTTCATTTTGAAACTTCTGTATGGTTGTCATTATTATTTGAGGTTGTGGATTAGATAATAGCTTCTTCATAATCTCAATTTTATCTGCTCTAACTGGAGTAGTTATCTTAGATAAAGTTCTATCAAAAGTAGCATAAATCTGCTTATCCAAATCTATTCTATCTGTAACTACAACTATTGTAGAATCAGTTAATCCTTTAGTTCTCTTAATTTTTCTAGCTAAGAAAACCATAGTTAAAGATTTACCAGAACCTTGAGTATGCCAAACAACTCCACCTCTAGTAAGCTTATCTTTTCCATTAACAATTCTATCTATAGCTTTATTAACAGCTCTAAATTGTTGATATCTACAAACCTTTTTAATTACAGTTCCATTATCAGCTTCAAAAACAATAAAGTTTCTCATTAAATCAAGTAAGTTTTTCTTTTCTAAAAAGCCCTGAATAAAAATATTTTGTCCACAATCTTTGTAATCTTCTATTTCTTCTTTTTTAAATGGATATGGGTCCTTCCACTGTGAATAATGATTATATTTTGAGCTTATTGTTCCAACATAAGCATTATATCTATTTAAAATACCTGTAAAGAAGTTGCTATAAAATAACCTTGGAGCTCCTTCACCTAAAGCTTCATCTCTAACATTCATATATCGTCTTAACTGTTCAAAAGCTTGTTTCTTTCCAATGCTCTCATTGTTTCCTTTTTCTAAGAAAGGGGACTTAGCTTCTAAAACAACTACAGGAATACCATTTATAAATATAACTATGTCAGGAAAAATAGATTTTCCACTTAAAGTTTGAACTTCAAATTGGCGAACAACTAAAAAGTCATTGTTATCAACATTTTGCCAATCTATAAAATGTACAGTATGATGCTTCTTTTGACCATCACCATGTAAATCTTGCTCTACAGTAAAAGTCAAATCTACAAGAGCATCATAAATCTTTTCGTTTATCTCTAATAAACCTGTACCCAAACTATCAGCTCTACTAATATATCTTATTGCTCTATCTAAATTTTCTTCATTCATCCAAGGATTAAGCTTTTTTAATGAAGCTTTTAATCTATTAACTAAAACAACATCAGCTAAAGAATCTCTTTCTCCACTTGCAGGAGTTAGCTCTTTTCCATGAATAAAATTATATCCTAATTTATTCTCTAAATATTCAATTGCTGGTAGTTCTACTAAGGTTTCTTCATTTCCTAAGTATGACATTGAAATCCCCCTAATTTCTAATAATTATAGCTTAATTATACACTAATTTATAATTATTAATGTTATTTTCTTAAAAGAAAAAGTTATAGATTTCTCTACAACTTTTTAATACTTTCATAATAATCTATTAAATTATATTTATACTATCTATACTACCTTTATATACTTATATTTTTCATCTTTCTCATCAAAAAATTTAAGATTATTATCATTATATATAGTATATAATTCTTTTAATTTATCATTCGTTAATATCATTCTTATAATTATCTCATCATAGTCAGAAAAACTGTTTCCATCCTCATAATAGTATTGCCTTAATTTAAGTAATCCATCTAAGGCTATTTTATACTTTTTATCATAAATTAATTTTTTAATATTTTTTAACTCATTATCAATTTCTGTATTATACGCTACTATATTTACATCTATACCCATTTTCTCTTTAAGCTTTTCCTTTAATTCTGTAACAGAGTTAATAGAAACTACTCCTCCATCTATACCTTCAAAAATACAAATTCTAGTCTTTTTAATATTCTCAAGCTCTCTAATAGTAATTTGATAATTTTCTTTACCAACTTGTTCTATATATCTTTTACCAATTTCATAATATAAATCTTCTTTTTCTTTTATCTTTAATTCTATTCTTTCTCTTTCTTTACTTGCTTTTTCTAAGTTTATACTTCTTTCTACTTCTGCATCATTCTGCTCATCCCATATGAAAGCTCCAGCATAAATATTATAAGTTGTTTTTTCTCCTACCTCATCTTCTGTTAGCTTATCTATCATAAGGTTATATTCATACATATTTAATTCATCGCTATTACTTATATCACTTGATACTAAATAATTATGATTTATTGATGATTCTTCTGTTTCTTTATTTGTACTTTGAAATATTTCAACTACACCTGCACCTACTTTTCTTGCAATCTCACCAAAAAAATTATTGCTAAAAACTACAATAATCCCAATAAGTGCTGCTATAATTTTTTTAACCGATTTCTTTATCATTTGTAACATTCCCCTTTTTTAATTCAGCATAACTTTATACCCAATTTTACCAATAAATTTAATAAATTCCTACATTTTTCCTCAATTTATTTATAATAAATTTCACTAACTTTTAAAAGAAAAAGCCATAGATTTCTCTATGACATTATTTTCTTTATATATAACATATATTTTAATTAGCTTTTTATTTAATCTATTTTTTTATTCTATAAACTTGCTTAATAATACTAAATATATATTCTATATCTTCATCATTTATCAATGAAGTTTCATAATCACCATTGCCCCAATGCCCAATATTAGATACATCTCTAAAAACCTTCTTATTATCATCCAAGCTTCCCCATTTACAGTTTAACCAAACTTTTACTCTTCTCTTACCTGGTAATATATCAACCATATTTTTATTATTTAATGTAAAGGCAATATAGGCTTTAGTACATCTAATACCTATATTACTATCTAAACCTAGTATATACTCTTTTAGCTTATTATATAAATCTATAAACTCTTCTGTTGATTGTTTAAAATGGTCTTCTTCTGTTATAACTGTAACTTCTTTATTTACTGACTTAACAATTTCACTTGTAGTAGCTATTGTTTTTATAGATTCTGTATTTTTTGAAGCTTTTATTGGATTAAAACTAACAGTATTATTACTAAATTTCTTTACTTCCCACAATTCAAATGGTAAATCCTTAAAGTTTATAGACTCCTTTTGATAATTATTAAACTCTGGAGATACAAATATAACTCTAGATTGAGACCAATCTACATCATCTCTTTTAAGAGTATCCTGGCAATTTTCATTATATTCTAAAATAAAATCTGCTTTATTGTTAACTAACAATGAAAGATATGCATACCCCTGGTCTATAACACTAAAATTTCTAGTGTTTTTATATTCAATTATTACAAAAGAATTTGTGCTTTTATCAAAAGCTAATGTATCTATCCTAAAATTATTTAATGAAAATTCCCTTTTTACATATTGCAACCCAAATAAATTTTCTAAATTCTCTTCACATAATTTATGTAACTCTATTTCCTTTAAAAAAGGTACTTCTTTAAGTTCTTCTAACTTATTATTATCTATACTAAATAAAAACATAATATCCTCCAGTTTTTAATAATTATAATTCTATTATACTATCTATATAAATACAGAAATAGCCACAGTTTTTACTGTAGCTTTAATTAATATACTATCTTTAAATCACTCTTATCTTACCAGTTAATAATTGTTGCATTAATCCCCTTTTAAGTTCTCCTAACTTTTGTTTCTTATTTTCATGTTCTCCTATTTTTCCATCAATTTCTGATAATATTGATGCTATTTTTATTTGTTCCTCAACTTTAGGTATACCTATTTTAAATTTTTCTAAGGTTCCTTTTGTTACATGTACTAACCCCGCACTTCCATGTGCACTTTCTTCTATAATTTGAGTTACTTGTTTTAGTGCATAATACCCATAAATACTATTTACAAATCCATTTAAATCAACTTTAAAAATATGTTGATTTAAAACTGCTTTTCCACTATTCCATATAAATGGTCCAAACGAAGTTCCTTTACTTCCAGACCATGCAAATAATAATTGTCCGTTATTAATTATAAATTTATCATCTATTATACCACTATAATAGTTATATTCATTTGCTCCATTTAAATTTTGAATTCTAACTATTGGTAATCCTTCTGTACCCCATTCCGATGGTTTAAATGCTTTCCCATTAATATAATTAGCAATATCTCCTAGTTGTTTAACTTCCCATTCCTCAGGAATTTCTCCAATCTCAGTCTTCTTAAACTTTGTATGTCCAATTCCTTTAGTCAATAAAGTTTGCATTAAACCTTTTTTTAATTCTTTATTTTTCTCAATAAGAGCATCAACATTATCAATTTGCTCATCTACAGTTGAAAGAATTGAAACTATTCTTTCTTGCTCTTTTATTATTGGAATAGCCAGTTTTATTTTTTTAAAGTCAACAGTAGTAAAACTTGCTTGATTTACTGCTGGTTTTGTTATCAACTCTATTTCCTTTTTATATCTATCTGTTTGTGAAAAATAATAAAAGTATTCATTTAATATCTTATCTTTATTAAAATTAACTCTAAAAATATTAGTTGTATAGATTGCATCTCTACCATTGCTCCTATAAATGCATGTTTTTCCTATCTGAGCCATACTATTTATAAAGTTAACTAGAACATCTCCATCATTTAAAATATAATCTTCAATATTAGCACCTTTATCATCTTTTAAGAACCAGTACTTCAAATCATTATAATTTATTCTTCCATTAACAATATTATTTGACCTAATACATGGTATACCAACATTTTCATCCTTAAGATTTCTCGATAATCCACTTTTAATAAATGTAGTTAATTCATCTATAGAACCAATATTCCACTCTTCTGGTATTTCTCCAAACTCAGTAATTTTATATCCTTCTCTAATCTTCTTCACCAAATCACCACCTTACAGTACATCAAAGCCAAGTTCTTTTAAATATCCATTTAGCTTTTCCTTAGTTTCAGCTTCTTTCTTTTCAAGTTCAACTATTTCTCCTAAAACCTTTTGAATATCAACTTGCTCTTCTTCTTCAGTAGTATCAACATATCTACTAATATTTAAATTACAATCATTTTCCTTAATATTTTCAACATCCACAACAGTTGCATACTTTTCCACATCTTCAAAAGTATCAAATGTGGATACTATTTTTTCTATATCTTCATCTCTAAGCTTATTCTTATTTCCATCCTTAACAAAATCATTGCTTCCATCAATAAATAAAATCTTACCCTTTCTTTCTTCTGACTTAGCCTTGTTAAGAACTAATATAGCAGCAGGTATACCCGTTCCATAGAAAATATTTGATGGAACTCCAATTACAGCTTCTATTAAATCATCATTAATAAAGTCTTTTCTTATCTTACCTTCAGCAGAACCTCTAAATAAAACTCCATGAGGAACAACTGATGCCATCTTACCTTTCATATTTAAACTAGATAACATATGCTCAACAAAAGCTAAATCTCCATAAGACTTTGGTGGGATTCCATAATTAAATCTATGGAAAGCATCATGTTGTGCTTCTTCCACTCCCCAGTTCTTTAAAGAGAATGGTGGATTAGCAAGAACTTTATCAAATACCTTTAATGCTCCACCTTCTGTATGCTTAGGCTCTCTTATAGTGTCACCTTTTTGAATATCAGCCCCTTTTGCTCCATGAAATAACATATTCATCTTACATATTGCCCATGTAGAAAGATTTATTTCTTGACCAAAAAGACTTAAATTTTTAGGATTTCCACCATGCTTTTTAACGTATTCTATACTTTGAATAAGCATACCACCTGAACCACAAGTTGGGTCATAAATTCTATCTCCTTCTTGAGGTTTTAAGATATTAGTAATAATCTTAACAACTTCTGTAGGAGTATAGAATTCTCCACCTTTCTTACCACCTTGGTCTGCAAATTGTTTAATTAAATATTGATAAGCATCTCCAAGCATATCTTCTGATTCTAAGTTTGAATTAGCTAAATTAATACTATTAAATAATATTAAAAGTTGAGATAATTTCTTATCTGGAACTTTTTCTTTATCATTGTAGTTAGTTGTACTTAAAACACCAACAAGCTCTGAATTTTTAGGTTCATCTTCAATTGCTTTAAATGCCTTATCTAATTCAGGTCCTATATTTAAAGTTAAATCTTTAAGCTTTGACCATCTTGCCTGTTCTGGAACAAAGAAAGTTTCATAAATACTAGCATCTTCTAAAAGTTCTTCTATTTCATCTTCTTCAAGACCATCTTCTAAGAACTCTTTTCTTCTAGCTTCTCTTTCTTCATCAAATTCATCATTTAATCTCTTTAAAAATAACATTCCAAATATATAATCTTTGTACTCTGCACCAGTTAATTCTCCTCTAAGAATATCAGCACATTGCCAAAGTGTTGATTCTAACTCTTGTAACGTAAGCTTAGCCATTATAATTTCTCCTTCTTATTACATTTTATCTTAATATTAATTTTACCATAAACACTAAATAAAAATATAATATTTACTTTTATTATAAACTATTAATTGAACATACGTTTATTTTTATTTAAAAATGTCTATCCTAATATACAAATATATTTAGGAGGTGCCATTTATGGTTACAATTCAAGACTTAGAAAATTCATTAGATGAAATTGTCACTTTATACACTCTTATTAAACCCGAAGAGTTATCCTTCAGCTATAGTGAAGCTAACTATTACAATTCCCTTTTTATAAAAGCCAATTATATAAATTTATTAAAAATCTTTCGGTAAAACAAAGAGAAATTATTAATACATCTATAATAATTGGATACTGGCTATACTCTTCTCCTGAATCAATTAAATACTGTTACTTAGAAGATTTAAAACCTCAATGCCTTGATGTAATTAATGTTGAAAAATGGTGTGCCAAAATTATATGTGATTTTAATGTATATAAATACCTTAAAATCTTTTTAGAAGAGTATTTCAATATTAATATTGAAAATTATTGCAATTAACTTTCTTTAATACAAATAATAAATATAAATTGTACTTTTTAGATTTAATTTCATTAATTAATAAAAAAATTAATATCAACTTGTATATTTTCTTATAACTTGTCCACAATACTAATATTAAAAGGATAAGTTTCTGGAGGGGGATATTATGAATATTAATTTAAATAAACATTTAGGAAATTTAATAAGGTCTAAAAGAAAATATTGTGGTTACTCTACTCAAGAATTAGCTGATAAAATTGGTATTTCTGCTGGGTCAATAAATAATATAGAAAATGCTAAAACAGATACTTTTAATTTAAAACTTTTAAATGACCTATCCAATGCTCTTGATACTGATTTATATCTAGCTCTCTCACAAAACACACAAAATAAAAATTATTCATTTAATAATCCACAGCCAACTGAAGACATATCTAATAAACATGATGAATTACTATACAAATTAACAAGCTTAATAAATAGCAATACAAATAAAATTAATATAGCTATTTTATTAGATAAACTAATAAATGAAATTAACTATTTTTATACATTAACTAAACCATCTGATTTTTAGTATATGGTTTTTATAAATAACAATTGTTCATTATTTTAAATAATTTATTCATTATTTTGAATAAATTATTTTTTTATGTCAATAATTTTGAATAGCAACAGAAACTTTGATTAATATTTATCTTTAAACCTAGGAAAACCTATGAAAAACTAGGAAAAATAGATAGGTTTTTATACGGTTGTACATATTTGAGTACATTTTTCTATATTTGTGTATGTTTTTCTATATTTTATACACATATTTATATCGTAACTGATTACAGTTTTTTGAAATTTTATTCTTCAAGAATGGCTATATAACTATGTTTAGCTTATATAAAAAATATTTTATTTATCTTGTGACTGATTTCAAACTGAATGCAGTTAATTGTAGTTACTTGCAATTAAATTAAAAATTTAAAAAAATTTTGCGATAAAACTGTAATATATTTTTTCATTACTTAATATATTTTTAAGGAGGATTCACCAAATGAGTGAAAAACAAAGAAAAGACTACAAAATAACAATTAAATATAACGAGGATAAGCAAGCAACTTGTGAAAAATTATTAGAATTAATGCTCAATTTTATTGTTGATAGTAATCTATTAGATAAAAGCATCAAAGAATCTAATAATTAATCCAACATAATTTTTATACTTATGACTTTATCCTCTTATATTTAAAATTATTTTTCATGACATAATTTATATTAAATCATGTCATTGTTTAAAATATAAAACTTTAAAATAATGGGGGTAATTATGATTAAAGAAAAAACTTTAAAATCATCAAAATTCACTGAATGTTACAATGAACTACGTTCAAATGAAAACCTTAGAGATGAACTATCTAAATTATCAGGAAGTAAGCTTAAAGCTAAACTTACTGAAATATTTCCTACTATTGATATTACTGGACATTTTATGCGTATGGCTAGGGAAATTCTAAAAGAAAGTATTGAAACTAATTCAGATTCATCTACTAATAATCAAAATGTTGATTCACTTGAACAAGATAGTAATGAAAAATTTGTTAGCTTTAATGAGGTAGCCTCTGATAAAGAAAATGATTCTACTGAAACTATTAATGATAAGGAGTCTAATATTGCTGAAACCATACCATTCTTTAATAAAAATGAATACAAAAAAGAGTCTAATAATTCTTATGATGATTTAGCATTAACTGCTAATAATAAGCTAAATAAAATGGATAGTACAATAATAGCTAAAAATAAAGTTACCACTATTGATGAATCTATTGCTAAATCAAATATATTAGAAAAAGAATCAGCAAATAAAGATTTAGAGATTGAGCTACTAAAATCTCAACTCATTTTCGAGCGTGAAAAAAATAAATCTATTTCAATGACTGATGATGAAAAGAAAAAACAAATTTTAGAGATACAAAATAGTTATCCTCCTATATCTGCTGATAAGGGTTGCATAATAATTTTTCATCCTAATATGATTCATGACCTAAAAATTGCCTATGCATCTTCTAAAGTTGTTGATACTGATTTATTATTTAAAACTGGAGCTAATCCCGATGATTACTCTATAAAAAATGCAGTTTCCGAAGCAATTTTTAATTATAGAACTAAAAGCTAATATATTTAAATTACAATAAACTAATTTTCATATTTTTTAGATAATTTATTCAATATGTTGAATAAATTATCTAATTTTAGATTTATTTTCAAGGAGTGTTATATATGAATTTAACTTTATTATCCAAATTTAATAATTCAGATGATTTAGCTGTTATATATACTAAATTACCTTTAAACAGTAATAAAAATTATAAATCTCATCTTAAAGATTGTAAAGATTGTATTAATTCTAATCATTTTAAAATCTTTAAAATTTATAATGATGATTCAGTTACCGAAAATGAATCATTATATTGTAGACCTGAATTTTCAGAATTAATAAATGATGCTAAGAAAGGTAAATTTACTACAATTATAGTTCCTTCTATAGATAAATTAACTAGAACACATAAAGAGTATCTAAGTCTAAAATCACTACTAAAAGAACTTAATATAAGACTTATAGTTGCTAACATACCATTTTAATAAAGGAGATTACATTATGCCTAAGAAAAATATTAAAGGTAAAAATACTTATATTGATGCCTCTAAAATGTGTGCCATATATGGAAGAAAGTCTCATGCTTATGATAATAATACTAAAGAAAATCAATTTAATAAATGTATGGAGATTGCTACTAAAAATAATCTGGCTTTACATGGATTTTATTTTGAACAGGTTACTGCTGTTCAAATTCCAATATATGAACGTAAAGAGTTTCATAGCTTAATTTGTGATGCTAAAGCTGGTAGATTTAAAACTCTGATAGTATCAACTTTAGATAGATTAGTTCGTAGATATGATGATTGGATACAAACAAAAGAATTTTTAAATAAGTACAATATAAAGCTAATATTCGCTGATAAAGGTACTAATTTTGATATTAATTCTCCATTTTCAGACACTGTTATAAGGATGGAATTATTAAATGCTATAAGTGAAGCTGAAAATATTAAGTCTAGAACTGATTTTGGTAAAGCTACAAGTAGAGCTAACGGAGAATATTCTAGTGGTGGTAGCATTCCACTAGGATATTCAAAAGTTCCAAATTCTAAAGAATACTCAATAAATATTATAGAAAGTAAATTTATTAATTATTTATTTGAATCTTCAACTGAATATATTAAAAGTTATAAACAAATCAAATATAGCAAAATTGGTAAAGATACATTACATTTAGCCACTAAAGTTTTAAATAATTTTTCCATTGATGGTTTAAATACTCTATTATGTACACTAAAAAAAGAAAATGATATTACTTTAATAAAAGATTTAATTGAATTATTAAAAACATATAACTCTCATGATTTATTTAAATTTCAACTTAATAATTTTATTACTGTATTTTCATCAAAAAAAAGTTTGGGCTCATATGTTAAAGATATATTATTAAATCCTGTTTATACAGGCTTGCTATATATGATACCAAGAAATAAAAAAAATCAATATTCAATACCTGATAAAGCAATAGTAGAAGGATTTAATACTTTTTTGTTAGACTATACTGCATTTAATGAAACCACCAATATTGATGGTTTTATTAATAGAGATATATTTGAGTTAATTTATTGCTATATCTATAAATCACAAATAGGTAAAAAAGATTTAACCCCACATTTTATATTAAAAAAGAAACTTAAATGTAGCTGTGGAAAAAAATTGTATCTTATTGAATCTGGAATATTATCTTGCAATAATAAGAAATGTCATAAATATCATAAAAATACTGTCTTAGAATTAGTTTTATCAAGTATTATTGATGAGATTCTTCTAGATGGTAAAAATGCATTCAATAAATTTATTGAAGAATTAAATTCAAACATTTCTAGACTAAATAAAAAATTAAATTATTTTAGGAAAAAAAATGATGAATTAACAGACAAATATATACTTAATCCTGATGAATTTATAGAAGCATCTATTTATAATAATACTCAATCTATAAAAAAAATATTAAACACAATTGCTAATCATGAATGTAAAAAAGCTCTTATTGAAGACTTAAAAGAACCTGTATTGAATACTGAAAATCCATCACTAAGCATGGGTAAAGAAAGGCAAGAACTTAAAAGATTATTAATCTTTAATATTTTAAATAACGAAGATACCTATAGTAGTCTGCTTAATGGACTTATCAAGGAGGTGATAATATCATATGATAAGAAATCAGAATTACTCTCAGGAAGTATCCAGTACGAAGTTACAACAAAAAACAATAGCTGTATATGTGCGTGTATCAACTGATGAGCAAGATGGAAATAATTCTAAGCCAAATCAATTAAAAGTTATAAACACTTATATATCTTCTAATTTCACTAACTTTGATGTAAAAACTATAATTTATGATGAAACAATGAGTGCATCAATTCCCATACAACATAATAAAAATAATGAGGACTATCCTGAAAAATACGACTTTAGACAATTACTTAATAGACCTGAGTTAATTAGAATGTTAAGCGATGCTGAACTAAACAAATTTACTGATATATGTGTTTATTCTCATGATAGACTTTCTCGTGATGAATTTCAAACATTTATAATTCTCAGTACTCTAAAAGCACTTAAAGTCAAAATACATTATTGTTGCCCTACTGAACAAAGTACTAATAACTCAGAAAAAAGCAGTAAATTTTTAGATTATATGTTTTCTTGTTTTGCTAATATAGAAGCTTTTAAAATATCTACTAGAGTAACTGAAGGTTGTGAAATTAATGCTAGAAATGGTATTTGGGGAGGTGGAAAGCCTCCATTTGGATATAAATTACAACGAATACCTAATACCAAGAAGAAAAATAAACCCCAAAGTAAATTAAAAGTTTGTTATCAAGAAGCTTTTATTGTTAATAAAATATTTTATTTATATACGATGGGATATATTCCTAGTGAGATAATTGCGGAAATCAAAAATCTAAAACTTAACTCTATTTACTCACGTAAGTGGTCTACTGATGCTATTCTAAGTATCTTAAGAAATCCAGTATACAAAGGATTTCAAGCTTATAATAAACGTGGTGGAAAAAGGAAACCTAATAGAAATTCTGAAGATAAATTTATATATGCTGATTATAATGAAGATTTGGCTATAGTTTCTCAAGATATATGGGAGAAATCTAAACAAATTAGATTACAAAGAGAAGCATCAACTACAATTCACAGCACTAACTTTCTATTAAGAGATGCTTTAAAATGTGAACATTGCAATACTGTATTAAAAACTAAAAATAATGGTAATGCAACTGGAAATATATACTTTTGTCCCAATAAATCTTGTAAAAAGATAAAGCCTTTAAAGGCTGATATATTGCACAATTCATTCTTTAAATTATTAGATATTGATATTACTAGCTTAATTAATTCTAATAAAAATAAATATAATGAGTTATTTAATAATTATGTTAATCTCTTTACTGCCAAAAATAAATCTATAAAAATAGAAATTGATATAATAAATAACTCTCTTAATGAAAAAAATTTATTATATAACCAAGGTATTGAAAAATTAAACTATTTTAATACTCAAAATCCTCAAACTAAAACAAAAAATTCTTTTTTAATTACAGCTATTAACAATAGACTTGTGTCACTTAAATCTGATATAGAAATCCTAAAAGGTGAATTAGATGTAAAGCAAAAAAATGCTGATAGTGTACTTATTGATAAAACTTCTTTTGCTAATAAACTTCTATCATTTAATAATTTAATATTAGACCTTGATGATAGTCTACAATCTAGAAGATTATTCAGAATATTACTTCTAGATACATTTGATTCTCTTTACATTAATGAGAATTTAGAAATAACAATAGTTTTAAAATAATTTGCTATTTTTTGCTTCTCTACTGCATATACTTTATTGATAGTATTTGTATTCTGGGGGGAAACATGGCAAATCAATATCCAAAAGTAAATCTTTTTATCGAAAACACATATAACTATGACGAAGATATTTTATCGAAATTTCTTACTTTATCTGTTGCTAATCAAATAATAACAACACTTCCTAATGATAAAGAATTATTGAATTATTTTATTGAGGAGGTGAAAAAAGAGTTATAACTGTGGGGGTGATACTCTTGTGAGTAAGGCTGCAATTTATGCTAGAAAATCTAAAGCTACTGAAAAAGGGGCTTCAGTTGAAAACCAAATTAATAAATGTAAAGCCCATTTAAATAACCTCGATATAACTGATATTTTAATTTATAAAGATGATGGCTTTTCTGGTAAAGATACTGATAGACCTGCATTTATTCAAATGATGAAAGATGCTAAAAATAAAAAATTTACAACATTAATTTGTTATAAATTTGACCGTGTAAGTAGAAATGTATCAGATTTCTCAAATCTAGTTGATGAACTTACTGAGCTCGGTATTTCATTTATTTCATTAAGTGAGCAATTTGATACCTCTACTCCAATAGGTAAAGCTATGATGAACATTTGCAGCGTATTTAGTCAGCTCGAACGAGAAACTACTTGCTTAAGAGTTACTGATAATATGTATGCATTAGCTGAAAGTGGATATTGGCTAGGAGGTGAGTGCCCGACTGGATATAAAAACAAGAGGGTCTTCTATACAGATTCATCAGGAAAACAAAAAAGTTATTCAGTACTTGAACCAATATCTGAGGAAGTTAAATTAGTTAAATTAATTTTTGAAAAGTATTTATTCTTTGGAAGCTTAAGCAAACTTGAAAAATATATGTTATCAAATAATATTAAGACCAAAAGGAATAAAGATTTTAGTAAAACATCATTGAGCTCTATCTTAAAAAATCCTGCTTATGTTAGAGCTGATAAAAATGTATTTAAATACTTTAAATCCTTAAAAATAAATACCTTTGGCAATCCTGATGATTTACATGGAGTTCTTATCTATAAAAAACATAAAGGTAAAAAAGGTAAAACTCATGATATATCTGAATGGATATACTCAATCTCATCACACGAAGGAATAATAACTGCTGAAGATTGGCTTAATGTTCAAAAGATGCTTGATTCAAATAAATCTAGAGCTCCTGCTCTAGGATGTAGTAACACAGCTTTACTATCTGGCTTAGTTACTTGTGCTAAATGCAATAAGCCTATGAGAGTTGCTTATGGTACTAAAATTCCTAATTCAAATAATAAGAGATTTTATTACATGTGTACCTTAAAGCATAACTCTGGCAAAACTAGATGTGATTCTAGAAATGTTAATGGAATAGATTTAGATACCATTGTAATAAATAAAATAAAAGAATTATCTACAAATAAGAAAATTCTTTTAAATGAATTACTAGCCCATAGTAAATCTATAGATTCATCTTTTGAAAACTCATATTATGATTCTATCAATAAAGAAATAGAATCAAATAATGTAAGCATAAATAACTTATTAAGTAATATAGCTTTAACAACTGATGAGGATATAGTAAAAATATTTTTAGAGAAAATATCTGCACTTAAAGAAAAAAATAAAGAGCTCAATGCTAAACTTACTGAACTAAATGGTGAAATTGCTTCACATAAAAAACTTTTAAATAATAGCACTAAATTAATTGAGCGTTTAAAAAACATTTCCAAATATATAGACACAGCTACTAATGAAGAAAAGAAAAAACTTATTTCTAGTATTATTGAAAGAGTCTATGTAAATGGAGATACAGGTGCAGTTAATATAAAATTTAAGCAACCTGATAATTAAATCAGATTGCTAATACAAAATACATAGGAGGCTAAAAATGTATACCAATGATAACAATTTAGAAATTTTAGCATCGCAATTTAGTGATAAGAGCATCTGCTCTAAAAACAAACATTCCTGAGTTCCATAAATAAGTTCCCTTCAATAAGAAATCTTTTGCAACTTCAATATTAGGTTTTTCAGTGAACCTAGCTATTTTATAAGCTTGAGTTGCTGATGGTATCCTTTCACCCATTTCAATATATCCATATCCTGTTTCAGGCCTTGTTGGACTAATCCCTATAGTTACAATCCCTCTACGTCTATTTGCTATTTCAATAGCCTCTGATAGTGTATCTAAATAATCCTTTTGGCCCTCAATATGGTGGTCAGAAGGTAATACTACCATTACAGCATCATTATCTTTTTTTAATAACTTAATAGCTGATAAGCCTATACAAGTAGCAGTTGCATATTATAACTAAATAGGTCTTAATTATTTTTCTACTTTCCACTCAATATTTATAATTCCATTAGTTTTGATTTCAATTTTACTAACCACTTCTTTTAACATTGAATTATTCCATTTCTCTACTGGTACTTTAACAATACTCTCAACATCTTTTTTAAAGTTCTTTACATTATCCTTTGGAATATTATTTATCTTATCTTCTAATACTTCTTTATTATTTATCAAAGTATTTAATGTATTAGATATACTTTCATTTTGCAACTTAAATTGAATAGCACTTATAGTTCCATCTGAATATAGATTTAGTAAATTATTAGATAACATAATTTGCTTATCAATTTGCTTATTAATACTGTTTAATTCATTCTCTAATGCTATTTTAACATTATTTTTATCAACTATTTCTATACTATCAAATTTACTTTCAATCAAAAAATTAAGCCTTTCCTTAATATAATCTATCAAGATTTCTTCTTGAATAGAATTTGATTTATGTCCACAAGCTACTCCAACTCTTTCATATTCAACACAATTATAATATGGTTTTCTATTCTTTTTTCTTCTTATCCCCATAGCACTTCCACAACTACATCTTAATAAATTGCTAAATAAACTTACATTTGATGCTCTTTCTATCCCCTTAATACTAAACCTTGCTTTATAAGCCTTTTCTGAATTTGATTTAAATATGTTGTTTGCCTTTAAAAAAGTTTCTTGATCTATAATTGCTTCATGATTATTATAATGTTTTATCCATTGATTTTTAGGAATCTGATTTACCTTCTTAATTGTTACATCAATAGATTGACTTTTATTTTGTATCAAGGTTCCTAAATATACTTCATTTAAAATCATGTTCTTTATAGTATTTCCTCTCCATGTCCCTCCTTTTTTGCTAGACACACCTTCACTTTCTAATATTGAGGCTATTTTATTTGTTCCATTTCCTTGTAAGTATAACTTAAAAACTCTCCTAACTACCATTGCCTCCTGCTCATTTATAATAAAATTCTTTATATTTGAATCATAATCATATCCATATGGTGCAATACAATTATATATTTTTCCGACTTCTTTGAAATGTTCAAATACAGTTTTTATTCTTTTACTTGTATTCTGTGATTCTTGCTCACTAATCCAACTAAATAGTCCAAATTTTGTTGAATCTGCTTCACTATCTAAACTATCTTCAATAAAAATTATTCTAACTCCATTTTCTCTTAATTCTTTTATTGCTCCTAATGTTTCAATCATATTACGCCCAAATCTAGAATAACTCTTACAAAGTAAAATATCATATTTTTTATTTTTTCCGTCTTCAAGCATTTTAAGCCACTCAACTCTTTTATATGCCTTTGTTCCACTTATTCCATCGTCTATGTATGATTTATATAGAATACATTTATTTTTTTCTATCCAACTACTATATATTTCTTCTTGATTTAAAATGCTTGTTTTTTGACTATCCATTTCCGTTGATACCCTTGAAAAAGTTGCTACTCTTTTCATATGTTTATCCCTCCTTTTTTATTTATTATAACAAAAAATAGTCTTGTTAATATTAAATTTAAACAAGACTACAAATATTATTTAATACGGTATTTAATTTTTCTTCTCCATATTTATTAACAAAAGTATAAATCTTTCTTCCCACTTTTTTTATCTCTATATCAACATATGTATCACTATAAATATTCTTACTTTGTCCACTTTTTAATGATTTTATTTCATTGGTGTAATATTCAACTGTAATATACTTGTTAATTTCCTCCATTTTTTATTCTCCATATTTTTGCTTAGTAATTTATATTAAAATATAGTGATTTTTATAACCGTTTTATAATTTGTTTTTCTTTATTGATTAGATATATCCATATGCTTATGCTATATATTCTTTTATATATCCTTTAAAGGGTAGTTTTCTTCCGTTAATATCTTTCTTAATGAATTTAGTGTTATACTTTCAAGAATAATAGAATTAGTTTCATTATCAATTAAATTATATCGTTCTACATAATTTGATTTTCTATTAGCTTTATACCCTTGAAATATTTTTTCCAATCTATAATGATAATCTCTTTCTAATATACTTTTTATTCTCCAAAATGAATAATTATTATATTTATTTACCATAAAAATAGCCTATATTTAAATTATTATTTTCCATTAATTAAATTTTGAAAAGTTTCATAACTTACTTTTTCAAGTTTAAATTCACTAACAATAGATATATTTTTTTCTTTAAAATATTCATTTACAGAGTTATAAGTAATTATCTCCCCATCTTTTTTAAACTCCATTATTTTATGGATTCTTCTAAGAAAGGCTTGATAAGATTCTGGATCTATTATTTGCTCTTCTGAATACTGCTTTTCAAATTTCCAGTTTGAAATAATAAATATCTTAGTAGCAAATATTGGTTTATCAGCATAGCGAGAGGGGGCTGATATAGGATATATATCGCAGTAATTCAGCATATCCTTTAATCTTATACTGTCTCTGAATTCCTCAAATACTAATACATCATGAGTAGGTTTAAGACCATCAAAAGTCCCATTACCTTTGTAATTAGTTATTACACAAACTTCATCAGAAAAATTTTCCCATATATAGCGTGATTTACCTGTCCCAGTATCTCCAAATATATAAGTAACCTCTAAATTTAAACGTATTTTTCCACCTTTTTCATGAGTTAAAATATCATATCTCAATTTATCTAATATAGTTATTTCTTTTGCAAACTCTGGATTAATTTCTAATATTTCAGCATTACTCACTCCATTACGTATCATTTCTAATAATTCAGCATGGTTAATTGATTTAGGTACTTCTTTAGGTCTATCTCCAATTTCTTCAAAAGTACCTTTAATTACGGTATGTTGTTTATCTTCTTTGCTTTCCCATTTTCCATCTTTTTTTATATATGAAACACATTGTTCAACACTTCCTTTTGCAATTCTTATATCTACATGAGGAAATCTTCTTTGAACTGTATTCCAACGTACACGTGATGTAAAACTTATAAACACATGATAATGTAAATTTGAACCTTTTTCAGTACACATACAAGCATATTGAAAAGTAGGGAATTCTTCATATAATATTTTCTTTATTTTAGTGTAATCATAATCATATTCTTGTGGTGAATTAAATGTTAAGAAAAATTTATATGATTGTTTATTTTTATTCATTTTTTATCACCTCGTTTTATATTTTTGTAAAGTGTTTATATTGTGCATTTTGTGATATTAGTATTTGAGCAATTTTTTATGCTTTAAAGTATTGATTTTACAAGGCTTTATAAGTATTTTTATTTTTGTTCACAATTCGGGGGTAATAATAACCCCCGAATTGTATTGATATAATAAGATATACGAGCTAAGGCTCTCCAATCTTATTAATCAATTTCTTTAGTATATTAGATTTCCAAGCTTCTACATTTTTAATTAATGGAAACTTTACATAAAATAAGGGATGTCCATCTGCAAGTAAAACACCTTCACCTTTTCCATAAGTTTTATTATTGTCTATATCTTCCCCAGCAAAAATCATTGTTCTATGCTCATTACTAAGAGTACCTAAAGCCAAATTAACCATAAAATTATCTCTACTTCCAGAATTAAATAGGGAACTATCAGGACGTTGTACAATTATCCAAATTCCATAGTTTAATCCACGACCAAGCATTAATAATTCTGATACAATTCCTTGAACCTCATTTGAAAATTTTGTTTTGTTCAATTTATCTTGCATAGAAAAGTAATTTATACAACTTGGATATTCATCAAATATAAGTATGTGTCTTTTATTGCTAATTCCTTTTTCACGTGTTTCAATAAATGATTGGTAGTATACCCTCAATCCATCTATACAATTATTTCCCCTAAAAAAATACTTGTAACCATCTAAAAAATGAAAGTCATCAGAATTTTTAAAATCGAGTATATATACAACTATATCTTCATTCATTTGCATTAACTTACCTATTAGAAATAATATAGCAGTGCTTTTTCCACTACCACTCTTACCACTTATTAGAGCATGTGGGTGAGTAGAAGGATCCAGTAGAACTGGAACCTTTTTTTGATACTTATTCCATAGATTAAGAAAATAACCCCATTGCACTTTATTGCTCATCATTTTTCTAATCTTCAGTCATAGAGATACTATGCTCTTCATTAAATGATAGTATTTCTTCTTGTGCTTGAATTTTTAGTTTTTCAATTTCTTTAAATCCTTCTTCATTTTTAGCAACTGCAATTTTTAGAATACCATTCTTATAATGTGTAGCTACATAACTATCTGTATTAACATAAATTCCATTAAGGTGAAGAATATTAGAAACTTCTTTTTCAACTATAGTTATAATTAAATCAAGTAGGCATAGTGTATCAACTACATGCAATGGATTTTTGGCTTTAAAAACATATATTGTAACTAAATCCTTTTCTATATAGTTTTTAAAGAAACATACATCAAATAATGATATTACATCTTTAAAAATTAGATTTATCTGTTCAAAATTAAATACTCCATCAATTGTTCCAAGACGTAGTATAGGTTTAGATTCATTGTTTTTAAATAGTCCAATATAAACATCTTTAATTAATTTACGAAATGCTCTTGTTGATTCTTCTACAGTACATTTCATGCCAATTGAATATAAAGCAATCCCGCCTATAAAAGTCGTTAATAAAAGTACAACTGTTATTATTAAATCTATCATTTTTTAATCCTCCTTAAATTAGAGGGGAGATATTCTCCCCATTAAATTTATAATTCACTTTCTACTATGTGGAAATCATCAGCTATAAAACTATCTTCTACACTTTTATTAGTAGAATTCCAATATGGCTTAACAAAAGCATTATCAAATTCTATAAAAATACGCTTAGAATTTTCACGTGCTTCTAATAATTCTTCATTAGTGATTTCTATATTAGTTTTAGGTACTTTTACCTTTATTTGCTCAAAATTAACTAAGTCAACACAAGTTATTGTTTTTCCTACTATTTCTCCAGTAGGATTTCCATCTTTATCATATCCATTTGTATCTTTAATGTTTAAAGCTAAGAATAAACCATCAGCAAATATAAGATTAAAAGGGATTAATTTGTTTAAAACCTTAGTCATAATTTTATCTACCTTCCTTAATTATTGTAATTTAGTTATGGATATGTTATCTTAAAATTGCTACATAATAGGTAACATATCCTATTTATTGCCTCCATTATTTAGGAGTGTTTTTTACTTATATAGTGGGGGCTCTAATCCATCTCATAACAAGTCATTATCTTTCTACAAATTGAAAAACATCATCAAAAGAAAAATATACATCTCTAATATTACTTACATGCTCTAGTGGAACTGGTACTCTAGCATTTATCCAATCCCTTAAAGGTTGAATATTATAAGCTCTTAAAATCTGTCTAAAAACCTCAATAGTATTAACTCTAGGAGTTTTATAACCTATATTTGCTGGTTGACAATAATTAATTAAATCTGTAGCTTCATCTAATGTACAATCTAATATAATACCAACCTCTCTTGGTGAAATACTCCTTTTGTAAAGTAAATCTGTAATTTCTTCATTTTTTACCCTAGATTCAAAATCATTTGCAATACTAATGATACGCTTAATTTTCATTTTATTTACCTCCTAGATACTTAGTATAAATCTACAAATATATAATTTTTATATTGCAGATTATCTTTTCGACACCATTAGTATATTAAAAATAACTACAAGTTAAAATTTAACTATTTATCATAAAAACAGGACACTTTTCTTATATAACAATATCGTATAAAATTATATGTAAAAATATATTTTAGGAGGAGTTATATGGAAAATACCATAAAACCAAAAGCTAAGAATCGTCGTAATAAAACTCAAACTATAAAAAACTTAAATATTTTTATTGAATTATATAAGAAAGCTAATCCAAAAACAAAATCTATTATCAATAGTGTAATTCCTTATTTTGCAAACCCTATTCATGAAGAACATAAGTATTTAATAAACGTAGGGGAGAGAATAAAAATCCTAATGAGATTTTATCGAGATGAAAATGGAAAGGAGGGATTAACTGCTGAAAAATTTTCGGATATTATGACAAATAAATATAACTTTCCTTTACCAGTAGAAACATTAAAATCGTATCTTTACCGAAACAAGACACCTAGTGAAGAATTTATAAATATTTGTGCCGATTTTTTTGGAGTGCCTAATTTTTTTATAAGGAATGATTATTTTAACTTAGAAACGCTAAATGTATCTAAAAGTTTTGTTCAATTAGACAACAATGAACAAGATGGATTTATTCAACTTCTACATATGCTGATTGATAACGAAAATTTTAAATAAAAAATTAACCTTGCTAATCTAACTCATTTGTTAATAGGAATGTTTTTCACTTAAACTTATTGTAAAGTAAAAAGAGTACCTCATAATAAGAAGTACTCTTTATTCCTAACTAAATATTATTTTGTTACCTAATTATGGCTATTTAGTTGCTCCACAACTACTGCATTTGTGACCAGTTGTTACAGTTTCTGTCCAAGCTGCTTTGTCTACTATCCATTTTTTATCTGTTACAGCTGGGTGTTCTATTTTGTTAGTCCCTACTTGAACTTGCTTCCAATCTGTGTGCCAACCAGTACAAGCCATATTACCCGCCAATATATTGTCTGTCATGTGCTTATCGATATTGCTAGTTATATCTGCACCACAACCATTACATATAGCAACCTCTCTATCTTCGTAAATTGGAACCTCTTCAGTCCAAGCTGGTTTAACAACTACTTCTTCCCAATGACCTTCTTCATCATGATGAACTTGTTGAGTAATTGCTACCCAATTATGAGTATGAGCCTCTGGTTTAGAAGTACCCCCTGAGTTTGAAGAGCCTCCTCCAGAAGATGGCTTACTATTTGAACTACTTCCTCCTGTAGATGGTTTGCTATTTGAACTACTTCCTCCAGTAGATGGCTTACTATTTGAACTTGAGCCACTATTAGAAGATGAACTACTATTTGAACTTGAACCTGTATTAGAACTTTCAGATTTACTTTCTTCTTTTGAAGAAGTTTCAGTTCCTTCTGAAGTACTTTCTTCCTTCTTATCTGATTCTACCTTAGTTTCTTCTTTAGTACTATCTTCTTTCTTGCTTTCTTCTTTTTTATCTGTCTTGTCTTGTCCTTGAGTTGCAATATTCTTGCTATCAGTATTGTTAATTGAATATAATCCCAATCCTATTCCTATGAATAGTAAAAGTACTATAATTATAGTGCTACCAATAATAATTTTTGTTTTCTTATCTTTTAAATTAAACTTATTTCTACTCATAATAAAAACAACTCCTTTTTAAATACATAAGATTCTTAATATAAATATTTAATTTTGAAATAATTAGTTTAATTTTCATATAATACAAAATTATATCATTAGGCAAAAAGCATGTCTATATTTTGAATATATTGAAATATAAAAAGGATACCTAGTTGGTATGCTATTATATAAGAAATTATTTTAACTAATGGCTCTGTTTTAAATCAATGTTGATAATTATTATTGCCATTTTCTGTGGAATTATATTCCAAGAGGATGTATAATAAAAATATATTTTATTACGCAATTGTATTAAAGTACGACGTAAAAAGAGGGGGAAACATTATGAGTAAAAACACTAAATTACTTCACTGCATTTTGGGGAGTATAATTTTGTCTTTAATAAGTATGCCTGTATTTTATGATGCAGTCCACTATATTCCTGTAGTCGGGTTTTACTTAAGCCAGTCACTTTATTTTATTTCAGCTATAGGAGTGATATCAACTATATATTTTGCTATAGTATTAATAAAAGAAAATTTGAGTTTTAAATAGACAATTTTAGTATATTACGAATTAAAAGTGGATAATTATCCACTTTTTTATTTTGTATTATCAACATCCGCTTAAAACAGAGCCTAACTAATAAGTTTTTACTATTTTGAACCTAATTAATTATATATAGCAGTTTCTTTATTTTCAGGCTCAGTAAATATATTTTCAGAATTAACGTCAGATAACTCACCTCTTATTTTATCTAAATAATCTTGGTTAGTTACTACATAAATATTGTCCTTCTTAATTAAAGGAGTAATTCTTTCAACAGTATTTACTAAAAAGCTTTTATTATTAATAACCTTCAAAAATTGTTTAGGTTGATTTGCTCTTGATAAAGGATATAGCCTTGTACCTTTTCCCCCAGCTAAAATTAGCGCGTATATCACAAAATTCCACTCCATGTAGTACTATGGTTTATTATATGAGTGCTTTTTCCCAATTGTGAAATTATAATATTATTTCATTATTTTCTTTACTAATTTCAATTTATTTTTATAAGGCGCAAACCTTACATTAAACTCTGCAAATGTTCCTCTATCCATTACAGCCCTATTATGTGTGAAGGCTTCAAAGCTTTCTCTTCCATGATATTTACCAACTCCGCTATTTCCAACTCCACCAAAAGGCAAATTAGAATTAGCAACATGAATTATAGTATCATTTATAGTAACTCCTCCAGAAGTTGTTGCTCTTAAAATATACTTAATTTTCTTTTTGTTTTCTGAGAAATAGTATAAAGCTAACGGTTTTTCTCTATTATTAATAAATTCAACCACTTTACTTAAATCTTCATAAACTAACACTGGAAGAATTGGCCCAAAAATCTCATCAGTCATAAGAGGAGATTTAAGATCTGGCTTAGTTATAATAGTTGGTTCCATATACAAATCATCTTTATCAATATTTCCACCAAAATAAATTTTACCATCCATTAAATAGCTCATTAATCTCTCTAAGGAGCTTTTGTTAACAACTCTAGGATAATCTTTACTTAACCTAATATTACTTCCAAACTGTTTATGTATTTCATCAACTATTAACTTTAATAGCCTTTCTGCTACTGATTTATGTACACACAAATAGTCAGGTGCTACACAAGTTTGACCTGCATTTAAGAATTTTCCCCACACAATTCTCTTAGCTGCTAAATTTAATTTTGCATCGGAATCGACTATACATGGACTTTTTCCACCAAGCTCTAGTGTTATAGGTGTTAAATATTTTGCAGCCTTTTCCATAACTATTTTTCCTACTCTCACGCTTCCTGTAAAGAATATATAATCGAATGGTAAGTCTAAAAGAGTAGATACTACTTCTTTTCCACCTAGTGGGTTTACAACCTTTAAATATGCCTCATTAAAATTTTCATTAATCATTTTTTCAAGCAATAAAGCTACATTCTTAGTATTTTCTGACGGTTTTATTATTGCAGTATTTCCAGCAGAAATAGCCCCTATTAGCGGTGATATAACTAATTGAAATGGATAATTAAACGGACCTATAATAAGCGTTACTCCATAAGGTTCCTTATAAACATAGCTTTTAGATGGATAGTAAATTATAGGTGATTTCCTTTTCTCCTCTTTTGCCCATTTTCTAACGTTCTTTATATGAAGATTAATATCATCATATACTATGCCAATTTCTGTGGCATATGCTTCAAACCCCGATTTTCCTAAATCTTTTTTTAATGCTTCTAATATTTTATCTTCATTAATTTTAATTATATTTTTTAACTTTTTCAAATTTTGAATTCTATAATTAATATCTATAGTTTTACCAGTACTAAAAAATTTCTTTTGCTTTTTAAAAATCATTTCTATATGTTCCATTACCGAACTCCTCGTTTATTTTAAATCAATATTTAAATCTTATCATAATTCACATTACTTTGTATAAGTTTATTTGGTATAACAAATTCTGATATTCCTGATGCATATGGTGCAATTTCATATAATCCAAAGTAAACTACGATATTTCCATTTTTAATATAAAAAGTTTGATTATCACTTATACCATTAAAGCCATCTTTTCCAGGAAAGTACCTATCTGGATCCTTACTTATTTGTCTATTAATTTCTTTATTTAATACATCTTTATAAGGAAAATCACTTTTAAAAATATCTTTTAACTGTAACTCATTTCCTGTTACTGAATCTATATTATATGCTACCCTATTAGTAATTCCATGAGCTCCACCTGTAAATTGATAATAATCTATGTAAAAGCTTATAATATCTGAATTATTAGTTACTTTATATCTTACATATAATTGATAAGAAATTAATGGTGAAGGATAATCTTTAAAGTATTCATCAGCAATACTTTTAACTTCATCAATCCACTTTTCTGTCCACTTTGTAATCTTATCATTAATTTCAGCTTCTTTTTTATCATTACTTAAGCCTTTTATTTGCGGAACAATCACGTTAATATCTAAATAATTATTTTTTGATTTATATATTTTATCCACAATCTCAACACTCATATTATCCTCATTTAAGCATTCACTTTTCAACATAGCCTGTGGATAATTTGTGATTACTGTTAGTAACATCAACATTACTAAAATCCACATTTTTAGGCACTTCATAAAACAATCCTCCTTTTATTTCGATAATACTCATACTCTTTTTATTATTATCTACAATATTGTTAATAATTATTAACATATCTATCAACATTTTTTTAACAAGTTATCCACACCCTGTTGTGGATTATGTGTGTAACCTCTATTTTTTGTTAATTTTATAATTTTTTTCATAAAATTATTTTATGCATGTTTTTAAATTTATTATTAATTTAATTTTTATTACCTGTTTTATTGCTCTTTTTCTGATAATATCTTAATTTTATACGCATAAAATTGACTATTTAATTTTTATTAACTTATCAACACCCCATTCTAATTATTAACATTTTATAGACATTAGAAAATATAGATTCACTTTTTAAGTTTAGCTATTTTCATTAATTTATCACACATACAATCAATTTTACCATTTTTTTCAATATACATGATTAATCATCATTTTCTTATATTATTTTTATTCATTTTAAATTCTAAAATTCATTTTTATAATTTAAAATATAAATATTTAATTTGTTATACTATTAAGTAATCATTTTATTTTTACTGTGTGTGGATATCTTTTTTAACTTTTTATCTTAATTCAGAAACTGTAGATAATTTTTTCAAAAAAATAAGCCACAGCTTTTAGCTATGACTTTTGTATTAATTTTATTAAAACTTCATTACTTATAAAGCATTTATTCTATTATTCCTCTTCATCAACCTCTTTAGTTTTTCCTGATGTTGAAATAAGAGAATTTAATTCTTTAAGCTCTTTATAAGTAAGATCTCTCCATTTTCCTATTTTTAATTCACCTAAATTTATATTCATAATTCTAACTCTTTTAAGCTTTACAACTTCATAACCTAAAGCTTCACACATTCTTCTTATTTGTCTGTTTAATCCTTGAGTTAATATTATTCTAAAAGTATTATTTCCTTCTTTCTTAACATAACATTTTTTTGTAACTTGCCCTAAAATTCTAATTCCGTTGCTCATTCTTCTAACAAATTCTTCATTAATAGGCTTATTAACAGTTACTATGTACTCTTTTTCATGATTATTTCCAGCTCTTAATATTTTATTAACTATATCTCCATCATTAGTCATTAATATTAATCCTTGTGAATCTTTATCTAATCTTCCTATTGGAAATATTCTCTTCTTATGATTTACAAAATCAACAATATTACCTTTTACCTTATGCTCTGTTGTGCAAGTAATTCCAACAGGTTTATTAAGAACTATATATACTAATTCTTCATCCTTAGAAATCAACTTTCCATTAACCTTAACCTTTTGCCCCTTTGAAACTTTAGTTCCCATTTGAGCTTTTACCCCATCAATAGTAACTAAACCACTTTCAATTAACTTATCGGCTTCTCTTCTTGAACAAAAGCCCGATTCACTTATATACTTGTTTAATCTAACAGTATCTCCTCTATCATTATGAACAATTACATTCTTATTTTTTCTTGACTTTTGTTGCATATGTACCTTCCTTATATATTATATTTGGAAAATTCAAGACCTCCAAAGCCCAATTTCTTTTGGATTTCGAGGTCCATTTCTCCATTATTAATTAAACTTATGCTCTCTACCAGAATTATTGAATCTAACCTTCAAGTCTTTCTTATAAATATACTCTTCTGTTTCAGGTAATGAATTATATCTTAATTCTTTACCTGTTACTGTTACTGTAATTCCCGTGGATTTTACCATTTCATTTTCATTAGCATATTCTATAATTTTATATATTGCTCTGTCAAGCTTTTGATCTAACAGGTTAGTTTCCTCTACTAGCAACTGTCCCTTTTCTGTTGATGATGTAATATTTAATACTCTGTTAAATCCATTAATCTCTAATCTAATTGGTGAAGTTGTTTCAACAACAATAGTTCGAACAACATTGTTATACTTATAAAGCATTGAAATTGAAAATACCACTAAAAATATTAATACAATTGATATATATATTTTAAAATCCTTTAATGTCTTCTTTTCATTTGCCTTAACTTCTTCTCCATTTATTACATCTTGGTTTAACTTAACCTTTTTAAACTCACCAATAGATGTAAGAATAATTGCATTCTTTTTATTTTTCCCTATTACAATGCCATTAAAACCTATTTTTTCTTCATACTCTATAATTTCTTTTTTATTTTTTTCCTCTTCATCTTCTATACTATTTTCAACTATTTGTACATAATCCTGAATATTTTTATATATTGGATTTCCAAATATTAATGTATATGCAACTATATACTCCCTATATTTTTGTAAGAATTTCTTATCTACTCTTGTAAATCTATGTAAAACATCAATTGGTACATCCTCATTCTTCACAAAAGCATCATACAATTGAAAATTATTTATAATGAACATGGCTATAGTTAATAGTTCATTTCTTTTAGAATAATCCACTTCTGAATTTACTAAGTCTCTTATAAGCACTTTATATTTTATTAATTCTGCTACAAGTTGATTTACTTGTTCATTTCTTGCTTCTACTATATCATTACCAATTAAAATCAACGGCTGTGTTGATGAAAATCGATATTTATTCTTTTGAAACTTGTCCATTTACTCCCCCTACCCTTATGCCTCATTTTTCTCAATAAGTTTTCCTGTTACTATCACTCTTCTTTTTGACCCTATTGTACATGTTATTAATGTAATTTTTTCATAATCTGCATTTTCCAAAACCTCAACCTGTTCAGGGTCTACAATAAAGCTTTCTTCAACTTCATATGTATATTTCCCATCTTTTGTAGTAACAATTACATTATCACCAGGTTTTACTTTATATAAATTTATAAATGCATCTGTAAAATCAGAAACTCTATGTCCTGCAACTGCAAAATTCCCTACTTCTCCTGGCATTGTTGATTCTGGAAACTTTCCTAAGAAATATTTAATTACATCCTCAGTTATTCCTTCCACAACCGGCTGTTTTAATTTAATTGAAGGAATCTCCATAATTGCTATAGGAGTATATCCATTTATTGAATCTAAATTTACTTCTTCCTCAGTATTCTCATTATCCCCTTCTGCTAATTGACTTTCAAAGGCTTCTAATAATTCATTTTGCTTTTGGGATGTAACTATCTTCTTATATGCTACAGTTCCAATTATTCCGACCCCTATAAGTATTAGTAATACCCCAATAATTTTTCTAAACTTTTCCAACAATTCCACCCCTATATTAAATTTCTTTTTTTATTTTTCTAATTTTGTACATATATGATTTTTTCTACATATATTATAACATAAGCACTTAAAACATTAATACCTTTTAATGTAAAGTATATGGGGGAGTTTATGAAATATAATAAAGATAATGTGATTTATATCGATTTCATATTCAAAAGAAAAAGAATTAACTCTAAATCTCTTTTATTATTATATAGGCTTTACTCTAAGCTATTAAGAATTTTTCCATTCAGAATTAATCGTAACAAAAACAAAAAACAAGCTTCTTATAATAGTAGAAAAACTTCGAACTATTAATTTTATTATCCCATTTTTATTTTCAAAATACATCTTTATGTTAAAATATATATATCGAACTATTAGCTTCAGGTGAAGCTTCTACTTCACCTGTTTGCTAAAATTATTATCTAAAGTCACTATTATGACTAAGCTATAATACAAAAATTAATGAGGTGATTTAATGAGAATAGGAATGGGATATGACGTACATAAATTAGTAGAAAATAGAGATTTAATTTTAGGCGGAGTGAAAATACCTTATGAATTAGGTTTACTTGGTCATTCGGATGCGGATGTACTTCTACACGCAATAATGGATTCTTTACTTGGCGCTTCTGCATTAGGTGATATCGGTAAACACTTTCCTGATACCGATCCAAAATACAAAGGAATTTCTAGCATTGAGTTATTAAAGCATGTTGGAAGACTATTACATCAACATAATTATATAATTGGAAACATTGATGCTACAATAATTGCTCAAAAGCCAAAAATGGCACCTCATATACCTAATATGCGTGAAAATATAGCTACTGCTTTAAACATATCAATTGACCAAATAAATGTTAAAGCAACAACTGAGGAAGGTCTTGGTTTTACAGGAGAAGGCCTTGGAATATCATCACAATCAATTTGTTTAATAGAAAAGAACAAATAATAATTTATAATAAAAAAACAATAGTGTAGGATTATATCTATTTCCTACACTATTGATTTTTATATTATATTTTAAAATTATGTATTTAATTATTTTAAAACTCTACGTACTTATTACCATATCATTTATTAATTTGCCTTTTTTCTATGGTACCAAGCTATTGCAATAATTGCTGAAATCCCCATTAAATATGGATAAAATAAATATTTCATTATTGCAAATGGTGAAAGTGCAGCAAGTCCAGCTGCAGATATAAGTTGTGCACCATAAGGAATTACACCTTGGAATACGCAAGAAAACATGTCCATAATTCCGGCAACTCTCTTAGGCTCTAATCCAACTTCATCTGATATATCCTTAGCTATAGGTCCAACAGTAACAATTGCTACAGTATTATTTGCTGTACAAATATCTACTAAACTAACTAAAGCCGCAATTCCAAACTCTGCTCCCATTTTACTCTTAAAGCCCCTTAATCCTTTATTTATAATAAAATCTATTCCACCATTATATTTTATAATCTCAATAGTTCCAGCAATTAAAATAGATATTATAATAAGTTCACTCATTCCACCTATCCCATCAGCAATTGCACCAAAAAATCCTAATATATCAAAACTTCCTGTTGCAAATCCAATAATACCTGCTATTACTGTTCCACCTAATAAAACTACAATAACATTTAACCCTACTAAAGCTCCTACAATAACTGCTATATAAGGAACTATTTTTATTAAACTATAATCTAATGCTTCAACACTAGTTACTCCTGAATTTCTTGTTATTAAAACAAAAATTAAAGCTGTAATTATAGCTGCAGGTAACACAATTTTAAAGTTCATTTTAAATTTATCTTTCATCTCACAACCTTGAGTTCTTGTTGCTGCTATAGTTGTATCTGAAATCATTGATAAGTTATCACCAAACATTGCCCCACAAACTACTGCTGCAACTGCAATTGCTGTAACTATTCCTGTTTTTTCTGCAACTCCAACAGCAATTGGAACTAATGCAACTATAGTACCCATTGATGTCCCAACTGATAATGAAATAAAACAAGCAATTACAAATATTCCTGCAATCATTATATTACTTGGAAGTATTGATAACCCTAAATTCACAGTAGAATCAACAGCTCCCATAGATTTAGCTACTTGTGCAAATGCACCAGCTAATATAAATATTAATACCATCAATATTATATTGGTATTCCCAGCACCCCTACAAAAAATTTCAACTTTTTCATCAAATTTAACTTTTCTATTCATTAATAATGCAACTAGTGTTGCAGCTAAAAATGGTACTATTACCGAAACTGCATAAAAGTCTTTTGCTAATAAAGCTGACGATACATAAACTATTATAAAAACTAATAATGGTAACAACGCCCATCCATTTCCCTTTTTGTTCATCTTTCTCTCCTCCTTGGTATTTTACTCAAATAAAAAAAGCCCCCGAGAAACTCAGAAGCTTAAATATCAAAACTACATATAATTTCTCATCTATCAGGATTTAGCACCATCATTAATAGTTAATAGTTAATAATTAATAGTTATTGATGAAATTCTACTGAATTTCTAAAATATAAAAACTATTTAAGTTTTTATATCAACTACTAACTAATAGCTCTTAACTGCTAATAGGTTGCCGGGCTTCATAGGGCCAGTCCCTCCACCACTCTTGATAAGATATTAATTTAAAATGTGATTCTAAAGTTTTATTTAAATAATATAACTTTATTACTCACAAATTGAAACTTTATATTTTAAAAATATATTTCCTTATTCATATTAACAAGTTGATATATCACTGTCAACTGTAAACAAAATCCAATTAAGATTAATAAAAAAAGAAGTAACAAAAGTTACTTCTTTTTTGGTGCGCCATCACGGGTTCGAACCGGGGACACCCTGATTAAGAGTCAGGTGCTCTACCAACTGAGCTAATAGCGCATATATGGTGCGTGTTAAGAGATTCGAACTCCTGGCCCACGCCTTAGAAGGGCGTTGCTCTATCCAGCTGAGCTAAACACGCATTTCAAATTATTATTAACTTCGCATTACTTCGTCAATTTCGTCATTGCGCTCCTCACTTATGTTATATAAGCTCTGGTGCTCATTTCTCATTTCCTTGTACTGCTCGTTTCTAATACTTTAAAAATGGAGCGGGTAGTGGGAATCGAACCCACCTTTCCAGCTTGGAAGGCTGGAGTATTACCGATATACGATACCCGCATATTTTTTAATCATTATTAACTTCGTATTACTACGTCAATTTCGTCATTGCGCTCCTCACTTATACTATATAAGCTCCGGTGCTCCTTCCTCATTTCCTTGTACTACTCGTTCCTAATGTTTTAAAATTGGAGCGAAAGACGGGACTCGAACCCGCAACATCCACCTTGGCAAGGTGGCGCTCTACCATTGAGCCACTTTCGCATATGGTGCAGATGAAGGGAGTCGAACCCCCACGCCAAAGGCGCTAGATCCTAAGTCTAGTGCGTCTGCCAATTTCGCCACATCTGCATTTTTTTGGTGGCTTACCGGGGAATCGAACCCCGGACACCTTGATTAAAAGTCAAG
>OLNJ01000088.1_pt1 | contig 87786 bp, 76 predicted proteins | sample 1672191 | NCBI WGS metagenome assembly OLNJ01 (sample SAMEA3136657, study PRJEB25190) | human gut metagenome | biome: human gut; feature: human-associated habitat; material: faeces | place: Austria | collected 2013
GAAAACAGACAGCTTCTAAAAGACAGAAGCCAATGCTGTACAGACGACAGCTAAAAAGTAAATTTATTATATCTGTATTTGTGTACAATCGCAATGCGCATATTATACAAATTGAATATTCAGAAAATTCAAACAAAAAAGAATAGTTTAAAAATTATTAAAGAAAAATATAAAAAATGTGTTGACAACTAAAAGGGATAGTGTTATTATTAAGTCAATCCAAAAGAGATACAACAATCACACATCTCAAAAGGATATTTAACTAAAGAGCGATTCTTAATTTAGTAGGCAGTCGTTCTGTTAGATTAAAAATAAACGAACTAAGGAGGCAGAGGTCCAATGGACAGTATATCATCAGTTACATTTCAATATGTCAGTGGTACGGTAGATGCAGGTTCCTGTGAAAGAGACCTTTACCACGAAAGATAAGATCCAGTAAAAGTGAATGAAAAGATCAAATCGAAGAGATTGTAAAGCTGGATGAAAATGAAAAGATTCGACATCTACAGACGTATTGAATATAGATACCACATGTAGCCAAAGTTCCCGAACATGTGTAAAGAAACATGGATAAGGAATATCAGTTTTATATGAAGCACCCCCAGTTATAGAAAGAATAATCAAATAGGATGTTGGAATATCGTCAGATGATACTGCAGCAGCCGAAAGGTTATAGAGAGAATAACTGAAGAGAGGACTTTCATGATAGGATGATACCGATACCGAGTCGGATTTAGGTTATAGATATTGTTAAATTGAAGAACAGGAGGTTTCATATAAGCCAGTCTTAGTGAACAGACTGCTATATCAATTAACATAGGTAGAGGTCTTGCAGGAACAGAATTGAGAAGTTCCTTCGATTTATAAAATAGAATATGAAAAATTTGAATAAAATGTAAAATGCATCTTCAATGTCAATTGAGGGTGCATTTTTTTGACATTACGGGAGTCATATGGTAAACTAGAACAAACTAGGCAATGAAGAGAAAGATACCTGTAAGGTACAGACTAAGTATAATGAGGTGAGCATAGTGGACAAGTATGAATATAAGTTGAAGACAGAACAGATGCTAAAACTTATGGAAAACGGTGCATACAACAGAGCCGCTGAGATTGCTGACAGCATTGATTGGAAGCGTGTCAGAAATGTAAATATGCTGTTAAACGTCAGCAATATATATGAAAAGATCAGAGATTACCGTAAGAGTTTTGGAGTTCTGAGAGCTGCCTATCATAGAACAGAGGGGAGCAGAAAGATATTATATCGCTTGTGCACTCTTGCGATAAAGGTTGGAAATCTGGAAGAGGCAATCGCCTATTATGATGAATACGTACAGGCTGCGCCAAAAGATCCGAATCAGTACATCCTAAGATACCGCCTGTTGAGAGCACGAAGAGCTCCGATCGAGCAGCAGATCCGTGCGTTGGAGCAGTTCAAAAAAGCAGAGTATGTCGAAGAGTGGGCATACGAGCTGGCCAAGAGATATGAAGAAGCCGGGATGACAGCCGAATGTCTGGAAGAGTGTGATGATCTGATTCTGTGGTTCAGCGAAGGCAAGTATGTATACAAGGCCATGGAACTGAAGATGCGATACAAGCCATTGACTCCACTGCAGCAGGAAAAGTATGACAGAAGGCTGGAAGAAGCAGAAAAATCTTCAGAAAGAGCAGCAGAAAAACTGATCGATCTGGGCAGAATAAAAGCTGAGGAAGAAGAAAAGCGGAGAAGAGAGCAGGAAGAAGCTGCCCGCTATACAGAGGATATGCTGGAGCGTTCTGAGCAGATCGCAGAGCCGGAGAATGCCGAACTCAGTGAGGAGGAAGTGGCAGAGCAGCTGAAAAAAGCGGAGCCGCCGAAGAAGAAGCTGGGTGATACGATGAAGCTTGGCGAGGCGCTTCAGAATTTGTTCCATACAGAAAAAGAAGAAGCGCAGGAGCAGGAAGAGCTGGAACTTTCAGAAGAGGATGCGGAAGAGTACGAAGAAGACATCGAAGAATTGGCAGAAGAGGACGCAGAACCGGTGGAAGGTGATGACGAGGAGAGTACAGGGGAAGATGATTGCTCAGATCTGGCAGAAGCACTGGAAGAGATTGAGTCATTATCAGATCTGGAATTGCTGGATCAAGTGACAGAGGAAGAACCTGTAGAAGAGATCGTTGAGGAGACGATCGAGACGAAAGTTAAGGAAGTTGACCTGAAAGAATTAGAAGAGCTGGCAGAACCGGAAGTGGCAGATGCAGCAGATGTGGAAGTAATCGAGGAACCTGAAGTAGCAGAAGAGGCTGAGAAGGAAGATATGGAAAAAGAATCTATTAAATTAGAAGAAACAGAAATCAAAGAGGATGAGAGAATAGACGAGCCGGTTGACGATATACTTGATATTGATGATATTCTTGCTGAGTGGGAAGCCGCAGAAGGCAGTGTTGAACCGGAGGAAGTTCCAGAAGTGAACGAAGAGGATGTAGAACAGATCGAGCGTAAGCCAAAGAGCCCGATCTTATCCCCGGATATTCAGAGGATGATCGATGAGATCGAAGGTGTGATCCCGGAAGAAGAGAGTGAGGAGATTCCGGTACACACGAGTACTCCTGTTGAACCTCTTGAAAACAAGGAGGAATCAACAGAAGAGCTTAGAATGGAATCAGAAGAGCTGACTTTGGAGGTTGACAACGCAGAAGATTATGAAGACCTTCTGACGGAAGACGCGGCAGAGGAGCTGGAAGAGGAATTCGAAGAAGAACTGGATTACGATGATGATTATGAGGACGATTACGAATCGATTGCAGCAGGGCTGCAGGAAGAGTTCAAGCCGACGCTGAGTGATGAACCGGACGATCGTGAGATCCCGGATGAAGAGCCTGTTGAATCGGATATTCTGAGTTCTACGACACCGCTGAGCAGAAAAGAGACTGCGAAGCTGATTGCGACAGGAAAGACTGCACCGCTTCCGATGGATGAGATTGCAGATGCATTATCGATTTCCGATACAGGATTTTTGGTACACAGCCGCTATGATCTGTCCGGACAGGGTGCAAAAAGAGCAGGGCTGACAGAAGAGCAGAAGAAACTGTTCTCCTACTTTGTTCCGGTGCGCGGCATGAGCGAGCAGCTGGTGGATGTTCTGGAGCAGGACCGCAATTGTACGAACAGAAGAGGTACATCCAATACAGGTAACTTGCTGATCGTCGGAAACAAAGGCAACGGAAAGACGGTTCTTGCAGTTGATGTGGTCAAAGCGATCCAGAAGCAGAGAAAGATCCGTCAGGGAAGAGTTGCAATCATCACCGGAGAAGCACTGAATAAGAAGAAGATCAGTGATATCATTGCTAAGCTGTACGGCGGAGCACTGATCATTGAAAAAGCAGGAAAATTAAGTGAAAGAACGGTTGCGAAGCTGAACAAAGCGATGGAAAAAGATACCGGAGAGATGCTGATCGTGCTGGAAGAGCAGAGAAAGCCGCTTGACCGTATACTTTCCTCAAACAGAGAGTTCAGAAAGAAATTTACGAGCAGACTGGAAGTGCCGATCTTTGTAAATGATGAGCTGGTTACATTTGGTCAGACTTACGCACAGGAGAATGGATATCGTATCGATGAGATGGGAATCCTGGCGCTGTACAGCCGGATCGATGCGATGCAGAGAGAAGATCACGCAGTGACAGTTGCGGAAGTAAAAGGCATTATGGACGAGGCGATGTCGCATTCCCAGAAGGTATCTGCAAAGAAACTTGTAAAACGGGTACTTGGAAAGAATACAGACGATGCAGACCGCATTATTTTGACAGAAAAAGACTTTAATATTTAAATGGAAAGTGGAGGAAAGCGATTTCTTCCACTTTTTTGAAAATATATACAAAAAATAAAAAAGAAGTCCTTGGAAGAATTAGAAAATTATATAAAAAACGAACGAATATGAGGAGATATTATTGCATTTTTTTTATGTTAAACAGGTGAGGATTCGTTACATATCGTGTACTGTTATCGAAATAAGGAAATTATTGTATAAAAAGGCGCTATATGTTGAAAAACGTAGAGAAATGTAGTAGATTTAAATAGATAGATGATGCTTATGAAATTTTTATAAACATCAGGGATTGGGGATGGAAGAGGATAAGGATATTATCCAATGTTTGAAAATAAGTAACACTTAGGAGGAGAGTTTTATGGGAAAGAGTTTGAATCAAGCAAAAGCAAATGCGGTTCGATACACGAAGAAGAAGGTGGAGCACTGGCAGGTTGTTTCCCTTGCGCTGGCTGGATACGATGCAGTTTCTATTGTGATTGCATTTTTTCTGGCACTGTGGTTTCGGTTTGACTGCAGATATTCTATGATCCCAAAGGAATTTTTGGGAGCATACCTTAAATTTATTGGTATTTATGTCATATTTTCGTTATTCGTATTTTGGCGTCTACGTCTGTACAACAGTATCTGGAGATTTGCAAGCTATAGTGAGTTAGTACGTATGATAGTTGCAACAGGTATTTCAAGTTTGTTTCATTGTACAGGTATGACGCTTTTTTTGGGCAGAATGCCGCTTTCGTATTATTTTTTCGGAACGGTGATCCAGTTTGGTATGACGCTGATGGTACGTTTTGCCTATCGTTTCGTTTTACTGGAGAGAAGTAAGCGGCGTAAAACGGAAGAGATCGCAAAAGCGAAGCGGGTACTTCTGATCGGGGGCGGAAAGGCCGGTCAGATCATCCTGCGGGATATCAAGACCGCAAAAGAGCTGAAGGATATTGTCTGCTGTATTATTGACGATAATCCGAATAAATGGGGAAGATACATCGAAGGTGTGCCGATCGTCGGCGGTCGGGACGATATCTTATCGTGTGTGGAACGCTATAAGATCGACAAGATCATTGTAGCGGTACCGAGCGCCACGGTTGAGGAAAAAAGAGACATTCTGAACATCTGTAAAGAGACCAGATGTGAACTGAAAAACCTGCCGGGCGTGTATCAGTTCCTGACCGGAGAGGTCAAGGTGAGCGCTCTGCGGGATGTCGACGTGGAGGAGCTGCTGGGACGGGAGCCGATCAAAGTAAATATGGAAGAGATCCATGCGTTTATTCACGGCAAAAAGGTGATGGTGACCGGAGGAGGCGGAAGTATTGGATCCGGACTCTGTCGTCAGATCGCATCGTATCAACCGAAACAGTTGATCGTGTTTGATATTTATGAAAACAATGCATATGATATTCAGCAGGAGTTGAAAAAGAAATATCCGGATCTGGATCTGGTGGTCCTGGTTGGTTCCATTCGGGATTCCAGAAGGATCAATGCGGTATTTGAGACGTATCGGCCAGAGGTGGTGTACCATGCAGCTGCTCATAAACATGTGCCACTGATGGAAGACAGCCCATGCGAATCCATCAAAAACAATGCGATCGGAACGTATAAGACGGCCTATGCGGCGATGATGAACGGCTGTCAGAGATTTGTTCTGATCAGCACGGATAAGGCGGTCAATCCGACGAATATTATGGGAGCGAGCAAGCGTCTGTGCGAGATGATCATCCAGTCTTTTGACCGTATGATCAAAGAGGGCACACCGGAAAAGCTGCCAATCCTGTATGCCCATGCAGATGATGAAGACGGAGCAATGGTGCAGCAGGAATTCCCGAAAGATATCAAGACAGAGTTTGTGGCAGTCCGTTTTGGAAATGTGCTGGGAAGCAATGGTTCTGTGATCCCGCTGTTTAAAAAACAGATCGAAGAAGGCGGACCGGTCACGGTGACTCATCCGGATATTATCCGTTATTTCATGACGATTCCGGAAGCGGTCAGCCTTGTCCTGCAGGCAGGGACATATGCGCATGGCGGGGAAATCTTTGTGTTGGATATGGGAAGTCCGGTGAAGATCGATACTTTAGCAAGAAACCTGATCAAGCTGTCCGGACTGAAACCGGATGTGGATATCAAGGTGGAATATACGGGATTAAGACCGGGAGAAAAGCTCTATGAAGAGAAGCTGATGGCAGAAGAAGGGTTGAAGAAGACGAGGAACGAACTGATCCATATCGGATGTCCGATTCCGTTCGAAGTCGAAACATTTTTAAAAGAGCTGGAGACATTAATGGGTATGGCATACATCAATGCAGACAATATCCGGGAAAAAGTAGCTGAAGTTGTGACAACGTACCATCCGGCAGGCGAACATGGAAGCGAGAAAAAGGGCGAAGTGTATGAAAGACTGCTGGGGGAAGAAAGTGCATAAAAAGCAATACAAGAGTAAGGCATAATTCAATTGACAAAAAGAAAAAGGGGATTCTGTTTTTGCTAAAGAAAAAGATTAGAAAAGTCTTTTTGCTTGGAAAAAGTTGTTTTTGTAGAAGATGAAAGCGATGAAGAGAATGCAGATAGTGAGAGAGATCATTTGGAAGTAGTAGGGAAGACAAAAAGAGAGCCATAGATGTTGTGCTCTCTTTTGGCGGTTTGATGGTATTATTCCATGTTTATGCGGAAATAGTGATTGCAATTAAAATAGCTGTTTTTGGTTTTGTATTCTTCATACAGAAAAAGTAGGGCAGAATAAAGACTTTTTCAAAACACATAAATTTCGTAGTATGAAAAAGAGTATGCCGCATGATGCGTCAATTCATATGTTAAGAAATTTGGATCAGTGTATTACAGGAATTGGAAAATTTTGAAAAATACAGTCTGGATGAGCTTCTGTAGATTTGTGACATTTTTGTTGGAGATGGTGGAATAGGAAGTAATATAATATTTTAAGAGAATGCATAGAGTAAAAAGAAAAATTATAAAAATGTTCAGATACTCAGAAATGCATGTGATACAGGGAATGATCAGATTGCTAAGAAAGCGTTGTCCCAACGTTAAAAAGCCGAAAGAAATAAGTGAAGTATTGCTTAAGCTTAATAGAAAAGAGGGAGAAAGTCATGTTTAAGGAAAACAATAAATTTGAAAAATTTGAGTCTAAGGTATGGCTAAGTAGTCCGACCATGCATGGATTAGAAATTGCCTATATGAAAGAAGCCTACGAGACGAACTGGATGTCAACAGTTGGAAAAAATATTAATGAAGTAGAGAGACTTGCTTGTGAATATATTGGGTGCAAATATGCAGTTGCATTATCAGCGGGAACAGCTTCTCTTCATTTGGCTATGAAATTAGCAGGTATCGAAGCATATGGTATGCCGAAAGTTGGACATGGAGCATTAGAGGGTCGGAAAGTGTTTTGTTCTGACATGACTTTTGATGCGACAGTAAATCCTGTTGTATATGAAGGTGGTGAGCCAGTATTTATAGATACAGAATATGATACATGGAACATGGATCCAACCGCACTAGAGAAAGCATTTGAGATTTATCCGGATACAAAGATTGTTGTTGTTGCGCATCTATATGGTACTCCGGGAAAAGTAGACGAGTTAAATGCTGTCATTAGGAAATATGGAGCAATTTTGATAGAAGATGCAGCAGAATCTATGGGAGCTACGTATAAAGGAGTACAGACGGGTACATTTGGAAAATATAATACAATTTCTTTCAATGGAAATAAGATTATTACAGGAAGTGCAGGAGGCTGTTTCCTGACAGATGATGAAGAAGCTGCAAACAAGGTACGAAAATGGTCTACCCAGGCAAGAGAAAATGCAGATTGGTACCAACACGAAGAACTGGGATATAATTATCGGATGAGTAATGTAATAGCAGGGATTGTTCGTGGGCAGTTTCCATATTTGAATGAACATATTTCTCAGAAAAAAGCAATTTACGAGAGATATAAAGAAGGACTGAAAGGACTTCCTGTATCTATGAATCCGATAGATCAGGAAAACTCGGAACCAAACTACTGGCTTTCTTGCCTGATTATTGACAAGGATGCTATGTGTAAGCAGGTGCGTGGAGAACAAGATGTCTGCTATGTAAAAGAAACGGGGAAGACTTGTCCGACAGAAATTTTGGAGGCGATTGCAAGTATTAATGCAGAAGGACGCCCAGTTTGGAAGCCAATGCACATGCAACCAATTTATCGTTTGAGCCCATTTGTTGTTAGAGACGGAAACGGACGTGCCCGATCAAATGCTTACATTAAAGGTGAGGTGATTGATGTAGGGAGGGATATTTTTACAAGAGCATTATGTTTACCAAGTGATAATAAAATGACAGTGGATCAGCAGAATAGGATTATAGAAGTAATAAGAGCATGTTTTGAGTGAGGAAAAGAGTAAGAATATGCATAAATGTGGAATTTATGAAAAATATATAAAACGACCGCAAGATTGTATTTGTGCATTAATTGCATTAATAATTTTATCACCAGTAATTTTGACTATAGCAGTTATGGTGAGAATAAAACTGGGCGCACCAGTAATTTTTAGACAGGAAAGACCCGGATTGAACGGAAAAGTATTTACATTGTATAAGTTTCGAACTATGACAGACAAAAAGGATAGTAACGGTAATTTTTTGCCGGATGAAGAGAGACTAACTAAGTTTGGAAAAATATTAAGATCCACCAGTTTGGATGAGCTTCCAGAGTTAATAAATATTGTAAAAGCAGATATGGCGGTGGTAGGTCCCCGTCCGTTGTTGAAAGAATATTTGCCGCTGTATAATGCTCATCAAGCTCGACGACATGAAGTAAGACCAGGATTTACGGGATATGCACAAGTTCATGGACGCAATTCCATTACTTGGGAAGATAAATTCGATAAGGATGTATATTACGTGGATCATATAAGCTTCTTAGGGGATTGGAAAATTATATTCCAAACAATTAAAACAGTGATAAAAAGAGAAGGAATTAGTTCCAAAGAATCAGTTACGATGGAATCGTTTAGAGGTAGTAAAGAAAAGTAGGTAGAATGGAAATGAAATCGGTAATAATTATTGGTGCCAGTGGGCACGGGAAGGTTATAGCTGACATTATACAAAAATCAGGTGACAAAGTATATGGTTTTTTGGATGACAATACAGAATTAAGCGATACATTTTTGGGTTTTCCGGTTTTAGGAACGATAGATAAATATAAGAAGTATAGCAATATTGCAGAATTTGTTATAGCTATAGGTGACGCAGAGACTCGGAATGCTATTTCAAAAAAAATACAAGATGTAGGTATCTATACAGCAATACATCCAACGGCTGTAATATCTAATTTAGATGTAACCATTGGTAAGGGAACTGTAATTATGGCAAATGCAGTTATCAATTCAGGAAGCCGAATAGGAGAGTTTTGTATAATAAATACAGGAGCAATAGTAGAACACGATAATACAATAGAAGACTACGTACATGTTTCGGTAGGTGCAAAACTAGCAGGGACAGTATATGTGGGACAATACACATGGATTGGTATAGGCGCAGTTGTGAGCAATAATTTGAAAATTTGTGAAAACTGTATTATACGTGCAGGAGCGGTAGTCATTGAAAACATAATTAAAAGTGGTAATTATCAAGGTGTTCCAGCAAAAATAAAGGAATGATATTATGAAGAAAATTTGTTTTGTTACAACAGTGTATATGACATATAAATGCTTTTTGAAGCAATTATCGCAGTACTTATATGAAACGGGAGAATATGACATTTCATTAATATGTAATAATGAAGATGAAGTGTTAAAGGATATGCCTATATTTGTACATTATCATCCAGTTGATATGAAAAGAGGGGTAAGTCTGTCGGCATTGGATGCTATAAAAAAGATTGGCAAAATATTGAAAAAAGAAAAATTTGATATTGTTCAGTATTCTACACCTAATGCAGCGTTTTACACGTCTATTGCGGCAAGGAGAAAGAAAGTTCCCGTCAGGTTATATTGTCAGTGGGGAATTAGATATATGGGATTTGAAGGATGGAAAAGAAGTCTATTTAAATATTTGGAAAAAAAGACATGTGATAATTCAACTTTTATAGAAGTAGAGAGTCATAATATCAGAAACTTTTCGTTGGAAGAAAAATTATATACTGCAGATAGAAGTTGTGTGATTTGGAATGGTAGTGCTAGTGGAGTTGATTTGAATAAATTTGATATTTCAAAAAAGAAGTATTGGAGAGAAAAAATAAGAGAAATACTTGCGTTATCAGAAAATGATATTGTATTTGCCTTTGCTGGAAGATTAACCGCAGATAAAGGTGTTAATGAATTATTGGCAGCTTTTTTGAATATTGAGAAGAAACATACTTGTGTGAAATTGCTGATGTTGGGTGGTATGGATAACCATAAATCGTTGAATCAGGAACTGTTGAGCAAAGCGGAAATGTCAAAAAATATTATTTTTACAGGAAACGTGCCCAATATTGAAAAATATTATGCGGCATCAGATGTTTTTGTAGCACCAAGTTACCGAGAAGGATTTGGATTAGTTGTTGTTGAAGCAGAAGCAATGGGATTGCCGGCAATTGTATCTAATGTGCCTGGACAGATAGATGCAATCAAGGAAAATGAAACGGGATTAACTTGTGTAGTAAAAGATAGTAAATCTCTCGAAAATGCTATGAACAAATTGGTAGAAGATGTTGAATTAAGACTTGATTTAGGGAATAAAGCGTCTAGATATGTAGAAGATAATTATGACCAAAAGAAATTATTTGAGTATTTAAAAATGCATAGAGATGCATTGATTAATGGGGAAAAATAGTATGCCGAAAATAAGTGTATTAATGAGTGTATATAATTGTGAAAATACAGTAAGAAAGAGTATAGATTCAATTATTGACCAAACATTTCAGGATTGGGAATTTATAATTTGTGATGATGGATCAGTGGATGATACATATAAATTGGTGCAAGAAATCGCGAAAGAAGAATCGCGAATTGTTTTGATAAAGAATGATAGAAATAGAGGGCTTTCATATTCTTTGAATCATTGCCTGAAAGTTGCAAAAGGAACATATTGTGCCAGAATGGACGGAGATGATTTGTGTGATCCTTCCAGATTTGAGAAACAAGTTGAGTTTCTAGATAATAATAAGGAATATGGTTTTGTAAGTACAAGAATGACAAGATTTGATGAACATGGAACATATCAAGTACCAGAACCTATGGAATCATATTCACCAACTAATAAAGATTTCATAAAAGGTTCTCCGTTTTGCCATGCGCCAGTTATGGTAAGAAAAAGTGCTTATGATGCCGTTCAAGGCTATAGAGATATACCGCAAACTTTAGGTGTGGAAGATTATGATCTTTGGTTTAGGTTATATGCGAAAGGTTATAAAGGCTATATATTACAGGAACCTCTTTATCATATGTTTGATGGAAGAGACGCAGCGAAAAGAAGAACTTTCAAAAGAAGAGCAAAAGAGGCTTGGGTTAGAAAAAATGGGTACAAAATGTTGAAAATTCCGTATATATATCGAATGTATATATTGAAACCTATAATAATAGGTTTTATCCCACAATGGTTGTACAGAATTATTAGATAAATATAGAGGTAGTGTTATGACGTTAATATCAATGTGTACTGTATTATGCATATTAATATTTTTTATGGGTACAAATCGGCAGTATGTTGTTGAATCTCCGATTGATGGATTTAATGGGAAATGGAAATTTAATGTAGATAAAAAAATAGTCATTTTATTTGCAATAGTACTTATTTGCGTGTCTACGATGCGGTACGGATGGATTGATACATATGCGTATAAAGAAATGTATTTAGCGTCAAGAGGTAATTTGGTATATGTAAACAGTGCACCATATGGCGTTGAAGCTGGTTGGCTTTATTTTTGTTATTTTTTGAATTTCTTTTCAGCAAGTCCTAAATTGTTATTGTTTGTATCGGCGGTAATTATAATAGGAGCATATGTGTCTGCTATAGAGAAGTTTTCATGTGATCCTATATTCTCGTTAATTATTTTTTACTGCATTTTATATATGGATACAAATAATGGATTAAGGCAGATGGTGGCAGCTTCTATAGTGATTATGGCTTATCCATTGTTAATGGATAGAAAAGTATGGAAATATATTGCGTTTGTACTTATTGTATTATTGGCGACACAATTGCATACATCCGCCATAGTATGTGTATTTGTTGCAGCTGTTGTGACAGGAAAGCCCTTTAACAAAAGGGTTAAATTGGCAATGCTGTTTGGCATTTTATTCTGTTTAATGCCAGGCCTAATGAATCAATATATGGGAAGCTTATTCAGCGATAGCAAATACTTGTACTATTTAAATATGTCCGGAGGCATGACTATTTTTAGAGCGTTTGTGACAGGAATATTTCCAGCTATTTTGGCTCTTTTGTATTTGAGAAAATGCAAAAAAAACAAGGTGATGATTGGATACAAAGAAGGAATTTTAATAAATATTCTTTTTGTAAATACAATGTTTATAGTGATGGGGTCTTATATGCAATATTGGAATAGAATGGGATTTTATACAGCATTTGCTCCGGTTGTTTTGATGCCTAAACTGGCATATGATATGTTCGTCCGAGATCAAAGACGTTTAGTAAAAGTATTAGCTATTCTTTGTTACTTTTTATTCTTTGCCTACAATATATATGTAAATATTGGATATGGTGCGATCAAAGATTTTTATATTTCATGGAATTAGTATGGGGTGATGTTTTTTGTTAAAAGTTTTGTTTTTTATTCCTAATTTAGCACATGGTGGAGCAGAACGTGTGTTAGTTAATTTAGTGAATCATATGAATTATAGTAAATTTGATATTACTGTTCAAACAATGTTTGATGTGGGAATTTATCGCGACAAGTTAAATAAGCAGGTTCGTTACATTGGTGGATTTCCTTGGTATTTCAAAGGAAACACATTGGTTTACAAATTATTTACACCGAAACAATTATATAAGATGTATATTAAAGAAGAATATGATGTTATTGTTTCATATTTAGAAGGACCAAGTGCAAGAGTTGTAAGCGGCTGTACGAATTCAAAGACGAAATTGGTTAATTGGATGCATATTGAACTTGAGAATGAAGCATATGCAACACATGTATTTCGGAACATGTCAGAAGCTGAAAGGTGCTATAGAAGTTTTGATCGTATAGCATGTGTATCGGAAACTGTAAAAAAGAGCTTTAACAATATGTTTAAGGTCAGCGCTCCCGTCGATGTTTTTTATAATACGGTGGAAACTGAGGTGATAAGAAAAAATTCGGAAGAGCTGATAGAAGATCTTAAATTCAATTCGGATGAGATAAATATTATTTCTGTTGCAAAGTTAATGAAATCTAAAGGGTATGACCGTTTAGTGAAAGTACAAAAAAAATTACGAGATGATGGATTGAAAACACATGTTTATATTGTGGGAAAAGGGGAAGAACAGAAACATTTAGAAAAATTGATAGAAGAAAATGATATAAAAGATTCATGGACATTTGTTGGATTTAAAAGCAATCCATATAAATATGTCAAAAATGCAGATTTATATGTTTGCTCGTCTCGAAAAGAAGGATTTAGCACGGCGGTTACAGAAGCATTGATTGTGGGAACCCCAGTAGTAAGTGCTAATTGTTCTGGAGCAACAGAACTTCTTGGATGTAATAACGAATATGGAATTGTAACTGAAAATAATGAGGAAGCGCTGTATGAGGGAATCAAAAAAATGATTTCTAATAAAAATGTATTTGATTATTATAAAAAACAGGCCGGAGTGAGAGGAAATAGATTTAGTACCAGTGAAACGGTTAAAGCGGTTGAAAGGATGTTAGAGGAGGTGGCAGCAGAATGACAATATTGCAGGTATGTGCATATGCGGCTCCTTATGAAGGGAATTTTATAAAGTCATTAAAAGTGCTTGGAAATGTATATAAAGAAAAAGGCGACAAAATGGTTTATGCATTTCCAGAATCAGCAAGAAATATTCTTTGGTGTAAAGAATTAGAAAAGCATACGGATGTATATTATTTGCCTTTAGCAAAGGCAAGAATTAAGATAAAAACATATACAATGCTAAAAGATATTTATTGCAAATATAAAGATTTAAAAATTGTACATTCGCATTTTGAATTGTATGATGCACCGGTGGCATTAACTGTGCCGAAAAACGTAAAGGTCTTTTGGCATTTACATGACGCATTAGAAGGATATACGGGGATAAAAAACAGACTAGAACATAAAGTACAGTATGGGTTATGTCATAGAAATGCAATTTTACTTTCTGTTTCGGAAAAGCATATGGAGTATGTTTTAAAGAAGGGATTCCCTGAAAAAAATGCCAGATATGTTCCTAATGGATTGGATATAGATAGGATAAAATTAGTTTCTACAGTAGTAGATCAAAGAAAATATGATTTTTTGATTTTCGGCTGGGAGTACCAACGTAAAGGCGTTGATTTATGTGTTGAAGCAATCAAAAAAATAAGTAATGAGAATTTTAAAGTTGCTATTGTAGGATCAGAAAATATAGAAAATATTATCAAAGAAAAATATGGTTATGTACCAGGTGTAGAAGTTGTTAAACCAGTTTCGGATATTAATGAATTGTACGAAAAGAGTAAATGTTTTTTACATATAAGCAGAGCAGAAGGACTCTCATATGCCCTATTAGAGGCTGTATATGCTGGCCTCCCTGTGATTTGTAGTGACATAAGTGAGAATAGATTTGCTGTCCAATTTCCTACGGTAGAAATGGTTGAAAGTGAAAATACTACTGATATTGCCGAAAAAATGAAATACATTATAAACGAAAAAAAATATTCCAATGATATGATTGAGAAATCAAGAAAAATGATAGAGAATGAGTATTCTATTGCTTGCTGGGTAAAAAATATATTGAAACAGTATGGAGAAGAATAAGATGAATATTTGTATTTTTAATGGGGATATGTCCAGAGGCGGAGGCACCGAAAGAATTACACAAATATTAGCAAATGGATTGAGCGAACAAGCACAATACATAATATATGTGCTTAATTTGAATAATGAATCGGGTAAATGTTTTTATCCATTAAATGAAAATGTTCATTTTGTAGTATTAAATTCTGTGGGAATAAAAAATAAAATAATAGAATTGAGACATTTTTTGAAGAAAGAGAATATTGATATTTTAATAAATGTTGATGTAATGTTGGGAATTTATTCATTACCGGCAACGTTTTTACAAAGCAAGACAAAAATAATATCTTGGGAAATGTTTAATATTCGAAATGATATAGGAAGTAAACATACGGATATGATCAGAAAAATTTGTCTTAGAAGAAGTGCGTATTATATTAATCAAACAAAAGGAGACATGGAAGCATTTTTAAAAGAGATGCCGGTGAAATGTCCTATTACGTATATTTATAATCCGTGTGAGATAGATAATACATATACAGACTATGATGTTAAATCAAAGACTATAGTTACAGCAGGACATTTTTTTTATACGAAAGGGTATGATTTAGCTGTAGAAGTAGCTAAGAAGGTTTTTGAAAGACATCCGGACTGGTGCTGGAAATTCTATGGAGATGGAAAAGAGTTAGAAAATATAAAGAAAATGGTTCAGGAAAATGATTTAGAAAATAATGTGATTTTTTGTGGAAGAACCAGTCATATTTTGGAAGAATATAAAAAAGCTGCTTTATATGTAATGACATCAAGAACAGAAGGATTTGGTTTGGTTCTTACAGAAGCTAAATCATGCAATTTACCGACATTAGCATATGATATAGACTTTGGACCAAGAGAAATCATAGATAATGGTGTAAGTGGATACCTAGTAGAGGCGTATGATTCAGATGTGATGGCGGAGAAAATTTGCGAATTAATAGAAGATGAAGAGAAGAGAGCTTTATTCGCAAAACGAGCGAAAGAAAATTGTGGGAAATTCACAAAAGAAACATTTATCAGTAAATGGACGGGTATATTTGACAAAATTGAAGGAAAATAAAGATGAGTAAATGGAAAATACAAGGGTATGATGTAGAAGAAGTGCAAGATAAAATTTTTGAAATATTTATAGAGTTTGATAAGATCTGTAAAAAGTATAATTTAAAATATACATTAGAAGGTGGAAGTCTTTTAGGGGCTGTTCTTTATAAAGGCTTTATTCCATGGGATGATGATATGGATATTATAATGCTAAGAAAAGATTATGATAAATTTTGTCAGATTGCAAATAAAGAATTACCGGAAACTTATAAATTTATGACAATGGAAATGTCGGATCAATATCCATTTTTATTTGGGAAAATATTTAATTTAAATACTATTTACAGAGCTAAGAATACAGCACATTTAGATATACCACATGGTGTTTTTTTAGATATTTTTGTAGAAGACAATATTAAGTTAAAGACAAAAAAAATGCAGAGTAGATTAGTTAGTGCTATTGGCACAGTGAGATATATAAAATTGGGTGTAGAAAAATTTCAATTAAAACATTTTTTTTATGCACCATTGTTTTTATTAAATATAGCACAATTAACAAAAGCTGCGAATAAAGTTATGCGAAAATATGATAATAAAGAAACTGCGTATATTTATCCATTATGCGAATCCATATCTTCGAAACCACCATTACCTAGAAGAATGTTGACTGAATTTGAAAAAGGTTTATTTAATGGAAAAGAAGTTCCGATCCCAGTGTGTCATATGTGGTATTTGCATAGGCATTATGAAACACCAATGGAAATACCACCAGAGTCAAGTCAGCATCCGACACATGGTGTTGAAAAAATAAAATTGTAAGGAAAATATATAGCAGCAATTATAGAACATACCTTGAGTATAATAATGCCTGTATATGGTATTGAAATAATATTAGTTGATTCCGATAAAGAAAGAGTTATTGAGATATTTAAGTTATTATATAGGATGAAGTCTTCGATTATATGTGATATGACTTATAGTTTGATATTTGGAATAAAAAATTTTATAAGAGAAATAAGGGGTAAGTAGTGGAAAAGAAACAGGGTAGAATAGAGAAAAGCATGTTAAATGTATTAACTGGTACATTAGGACAGATAATTTCTTTTGTGTTAAGTTTTGCAATTCGGACGGTGTTTATTCAAACTCTGGGTACAGTATATTTAGGATTAAATGGTTTATATACAAATATTTTATCTGTATTAAACCTTACTGAATTAGGCCTTGGAACAGCAATTGTCATTGAATTGTATCGAACTGTAGCTACAAATGATGAAGAAAAATCAAAACAGTATCTGCAGTTTTATAGAAAAGCATATTATTTTATAGGCATATGCATACTGGCTATAGGATTAGCGTTGACGCCTTTTCTACAGTATTTTATTAATGATTCGGATGCACTCGGGCTGATTAATTATAAATTAGTCTTTTTGTTATATTTATTCAATACGGTATTTTCGTATTTCTTTTATGCATATAGAGATGCTATATTATGTGCTAATCAACAAGAATATAAAGCAAGAATTATTACATACATATTTAAGTTTATAGAGATGATTTTACAAATCATCACGCTGGTATTTTTTAAAAACATTTATATTTATTTGATAATACCAATAATTTTGGGATGTCTTTCTACAGTAGTAAAAGGAATTTTAATTGGAAAATGGTTTCCGTTTATTTTAGAAAAACCAGAAGGTAAGTTATCAAAAGAAGAATTAAAAACAACAGGAAAAAATATATTTTCTGTGGCATTGTATAAAGTTAGTGGGACGGTAATAAATTCTACAGATAACATTATTTTGTCCTCATATATTAGTATTATTTTAACGGGATTATATTCAAATTATTTAACATTGACTGCAGCAGTTAATACTATTTTAAGTAAACTTTTTTCAGCGTTTACTGCAAGTTTGGGAAATTTAAATGTTGACGCGGGAGAGGATGTTGAAAAAAAATATTTTATTTTTAAAACTTTAAGTTTTATGAATTTTTGGACCTATAGCTTTTGTGCAGTATGTTTTTTAGTATTATTTGATCCGTTCATTTCTGTATGGATTGGAAATAAGTTCATTATGAATTTTCCAACAGAATGCGCTATAGTGTGTAGCTTTTTAATAACTGGACTTCAGGAAACAGTAGGAACTCATCGAGCAGCTTATGGATTGTTTTATAAAGGAAGATATAGACCTATTTTTTCTGTTATTTTAAATATTTTCTTTTCAATTTTATTCGTAAAAATACTTCCGGAGGATTATGGAGTTGTTGCAGTATTGTTAGGAACTATATTATCTAATATTGCGGTAAGTTGGTGGTTTGATGCTTATCTGGTTTATAAGTATGCTTTTCAAAAAAAGCCTTGGGAATTTTACAAGGAATTTTGGCTTAGGTTTATATTTACTATGATTTTGGGGATAATTCTCAGAAGTTTAAGCGAAAAACTTCCGATTGAAGGCTGGGGATTAGTAATAATAGATGGCATATTGGTTACATTTATTTATAATATGATATTCATCGGATTATTTCGAAAAAAGGAAGAGTATAATTATTTGAAAAACAACATTTTAAGAATAATACGAAGAAAATAAGAGAAAGAGATTTGAAACGTATGAAAGAGAAGAACAGAGAGTGTTATTTTGACAAAGAGACAACTTCTATAATAAAAGGAATTTTATTGATTCTTATGTTTATATTACATTTTTTCTGTTTCCCATCGTGGTATGTAAAGGGAATAGAATATCCGAAGTTGGCGTGGTTAGAAAATTTTCAAGGACATTTTCAAATATGTATTGCTGGATTTACCTTTTTAACAGGATATTTATATTATTTTACGAATCAAAAAAGTTTTAGATATGTTGTAAAAAAGTGGAAAGATATTTTGATTCCTTATTGGCTTGTATTAGGAACGTTTTTCTTAATTGCGTATTTAACCAATACATATTCAGGCAATGTAAAAACGTTTATTTTAGAGATATTTGCATTGGAACGACCGGTCATGTTTTTTTGTTGGTATGTTTCGTATTATTTAATTATGATTTTGGCTTTGTGGTTGATTGTTCGTTTTATTAAAAATGATTTTGTAAAATGGTTAGTTGCATTATTTGGAGCCTACATACTATATTGGATTTGTGCACATTTTATACAGATAGATTGTGTACTTAGTACAGTAGAAAAATTTTCGGTATATTTTCCTATGACCGTAACGGGATATTTATGTTCAAAGAGGAAATGGTTTGAAAACTTAGAAAAATTTATGAAGAGTAAAAATGTTATTTATTCAATTTTGTTTATTGTAATAGTTTTCATGGAACCATCTTGGTTATATGCAATAAAAATAGATAATGTATTATTTGAGATAATAAGAAAATGCGTGAGAATTATGTCTATTCCGTTATTTATATATGGATTAATTGAGATTACGAGGAAAATGCACAGTAAAGTGTTGATATATATATTGAATGCAGTGGGGAAGCATTCAATGTTAATGTGGTTTATTCATGGCATCTTTTTTAACTGTAGTAAAGAGATATTTCAAAAGATATTATATTTACCCCAAAATCCAGTGCTGGTTTTGATATGGGGAATAGCATTATGCTGGGGATTTTCAAGTGTGTTTGATTTAGTATTAGAACCTATAATGAATAGAAAAAAGAGATAGTAGAATGTATTTGAAAAAAATTTCTGAAAATAAAGAAGTAAAATTATGGATATCGGAGCTTAATAAATCTTTTAAAAATAGAAGTTCGGCAAACATTCCATATAAAGAAGTTAAAAGCGAAGATATTATAATAGATAGTAATAATATTCTTTTAGGTGTATACAATAATGATGATAAGTTATTGGGTGGGGCATACATTTTATATTGTATGGAATATAACAACGTCAAAACTGCGAAGGTAGGGCATGTGTGGACTATGACGAGTTATCAAAAACAAGGTGTAGGAAGCTTTTTGATGAAAGAGATAGAAGATATCGCGCTACAAAATGATAGGGAATTACTTCAATTAAATGTGGCGAATATCTATCTCCCAGCAGTGCATTTATATAAAAAGAGTGGATTTAAAAATCTAATGATATATGCAAATGTTCCTCAAACATATTATTTTATACGAATGATAAAAGCGATAGGAAGATATAAATTTCCTGAAAGCAAGAGACTCTATGAATTAATAAAATCGATTATTATATTTAAAGTCCTTTACAAAAGGGACAGTTCACCGACGTTTGTGAATAAAATAATATATAGTCGATAAAAAAGTACATGTATAGAGATATGTTGCAAATATATTTGAGCTTTGCACCAGTCATAGTTTGATGTATTAACCCCAAATAAACAATAAATATAAAGATTGAGGAAAAGTGAAATGAGAAAAATGATTATTATTGGTAGCTCAAACAACTTTAATGAATTGGGTCTAGTCAGAAGTTTTGGTGTGAATGGAATAAAGCCATATGGAATTATTATTTGTAATAAGAAACAATGGAAACATGATTGGTTACATCAATCGAAATATTGGGCAAAATGCTATAGGGTGGATTCTGGAAAAGAAGCAATTGATTTCCTTATAGAACAGTTTTCAGAGGAAAAAGAGAAACCGTGTGTTACGACACCTGTTGATTATATAGTTCAAATGCTTGATGAGAAATTTGAGGTGTTATATTCTAAGTTCATTTTACAAAATATTAATAATAAAGAAGGCGAAATTACATATTATTCAAATAAATTACGACAAACTGAATTGACGAGAAGATTAGGCTTTAATTCATTGGCGAGTGAGATAATAATTCTGAATGAATTTGATGAAAATAAGCAACTGGATTTTCCAATTATTTTAAAACCGGCAGCTTGTGGAGAAGGAAGCAAAGATGATATAGTTATTTGTAAAAATATGTCAGAGATGGTAACTGCAATAGATCTATTAAAGAAGAAAAATTATAGAAGAATATTGTGTCAAAAATATTTGGAAAATAGAACGGAAATTATAGCTTATGGTGCGGTATCAAAAAATTTTGAATTAGTATCATATACAGTTTTAAAAAATATCAGACAGTGGCCAGAATCTTATGGAGTTGGCTCTTACGGAGCTTTGGTTTTGGATCAACATATACAGGAGTTTGTTGATAAGTTTTATCATGCAATTATGCAGTTCGGATATGATGGATCGTTAGATACTGATATATTCATGGATAATGACACAGGAAATATGTATGTGAGTGAGTATAATTGGAGACCGGGAGGAAGAAATTATACTTCATTGGGCACGGAAGTGTATTCTATTGTTTTGTGGTACTTATTGTATAATAATATAGATATTTCAAAATATAAAATTATAAATAAAAAAGGTGGATATACCATGAATGATTCTACTGATTTTAATCACGTAATCAATGGAAAAATTACATTAAAACAATGGAAAAAAGAATTTAAGGAATCAATAGCACATGGATTAATTTTTAAAGAAGATATTATTCCGGCAATTATACCGGTAGTGTCTATGATAAAGAAATGGATAAAGAAACGATAAAAAAGTCATTTAAGTGATAAAGGCAGATGAAATGGATATGTGTAAAGCAATTGTAATAGGATCGAAAGGTGTTAACGCTGTAGGACTCATTAGAAGTTTGGGAGAGGGTTGTGTTGATGTAACATTTGTGTCTACATACAGCAAAATTGAGAGTAAGTACACAAAAGAATATTTGAGACTTCCAGATAATAAGAAGAAATGGCTTGCTCTTTTGCAAAAATATGGACAGATAAGTAAAGAAAAAGTTGGTATGTTCCCAACAGATGATGATACGGCATTTTGGATCGATGAAAATTATGAAACTTTACAGGAATATTTTATTGTACCTCATGCAAAGGAAAAAATGCGAATGCTGGCAGATAAGTCAGTTATGAGTGAAATTGCTAAAAAAGCAGAGCTGAACGTTCCAGATTTTATAAAACTTTCTTTATCAGAGAGTGAAAGAAAGAATCAATATCCAATCATTTTAAAGCCATATGCTGGATATGCGGGAAGCAAAGGGGATATATTAATTTGTCATAATGATAATGAATATACAAATGCAATTCAAATATTAAGAAAACAAGGATATAAGGAAGTGTTGCTTCAGCAATTGCTAGATGATCCAGAGCAGGAAGAAATAGGTCTTATGGGAATGGCTTTAAAAAATGGGCAAGTTGTGATTCCTGGCATTATTCATAAAATCCGCTCATATCCTACTGGAAAGGGAAGTACATCATATGCGAGATTTTCTTCAGATATGAGTGAAATCAATGAAGAGAAGATTAAACAATTTGTTTCTGCTACCGGATATGTGGGGATTTTTGATATAGAGATGATAAAAGCATATGGGAGATATTGGTTTATAGAAATTAATTATAGAAATGGACAGTATGGATATACTCCAACAGCAGCAGGATATAATCTCCCTGTTAATTGGTTGTATGGAATGAAAAATGAGAAAGTTGAGAAATGTAACAATCTTCAGGAAATTTATTATATCAATGAACGTGATGATTATCGGCATGTAAAAGAAGGAACGATAAATAAAAAAGAATGGTTAAAAGAATTTCATGCTGCGTCTGCATATGGAATATATTGTCCAGGTGATCAAAGACCGTTTATTAGACAATATGTGAAGATTCCAGACAGAGTAATCATAAAAGGTAATAAATTAAAATCGAATATTAAAGATTTATTGTTTAGAGAGGAATGGAAGATTGCAATAAGAAAAAAAGAAGATAAATCTTTATGGGAAAAAGGTGGAGAGTCTAAAGAATTCACTGTTTTGCCGAACACTATAAGATATTGGGCAGCAGATCCATTTATCATATCTGTAGGAGAGAAAGAGTATTTGTTTTTTGAAATGTTTGATCGACTAAAAAGTAAAGGATTAATCGGATATAGAGAGATAAATGGTGATAAAATAGGGAAGATGAAAATAGCATATGAAGCAGAACATCATTTATCCTTTCCTTATATTTTTGAATACAAAAATGAATATTATATGATGCCGGAATACTCAGAAGGAAAAGAATTGTTTGTATTGAAGGCAATTCACTTTCCAGATAAGTGGGAAAAGATTGAAAGTTGGATGCAAGGAAAACGTTTAGTAGATTCTGTATTATTAAACCATGAAAGAGAAAATTATTTGTTAACGCAAGATCTTAAATCAGGATACTCATCCGAGAAACTTTCAATATTTATTCGAAAAGGAAAAGAATGGGTGCCTCATAAACAAAACCCGATAGTAAAAAGTTTAGCTAATGCTAGACTGGCTGGTAAAACATTTTTTGAAAATAATCAATTGATTCGTGTTGCACAAGATTGTCAGGATGGGTATGGAACTAAATTACATTTTAATAATATTATGAAATTGAGTGAAGACGAGTACGAGGAAGAAATGTTCCGTACAATAAGTGTGGAAGATATTATTGTGGATTCAAAAGAACGTTTCTGTGGAATACATACATATAATTCTGATGATTGTTATGAAGTTATTGATTTGAAGAATCCAAATAGAATAAGAATTGGGAATATTTTAAATATTATGTGGAGAATTATTGGGAAATTAAAAAAATAGGATAAAGACTTATGGAACAGAGGAAAGAGATAGAAATTTTAGATGTAGCAAAATTTATAATGGCAATTATGGTTGTAGGAATACATACATTGGGGAGATATGGAATCTATCCATTGTTTAGAATTGCTGTACCACTGTTTTTTATGATTAGTAGTTATTTGTTTTTTTCTAATACTGAAAAACGAGGAAATTTAAAATACCTGAAAAAATTTTGCATAAGGAATATAAAACTTTACTGCTTTTGGTTTATTGTTTTAATGCCTATTTTTCTTCCAATGGGGGGGTATTTAACCGGTAATTTATTATTCAATGCATTTAAACTTATCGTCAAACTGTTTTTTGGATCAACGTTTGCGGCATCATGGTATATATCTGCATTAGTGATTGGAATGTGTTTTGTATTTGTATGTGACAAAGAAAAGATGAATTACAGAATAGTTTTTGGAGTTACATTTGCTATATATGTTATTTGTTGTCTTAACAGCAATTATCGAAATCTAATGGCAGATAATTCAATTATTGTTATGATTAACAGAATATATCCAGGAACAATATACAATGGATTTTTAGTTGGCCTATTTTGGATTTTTTTAGGTTATATATTTGCCCGTAAAGGGAAAATAAGTGATAGAAAAAGAAGTGAGATTGGTTTAATCATTTCATTTGTACTTTTAATGGGTGAGTATTTTATAGTTACAAAATATCATTTGACAGTTGATAATGATTGCTATTTTATGCTTGTACCTGTATGCTGTTTTGTATTTGATAATTTGATAAGCTGTGAATGGAAATGTAAAAGGGTAGATGCAAAAAAATTAAGAAAATATAGTACAATTATATATTGTGTTCATGCTTCGTTAGCAGGAATCGTTGAACATTATTGGATATCCGGATCCAATTTTACAGATTGTATTTTAAAATTTGTTCTGGTATTGGTTATGAGTTTAGTAGTGGTCAATATGATACGTATATTAGAAAAAAAGAAAACATTTAAATGGCTTCATAATGCGTATTAAAATATGGAGAAAAGGTGTATGAGAGAAAAATGGATTGATAATATTAAATTTATGGCAGCAGGGGGGTATTCCTCTGCCATTATACAGAGAGCTTCGCAGTGGCAGGAGCAGGAATACCAAGATGGCTGCAATGCGTAAATAAATTTCCCCTGGGAATGATTATCAATGGAGAATTTTGGGTCTGTGTATTTGCAATTTTGAGTGGCTATTTACTTAATAAAAAAGATATAAGAAATGGTGCAGACTTGATAAAAATATGCATAAACAGATATTTTAGATTTGTAATTCCATTTTTCTTTGCTAATTTTTTTGTCTATCTTTTATACAATTTTGTTGGATTTTCTGCACAAAAATGCGGTATGATTGTAAATAATCAATGGTTATTGAATCAGTATACAAATGCGATTGATTTTATTAGTGTTGTGAAGAATAGTCTTATGCTAGGAAACGAGTTAAATAATAATTTTTGGATAATCAAACATATGTTGTTAGGCTCTTGGTTAATTTACATTTCAAACTATATATGTTATAAGTTTCATAATCAAAAAATAAAAATTATTGTGGCAATAGGGTTGTTGCTATTTCCATACACATTTTTTATAGGTGCGACATATATCGGAAGTTTATTAGCAGAAGTATCTAAGAACCTTAAATCTGTATATCACAGGGGGAAAATTATAATAATTTACTTTGTGGTAATGCTTGGGTTAATGTCGGGAATACAAAATATTGTGGCAGAACTTTTGAAAATACAATGGTTACATATCAATCAATATTGGGAAATTTTTTATGCAATGAGTATGTTAGTCTGCATCAGTTCAGAAAACCAGTTATTAAAGTGGTTTGATAATTGGCATATAGATAAATTCGCTAATCAATCTATGATAATATATTTACTGCATTGGCCAATTATCTGTTCTTTTAGTACTTGGTGTTTGGTTGAGTTGATGGGAAGATTCCATAATTTTTCCGTATATTATTGGAGTACGCTAGGTGCTACAATTATTGTTTTAGGAATTACGGTGTATTGTTATGACAAAGTGTTTGGACGGGTTAGTAATACATTTTTAAGAACAATTACTTTTAGGTAAATGTGAAGGTGATAAAGTATGAGATTAATTATTGTTGGTGCGGGAGGCCATGGACAAGCTGTCCGTGAAGTTGCTAGTGCATTACGAAAATATGTTACTGCAGATGGAAATGAAAACATACTATTTTTAGATGACAGGTATAGAGATGCTGTCAATAAAGAACAGAGATATGGAACAGTGATTTATAAAATAGCAGGTATGTGTAATGAATACCAGACGTATATAAATCCAGACACCGAATTTTATCCAGCATTTGGAGATAATAAGAGAAGATTAGAATGGAAAGAAAAAATTGTACAAGCAGGTGGCAAACTGGCAACGATTATTCATCCTACAGCATATATTGCAAAAAGTGCAGTTATTAAGTCGGGTACAGTTGTTTTTCCTAAGGCAATAATTAATACGGGCTGTATAATTGGAAATGCATGTATCATTAATATGGGAGCGATTGTAGATCATGGGTGCGTTTTAGATGATGCATGTCATATTAATTCAGGGGCTATAGTTATGGCAGAAAATAATGTGCCAAAATATACTAAAGTTGATAGTGGTGAAGTGATTGAAGTCCGAAAATGGAGAGATTAAGTATAAATACTGAAGGAAGATAAGTAAACGTCAAATCATACGCCTGACGTCAAAATAAACGCCGCTTTTTTAGCGGCGTGGTTTTCTACATTCGTCCGGAAGTTTGTCTGACCAAGGCATCAGATCATCCAGTTTCGTAGAATCTATATTTCCTTGTTCATCACAGAAATTCGGTAATTCTGTGAGTATGTATTTAAAATAGTAGTACGGGCGAAGATGATTCAGTTTAGCCGTTTCGGAAATGCTATACACTAAGGCACTTGCTGTAGCGCCATTCGCAGTATTATGAAGCATCCAATTCTTTTTCCCACCAAGCATTATACGATTAAAATCAATACAAGGTAATCGGCTACTAATTAGCTAAAATGAACGGCCGTTTTGCTTCGGAAAGCGGCCGTTCTAAAACGGAATGGCGACCGCCGAGCACCGTAAACTGCATTTTCTTCATAGTCTCGGAGTAAACGGTAAATAGTAGGTACCAAGATTTTTGCTAGTTTTCATGAGATAATTACTTTAAAAAATCTAAGGTTTTTTAGATGTTACTGACCTCATGAGATGTCACCGACTTGCCCACATGAATTGTCATCAGATTGCTTAACTTTCTGTCACCAGCCCTTATAAGGCTGCCGCCTGTATTTAGGCGGCGATAAGGTTTATGTAGTCATGGTTCCGAGCATTTCATGTTCCACGACATACTTAATCATATAATCATCAATCAGACGTTTCTGGTTTTGAAATGCATACATAAGAGCCTTTTCACAGATCCGATTGATCATGCGCGGAATTCCGGCCGATGCTTTATGGATTTCATCCAATGCCTTGGTTGTAAATACTTCCTGGGCACACCCAGAGTAATCCATATGGCTTGCGATATACTGTTCTGTTTCAGACCTGTCCAGATGTGGCAGGATACAGTACATATCGATACGCTGGCGGATAGCAGCATACCGCTGTAGTTTTAGTTTGTTTTCCCAGAGTTCTGTCTGCCCGACCAGCACAACAGCCATGGGACTCATGGAATCAAATCTGTAGTTAAGCAGGAAGCGGAATTCTTCCAGAGTCTCCTTATCAATCAGATGTGCTTCATCAAGGATACAGACGACTTTCTTATGCTGCACTCCCCGGATGATCTCGATCTCCTGTTGAAGCTGACGTTTGGAATCGCCGCGATAAAACCGGGATTCAAGTCCCAACTGATTCAGCAGACCCTTATAAAACCATCGTGGTGTCAGCTTTGAATCCGACAGATAAAGAACGATGTAATCCTCTTTCGGAAGTTCCGAGTAGAATCTGCGGATCAATGTTGATTTACCACATCCGGGGTCAGCCGTTACGACAGCAAACATCTGACGGTCTGCCACATAGGACAACCGTCCAAGGGTCTCGCGAAATGCATTGGATTCATACAGTTTTTCCGGCGGAACTATAATGGTATCGTAATTTAAGACACTTCAAGAGACATTTCTTAATGAATCTGATATACTGTAAACACTACAGAAAGAAGGATTATTATTATGTCTCGAACAAGAAGAAATTTCTCTGCCAAATTCAAATCAGAATTAGTGATTGAACTGCTCAAAGGAGAAAAAGACTTAAATACAATCGCAACCGAAAACAATATTCAGCCGAATCTTCTCCGCAACTGGAAGAAGGAGTTCCTCGATAAAGCATCCGTGGTTTTTAATGACACACGAGAGGATAATCTGAAAGAAAAACTCGCTTTAGAACGCAAGGAAAAAGCTGAATATGCGAAAAAAGTTGGCCAGCTCACCATGCAGGTGGATTGGTTGAAAAAAAAATCTGAAGAAACACTTGGACCTGACTACGAGAGTAAATTTAGTCCAAAACCTTTTGAAGACTAAAGAACTTCCAGTTAAAACAGGAGCTACACTTCTTGATATCAATCGTACCAGTGTTTATTACAAGGGCATGCCCATATCTCAGGAGGAGTTGGATTGCAAATCGATCATAGATCGATTACACACGGATAACCCGGCCTGGGGAGCACGACACCTGTCTGCTCAACTGAAGAAGCGTGGGCATCAGGTTGGTCGCCGGAAAACGCGCCGTTATATGAATGAAATGGGGATTGATCCAATTTATCCAAAAATGAACCTTTCTAAACGTATGCGACAGGCTAAAGTCTGCCCGTATCTGCTACGTAACGCCGTTATCGACCGTCCAAATCAGGCATGGTCAATCGACATTACATACATCCCCATTAAGCGTGGATTTCTGTATCTGACCGCTGTGATTGACTGGTACAGCCGCTGTATCGTTGGCTGGGAAGTCGATGATACTCTGGATACCAGAATGGTCATAACTGCGTTAAAAAAGGCGTTTATAGTGGCAAAACCTGTTATCCTGAATTCAGATCAGGGCTGTCAGTTTACAAGCAATGAGTACATGAATTTCCTCAAAGAGAACCAGATCCGTCAAAGCATGGATGGTAAAAGCCGGTGGGCTGACAATATCATGATTGAACGATGGTTCCGAAGCTTCAAGTACGAGGAAGCATATCTGACCCAATATAACAATATCAGAGAAGCACGGAAGGCAATCGGTAAATATGTGCACACTTACAACTTTGAACGTTGTCATTCTGCACTCAATAATCAAACGCCGGCATCCTGCTATTATCCGATTCTGTTACTGGATGATCATGCAGCCTAAGGGGGGATTTTCTCCCCTACCCAGTTACATATATCAGTTCATTATAAAAAGCTTAGATTTTTGTCTTGACAACTGAACCACTATAGAGAATCATCGATATGCAAGAATACTCAAGAATTCTGATTGAAGAATATTGTATGACTCATAATTCAGCAAAAAGCAGAAGGCTGCAAAAGCTGGTTAAATTGTCATATGATATGTACGCGGAAGGATCCGAAAGTGATGCGATTTTTCTGGAAAAAGCAATAGATCAGGAAACGAATGAAGAATTGAGAGAAGCACTTCAGGATTTGGATGATTTTTTATTTGGATACTAAGTCACTTATCCGGAGGAGCGTCTTATCAAAGCTAAGAAAAGTGTATTGACTTCATAACCGGGTTTGCTATAATCATCTTATAGAATTCCTCTGCCAATGGAGGAATAAAATGGGAAGAACAAAACGATTAAAGGAACTCACGATCAAAGATAATTTTATGTTCGGCGCAGTGATGATGGACGAAGATAATTGCAAAGGTCTTTTAGAAAGAGTGTTGGAGATACAGATCGATCGAGTGGATGTCAGCAAAGAAAAAAGCATAGTGTATCATCCGGAGTATAAAGGTGTTCGCCTGGATGTGTATGCAAAAGATGAGAAGCAGACGCGTTATAACGTGGAAATGCAGGTGGAGAGAAAGCCGGCACTTGGAAAGAGAAGCCGTTATTATCAGAGTCAGATGGACATGGAGATGTTGCTGACCGGAGAAGATTATACGGAACTTCCGAATACCTATGTTATTTTTATCTGTGATTTTGATCCATTTGGAAAAGACAAGTATCGATATACCTTTCGGACAACGTGTCAGGAATCTGAAAATGTGGATTTGGAAGATGGGCGAACCACTGTGTTTTTAAATACCCGTGGAAAGAACGAAAGTGAAGTTCCGGGAGAATTGGTCACATTTCTGCAGTACATGAAAGAGGATCTTGAGGGAAGCGAAAAGGAGTTTCACGACCCATATGTGGAGCAGTTACAGAAGTTTATCCGCAACGTTAAGGGAAGTCGGGAGATGGAGGAACGCTTTATGATTTTTGAAGAGATGCTGAAAGAAGAACGGGCTGCCGGATTTGCAAAAGGGCGTGCTGAAGGAGTTGCAGAGGGGCGAATTTCTGAGAGTAAGGATACGTTACTCTTATTTTTGCAGAATCTTGGAACGGTTCCTAAAGTACTTTCGGATCAAATTGAAGAACAAGGTGATTTGGATGTACTGAAAGAGTGGATCAGGATGGCATTCCAATCGAAATCTGTGGAAGAATTTGCAAAGAAGATAAAATAAGAATCTACATCGGAGAATATCCGATCTAATATCATCAGCCGTGGCTGTTCTGGCCGGGGCTGATGATAAAAAGGAACAAGTCAATGCCGTTTCGGGCAGATATTCAAAGAAGAGCAGAGGAATTCTATATTTTGTAGTTTGATGATTAGCATAAATATATGGTATCTGTTATAATGAGAGTTAGAAAGTGTGGAAATACTGAAAGGAAGGAATCGGTTTTAGAGGACGAAAGGGGATGATATGCCATGGGCATTTATTTAAATCCGGGAGCAGCAGGGTTTAAAATGTCTTTAAATTCCGAAATATTTGTTGATAAAAGTGAACTGTTAGATGTGACAAATCGCTATGTGAATACACAACAGAGGTTTATGTGTGTCAGTCGTCCGAGGCGTTTTGGAAAGTCAATGGCAGCAGATATGCTGGCAGCCTATTATGATTGCGGGGATGATACAGAGGAATTGTTTAAAGGACTTTCCATCAGTCAGTGTAAGTCTTACCGAAAACATTTGAATCAGTATGATGTGCTGAAAATTAATATGCAGGAATTTTTAAGCAGATCAGATGATGTGGAAGGGATGCTTACATTAATGCAAAGAAGAATTCTGTCTGATTTAAAGCAGAAATATCCGGAATATGTACGGGAGGAGGATCTTGTCTTTGCAATGCAGGATGTGTATTCTCATACAAAACGTTCTTTTGTAATCTTGATTGATGAATGGGATTGTTTGTTTCGTGAGTATCAGCAGGATCAGAAAGCCCAGAAAAAGTATCTGGATTTTTTGCGTGCGTGGCTGAAAGATCAGGATAATGTAGCATTTGCTTATATGACGGGGATTTTGCCAATTAAGAAATATGGTTCCCATTCGGCATTGAATATGTTTACGGAATATTCTATGACAGAACCGGGGGAGCTGGCTGCGTATTTTGGTTTTACAGAAAATGAAGTAAAAAATCTTTGCATGGAATATGGAATGGATTTTGAAGAAGCAAAGGCGTGGTATGACGGGTATGGTTTGATTACGCACAAACAGGACAGAGATATTTGCTATTCTATGTACAGTCCAAAATCTGTTGTGGAAGCAATGCTTCGCCACAAATTCGGAACTTATTGGAATCAGACAGAAACTTATGAGGCGTTAAAAGTTTATATTCAGATGAATATGGATGGTTTGAAAGATGCGATAGTCGGGATGCTGGCAGGAGAGAGTATTCGGATTAATACGGGAACATTCAGTAATGATATGACTACTTTTGCTACCAGAGATGATATTCTGACTTTATTGGTGCATTTAGGATATTTGACTTATGATGGAATCTTAGAATCAGTGAGTATTCCAAACAAAGAGGTTTCCAAGGAATATGTGAATGCTATTAGTACCATGGATTGGAAGGAAGAATTTGAACGTAATATCATAAAAGAGCGAGGAGAGGGACATATGAAAAGTTTATTGATTCTCGGAGCAGGAGGCTTCGGGCAGATGGTGAAGGAAACAGCGATCCAGCTGGGGTATGAGGAGATCGTATTTCTTGACGATGCGGCGTTTGGAAAGGACGTAGTCGGAAAGTGCTGCGACTATACGGCCAAGTATGGAGAATACAAGATGGCAGTAGCGGCATTTGGGAATAATCATACGAGATTATTCTGGACAGATAAATTGCTGGAGGCAGGATATGAAGTGCCGGCGATCGTGCATCCGTCTGCAATTGTGAGTCCAAGTGCGGTTTTGGGATCTGGATGTTTTATTATGCAGCGCGCGGTAGTGAATACGCACACCCATGTGGATCGGGCGGCGCTTGTCAACAGCGGTGCAGTTGTGGATCATGATTCGGTGGTATGCGCCGGAGCGCATGTGGGGCTTGGAAGTGTGGTAAAAGCAAACTGTACGATCGAGCAGGAGAAGAAGGTAGAGGCAGGAGAAGTCATTTTCTCTACCAGGAGAAAGATCGAAGGTGTGGACAGCAGAGCGCTTGAGGATGCACTGTATGCATTTGGATTCGGTCCCCAGTGCAGTTATGTAAAACCGTTTGGGGAAGGGCACATCAATGAGACGTACGCAGTATATATGCCGATGGAAGACGGCACAGAGAAGCCATTATACGTACTGCAGAGAATCAATATCAATGTGTTCAAAGAGCCTGGTAAGGTAATGGAGAATATTTTCGGAGTGACAGAGTTTTTACGGGATGTGATCCGTCGGGAAGGCGGAGATCCGGATCGTGAGACACTGGCTTATATCAAGACGAAGAGCGGGGAGACGTATTTTGAAGATGATGAAGGTCAGCCATGGCGCTGTGCGAATTTTATCGCCAATTCTGTGTGCTATCAGATGGTGGAGCGTCCGGAGCAGTTTTACCAGTCAGCCAGAAGCTTTGGTCATTTTTTGAAGCAGCTGGGTGAGTATCCGGCAGAGAGTCTTTATGAGACGATCCCGAATTTCCACGACACGGTAAAACGATTTGAAGCGTTTGCACAGGCCGTAGAGCGAGATGTGAAGAACCGCGCCCGTCTGTGCCGTTCGGAGATTGAATTTGCACTGGCGAGAGAAAAAGACTGCGGAGCTCTGATGAGCAGGATGGAAGCAGGTGTTCTGCCGCTGCGTGTGACACACAATGATACAAAACTGAATAATATTTTATTTGACGCAGAGTCCGGAAAGGGATTGTGTATTATTGATCTGGATACGATCATGCCGGGACTGGCAGCCAATGATTTTGGAGATTCGATCCGTTTTGGCGCATCTACGGCGGAAGAAGATGAACGTGATCTGGACAAGGTCCATTTTGATATCAATCTGTATGAACTGTATGTGAAAGGGTATCTGGAGATGGCAAGAGATGTCCTGACACCGGAGGAGTTAGAGAGTCTTCCGTGGGGTGCAAGACTGATGACATTCGAATGCGGAATCCGGTTCCTCATGGATTTTCTGCAGGGAGATACGTATTTCAAGACCGCATATCCGGAGCACAATCTGGTCCGTGCCCGTACACAGTTCAGACTGGTGCAGGAGATGGAAGATCAGTTTGATGAAATGTGTCGGATTGTGAGAGAGTGTTAAAGGGAATCGTCATGATATTCTTTTTTTGAGACGCGTACGAGTCTGCAGTATAGTATAATTTCAATTGCGATAATAAGAAGTAAGGCAATGCCGCCTGTGATAAGTCGTTCCATATAAGACCTTTCTGCGTTGGGATATGATTATAATATATTCGGAAATTACGCTTTTATGTATGATAATGGAAATTTTTTCTGGAAATTTTTTCTGGAAATTTGTTCAATAATACGGTTTCAGAATAAAAAAATATATGTTATACTAAAGCGGATTAAGGTCAAAGTATGTGGTTATGGGAGAATAAGTGATGGAAGAACAGATGAGAAATGATGAGATGGAGATCGATCTGATAGAATTATTTCATGTATTATTGAAAAAAGCGTGGGTGATACTTCTGTGTCTGGTCATTGGTGCTGTGACAGTCGGAGGGTATACGAAGTTGTTTGTCACACCACAGTATCAGGCGACATCTACGATTTATGTTCTTGGTAATTCGGTGAGTATGTCCGGTGTGGATCTGACACTGAGCAAGCAGCTTACTGCGGACTTTTCTGTACTGGCGAAGAGCCGTCCGGTAATGAACAAGATTGAGGAGAAGCTGAAAGCAGATTATAAGTATAAAGATTTGAATTACTCTGTGGAGCAGCTGCAGGGGATGATCACGATAGAGAATCCGTCCGGAACAAGTTTGATGAGGATGACTGCCACGAATTCAGATGCACAGCTTGCGGCAGATATTGCAAATGCGGCGGCAGATGCTGTTGCAGAGCGTATTTCAGAGGTTATGGTGATTGATAAGCCAAGTAGTGTGGAAGAGGCAGAAAAGCCAAATTATCCAGTCAGTCCGAATGTAAAGAAGAATATGATCATGGGTGGACTGATCGGAGCAGTTCTTGCAGTGGGAGTATTTACGCTATTATTCTTACTGGATGATACGATCAAGTCGGAAGAGGACGTAAGAAGATATCTGCAGCTGAATACACTGGCATCAATTCCAAAGGAAAAGAAGAGAAGACGTGCATCATCAGAGGCATAAGAGATAGAACAGGAGAGGCATTGCAGGAGGGTGTTCCGGGGAGAACATACTTGCACTGCTTCTTTTTCCATATATTAAAGAAAGGGCAAAGTCTATGAAAAAATCCAGAAAGATTCTGATTGGTATTTTAATTTGTGTGATTATTGGAAGTGTGTTTTATATCGGATACTATTATGTTACGCAGAATAAAAATGAGAAGGTTTACAAGAAACTTCAGAAAGAGGTTGTGAAACAGGAGAGCAAAGAGGAGGAACCACAGACAGAGGAGTCACATGTGGAGATCCCGATTGATTTTGCACAGCTTCAGGCTCAGAATCCGGATATTTATGCATGGATCCAGATTGACGGGACGAATATTAATTATCCCGTTGCGCAGAGTGCTACGGACAATGAGTATTATCTGAATCATACGATTGAAGGCCAGGAGGGATATCCGGGGTCTATTTATACAGAGAATTGGAACACGAAGGAATTTACGGATTTTAATACCGTGATCTACGGGCATGACATGAAAGATGGAAGTATGTTTCAAAATCTGCACAACTATGCGGATGCGTCGTATATGCAGCAGCATCCGAATGTGGTGATCTATACACCGGAGAAGAAGTTGACATATCAGATTTTTGCGGCAGTTGTATATGATGACAGACACATTCTTCATAGTTTTGACTATGCATTTGCAGATCAGAGACAGGCATTTCTGGATTCTATTTACAATTCCAGAAATCTGGGCAATGTCATCCGGGATGATGTTTCTGTGAATACAGACAGCAGGATTCTGACACTTAGTACTTGTATGACGGGACAGGATGACAAACGATTTTTAGTGGAGGCAGTGTTGATCAGTGAAGAAGACTAAAGATAAAGCGAAAATTGTGATCATCATTCTGGCAGTGATCGCTGTTATAGCGGCAGCAGGAGCGGTTTATGCCGGGATGCAGAATAAAAAGGCGGATAAGGAAAAAGAAGAGGTATCAGCAGAACCTGAAAGTACGGACGGTTCTTCTTATATCACATACAACGGGAAAAAGTATAAGTATAATTCAGATCTGCGAACCATGCTGTTTATGGGAGTGGATAAAAATGAAGTAGTGACAGTTAAGGAGAACACCGGGCGGAGTGGCCAGTCAGATTGTCTGGTCCTGTTGGTGTTAGATACAGACAAAAAGACAACTACGCTTTTGGAAATATCAAGAGATTCTATGGCGGATGTGAAGATTTACGGTATTGATGGGGACTATATGGCGACTGAGACGGCTCAGATCGCAACCCAGTATGCGTATGGGGACGGGGAAAAAAGAAGCTGTCAGCTGACCAGGGAGGCAGTATCCAATCTGCTCTATGATATTCCGATTCATGATTATCTGTCGCTGAATATGTCAGGAATTGTTCCGATCGTGGATCAGATCGGCGGAGTAACGATGACTGTTCCGGAAGATTACACCGCGATCGATCCTGTATTTGTCCAGGGAAGTACGATAACACTGAATGGGGAGCTTACAGAGAAATATATTCGAAGCCGTGATACATCTGTTCTTGGAAGTAATGAACAGCGTATGGAGCGGCAGACTCAGTTTGTACAGGCGCTTCTGGAGAAAGTGAAATCTACGGAAGATGGCGGCAACTCCATGCTGCGTCAGTTCTGGCAGGTGGGACAGCCGTATATTACGACAGATTTAAGTCTGGATATGCTGGAAAAGGTAGCGTCGTATGACATGAATCCTGAGATTTTAAAAGTTCCGGGAGAAGTGCAGGCAGGAGAAGAACACGACGAATTTCATGTGGATGATGCCAGTCTGCAGGAGATGATCGTCAATATTTTTTACAAAGAAGTAGAATCATAGGGGATATGAATGAAAGCGATTTTAGGGAGTGTAGAAAGAGATGTCGCAGATGCGTTTGCTTATATTCCTTATGGGCTGGCAGCTGCAGTAGTGTTTCTGCTTATCATGATCTTGTACAACAGAAAGAAGTATGGCAGAGTCTCTTTTATTATAAAAAGCAGTCTTCTGATTATTTATGTAGTCGTAGTCGGACATCTGACATTGTTTTCGAGGGAATCCGGAATTGTAGACCGGGTGGATCTGACTTTTTTCAGTCTTCTGGAGGAATCTTCGGATTATGCGATCCAGTTGATCGAAAATGTATTATTGTTTTTGCCGGCAGGGATTTTATGTCCCTGGATGTGGAAGCAGATGCGGAACTGGAAGCGCAGCTTCCTGCTTGGATTCGCAGGGAGTCTGCTGATCGAGACGCTGCAGATGCTGACGGGAAGAGGCCTGTTTCAGCTGGATGACCTGATTACAAATGCGGCAGGAATGATGGCAGGATATGGAATATATCAGATTGCAAAGAAATTGTGGAAAAGGGTTTACAAATCCAGATTTCAGTGATATTCTAAAAAAGTATAAAAAGATTCCACAGGACAAGGGGGAAAGCATCATGAGATTGAAAAGATTAGTGAGCGTTGCGGCAGCAGCGGTATTGGCGTTATCAGTAAGTTTGACAGCATTTGCAGCACCATCGACAAATATATCCGGAGTTGTTACAGTTGATACAAAAGATAATGGTGTGGATGGAAATGGAAATACGATTACAGCAAGCCTGGCAGAAGTTCCGGCAGAGTATCAGAGTGCAGTAGCAGATGTCAGAAAACCGGAGACACTGAAAGCACTCTTGGGAAGTGCATATACAGATACAATGTCTGTTGTAGATGTAAAAGATGTTACAGTTGCGGACGGAACAGTATTTCCGGTGACGATCAGATTTAACGTACCAGGAGTGACAACGAGTACAAAAGTTGCTGTACTTCACTATGATACAGAGAAAAAAGCATGGGAAGTTGTAGATTCCAAAGCAGGACAGGGAACTATTACAGCAACATTTAATTCTTTATCACCGGTTGCGTTTGTTGTGGATAAGAGTACATCCGCTTCTACAACATCTCCTCAGACAGGAGAACATTCTATGGTTGTATTGTTTGGAGCAGTTGCAGTAGTAGCAGCTTGTGGCGCAGTTGGATTATCCAGAAAGAAAAGAGCGTAGTCACACATAGAAGTTTAATCCTCTTCTGCATAACAGGTCAGAAGAGGATTTCTTTTTTATTATGGAAAATATTGGCATTCAAAAGAAAGGCAGTCAGCGATGCAGGGATTGATTGATATGCATTGTCATATCGTCCCGGGAGTTGATGATGGAGCCCGGGATTTGTATGATGCAGCGAAGATATTACAGTTAGAATATAGAAATCAGGTACAGTCAGTGATCGTTACACCGCATTACAGGGCGGGGATGTTTGAGACGCCGCAAAAAGAGGTTGAGCGGCAGTTTCAAAGAATTGATGAGATGACCAGAAGATCACGCTCCGGGATGCGAGTATATCTGGGGTGTGAATACCATACGAATGCTCATATGGTGGAGGATCTGAAGAAGGGACTACGTCCCACAATGGCTGGAACAGAGTATGTTTTGGTGGAATTTTCCGGACGTCATAATTATCAGATTATTCGGAATCAGGTTTACGCTCTTCTTGCTGCCGGATACAGACCGATCATAGCCCATGCGGAGCGATATCCATGTCTGACAAAGACGCCGGCACTTGTGCAGGAACTAGTGCATATGGGGGCACAGATACAGCTTACGTCAGCGAATGTTTTGGGAAAAAGCGGATGGTGGCAGAAGCAATTTTGCCACAAGATGATACAAAAAAAACAAGTACATTACATTGCTTCCGATGCTCATGATCAGGTGCACCGGAAGCCGGATCTTCTCCCATGTGCAGAGTATGTGAGTAAGAAGTACGGACAGCAGATGGCAGAACAGATATTTATTAAAAACCCAGCCAAGATTATTAAAAAGAGTAAAAAAATGCAAGATAAAAGGAGAAATCAATGAAGCGAGTAACTTTAAAGAAAAGAGAAATGTCGTATGCAATGACAGAAGAATTGAATACACTTCGTACCAATATTCAATTTTCCGGGGTAGATAAAAAAGTGATAGTGATGACAAGCAGTTTCTCCGGAGAAGGAAAGTCTACGATTACTTATCAGCTGGCAAAATCTCTTGCGGAACTTGGGAAACGCGTTCTTTTAATTGATGCGGATATGAGAAAATCAGTGATGGTCAATATGTTGGAAAGCGGTTCTGTAGACAAAGGGCTGTCTCATTATCTGTCAGGACAGTGCAGTCTATCAGAAGCAGTGTATGCGACAGAGAGTTCCAGACTTCATATTTTATTTGCAGGTCCGGTTCCGCCAAATCCGACAGAATTGTTGTCCGGAGAACTGTTTAAAGATACATTGAACTCTTTTCGTGACATTTATGATTATATTTTTATTGACTGCGCTCCCGTTGGAATGGTTATAGATGCTGCAATTGTGGCAAAATGCTCGGATGCTGCAATTATGATGATTGAATCTGGAGCGGTAAAGAGAAAGCTGGCTCTTGAGGCAAAAGAAAAGCTGGAAACAGCAGGATGCCCGATCCTGGGAGTTGTTCTGAATAAAGTGGAGCGTAAGAGCAGGGGATACTATAGAAAATACTATAAGAAGTATGAGAAGTATGAGGAAGCTGCGAAAGTAGAAGGATAGACAATATGCCGAAGAAATTTTGTGATCACAGAATTTCTTCGGCATTTTGTTGTTATATGTCATATTTACATTAATTATCAAACCTGTATTTTGAAGGAGCGATCCCATATTGTTTTTTGAAACATTTGCTAAAGTATAAAGGGTCTGTAAAACCAACTGCAAGGGCAATTTGCTGCAGGTTGTGTCCGCCATTATCCAGGTAATGCTTCGCAAGTTCCATACGTTTGATAGTAATGTATTTGACAAGAGGAAGATTCATTTGTTGCTTGAATATTCGACTTAAATGGCTGTCGCTAATATATAATTGTTTGCTGATCCATTTGACAGATAGTTCTGGCGATCCAATATTCTGTTTGATCAATTCTTCACATCGAGTTACAATCTGGTGACCAGAGGTTATATTTTGTTCACTGCTATATGTTAAGATTTTCTGAAAGAACTGCTGCAAAAATAAAATACAGTTTTCACATGTGTTTTGTTCTAGAATTTCTGCTAATGGAGAGTAATGTTTTGCAAAAATTTCCTGCAGAGAGATTCGGTTTTCCTGTAGGAACATAACTCCGGTCATAACAAAATCAATACATAGCATGTTAAAAATCTCAGAAGAAATGGAGGAAGTGGCAGGTGACAGATAAGTTTGGATATGTTGACTTAATTGCTCCATATTATTACCTCTTAAATATTTTAAAGTTGTTGTCCTGATTTCATCAAAATTTAAAGACATATCAGAATGTTCTAAGTATTCCCTGACGGAAATTACTCCTTTTTCGATTCTATTTTCGGAAGAATGAGTAAAAAATTTTGTTTCATAATAGCAGCGATAGATACTGGTACGGCCGTGATAGCGATTACTGTAAAATACTGTTACAGGTAAATTAATCTGAAAAAGTAAATTTTCTCTTATGATTTTTCCCAGTTGTGCTGTACTGGGATTAAACAAAGTAGATGCATAGGGAAATCCAATTAAAATATTTAGATTGTAAAAGCTATCAGAAAATGTTACCCAGTTGGAGTATTCGCTCAGAGTATCTTCAATGGTTTTTACAGCTGTTTGTATTAAAGAGTCTATGTTTTGCTCGGCTACCATGTGTGATTCAAAAGAGTTGATATGAATCGATATTATTTGGAATTCCGAAGCATCAACAGGAATTTGATAAAAGTGAAAACGTTCTTTTAGCTGTTCTTCTGTCAAGGTTTGTCTTCCGGAAACAAGCCAGTTCAGAAATTTTTCTCGAATCATCTTTTCGTTTAATATCGCTTTATTGTGTAATTCATTTATGTAAAGGCTCTGTTTTTCGGTAGTATCCAGTTTTATGCAAATTTTGTTTAACAATGTTTCAAGCTTTGCAGGATCTATGGGCTTTAAAAGATAATAATCAACACCAATATTAATGGCTTGTTGTGCACATCCAAAACTATCATTAACTGTTAAAATGATAATCTGGATATGAGGAAAATGTTTTTTAATTTTTTCAGCTAAGGTTAATCCATCCATATTTGGCATATTGATATCACAGATAATAATATCAGGTTCTGTTTGAGAGATATTAGTCAGGGCAGTAATGCCATCAGCTGCATCAGGAAGAATACAAAACCCTTTTTGATTCCAATTCAATATTTGATACAACCGTCTTAATATTAAGGTATCATCATCTATAAACATTATTTTATACATAAAAAATCCTCACTTTTTCGAATATTATAGTACTTTAGGAAATGAAACAGTAATGCGTGTTCCCTGATTCTCTTTTGAATCTATTTGAATGCCATAGATTTTTCCATATTTTAGTTGAATCCGTTCCTGAATATTATACAGCCCAAAATGTTTTGGCATAGATGGTTGGGGTTGATGAAATATGGAAGTCAGGGTTTCAGACGGAATTCCGCGTCCATTGTCTGCTATTTGAATGTAAACAGTTTGGTTTTGGATATGAGCAGAAACGGAAAGATGTAGGTTCGATTTATATCCGGTAAAACCATGAATAACAGAGTTTTCGACAATTGGCTGGAGTATCATTTTTAATATTTTTAAGTCATTCAATTCAGAAGGAATATTTATAGTATAGGTAAATAATTCTGGTGATTTTATTAATTGAATTTCCAGATAATCTGAAATAAGTTGGCATTCTTCTTTGATAGTAATGATATTTCGTCCTTTACTTAAAATAGTTCTATAGTAACGACCAAGGTGATAAATCATGGAATCAGCTGTTTTGATTCTGTCATCGGTAATTAAACTGCTGATGTTATCCAAACAATTGTAAAGAAAGTGCGGGTTAATTTGAGCTTGCAGCATTTTTAATTCGTATTCTCTTTTTTCAACTTGTTCATTATAGATGCAGGTTGTGAGTTGTTTAATATTATGATTCATATTTTGAAGACGATCTGCAAGAAATCGAATTTCATCTTTAGAGTTTATTTCTAAAGGAGCCAGGAAATTTCCTTTTCCGGCTTCATCAGCGTAAGCGGCTAGTTTTGTAATAGGACGAACAAAACTTTGTGCAAGGAACCGAGACAAAATAATAGTAATAAGTAAAACAAGAATACCAATTATAAAAAGCAGCATTGCCATATGAAAAGCTTCTTGATAAATCTCATAGTAATTCATAGTGTAAAGAAGATAATAACTGCCATTTTTCAGAGAAGTACAAATAGAAAATGAATTACTATTATTGAGTTCAAAGATTGTATCATTTGTTGGTAAAGAGGAAATACGTGACCATAATTTAGCATCTAATGGAGTTTGAAGTCGGTCCCTTTCATTGGAAGAAATAATGGTTCCACCTTTATCTATCAGATAAAGAGATTCAGTTCCGTTTCTAATTGTCTTGCAATAGGAATCAAAAAAAATAGATTCTCGAATATCGAAAGACAGAATTCCTATATTTTCTCCAGTATCTATGTTGATTAAAGCTTTTGAAACATTAAAAATACTCTCCCCAGATTTATCAGAGGGTGATTGGAATAAAATTTTTCCTTTTGCAGCTAAAACAGAAGTGTAATGTTGTTTCATTTCGGTGTTTGGAAACTGCATGGCATCAAGTTTTATATCAAATGTTTTGCCGAAATTTGTTTGTACATATCCATTAGAGATAAGATTTTGAATATCCATAATGTTATAAATGGCAGAATGCATGGAGGTGGTAAACATATAGTTTCCGTATGCATTATCCGGATAATTGGTGGAAGCCGCAGTTTGCAAAGAAGTACTTGTGGAAAAAGCCTTGATATTATATGTTATGTTTTCAATTAATTGCTCAGATTGAGTGGCAACTAAGGAAAGCTTATTTTTAGCATTTTTAATAGCATCTTTTTTACCGTTTTGAGTGATTAGAGTTATAGATATAATTAAAATTATCAATAACGGGATCATAGTAAGTGGCAGAAAAGTAGTGAGAACTTTCCGTTTTAAACTTAAGTGATTCCAAAAGCTTTTTATCTTCATAATAGGAAACCTCCTGACTATATTCGATGCAAATATTATATAATAAATAAAGGTAAAATTGTCATATTATCTTTTAAATGACTGTTTTTTCCATACATAATCAAAAAATTCCATTTGAAAGTAAGTGTAAATCTTTTATGATATTTTTAACAAAAGGAACGGATAAAGGAGGAAAAAAGATGGGAAATTGGAAAAGGTTGGCATCAATATTGTTAGTTGGAACGATGACAGTTACACTGGCAGCATGTGGAAGCAGTTCTTCCGGCTCAAAAGATGAAGGTGGAGGAAAGGATGAGAAAGTAAAGCTAAATGTTCTGTTTAACAATACAGATGAGAATGTTGAAAAAGAAATGGCATATGTACAAGAGCATTTACCTGAAAAACTTCCAAATGTAGAAGTTGAATTTGAAATGAGTCCAGGAGATGCGCAGACTTATGAAACAAAAGTAAGAACTATGATTTCAGCCGGTGGGGAAGGATTGGATGTATGGTGGGAACGAGGAGGAAGCTGGGCAACTCCGATTTTAGAATCTGAAAGTGCTTTACCACTCGATGATTATCTTGAAAAAAGTGGATATTGGGATAAAGTAATTCCATCGGCTAATGTGCCTGCAGAAGATGGACATACGTATGCGATTCCATTTGAAGATATTTCTTATGAAATCATTCTTTATAATAAAAAGATTTTTAAAGAAAATAATTTGGAAGTTCCTAAGACGGTTGAGGAATTAAAATCTGTCATTGAAACACTGGCAAAAACAGATATTATTCCAATTTCAGTGGGAGCAAAAGATGGCTGGTGCGCAGCAATGATGCTGGAAGGGTTTGCCTATTCTATAGATCCTGAAATTACGAAAAAGATTGTAGAGGGTGATGCAAAATTTTCAGATGCACCGTATGAAGAAGCAGCTCAAATTATGAAAGAGCTAATGGATATGGGAGCGTTTTCAAAAAATGTTGCATTAACAGGAATTGATGAGGCACTTCCGCTATTTGAATCAGGGAAAGCCGCAATGATGGCAAATGGGTCATGGGCAGTAGCATCAGGTGCGGAAAAAATGGGTGATGATTTCGGATATTTTTATTATCCGGTAATAAACAAAGAGGATGTAGGCAATTATGGAAAAAATGTTGCAGGTGGGGTGAAACAGAATTCAGGAATGATGGTGTATGCAGGAACAGAGCATCCGGAAGAAGCGGTAGCGTTGTGCGAAGCAATTGCAGAATTAAGATGTCAGTATGTTTACGAAACGAACGGAAATCCATTTACTGTATATAAAGCAGAAGAAATGGGATGGAAATATGATAAAGAGTTTGCAGAGCCGGTTGCTCAACTGGCATCGGATATGCAGAACTTCGGATTTGTATACGGATTGGTGCAGGATGTAATGCCAACAGCGGCAGCTTCTTCCGGAATTATGCAGGCAACAAGTAAGTTTATGACAAATACGGAAGATTATACTGCAGATAACTACCTGGCGGATATGGATAAAGCTGCACAGGAAGAGTAAAGGGAATATAAATAGCTGGCAGGAAAGGTGAGTTGAAAACTGCCGGCTATTTCTTTCCGTGAGGGAGGCGATAAACTATGAAAAAAGTACTGGGAAATAAAAAATATATTTTTCTGATGTGTGCTCCAGCATTGTTTCTGTTAGCAGCATTTGTGATTTATCCTATTATCAATATTGTGATTATGTCATTTCAGAAGACAAATGGATTAACACCAGCAAAATTTATAGGAATAGAGAATTTTATACAGATTTTTCAAGATGAGGCCTTTTTGAAAGCAAATGTGGCATCTTTAGGCTTATGTATTTTAGCAGTGATTTTTAATGCAATACTTGCAATAGTGGTTTCGATTTTATTATGTACTTTTGGAAAAAGAACACAGAAAATACTTCGCACAGCATTTGTTATTCCTCTTGTTTTATCGATTTCTGTTATTTCACAATTGTGGCTTACAATATATCATGCAGATTGGGGATTATTAAACCATTTTTTAGATTTTATAGGATTAGGATTTTTCCAAAATGAATGGTTGATTAATCCAAAAACGGCAATGATCTGTATCGCGGTAGTAGGAATGTGGTGGATGTTTGGAATGGATTTATTGATGGCATATTCAGGTATTAAAGCGATTCCAGAAAGTTATTTTGAAGCAGCGCAGTTAGATGGAGCTGGTTTTTTCAATACTGTGAGGTATATTACATTACCTTTATTAAGGGATGTAGCAAAAACGTGCGTTACAATATCTGCCATTGGTGGTCTGTTTACGTTTCCACAGGTTTATATTATGACAGGAGGAGGTCCTGGAGACTTAACACAAACAGTCATGATGTATATGTATAAACAGGCATTTTCTAATCAGCGTTATGGAATGGCTTCTGCAGTTGGGATTATTGTAATTTTGGAAACATGTGTAATTCTTGGAGGCATTAGCTGGATGTTTAAAAAAGGAAAATATCAGGAATAGGCGGTGAAAGTATGAAAATTAAACAGAGATGGGTACGGGGATTGTTGACAGTCGTGTTTGGAATTTGTGCGGTAACATCGGTATATCCATTGATATGGATGTTTATCAACTCGTTTAAAGAAACAACAGAAATCATGACAGGAGAGTCATTTGGATTGCCCCATATCTGGAAATTTTCCAATTATACAGATGCTCTTTTTAACCGACATATTTTAAAATTTTTTATCAATAGTGTTGTTGTGACGGGAGCAACATTGCTGTTAACAATTGTTGTTTCTGTAATGTTGGCATATGCATTAACAAGAATGAGATGGAAACTTTCTACAAAGGTAAGCAAAGTAGTAACACTTGGGATACTTCTTCCATCACAAATCGTGATTGTTCCTATTTTTATGATGTTACGAAGTATGCATCTGATTAATAATCCATTATCGTTAATTTTAACGATTACAGCTTTTAATATTGCAATGTCAACATTGATGTGCAGCAGTTTTCTGTCAGGAATTCCATATGAAATGGAAGAGGCTGCTGTAATGGATGGTGCAGGAATTTTTTCTATTCTATTTAAAGTTATTGTGCCAATTATAAAGCCGGCAATTGCAACGATGAGTATCAATACATTTATTAACAGTTGGAATGAATTTATTTATTCGTTAGTATTGATCAATGGAGAGACGTATAGAACTCTGCCAATTGCATTGATGAATTATTCATCTGGAAAATATGGAACAGATTATGGCGGAATGTATGCAGCGATGGTGATTACAAGTGTATTACCCGTTTTGTTGTTTGTATTTTTTAGTAACCAAGTAGAAAAAACTTTTTCGGCAGGGGCAATTTTAAAATAGCAATCCTTATGATAAGGGAGAAAAAAGATGTCAGAGAAAAAATATAATAGTTTTGATAAAATTTATGGTGGTTGGCTAGGGAAATGTATTGGAGGAGCAGCAGGAGCAGCAGTGGAAGGGATAAAAGACATTATTGAATGTGAAGATTTTAAAACTATGATGCGTCCTGATTTGCCAAATGATGATTTGGATATACAATTACTTTGGTTAGAAGTACTGCAAAGGAAGGGAATTTCTGTCTCAGCTCAAGATCTTGCGGATGCATGGAATGAAAAATGCTGGTATCCGTTCAATGAATATGGTGTGTTTTTGAAAAACTATGAGAGAGGGATCATGCCACCATATAGTGGAAGCTTCAATAATCCAGTGTTTTCAGAAGGTGAAGGTTGTCCGATTCGTTCTGAAATATGGGGAATGCTCTTTCCCGGAAACCCGAAGGCAGCAGTATATTTTGCAGGAATGGACGGAAGTTTAGATCATGAAAAAGAAGCGGTTTGGATTGAACAGTATTATTCGGCTGTTGAGTCAATGGCGTTTGAATGTGATAATATTGAAGAATTATTAAAAAAAGCAATCATTTATTTACCTGATCGCTCGAGAGCAAGAATGTGCGTACAGGATGTGATGAGATGGTGTGAAATAAATCAGATTAAAAAAGAAGCATGGAGATGTGTTAGAGGAAAATTAATGCAAAAATATGGTCATTTTGATTTTACAAATGCAGTTACAAATCTAGGAATTGTTGTCTATGCCTTATTATTGGGAGGTGATAATCTGGAGAATGTGATTCATATCGCATTCAGAAGTGGTTATGACACTGATTGTACGTGTGCTACGGCTGCAGCAATTTGGGGGATTGTAAAAGGTGTATCTAAAATACCGGAAGAATTGAAAGAATTAGTAGGAGAAAATCTTGTAGTGGGAATTGATGTTCAAAGAGAAAATAATTCCATTAGATTTTTAGCGGAAGAGACATGCTGTCTACAAGATAAGTTAAGACAACAATTAGAGGAGAAAAAGGAGAGTGAGCATGGAGAACTTTCTTTAAACATTAAATATCAAAGTTTACCTTCCATCAATTTTTATGAAAAATGTAAAATAGAGATTGAAATTGAAAATAAAACAAGAGCAGAAATTGAAGATTGTCTGGTGATTAGAGAGATACCAAAAGGGTGGATTTGTAATGCCAGAAAGCAGAGGTTACATATTGAACCAAAACAACAATATACATGTACAATTGAGTTTGAATTGTTAGAAGAGCAGAATGATTTACGAGAAAAAAATATTATGTATGCAGAGTTTGGTGGAATTTCTAAAAAGTTTGGGATTGCCGGTGCACCTGTATGGTCTGCAATAGGGCCATTTTTTGAAGCATTGAAAAAAGAAGATCCACCTGAATTCCCGAAGGCGCATGGAGAAGGATGTAATCTTCCTACGTTGGAGTGTATGGTAAATAATGCAGTCTATATCGAGAAAGAATATATAGATGAGAAGTGTTTTGAGTCAGCTTTTAGAGAACATGAATTATGCAGAGTAGTTGGATATGAAGATCTGTTGCCGTTAAATCAAGTGTTTACATTTAAAGGGCAGGGATGTATTTATCTAAGGCAGGAATTTATTTCACCTTTTGACCAACAATTGTGGCTAGTTGTTGGAAACAATGATGGATTTAAAATCTGGATTAATGGGGAATGTTGTATGGAAAAAGATGAAATAAGATTGTGGACTCCATATAATAATTATGATATTGTGAATTTAAGAAAAGGGAAAAATGAAATTGTAATAAAATTGTTAAAGCGTACAGAAGAAGTTCAGTTTAGTATGGGATTTAGAAAATATGATGGAGAATTTTTTCACAGGAAGAGGTGGTATGTTGATTTTACGTGGATAAAAGGTTAAGTATTCACATCATATATGGTGAAAGAGATCAGGAGATAAGATAGACAATATCCGACATCTTTCGTACAATATGCCGAAGAAATTTCGTGTTAGCCGAATTTCTTCGGCATTCTGTCGTTTTTCACTTTCTTTTTAAAAGTAGATAAAGTATAATGAAGCTATACGAAAAAACAGCAGCTGTGAGGTGGGATTATGGGAAGACAGAAAACCGTACAAAAGAAATTACAGCCATATGAAATCGGAGAATTAGATCAGTATCTTTTCGGACAGGGCACGCACTATGAGATCTTCCGCAAGATGGGAGCGCACAAGGCCGTGCAGAAGAAGCAGGAAGGTGTCTATTTTGCAGTATGGGCGCCGCATGCAGCGAGAGTGTCCGTTGTAGGTGAATTTAACGCATGGGATTTTGGGGCGAATGAGATGCATCGTCAGGAGCCGCTTGGGATCTACACTTGTTTTGTGCCGGGAGCGCAGGAAGGGGATTTGTATAAATTCTGTATCGAGACACAGACAGGAGAACGGATTTTTAAGGCGGATCCGTTTGCAAATTATGCGGAGCGGCGTCCGGGTACGGCTTCCCGAGTGACCGATATTTCGAATTTGAAGTGGTCGGACGAGCAGTGGCTGCAGAAGCGGAAAAAGTGGGATCAAAAGGAGAATCCGCTGGCGATCTATGAGGTACATATGGGCTCCTGGATGCGTCATCCGGGCACAGAGGATGAGGGATTTTATACCTATCGTGAATTTGCTCATTCGATTACAGATTATGTGAAGAAGATGGGGTATACCCATGTGGAGCTGATGGGGATTGCGGAGCACCCGTTTGACGGATCCTGGGGGTATCAGGTGACAGGATATTATGCGCCGACTTCCCGTTACGGGACACCGCAGGATTTTGCCTATATGATCAATTATCTGCACAGGAATGGAATCGGCGTGATCCTGGACTGGGTACCGGCGCATTTTCCAAAGGATGCGCATGGGCTGGCGGACTTTGACGGAACGCCGACATTTGAATATGCAGATCCGAGAAAGGGCGAGCACCCGGACTGGGGGACGAAGATTTTCGACTACAGCAAGCCGGAGGTGCAGAATTTCCTGATCGCCAATGCATTATTCTGGATCGAGCATTATCATGTGGACGGGCTTCGTGTGGATGCGGTGGCATCAATGCTGTATCTGGACTATGGAAAGCAGGACGGGCAGTGGGTGCCGAACCAGCACGGCGGCAATCAGAATCTGGAAGCGATCGCGTTTTTCAAGCATTTGAACAGTGTGGTTCTGGGAAGAAATCAAGGTGCTATGATGATCGCAGAGGAATCTACCGCGTGGCCGAAGGTGACAGGTGCGCCGGAGGATGACGGTCTTGGATTCAGTCTGAAGTGGAACATGGGCTGGATGCATGATTTTACCGAATATATGAAATTAGATCCGCTGTTCCGGAAAGGGGCGCATTATCAGATGACCTTTTCCATGGAGTATGCGTACAGTGAGAATTATATCCTGGTGCTGTCCCACGATGAAGTGGTTCATCTGAAGTGCTCGATGCTCAATAAGATGCCGGGACTTGGCTTTGACAAGTTTGCCAATCTGAAAGCGGCGTATGCATTTATGACGGGACATCCGGGCAAAAAGCTGCTGTTTATGGGACAGGAGTTTGCGCAGCTTCGGGAGTGGAGCGAAGAGCGGGAGCTTGACTGGTATCTGCTTGCAGAGGAACCGCATCAGCAGATCCAGAACTGGTACCGTGATCTGCTTCATCTGTACAGACACAATAAGGCGCTGTATGAACTGGATACGGATCCGGCAGGGTTTGAATGGATCAATAAGGACGATACCTTCCGCAGTATTTTCAGTTTTGTGAGACACTCCAGAGATAATAAGAAGAATCTGTTGTTTGTCTGCAACTTTACGCCGATGGAACGTCCGGATTACCGGGTGGGTGTGCCGCGCAGAAAGCAGCTGAAGCTGATTTTGGACAGTGATGATCCAAAATACGGTGGAAACGGTGTGGAGCGTCCGAAGGTATATAAGCCGGTGAAGCAGGAATGCGATGGTCAGAAGTATTCGATCGCATATCCGCTGCAGCCATATGGAGTGGCAGTGTTTGAGTTTTGAAAATAGCGTTGAGCACAAAGAGATAAAATACGACAGGAGAGCGAAAAAAGAAGCTCTTCTGTCGTATTTTGTTTGAGGAAGTAAAATAAAATCTTAAAATACGAATTTTATATTAAAAATAAAAAATATTTTTTATGAAATTGAATATAAAAATTGAAACATGGAAAAAATAGTGTTATACTGGCTGTAAAAAGGAGGCGATAAAAATGCTATGTCAGTTTTCGTTTCAGAATTTTAAGTCATATAGAGATGAAACTGTTTTTGATTTGCAGGCAACTGCAATTCCGGAATTCAAAGATAATTTGATTGTGAAAGATAAGTGTAGTGATCTTTTGCCTGTGAGTGTTATTTATGGACCAAATGGCGGCGGAAAGACGAATTTGATCCGAGCGTTATCTTGTCTTATTACAACAGTGGTGAGACCGATTCATGATTTAGGAAGTACTAGAAAGAGGGTCATTATGCAGCAAAAGGTTGTCGCAGAGCCTTTTTTATTTGATAGTGAATCGAAAGATGAGCCTACTGAGTTTGAAATTTTCTTTCGTACAGAAAAATATGAGTACCGTTACTATTTAGCTGTTTTAAAAGATGAAATATCAGCAGAAACATTGGATCGGAAAACAATAGGAGGCAAAAAGCCTGCACATATTTTTTATCGTGACGGCGAAGAGCTTACTTTAGGAACTATTTTAAGTAAAGAGAATGTAAATACCAAAGTGAATGAGAAAATGCCATTTTTATCTTTTTTGGCAATTAATTATAATATACCTGTGATAACAGAGGTTCAAGAGTGGTTTGAGTCATGTATCATTCGTAATTATGCGAACCCTGTTGCAGAATTGCAGATTATGGTATCTGATAATGAACAGACAAAGAATCAGATTATTATGTTGCTGAACGAAATGGGCATTGATGTAGAGGATTATAGATATGATGAAAAGGAAGAGCAGTTATATACTGTACGAACAATTTCGGGTAAGAAATATGAATTGCCGTTTAATCATGAATCTGATGGAACAAGAAAGTTGATTGCAGCGCTTCCGGTTATACTTGTAGCATTACAGGAAGGACGTCTGGTAATTATTGATGAGTTAGATGCAAAGCTGCATCCTAAGCTTTTGCGATACGTAATATCTATGTTTAAGAATAAAAAAATCAATAAATATGGAGCTCAGCTTTTATTTACGTCTCATGATATTGCTACAATGAAAAACACAGTATTCAGAAGAGATGAAATATGGTTTGCAGCTTTGGATGAAAACCATAGCAGCCAAGTTTATTCCTTGTATGAAATTAGACGGGAAGACAATGAAAGAGTGAACAATACAGCTGCATATGATAAGCAGTATTTGGAAGGTAGGTATGGTGCAGATCCTTATTTGCAGAACATGTTGAGTGGGGGTGAGTGGATTTGAGCCTAAAACCTCCGAAAAAAAGTGATTTAGATAAAAAATGGATGAAAAAGAGATTGGATAGAGCTATCAAGATTCAGCCAGAGTATCACCTTATTGTAACAGAAGGAACAGATACAGAACCTGAATATTTTGGTTCAATAAAGGATGTTATAAATAAGAAATATCCAGAGAAGATAAAGTTAGATGTATATGGTGAAGGTGATAATACGATTAGTTTATTTCAGAAAGCGAAAACTCGTGCGGAAGAAAGTTCAAATGTATACAAACATGTTTGGATTGTTTATGATACGGATGATTTTCCGGCAGATCATATAGATTCTGTTTTGCAATCTTGTGATACAGATAGTAATGATGAAACAACGTTTCATGCCGTTTGGTCTAATCAGTGTATAGAATTATGGTTTTTATTACATTTTTCATATATGCAGTCAGATATTCATCGAGAAGAATATTGGCCAAAGCTAACGGAGTGTTTAAAACAAATTGGCGCTGGTGAGTATGAGAAAAATCGTAAAGATATGTATGAAATCTTACATCCGTATATGGAATATGCAATAGGAAATGCAAAAAGATTGAATGCGTCAAATGAGGGAAAATTACCATCTAAAGCAGCACCTGGAACAAAAGTTTATGAATTGATTGAAATATTAAAACCGTATTTGGCAGAAGAGTAGTAAGGGAAAATATCCATGGGGAAATCTTAGTTTGATTTGCTCATGGATATTTTTATGTGTGTCTGGCGGTCGCAAAATTTTTATTTTACGCTGGCAAGATAAAAAGCATACTTCAATACAGAGCCACTATAGAATATCTATTTGATTTGAATTATTAAAAATACACAAAAATAAGGGCTTAAATCCATGAAAAACAACTTTAAAATTGTTGAAAAATTACAAAAAACAAGGAAATATACTAAAAAATCAATAGTTAAGAAGCTTGAAAAAGTGATAAATCTATAAAAAATAGACAAAAACAGGGCTGCAAAATACGATGAAAAACAGACCGTTCACGTAAGAAATCGTTACTGTTCGCGAAAAAATGGTATGATTCAGCCATGGAAAAGGAAAGGACGTAAGAAGAAATGAGAAAGATTGCATTTAATGACGGCTGGACATGCAGACACGCCGGAGATTCGGGAAAGGGAAAACCGGTTACGATCCCTCATGATGCAATGCTGGATGAAAAGCGGACGCAGGAGAGCCTGGGAGGCATTAACATCGGCTGGTTTGAAGGATTTGACTATGTGTATGAGAAAGAATTTTCTGTACCGCAGGAATATGAGGATTTCAGACTTGTCTTTGAATTTGAGGGAGTCTACCGCAATGCAGAAGTGTATCTCAACGGGAAAAGAGCAGGATTTCGTCCGTATGGATATACAAATTTTTACGTAGAGGCAAATGAGTTTCTTCATTTTGGAATGAAAAATCAGATACAGGTCATTGCCCGCAATGCAGATCAGCCAAACAGCAGATGGTATTCGGGAGCAGGAATATACCGGCCTGTATCGTTATATATGCTGCCAAAGAAGCATATCGGCATCAATGGGGTAAAGATTTCCACAGTCAGTATCCATCCGGCAGTGATCGATGTAAAGGTTGAGACATCTGCATCGGGAGAACTGGAACTGGAAATTTTCGAAGGGGAGTCTTTGGTATCCGGTCAGGAGCCGGTCGCAAGCGTGAAGAAGTCTGCGGATGGAAATTTTCAGATGCAGCTGGAAATTCCGGATGCGAAATTGTGGAGTACTGAGTTTCCGTTTTTATACACATGCAGGGTGCGGTTTGAAGAAGATGAAGCAGAGGAAATATTCGGAATCCGTACGATTGAGTGGAGCGCAGAGAACGGATTTTTGATGAACGGTGAACGGGTGATCCTGAGGGGTGCGTGTATCCACCATGACAACGGTGTGCTGGGAGCCTGCTGTTATCCGGAGGCAGAGGAACGGAAGATTCGAATTTTAAAGGAAAATGGATACAATGCCATCCGCTCTGCCCACAATCCTTGTTCCAAAGCACTTCTGGATGCCTGTGACAGGCGGGGGATGCTGGTCATGGATGAATTCGTGGATGTGTGGTATATACACAAGACGGAGTATGATTATGTAAATCACTTTGCAAAATGGTGGAAGCAGGATTTAAAAGATATGGTCGAAAAGGATTACAATCATCCTTCGGTGATCTTATATTCTACAGGAAATGAGGTTTCTGAGACGGCCCAGGAGAGAGGAATCCGTCTCACGGGACAGATGACAGAATATCTGCACAGTCTGGATGCAACAAGACCGGTAACCTGCGGGATCAATATCTTTTTTAACTTCTTAAGTTCCATTGGCTTCGGCGTTTACAGTGACAAGAAGGCGAAGAAAGAAGCAAACCGATCGGGTGGGAAGAAAAAGGCAGTAGGAAGTGAATTTTTCAATAATCTGGCAGGGATTTTCGGAAGTAAGACGATGAAAATCGGGGCAACGCTTCACGGCTGTGATGTAAAAACAAGAGATGCCTTTGCCAATATGGATATTGCAGGATACAACTATGGTATCTACCGCTATGGAAAAGATCTGAAAAAATATCCAAAGCGTTTGATCCTGGGAAGCGAAACATTCTGTTCTGACGCGTATGCTTTCTGGGAGATGGCGAAAATACATCCGAGGATCATCGGAGATTTTGTGTGGGCAGGAATGGACTATATGGGAGAAGTCGGTGTCGGTGCGTGGGAATACAGTGATTATGCGCCGGATTTCTCACATGGAGCAGGATGGATCACTGCAGGAAGTGGAAGGATCGATCTGACCGGAAAACCACTGGCCGAGGCTGCCTATACGAAGACGGCATTTGAACTGATGGAAAAGCCGGTGATCGCGGTTTGCCCGGTTAATCACACGGGGGAGAAGCATTCGCCGTCGGCATGGAAGATGAGCAATGCCATTGAGTCGTGGTCCTGGGATGGATGTTCCGGGAAAAAGGCACAGGTGGAAGTGTATGCAAGAGCAGACAGGGTGGAGCTGTTTATCAACGGAAAGTCGGTTGGAAGCAAGAAGATGAAAAATGACTGCAGAACTTCTTTTGATGTGATCTATGAGGAGGGCACCATTGAAGCGATTTCGTATGATGCACAGAACCGGGAGATTGCGAGAAATGTGCTCTATACAGCGGGGAAGGAAACGATTTTAACCGGAATCCCGGAAGAAAAAGAGACGGAAGTCGGAAAGCTGTGTTTTGTGAGACTGCAGTATACAGATAAAACCGGGACAGTCAAACCGTTGAAGCGGGGAACGCTGGAAGTGCATGTAGAAAACGGAGAGCTTCTGGGGCTTGGAAACGGATGTCCGTACAATGAGCGGGGATATCGGACTGCGAAAACGGATACGTATTACGGAGAGGCGCTGGCAGTGATCCGGGCAGGAGAGTCCGGGACGGTTAATGTACAGGTATCGGACGGGAAATATGCGTGTGCGGTACAGATTCCGGTAAGAAATAAAGAAGAGGTGGAAGAATGCTGAAAATAAGCAGACTGACAGTAGAAAATATGGAAACAGGATGTGTGACCGATAATCCGCAGCCGAGAGTTTCCTATTGTCTGGAAAGTGACAGACAAAATGTAACATTGAAAAAAGCGGTGATTTCGATAGGAGACTGGAAGAAAGAAACAGACTGCCAGATTGCAGTCCCGTATGAGGGCAGCAGATTACAGCCGTTTACAAAATATACGGTGCGGGTGGAAGCAGAGGATGACGCGGGAGAGCGTGCCTGGGCCAGCACGGAATTTGAGACGGGACGTATGGATACAATCTGGTCCGGACGGTGGATTACGGACGGAGAGTATCGGTTTAAGGAGGCGAAGATTTCTCCGAAGACGATGACATTTCGAACCAGGTTTTCCTGTGAAAAAGAAATTGCCAGTGCGAGACTGTACGTAACGGCGCTGGGAATTTATGAGCTGTTGTTAAATGGAGAGAAAGTCGGACAGGATTATTTTGCACCGGGATTTACGTCCTACCGGAATCAGCTGCAGTATCAGACTTATGATGTGACAGATATGCTGAATGATCGAAACGAGCTGCTTGCTGTGGTCGGCGGTGGCTGGGCAGTTGGCTCTTTCACCTATAAAAGACGGAACAGAGTGTATGCAAAGCGACAGGCGCTGCTTGGAGAGCTGCGGATTTTGTATACCGATGGAACGGGAGAGACAATCGGGACAAATGAAGAGTGGGAAGTAACGGAAGAAGGAAATTATAAAGAGACAGAGTTTTACAACGGGGAAGTGTATGATGCCACCGTGGATCTGGAGAAAATTTCCTGGAAAAAAGCAAGCTTCGAACAGGTAAAGATTCATCCAAAGATCATGGCACAGTATGGAGCGCCGGTACGTGCACACGAAGAGTTTCGTCCGGTACAGATTACAAGAGCAAAGAGCGGTATGCTGATTTATGATTTCGGACAGAATTTTGCAGGGGTGATACACGCGGCAATTCGTGGCAGACAGGGACAAAAAGTGGAGTTTCGTCACGCGGAGATTCTGATGGACGGAGAGTTGTATACAGAACCATTAAGAACTGCAAAGCAAGAAGCGGTTTATATTTGTAAAGATGGAGAGCAGACCTATTCTCCGAAAATGACATATATGGGCTTCCGCTATGTGGGTGTGCGTGGAATTGAAGAGGATCAACTGGAACTGACCGCGTTGGCACTCTATTCGGATGTGGAAGACAACGGAAACTTTTCCTGCTCCAATGAACTGATCAACCAGCTGCAGAACAGTATTCGCTGGGGAGCAAAGTCCAATTTTGTGGATATCCCGACAGACTGTCCGCAGAGAGATGAGAGAATGGGATGGACGGGAGATATTGCACTGTTTGCGCCTACGGCAGCTTACAATTTTAATATCAGCCGTTTTCTGGAGAAATGGCTGTTGGACGTGAAGGCAGAGCAGAATAAAGGCGGCGGGATTCCGGTTACGGTGCCGCTTGTCCGGGTACCGCTGCAGTGGGAGATCATGATCCCGATGGCGGTGGATCACTGGGGCGATGTCTGTATCCTGGCGCCGTGGGCGGAATATCTGGTTCGCGGAGACAGAGGGCTTTTAGAGCGGATGTATCCGGTGATGAAAAAATATCTGAAGGCATGCAAATTCTGGGCAGAGCTGTTTTCTGCGGGAAAACACCGCAGGATCTGGAAGCTTCTGCATCATTATGGAGACTGGTGTGCACCGGGTGTCGGCATGTGGGAGTGGATGGGAAGAGGAAAATGGACCGCCACCGCATGTATGGCAAATTCCAGCCGGATTCTGGCAAAGATCGCGGATATTCTGGGGCAGGAAGAGGATGCAAAGTATTACCGGAAACTCAGTCAGGAGACCGGGGAGGCATACCGGGAAATTTTGATGAAAGCAGACTGCACGGTAAAGAAAGAGTTTCAGACAGCATATGTGCTGCCTCTGTATTATCAGATGCTCTCCGGAGAGGATAAAAAGAAGACTGCGGCAAATCTGGCGCGTCTGGTGAAAAAGGACGGGTATCACATTACGACCGGATTTCCGGGAACGCCGTACGTTCTGTTTGCGCTGGCAGACAATGGGTATGAGGAAGAGGCATTTAAAATGCTCCTTACGGATACCTGTCCATCCTGGCTCTATGAGATGAAAGTCGGAGGAACGACCATCTGGGAACGATGGGATGCACTTCGGGAGGACGGCACCTGCAACACGGGAAAAGATGACGGGACCGGAGGTATGGTTTCCTTCAATCACTATGCAAGTGGTGCAGTGGGAGACTTTTTGTACCGCAGGATTGCCGGAATCGAGGCCACAGAGGGCGGATACCGCTCTTTCCGGATCCAGCCGCTGACGGGAGGAAATCTGAAATGGGCAAAGGGAAGTGTCAACACAGCCTATGGAACAGTTTCCAGTGAGTGGAAGATTGAAGATGGAATGTTTACGATCCAGGTGCAGGTTCCGGTCGGAACAACATGTACACTGGTGATGCCGGGAAATACACAGAAGGTATTGGGAAGTGGTACTTATACGTTAAAAGAAGCAATCAGGGAAAGGAATGACCGAAATGGAAAAGAATCAGTTTTTTGACAACCCGCTGATGCGGACAAAAATCACTTCGGCAAATGTAAAGCCGAAAGAAATGATACTGGGGTATTTTCTCGGTCCGTTTTGCGCATTTATTTCAAATGCAATCTTCGGGGCGTATTTAAACCGCTACTATTCGGATGTGCTTGGATGGACGGATACGGCAAAATTTGGGATTTTTTCAGCGGTTCTTCCGATGGTTTCTGTCATTTTTGTGATTCTTGGAAATCTTCTGGTAGGGCGTCTGATTGATAATACCAGAACATCTCAGGGGAAGGCGAGACCGTATATGCTGCTGTCGGCGCCCCTTGTGACAATTGCGATCGCGCTGTTGTTTTTAACACCTCAAAATGGGAGTCCATCGACTCAGATGATCTGGATCGCGCTGTCCTATAACTTTTACTATGCAGTAGCGTATCCGTTTTTCTACACAGCGCACAGCTCTATGGTGGCCCTGTCTACGAGAAACTCCGATCACCGGGGAATGTTGGCAACATTTTCCAATGCATCCGGTGTGGCTGCTGTAGGAATCGGGGCAAGTATTTTAGTGCCGATGCTGCTGCAGAGTTTTCTCTTTGTGGAAAAAGACGGCGCTATTGATACCGCACAGAGTTATCAGAACTGGCGGCTCGTGATGATCGTATTATGTGTTGTGACATTTCTGGCGATCTTGCTGGAATATTATTTCACACGGGAGCGAGTGACAGAAGAAAATATGAAGCTGGCGATCAAAGAAGAAAAGCTTCCGATGATGAAACAGCTCAAAGCCTGTGTGTCAAACGGTTACTGGTGGATCATTATCTTATATTTTCTGCTGTTCCAGTTTGGAGGTCTGGTAAAGAACGGTTCCATGAGTTATTACTCCCGCTGGATGTTTGACGGAATCACAAGTGAAGCGGCTGCGGGAACGGCAATGGGAACATTGGGGCTGATCGGAGGACTTCCGACAGCAATCGGAATGGTTCTGGCGTGGCCGATCGCAAATAAACTGGGAAAACAAAAAGCAGTGACTATTGGTCTGGCAATTTCGGTTGTGGGAGGTCTGGTCAGCTTTCTGGATATTCACAATTTTACCATTGTATGTATTGGTGTGATCTTAAAAGGAATCGGTTCGATTCCTGCAATGTATGTGACACTGGCTCTTTTGTCTGATGTACTGGACCATCTGGAGGCAAAAAATGGATTTCGAAGTGATGGATTTACGATGTCTGTGTACGGAGCGATCATGGTGGGAATGACAGGACTGGGGAATGGTCTGATTAATGCATTGCTTACAGCCACCGGATATGATGCCTCTGCGTCAGTTCAGAACGGAGGCGTGCAGTCCATGCTGGCGTTGTGTTATCTGGGGGCAGAGATCATCTGTTATGCGGTGATCGTAATCCTGATGTGTTTCTTAAAAGTAGAAAAGCATATTGAGGAAGATCAGAAGACGATTCTGCAGCATCAGAAAAAAGCGGTGTTAGAAGCCGGAGGAGTGTGGATCGAACCAGCAGAAAGACTTCGCATGGAACAGGAAGAGGCGGAGCGCATGGCAGAAGAGGCGAGAATCGAAGAACTCAAAGCATATTGTAAGAAAAAAGGCCTGGATTTTGAAATGCAGGAAGCAAGCTATCAGAAGAAACTGGCAGAGAAGAGAGCAAAAGCAGAAGCGAAGGCTCGAAAAAAACAAAAAAGCCAGTTCTCATAAAGAGTCAAAGAGGAGGAACGTTATGAGCGAGAAACGGGAAAAACAAACAAAATCAAAACGCCGCATCTGGCGCGGTGTAACTACGGCAACAGCATCTTTACTGACGCTGTCTATGTCAGCGACTCTGGTGATAGACGGGTTTCGTACGGACATTGACAAGTTTCTGGGCACTCAGAGTACAAAAATGGTGACTGAAGATGTAAGTGCAGAGGATTACACATTTCAGTCGGATTACAGCTCAACAACAGAGCTTCTGGATTCCATTGAAGATCTGGGAGAACGCATGAATGAAGAGGGCTCTGTTTTGTTGAAAAATGAGAATGCAGCGTTGCCGCTTTCCAAGGAGGAAACGCAGAAAATCTCTTTACTTGGATTCAGCAGTTATTATCCGGTACAAGGGGGCGATTTTGGAAGTACTCTCAGTGAAAATAAGGGAACGGATGCAGATACGGTAGATATGCTGGAAGCGTTTGAATCCAAGGGATTTGAGATGAATCCGACATTAAAAAAGATGTATCAGGGGTTAAAGGAAGAATTTAAATCAGAGGCAGTTCTTCCATGGGGTGTGACAACCTATTATCGTGCAACAGCACCGGCTACAACTGGAGTATTTACCAGTTTGGAACCTGAGACAGCAACGCTGGATGAGGCAGAACCAAATTGGAAAAAGAGTATGACGGATTACAATGTCATGATTGTGACACTTGCCCGTGCAGCAGGAGAAAATGCCAACTATACACCGGGAGAAGATGGGGTGAATCCAGAACAGGATCTGAATCAGGCGGATCCGCTGGGACTCTCTGACACAGAGCGTGCAATCATCGATGAAGCAGTCAATGCAAAAAAGGAAAACAATGGAAAATTGATCGTGATGCTGAATAATGCGAGTGCCATGGAAATTGAAGAGATCAAAAACAATACAGGCGTAGATGCGATTTTGGAAGTCGGACTTCCGGGAGGTTATGGCTTCTATGGTGTAGCAGATGTACTCAGTGGAGAGGTGAATCCGTCCGGACATCTTGCGGATACTTATGCAGTGGATAACTCAAGCTCTCCTGCAGCGCAGAATTATGGGAACTATGAGTGGACAAATGCGGATTCTGCATATTCCATCAATTCCGAGATTGTAGAAGCAGAAGGGATCTATACAGGATATAAATATTACGAGACAAGATATGCGGATACAGTATTGGGACAGGGAAATGCTTCTGACAAGACCGGAAGTTCCAATGGAAAAGCATGGAACTATGAAGATGAAGTTTCGTATCCATTTGGATACGGACTGTCTTATACAACATTTTCTCAGACTCTGGACAGTCTGGATGTGAATCTGGAAGATAAGACAGTGACAGCCAAAGTAACTGTAAAAAATATTGGAGATGTGGCAGGAAAAGATGTGGTACAGTTGTATACGTCTCTTCCGTATACGGAATATGATAAAGAACATGCGGTAGAAAAAGCAGCGGTACAGCTTCTGGATTATGAAAAAACAGGTGTGCTGCAGCCGGGAGAATCTGTTACTGTCGAGATTACAGCAGATGCGCAGGATATGGCAAGCTGGGACAGCACATGTGACAATGCGGCAGGAACAAAAGGAAACTGGATCCTGGATGCAGGAGACTATTATTTTACAGTCGGAAATGGTTCTCATGAGGCGGTCAACAATGTGCTGGCAGCACAGGGTATGACAAAGGCGAACGGAATGACGGATGCAGGAAATGCAGCAAATGTGAAGAAATGGACACTGGATACATTCGACTCTGAGACATTTGCGTATTCGAAAAACGGAACAGCGGTAGAAAATCAGCTTCAGGACATGGATTTGAACTACTATATGCCAGATACAGTAACATACTTATCAAGAAGTGACTGGAAGGCAACATGGCCAAAAACATACAAGGATCTGACAGCGACAGATGAAATGATCGAAGTGATGAAAAATGATCTGGTAGATATCAAGGAACAGGGAAATCCGGATGAAGTTACATTTGGCGAGGACAATGGGCTGACACTTGCAAGCCTGAAAGGTGAGACGGACTTGACAAATGAAAAATGGACAGATTTGATTGATCAGATCACACTGGAAGAAGCGATGATCCGTACTGGATTTGGTGGAACCAGTACAAAATCAATTGTATCGATCGTGTCTCCGGAGGCAGTACAGAATGACGGACCGAACGGATTTAATTCTTATACATTGGGACAGTACGCAAATACAGATACAGATTCCGCAGATCCGTATGTCATCGATCCGGATGACAAGAATCTGAATTACAAATTCGGAACAATGAGTAATGAAACAGTGATTGCGCAGACATTTAGTAAAGAGATGGCTGCAGAGTACGGAGCTGTGACCGGAAATTATTCCATCTGGTCAAATCTTCCAATCCTCTGGGGTGCAGGAACGAACCTTCACCGTACACCTTACAATGCAAGAAACCATGAGTATTATTCTGAAGATGCGATTTTGACAGCATATCAGGCAGCAGCTTACATTGCAGCAGGAAAAGAATACGGATGTATCATAGCGCCGAAACATTTTGCATTCAATGATACGGAGATCAACCGTTCCGGTATCGCAACTTTTATGACAGAACAGAAAGCGCGTGAGAACGAACTGCGTGGAACACAGGCAAGTGTGGAAGATGCACAGACACTTGGTATGATGACAACATTTAACAGAATCGGATGTACTGCAGGGAATGCACATTATGGTCTGCTGATGAATATTCTCCGCAAAGAATGGGGATTCCAGGGGCTGATGTCAGAAGACTTTATCCAGGATGCAAACTACAGTGTGTTAAAAGAAGCGGTACACTGTGGTGTAACGATGACTTGCAATACTGGTGACAGTAATATGGAAGCTGTAACAGCAAAATGGAATTACTGGACAACAGAGTCAGTCAGCAAAGATGCAGTCATGATGCAGGATCTGAAAAATGTTATGATGTGGCAGAATTATGCGCTTGCAAATTCCAACGCAATGGATGGATTGAATGAGACTTCACAGATTAAGGATGTGCGTACATGGTATGATAATGCATTGACAGCAACATCGGCAGTGTTGGCTCTGCTTACACTGGCAGCAGCTGCGATGTATATAAGAGATGCCAAGAGACGTAAAAACAGTTAAGGGAGGGTATGTTATGAATTTTATCAAAAAACAGGCTGCAGGCTTTTATCTGATGCTGCTTGCACTAATTCTCGGAACAGCAGGAATCGTATTTTATGTGATCAACTGCAACACAGCATATTTTTTCAAACTTGGAATCAGCTGGGGAGTTGTAGGATGTCTTGTGGCAGGAGTGGTTCTGGAAATTCTTTTTGTGGCCGGACAGGAAAAGTCGCCGGAAATGCCGGTACTGGATATTCTTCCGATTCTGGCGGGAGTGCTTTTGATGGCAGGATTTGTATTTTTTGTCCGCCTGAGAGTGAACAGCATTGCGACTATTTTATCATTTGAAAGAAATGCGCAGACTATGGCGGATTTGTCCAGTGCGATCATCGGAATGGGATGTACTCTGGCAGCAGTTATCATGACGATTATCTCTTCATTTTTCAGAACAGTAAGAGAGGAAAAATAGAGAAGAGTGAAGGGTGTCTTATTACAGGCACCCTTATTTTGACGTTTGAAAACAGGCTTGGTATACTAAGAAAAAACAGTTGAGAGGAGACGAAACAATGATTCGAATTGCACTGGTAGAAGATGATCCGGCGTATGCAGAGCAGCTGCTTTCTTACTTGAAAGAATACGAGAAGGAGAGTAAAGAGAGGATCAGCGTACAGACATTTTCGGATGGGGAAGATATTGTAACAGAGTATCGGGCAGACTACGATATTATCCTTATGGATGTGGAAATGAAATTTATGGACGGCATGTCGGCTGCAGAAGAAATCCGGAAGATGGATACCGAAGTTGTGATTATTTTTATTACAAATATGCCGCAGTATGCGATACAGGGATACCGGGTGGATGCCCTGGACTATGTATTAAAACCAGTTTCTTATTTTGCGTTTACGCAGCGGATCGACCGTGCACTGACGAGACTGAAAAAGCGGGAGAAGAAATATCTGACGATTGCAGTGAAGGGCGGTATGATGAAGTTGGATCTTTCGGAGATTTGCTATGTGGAAGTGCAGGATCATGATCTGATCTATCACACAGTCGGGCAGGATTACAGAACAAAAGGCACGATGCGGGATGCAGAGGAAAGTCTGGCGGATGGTATGAAAGAGGAGCGGTTTTTCCGGTGTAACCGGTGTTATCTGGTGAATCTGGATTTTGTGGAAAATTTTCAGGGGAGTGACATCACCGTGAATGGAGACTGTATTCAGGTAAGCCGCGCAAGAAAGAAGGCATTTTTAAATGCGCTCAATGATTTTATGAATGAGGTGGGAAAATAGATGAGTGTGCAGGAAATGATCAATACTCCGGGATATTATTATTCGCTGGCATACTGGCTGGCAGCGTTCATTGTGACATGCACGAATGAGAAACGGATCCGGGGTGTAAAACGGTATGTGACACATCTGGTATTTCTGGCGGCGATCGTGGGATTTATGGAAGTTACGGACGGGGTGAGGACCAGTTTGTTCCTTCCGTGTATGCTGGTTTCAGTTTCCCTGTTTTTGATTTATATTTACCGGTGCTGTCAGTTTTCACTTGCCGAGGCTGGCTATTATTGCGCGCGAGCGTTTATCAGTGGAGAATTTGCCGCATCTTTCGGCTGGCAGATTTATTATTATGCAGTGAAGACATTTCAGATCAATCATGTGAAAAGTGTCCAGTGGGTGCTCCTTGTGATCGTGTATGCAGTGATATTTGGAATTTTATATCTGCTGGAAAAGTATTTGCAAAAGGGCGGCAAAGAGATGCATATCAACCGAAGGGAGTTTTTCACGGTTCTGATTATTACGGCGGCAGTATTTGCGGTCAGTAATCTGAGTTATATTGATAAGGATACTCCGTTCAGCAGTCAGTTTGCGGCAGAGATGTTTATCATCCGAACGCTTGTGGATCTAAGCGGAATGGCAGTTCTATATGCGTACCATATTCAGGTGCGGGAACTGCAGATGAAATTTGAGGTGGATACGCTGCAGAATATTTTGCAGATGCAATATAAGAACTATCAGCTTTCTCAGGAGAGCATAGAGATTGTTAATCAGAAGTATCATGACCTGAAGCATCAGATCGCACTTTTAAAATCCGAGGCTGGCAGTCAGAAATCGGTAGAGTATCTGGAAAAGATGGAAAAGGAAATTAAGATTTATGAGGCGCAGAACAAGACTGGTAATAAGGTGCTGGATGCGGTTCTTACGAGCAAAAGCCTGTATTGTCAGAATAATGGGATTGGGCTGACATGTGTGGCGGATGGAAGTGTATTAAATTTTATGGAAGATATGGACATCAGTGCATTGTTTGGGAATATTCTGGATAATGCTATTGAAAGTGTGCAAAAGCTGAATGAACAGGAAAAACGGCTGATCCATCTGTCCGTTGCAAAGCAGAAACAGTTTCTCAGAATCCGGTGTGAGAATTATTGTGAAGAGCAGTTAAAGTTTGAAAACGGAATGCCTGTCACAACAAAGAAAGATCGCCGCTTTCATGGGTTTGGCATGAAGAGTATCAAAAGTACGGCGGCGAAATACGGTGGTTCTGTGACAACAGATTTGAAAAAGAACTGGTTTGAACTGCGGATCCTGATTCCACTTTCCTGAAAAAGTGTTTGCGGAGCAGGCAAAACAGAGCTACAATATGAAGTAAACAGGACAGGCATTGGGGAAGAGAAAAGATGCCGGACAGGAGAGCTTATGAGTATCGAAAAAACAATATTTGGAACCACAAAAGATGGAAGAGAAGTAACTGCCTATACGCTGCGCAACATTCGGGGAATGCGTGTGAAGATCAGCAGTCTCGGAGCGGCAATCGTATCCGTGGAGATGAAAGATTTTGCGGGAGAGCGCAAGGATATTGTGCTTGGATATGACAAAGTATCGGATTATGAAGAGAACGGAACTTTCTTCGGGGCAGCAGTCGGACGGGGGGCAAACCGGACAGAAGGCGCCGGATTTGTGCTGGATGGGACAGAGTATCACCTTCCGAAAAATGAGGGAGAGAATAACCTGCACAGTGGACCGGACAGTTATGCGTTCCGCCTCTGGGATTGTGTGAAAGAGGAGGAAGACAGTGTTTCTTTTCATCTGGACAGCCCGGATGGAGACCAGGGATATCCGGGGAACTTCTCGATTACCGTGACCTATACCCTGACAGATCAAAATGAGTTGAAGATCCACTATGAAGGAGAATCTGATCAGACAACGATCGTGAATATGACGAACCACACTTACTTTAACCTGAATGGACATAACTGCGGCAGCGTAAGACGTCACTGGATAAGACTGCAGGCATCTTCGTTTACACCGGTAAAAGAGACCGGTTCGATTCCGACAGGAGAGATTTGGCCGGTGGAAGGTACACCGATGGATTTCACAAAAGGAAAAGTGATCGGAGAAGAGCTGGCATCCGACTATCATCAGATGCGTCTGGTCAAGGGATATGATCACAACTTTGTCATTGATGGATGGGATCAGACACTGCGCAAGATTGCAGAGGTGGAAGGAGAGCAGTCCGGAATTACCATGAAAGTATATACGGATCTTCCGGGTGTGCAGTTCTATACCGGAAACTTCCTGGAGGGAGTCAGAGGAAAACGCAACATGATCTACCACGATAACTCCGGCTTCTGTCTGGAGACACAGTATTATCCGAATGCGGCGAATGAGGAAAGCTTCCCGTCACCGGTACTGAAAAAAGGAGAAAAATACGACACCACGACAATATATCAGTTTGGAGTGAGATAATCACATAAAAGTTCCCGGCAGAAATTTTCTGCATATTTCTCTGGACAGCGAAAAACTTGCAGATTTAATTTTACAACCGAATGGAATTCAGATTATTTTTTGATAAAAGAAAAAATAAGGCAGGATGACAAGGAATAAATCCTTAAGCATCCTGCTTTACTTTATACGGTATCATTCCTCTTGATATATCCCGGATTGTCTACATTTGCAATAATTTCTTTGGCGTGTAAGAGCTTTGCACGCTTGTCTACCACCTGATTTTCCACATGAACGTCTTCTCCTACATAAGCGCCCGGAAGGAGAACGGTATTCCTTACAACAGCACCTTTTTTAATCATGCATCCACGTCCGATCACAGAGTTTTCCACAGTGCCTTCGATCAGGCATCCGTTGGATACGAAAGAGGTTTTTACATTTGCAGTCTCAAAATATTGAGTCGGACAGGAATCTGTCGTTTTTGTATAGATCGGCCAGTTATCATCAAACAGACTGAAGGCGGATTTAAAATCGAGCAGGGAAAGATTCGCTTCGTAATAGCTTTTCAAATCTGTAATGGCGGCAAAGAAGCCACGGTGGGAAACTCCGCGGATATCCAGTTCGCTGCATTCTATATTGATGACTTGGGGCAGTGTGTACATAGAGGACATATCATGCCCTTTTTTGATCAGGTCGATAAACAGTTCTTTTTTCATTACATAAGTATCCATGAAGATATTTCTGTTTTTTGCATTTCCTCTGTTTTTTTCAATCGAGAGAACACCTTTCTGGCGGTTCAGATTCAGAAGATCACAGTTTAAGAAGTGATCCTTTGCATTGTCAACAGAATGATACAGCAGCGTAATATCCGCTTCGGAGTCGATATGGCTCTGTAACAGTGAATCAAAGTTCATGGAGTATACCATGTAACTCGGGGCAATGATCACGTACGGGCAAGGTGTATTTTCAATACACTCTATGTTTTCTATGTAAGCTGCAATTTCGTTGTCATAAATGCTGTTTTCAATTCCGTTTTCAGAAAAGAGGATTCGGACTTTTCCACGTTTGGAGTTGATATTGTAATGTCTTCCGGTTCCGATATGTTCGGTAAGAGAACGGGGCTTTTGATTAATATACACCTGAATCTGGTCAATGCCGCTGTTGCTCATATTGGAAAGCGGAAAATCGATGACACGGTATCTTCCGAGGAAGGACATGGCACCGATCGGACGGTAAGACTGCAGTCCTTTTACCCAGATGTGGTTTCCGGAAAAGTTGATGATTCCTAATGCCTTGCTCATATTATTCTGCTCCTTTCACACGTTTTGCAACAAGTTCGATATGTTCGCTGTCCGGACTGCCTACTACGGCATTTTTCCCGATCCGCACTCCGTCAGCGACCAGGGCGCGCTGTACGACAGCTCCTGCTTCGACAATCACTCCCGGCATGAGTACACTGTCAATGACTCTGGCGCCGGTATCGATCTTGGCACTGGTAAATAACACGGAGTTTTTGACTTCACCGTCGATCATGCAGCCCTGGGTAATGAAAGAGCGTTTAATATCGGCGTTTGGTCCGATATAATGAGGAGGTGTTGTCGGATCTTCCGTATAGATCTTCCATGCGGGATCGTTGAGATCCAAAGCATTATTTTTGTCCAGAAGATCCATATTTGCTTCCCAGAGAGAGTCGATTGTTCCAACATCTTTCCAGTAGCCCTCAAATTTATAGGCATAAAGATCTTTCCCATCATTTAACAGCGTAGGAATGATATCTTTTCCGAAATCGTGGTTGGAATCCGGATTTTTCATATCTGTCAGCAGCATTTTGCGAAGCAGCTTCCAGTTAAAAATGTAAATCCCCATGGATGCCAGATTACTTTTTGGGTGTTCCGGTTTTTCTTCGAACTCTACGATACGTCCTGTAGAATCGGTATTCATAATCCCGAACCGGCTTGCTTCTTTGATCGGTACTTCGATCACAGCAATCGTGGCATCTGCACCGCAGGTTTTGTGATAATTTAGCATGGCATCATAATTCATCTTATAAATATGATCACCGGACAGGATCAGAATATATTCCGGAGCGTAGGTGTCAATAAAATCGATGTTCTGGGAAATCGCATCGGCAGTCCCCCGATATACATCCAGATTGGAATCTGCTTTCTCACGTGGAGGCAGTACATAGACTCCACTGTCTTTGGCATCCAGCCCCCAGCGTCTGCCTGCCGCAACGTAGCTGTTCAGCAAGATCGATTCATACTGCGTGAGCACACCGACAATATCAATTCCACTGTTGGCGCAGTTGGAGAGTGGAAAATCGATGATACGGTATTTTCCGCCGTATGAAACCGCGGGTTTTGCCACTTTATTTGTCAGGTCATGCAGGCGGGTGCCTCGTCCGCCCGCCAGGATCATTGCTAATATATTATTTTGCTTCATAGTGAATCCTCTCTTTCATAAACTTTTATATATTATACAATTTTTTAGTAGATTTTTCTATGGTTATGTGCAAAATGTTGTATAGATATCTGATTGAGAAAGGGAAGACGTAAAACGAATTGCAAATACCACAAGAATGAAGTATGCTGACAGATAGAATCAACAGAGGAAAACAAAAAACGGAGGTGCACAATGAAATTATTGGAATTTTGGGAGGAAATATCCCTGATGCCGGACGCTGTGCGGCAGCTTGAAAAGCTGGAGATCACAGAAGGGGAATATGAGAAGCTGCGGGAGTTATTTCTCAGAGATGTGAATTTGTTTTATGAAGCAGTGAAAAAAAGAGAAGATTTCCGGCTGGTATTTTTATATTGTTTTTCAAAAATGGCCTGTGAGGTTTATGATCGGTATTGTGAACAGGGGATTTCCAGACGGGTTTACCGGGATACGTTTTATGATCTGACATTGTGGTGTGAAAATTGTTATAAAGCGTATGGAGAATATGGGATTGCGCAGTACGACTGGTTTTGCAGACATCTGGATATGAGTCTGTTTCGGCTTGGGCGTCTGGAATTTGAGAGGATCCCGTCTTTATGGGAGATACAGACAGACGGGATATCGGTTCACAAAGGAGATCCCGTGATCAGCGTGCATATCCCGCAGGGAGAGAAGCTGGAGCTTGATGCCTGTCTGGATTCATTTCGTCAGGCAGAACAATTCTGGAAGGAGAAGCAGGTATATCTTTGTCATTCCTGGCTTTTATATCCGGGGCTCAAAGAAATTATGAAGCCGGAATCTAATATTTTGCAGTTCCAGACATTGTTTCATATTGTTGCGGTTGATTTTGAGGGGAGAGAGGCAGAAGAGAGGATTTTCGGAGAATTGGAGACGGATCCCCGAAGCTATGCAGAGGACACCAGCCTGCAGAGAGCAGCCAGAAAATATCTGCTATCCGGGGAGAAGCTTGGGAGCGGACTTGGGGTATGGACAGGCGAGGAAAAAGACGCAAATACAGCAGATCATATTCACACATGGATACAGGAACACACAGAAGAACTGGTTAACACAGCAGATTATATTTTTCGGCATCCGGAACTTTCCAAAGAAGAAGTCGTATCTTCAGCCTGCCTTTCTGATTATCTGGAAGAAAAAGGATTTCGTATCACAAAAGGAATCGCAGGGCTTCAGACCGCATTTGTTGCAGAGTGGGGAACAGGAAAACCGATACTTGGATTTCTGGCAGAATATGACGCTCTTCCGGGTCTTGGCCAGGAGCCGGTCTGCACGTATCAGCCGCTGAAAACGCCGGGGCACGGATGCGGACACAATCTGCTTGGCACAGCCTGCGCAGGGGCAGCCTGTGCCTTGAAAGAGCGGATGGAAAAAGCGCAGCTTTCCGGAACAATCCGGGTGTATGGCTGTCCGGCAGAAGAAATCATCATCGGAAAGATCCAGATGAATGAAGCGGGGGTGTTTGATGATCTGGATGCGGCGATCACCTGGCATCCTTTTGACCGGAATCGGGTGAGTTATGATATCTGGCAGGCGCAGGACATGAAGAATTACAAATTTTACGGAGTCAAAGCACATGCGTCCAAACATCCGGAGCTTGGCAGAAGTGCACTGGATGCGGCAGAACTGATGAATGTGGGAGTGAATTATTTACGGGAACATGTGGCGGATGATGTTCGGATTCATTATACATATACGAACACAGACGGACCGGCGAATATCGTGCCGGATTTTGCTTCTACGAATTACTTTATCCGTTCATCCAAACGTTCCAGGACAGAGGATGCATCGAACAGAGTGGATGACTGTGCGAAGGGTGCGGCTTTGATGACCGGAACGAGAGTGGAGATCGAGCTTGTGACGAGCAATCAGGAAATGAAAGTGAACCGTCCGCTGGCAGAAGCTTTTTATCAGGCGATGACAGAAACTTCACTCCCGGAATATACAAAAGAAGAACTTCAGTTTGCGGAAACCATCACAAAAGAAGCGGGACTGATCAATGACGGAAATTATTTTGGAGGTCTGGAACCGTTGGAAGACCAACCTGTTTTGCTGGCGATCGGAACGGATGTGTCGGAAGTCAGTCATACCGTGCCGACTGTGATGCTCAGTGCTGCTACGATGTGTAAGGGTACACCGCTGCATCACTGGAGTGCAGCCGCACAGTCCGGAATGAGCATCGGGCAGAAGGGAATGCTGTATGTGGCAGAATGTATGGCGAAAGGGGCGCTTGGTCTTTTTGAAGATCCAAAGATTCTGAAAGAAGCATGGAGAGCGCATCAGGAATAACAATTTTTGAAAAACTGCATATGGTAATCCGGGAGGTGGTAAGATGTTTTCAGAGATACAGACCATTCCGGATGCCGCTGCAGAGATCAAAGGAAGCCCGGAATTTCCAAAAATCCGGGGAATGGTATATTTTTTCGGAGTTCACAATGGAACGATCGTGGCAGCCGATATCCGCAATCTGCCTGACGGAAATGCGTTTCACGGATTTCATATTCATGAGGGAACCTGTCAGGGAACAAAAGCGGAACCCTTTGCACAGGCGGACGGACACTACAATCCGACAAATGCCATGCACCCGCAGCATGCAGGAGATATGCCTTCACTTCTGGCAAATGACGGAAATGCATTTTTGATCTTTTACACAGACCGGTTTCATCCCGAGGATGTGATCGGAAGAGCGGTTATCATACACGCACATCCGGATGATATGACAACCCAGCCTTCCGGAAACTCCGGCGCTATGATCGCGTGCGGAGAGATCCGGGAAATGAAGGCAGAATAAGAAAAGCCTAATCTTCCGGGCAGATATCCTTTTTTAGGAACACATATTCTGTCCCGGAAGATAGAGACTCTTCGAATTCAAATCCAAGTCCGGTGAACTGTTTCAGATCTTCCGCAGTCTGAATCTGGTGTTCTGCCATCCAGCGGACCATTTCTCCCCGCGCCATTTTCGCGAGCGTGGCTTTCACCTTTACTTTTCCCTGAACGAACTCGCCGAAAACGCAGGTGACGCAGTGTACGTCTTCTGTCAGATAAGGAAGTACTGCTTTGCTGTATTCTGCGGAAGCGAGATTGATGAGCTCTTTCGGAGAGTCTTTCTCAAATTTACAGTACAATGCCTGATATAGCTGATTGTTCCAGAAATGATACAAATCAGTGGCATTCTCAGTTTCCAGTTTGGTCTGCATCTCCAGACGATAGGGAATGACAGCATCTGAAGGGCACAGGACACCATAAAATCCGGAAAGAATGTTCAGATGCCGGTTTACGTAGTCCCACTGTGTATCAGAAAAGATGCCCGGTGCGAGGTATTGGTATTGGATCCCTTCATAGGCGAGAACAGCGGGAGTGACAGCGTCAGCCGGTGTAAATTCGCACAGTCTTTTTGTATTTTGAAGTGCCAGTTTTTCACTGCATTTCCAAAGTTTCTGCAATTCTTCAAATGACATCTGCTTTAGCGTCTGATATAAAAGGTCTGTCTGTTCTGCAAAAACAGGTGTGGTGGCAGTGCCGGGAAATTCTTCGCATATATTCATTTTTTTCGCAGGTGAAATGATGATTTGAATCATAAATGGTGGTTCTCCTTTTCTTGTGTATGCTCTATGACAACGTTTGTTTCTGCATCCAGTATGCTTCTTAATTCCTCCAGCCGCGGATCGCCTTTGAAGTAGGAGGCTCCGTAAGTGAGATTGAATGCATAATCAAAATCCGGTGGATTTTTTCCCTGATTGTGCTGCAGGATCGTTTCTGCTTTATCCAGTGCCTTTACCAGATGTGCTTCCGGGATGGAGCAGTTGTTGTATTCGTTCCACAGGGAAAGAAATTCTGACCGTTTTGGCTCGGGGAGAAGCTGGAAGATCCGACAAATATCAAGGTATTCCTGTTTGGATTTTGCAAGGGGATCCGTATTGGAAATTGCAGGAATATCTCCGGCATAGAGTTCTCCGAGATCGTGGATCAGACACATGGAAAGCACTTTTTTAGCGTCCAGCTCCGGAAATTCATCGATCAGAGTCAGAGCAAGCAGCGCAAGACGAAAAGAATGTTCTGCCGTACTTTCCTGTCGTCCTGTTTTGGTCCAGGCAGTGCGGGTGACAGATTTGATCCCCTCTACGGTGCGGATAAAATCCAGGTATTCGTTGAGATGTTCCATAGAATCTCCTCCTTGTGAAAAGTTCAAAATAAAAGGTTATAATTGATGTAAACAATAATTATCATACGATATTTTCGGATGGAAAGTCTACCATAACAGGCAGAAAAGTGTTATTATCAACAACAAAGTACAACAAGGAGTTTTTAGTATGAAGAAAATAATTTTAGGGTCAGCTTCACCGAGGCGAAAAGAGCTTTTATCACAGATCGGGGTTCCGTTTGAAGTGCGTGTCAGCAATAAGGAAGAAGTGTATACAAATACGGTTCCAAAGGAGATTGTAAAAGAGCTGGCGCTGATGAAAGCGGAAAATGTGGCATCCGAGATCCAGGCAAGGAATGTGATCGTGATCGGTGCGGATACGATCGTTGTGCATGAAGAACAAATTCTGGGAAAACCAAAGGATGAACAGGAGGCCTTTGAGATGATCCGGTCACTGCAGGGAGATACACATCAGGTATATACGGGTGTTGCGGTTCTGGATTTTGATAAAAACGGAGAAAAAACGGTAATCAGCCACGCAGTGGAAACAAAAGTTTCTGTCAATCCGATGAGCACAGAAGAAATCCAGAAATATATAGAGAGCAAAGAACCTATGGATAAGGCCGGGGCTTACGGAATTCAGGGGAGATTTTCCGCATTCATTGAGAAGATCGAAGGGGACTATTTCAATGTCGTAGGACTTCCTGTTTCTTACGTATATCAGGTGTTAAAAGAACTGGGGGAGGTATAAGATGCGAGGCAGAAAAACAGCGGCAAACTGCGAAAGCTGCATGAATTATGAATATGATGACGATTATGAGTGCTATGTCTGTACGCAGGATCTGGATGAAGATGAGATGGTGAGATTTGTGCAGGGAGATTTCAGAGAGTGCCCGTATTATCAGGTGGGGGATGAATACCGGGTGGTGAGGAAGCAAATGTGAGAGAGCTTATGCGAAAAGTCCGCAAAAGATATGTAGCTTTCAACACAAATCAGGCTCCGCCGAAGAAATCCCTTGAAGTGGCTGTAACGCCTGTTGGATATGTTCGCCAATTGGCTCACATATAACAGCCTAACAGCCAAAATCAAGTGTATTTCCTCGCTGCGCTACAATGATTTGTTTATGAAAGCTACATATATTCACAAACTTCCGCCATTTTCCCGCAGCCATTTCTGTGCTTTTCGGTAATCGGGCAGTACGGATTCTACAATATTATAAAAGGCTTTTGAGTGATTCATTTCCAGACGGTGGGCGAGTTCATGTACAACGATGTAGTCCACGATTTCTTCCGGAGCGAAGATCAGACGCCAGTTATAGTTTAAATTTCCGGCGCTGGAGCAGCTTCCCCAGCGGGTTTTCTGTTCCCGGATGGAGATACGGCCGTAGGTGACGCCCATGATACGGGCATAATATTCTGTCTTGCGTGTAAAAATATCCCGTGCAAGCTGGATGTATCGTTTCCGGTCATTTTCAGAAATCTGAGGTTTTTCAGAAGATTGCTCAAGACGCTGAGATGCCGAGTCCAGATGCTTTAGGATCCAGGCTTGCTTTTCGTAAAGAAATGTATCAATGGTCGGGGCAGGACAGTTTTTGGGTACCCGGACACGGACCGTCGCCTGTGCAGTAATCTGAATTGCGAGGGATTTTCTGTCACTGTATATGACTTCATAAGGAAAGGGATGCTGCATGAAATTCTCCTTTGTAACAATTATTTTAGTTTCAGTTTAGAGAAAACAAAAAGAAAGTGCAAGATATAATTTATAAAAAGGTTTTGTTGTTTTTGTAGAAAATATGAATTGCTTTATTCTGGGAAAAGAGTGTATAATAAATTTATTCGTAAGCTGTATTCTTGCAGCACTTTTGAGTTTTAAAAGTTCAGAAGAATCTAAGGTTCAATATTCAGGCCAATCAGCCGGTATTTATCCAATGTTTTGAAATAAGATCTTTGCTGATGGAAATAATACAGAAAATGACTGTTGAAAGGGTTAAATTTATCATAGTAGAAAGCAGGTGAGAACATGATTGATAAGAACTATTTTGGCGAAGGAAAGAATATTGAATTTAAAAGAGAAATTCCAGGTAATCATGAGAAATTTTTAAAAGATATTATTGCATTTTCTAACAGCACAGGTGGGAAAGTGATAGTAGGAATTGAGGATGAAACAGGGACTGTTTATGGAATTGGCGAACAAAGCCCATTTAAATTGTCGGATTCCATTTCTAATATGGTTTCAGATGCGTGTACACCACAGATTGAACCGGATATTTCAATCCAGACAATAGAAGAAAAAACGGTACTTGTCATAGATATTGTTCCTGGAAAGTTCAGACCTTATTATATTGCGAAAAAAGGAAAAGAGACTACAGCTTTTATTCGAATTAATGGAACAAGCAGACCTGCTGACGCAAGAAAATTAAAAGAGTTAGAGTTGGAAGGCCAGAATATTTCCTATGATTCACTACAGGAAATAGGAAGAGAATTTGACAAAGAAAAGGCATTGAAACTTTGCGAAACAATGAAAAAGATAGCAGTTATATCCTGTAAAACAGACGAAAAAAATGCAGCAAAGGACATGACTATAGAGAAGCTTGAAGATTTTGGAATTCTTTGTAGGGTAGGGAGAACGCTCTATCCGACACATGCATTTGATCTGATGACAGATAACAAAAGTAAAGCATCAAAAATTCAATGTGCATTATTTAAGGGAACAATCAGAGATGTTTTTATTGATCAAAAAGAATTTGATGGGCCAATTTACGAACAGGTGGAAAAAGCATATCAATTTGTTTTAAGGCATATTAATATGGGGGCAGAAATCGGAGGGATATATAGAAATGATTCTTATGAACTTCCAGTATCTGCTATTAGAGAAATGATTGCCAATGCTGTTGTACACAGGAGTTATGTAGATAAGTCTTGTATTCAGGTGAGCATTTTTGATGACAGAGTTGAGGTGTTATCACCTGGGATGCTTTATGGTGGATTGGATATTGAAACTGCAAAGTTAGGAAAATCTACTTGCAGAAATGAAGCGATTGCAGAAGCGTTTCATTATATGCATATAGTAGAGGCATGGGGAACAGGGATACCGAGAATTATAAACAGATGTAGAGAGTATGATTTACCTGAACCGACATTTGAAGAGTTTGGAAATGGATTTAAGGTTACAATGTTTAGGAAAGTAAGCAACGCTAATGAAAAAGTAAGCAACGCTAATGAAAAAGTAAGCAATGACAATGAAAAAGTAAGCAATGACAATGAAAAAGTAAGCAATGACAATGAAAAAGTAAGCAACACTTTTGAAAAGTATTTGCCATTATTCAAGGAAGCAGAGATTACGGAGAAATTTATTGAGAATAGTGGCAGAGTATTTCTGGAAAGTGGAGTAGACAAACCATTTGGACAGGCAAATATTATGGAATGGTTAGGATGTTCAAAATCCAAAGCAACAAATGTTATGAATGCAATGAAGGCAGCGAAAGTCATAAAAAAAGTCACAGGACTGGGTGCAGGGAAGTATAAGTTTATAGAACTATAGAAAAAAGAGAAGGTCTCTCAAGGAAGGCACCCCAACAGAACAATCTTGCAATCCCGATGTTATCTTTCTATAATATTCTTAAGTGTAAAGGAAATGGAAGTATCGTTTGAAATGATACAGAAGAGCAGAAAGGGAGCGGGGAATGAAAGAAAAGAAAGAGAAAAAACAAAACGGCTATTTCCGCCATATGGCGGAAGCGATAAAAATGGAACTCAGGGAACATAAAAGTTCATTTATGGTGTATCTTATTTTGCGGATTCTAGTGATCGTGATGTTGGTGCTCCAGGTTTTGAATCAGAATTATGAAAACGTATTTTTATGCATTCTGACACTTTTGCTTCTGATCGTTCCAAGTTTTGTGCAGGTGACGTTTAAAATAGAGCTGCCGACAACGCTGGAGATTATCGTATTGTTTTTTATATTTGCAGCGGAGATATTAGGTGAGATCAATGAATTTTATCTCCTGTTTCCGTTCTGGGACACAGTGCTGCATACACTGAATGGATTTTTGGCAGCGGCAATCGGGTTTTCGCTGGTGGATCTGCTGAACCGGAGTGAGCGTACCGTATTTAATCTGTCACCGGTGTTTACCGCAATCGTAGCATTTTGTTTTTCTATGACGATCGGAGTTGTGTGGGAGTTTTTTGAGTTTGGGATGGATCAGTTTCTTGGATATGATATGCAGAAAGACACGGTTTTGTCTGCAATCGCATCGGTAATGCTGAATCCGGATGGAAGAAATGTTCCGGTGACGATTGATCAGATCAGGGAAGTGATGATCAACGGACAGCCATTAGGAGTAGGCGGATATCTGGATATCGGGCTGATTGACACGATGGAAGACTTGTTTGTGAATTTTATCGGTGCAGCAGTTTTTTCGGTAATTGGGTTTTTCTATGTGAGAAGCCGTGGAAAGGGCGTTGCAGGCATATTTATTCCGAGAAGAAAAAGAGCGGAGAGAGATTTCCTCAAAATTGCAAGAGAACAATCTCTAGAGGAGTCTGAAAATAAGGAGAAAATACAATCTCAAAAGAGAGAATAAGGTGGAAAGAGGACTTTTTGTACACAGAATTGTGCTTCTATGTGCAGAAAGTCCTCTTTTTTTATGGTTTCAGAGAGTATTTCCACAAACAGAACGATAGGTGTTTCACAATATTATGGAAGTTTGATGAAAAAAGTGCGAGGGAATTACTGTATATTAGTGAAAAAAGACTGGAGCGAAATAAAAATGACGAAAGGTCAGTAAAATAAGGCTGAAATATTCCTAAAAAAAGAAAAAAACGTATTTTAAAAGACTGGAAATTTCGACAAAAAAAAGAGTACGATCAGAAAAAGAAAATCAAAAATTTTTTTGTTGACAAACCCACTTGCTGGGAGTAGGATTTAGATAACTTTTTAGGCACACTGTCTGAAAAGGGGACTTTTGTATGGAGATTTCAAGATATGAAATTTCCTTATTTTATGCTCAGAAGAGGCCTCCACCTGGAAGAGAAAAGGGAAGACCCCGAAAAAGGGCAGGAATGAAAAAATAGACAGGAAAAGGAGGGAGCGATACGGAAAATTTAGCAACAGAATTGATGGAAGAGCTGAACTGCAAAACGGTATTTGAGCTTCCGGTTCTCGGCGGAATTTCAGAATCTGTGGTTGTTACATGGATCATTATGGCAGTTCTGGTAGGATTATCGTTGATTCTGGTGAGAAATCTGAAGGTAGAAAACCCGGGAAAAGTTCAGTTGGCATTGGAAGCTGCAATTGACTGGGCAACGGATTTCTTTGAAGGGATCCTCGGTAAAGGGAACAAAAGATATATACCGTATCTGATCACAGTTCTTCTTTATCTGGCGTGCGCCAACATGATTGGTCTGCTTGGCTTTAAGCCGCCGACAAAAGATCTGAATGTAACAGCAGCACTTGCCGTGATGAGTATGTGCCTGATCGAATATTCAGGAATACATAAAAACGGTATGAAACATTGGGTCAAGCATTTTGCCAAACCGGTGCCGGTGGTTGCACCGATTATGATTCTGGAAATTTTTATCCGCCCATTGTCGCTCTGTATGCGACTGTTTGGTAACATGCTGGCAGGATTTGTGGTAATGGAACTTTTAAAAGCATTTGTTCCGCTGATTATACCACTTCCGATGAATTTCTATTTCGATATTTTTGACGGTCTGATTCAGGCATATGTATTTGTATTTCTGACCGCACTGTTTATGACAGAAGAACAGGAATAGAAACGGAATTTTTGAACAAATAAAAGAATAAAAAGGAGATTAGAATTATGGGAGCACTTATTGCAATTGGAGCAGGAATCGCAGTATTAACAGGTATTGGAGCAGGAGTGGGAATTGGTATCGCAACAGGAAAAGCAGTGGATGCAATCGCAAGACAGCCAGAGGCTGAAAGCAAGATCAGCAAGAACCTGATCCTTGGTTGTGCACTTGCAGAGGCAACTGCAATTTATGGATTTATCATTGGTATTCTGATCGTATTCTTCTTAAAATAAGCAAATAGAATTAACAGGAAAGGCGGGTGTGGGAAGTGCTGAGATTTGATATGAACTTTCTATATACCATGATTAACCTGATCGTCCTGGCTTTCTTATTAAAGAAGTTTTTGATCAAGCCTGTGACCGACATTATGGAAAAGCGCCGTCAGCTGATCGAAGACGGATTGAAAAATGCCCAGAATGCACAGGAAGATGCGATGAAGATGAAGGAAGAATATGCGCAGGCACTTGGCGGGGCAAAAGAAGAATCTGTGCGGATCGTAGAGAAAGCACGTAAGGACGCCAAATCAGAGTATGAACGTATTGTAGAGGAGGCGGATGCCAGGGCAGGCAGTATCATCGAGTCTGCCAAGGCGGATATCCGTGTAGAACGAGAGCAGACAATGAGTGCACTCCAGTCTGAAATCGCAGGACTTGCAATGACAGCTGCAGCGAAGATCGTGGCAGAACAGACAGGCAATAATCAGGAAATATATGATAAGTTTCTGGAAGAAGTAGGTGAAGCTCATGAAGACACAGACAACAACTAGTCAGATGTACTGTTCATCTGCAGCAATGCGGTATGCACAGGTGTTGTATGAGCTGAATGTTCCGAAGGAAGCCATACAGAAAGCAAGAGAGATATTTGAGGAGGTACCGCAGCTTCATGATGTGTTTGTGAATCCGACAATTCCGGCACAGAAGAAAGAACGTGTGATCGACAAGGTATTTCCGCAGGAAATGAGAAATTTCCTGAAAGTGGCATGTAAATATGAGAGAATGGATCTGATTCCGGAGATATTTGCTGCATATGACAGATATTGTGACGAGCAGGATCGGATCTTAAGTGCCGTATTGACATGTGTAGAGCTGCCCAGTGACGAGCAGCTCAAAAATATGGAAGCGTTCCTTTGTAAAAAATATGAAGCGAGCAAGGCCAGGATTGAGATTCAGACAGACAGTACGCTGCTTGGCGGATTTGTTCTGCGCACAGGAAGCGATGAATATGACTGGAGTCTGAAAGGACGTCTGGACAGACTAGGACAAAAATTAACCTGGAGGTGAACAAGGTGAGTTCAATCAATTCAGATGAAATTATTTCTATTTTAAAAGAAGAGATAGAAAATTTTGACAGTGTGAGCAAAGACAGCGAAGTGGGAACAGTCGTTGCTGTAGGTGACGGAATTGCGACTATTTATGGGATTGATCACGCAATGTATGGAGAGATTGTTACCTTCGATACGGGTTTGAAAGGAATGGTACAGGATATTCAGAAAAATGAAATCGGAGTCATTCTTTTTGGACGGGACACAGATATCAAAGAAGGGACAAAAGTAACTCGTACAGGAAAAAAGGCCGGTGTACCGGTTGGAAATAAATATGTAGGAAGAGTTGTCAATGCACTGGGAGCTCCGATTGATGGAAAAGGCGAGATCGAAGCAGATGATTACCGTCCGATCGAGCAGGAGGCGCCGGGAATTATTGACAGAAAATCAGTTAGCGTACCGATGGAAACAGGAATCCTTTCCATCGATGCCATGTTCCCGATCGGACGTGGGCAAAGAGAGCTGATCATCGGAGACCGTCAGACAGGAAAAACATCCATTGCGATGGATACAATCCTGAATCAGAAGGGAAAAGATGTAATCTGTATTTATGTGGCGATCGGACAGAAGGCTTCTACTGTTGCAAAAGTTGTAAATACATTGAAGAATAATGATGCACTGGATTATACGATTGTGGTATCTTCTACAGCAAGTGACTGTGCGCCGCTTCAGTATATCGCACCATATGCCGGAACAGCAATGGCAGAGCATTTTATGTATCAGGGAAAAGATGTCCTGATCGTCTATGATGATCTGTCAAAACATGCGGTTGCCTATCGTGCATTGTCTCTGCTGCTCGGTCGTTCACCGGGACGTGAGGCATATCCGGGAGATGTATTCTATCTGCATTCCAGACTGTTGGAGCGTTCCAGCCGTCTGAGTGATGAATTGGGAGGCGGTTCTATTACAGCACTGCCAATCATTGAGACGCAGGCAGGAGATGTATCCGCATATATTCCGACTAATGTAATTTCCATTACAGACGGACAGATCTTCCTGGAGAGCGATCTGTTTGCAGCAGGTATGAGACCGGCCGTAAACGTAGGGCTTTCCGTATCTCGTGTTGGTGGTGCCGCACAGACAAAAGCGATGAAAAAAGCATCCGGAAGTATTCGTATTGATCTGGCACAGTACCGCGAGATGGAAGTGTTCACGCAGTTTAGTTCCGATCTGGATGCTGCGACAAAAGAACAGCTGGAGTATGGAAGTGGTTTGATGGAATTGTTGAAGCAGCCGCTTTATCATCCGCTCAGTCTGCATGAAAAGGTCATCACACTGTGTGCGGCGACACATAAAGTGATGCTTGGAATAGAAAAAGCAAAAATCAAACAGTTCCAGGCAGACCTGCTTCGTCATTTCGATTCAGATTATCCGGAAATCGGACAGGAAATCGAAGAGAAAAAGGTACTGACAGAAGAACTGATCGAAAAGATCGTGGAGACCGCAAAGGAATTCAAGAAGAGCAGGTGTTAATATGGCAAATATCAGAGAAATACAGAGCCGCATCAACAGCGTAAAAGATACGATGAAGATCACAAATGCGATGTATATGATTTCCTCTTCAAAAATGACGCAGGCCAGAAAAAAACTGGCGGATACAGAGCCGTATTTTTATGGACTTCAGGGTGAGATTTCCCGTATCCTGCGCCATGTGCCAGAGATCCGGCATCCGTATTTTGATGCCAGAGAGAATATTCCGGCAGAGCAGAAAAAAATCGGTTCGATCGTAGTCACAGCCGACAAAGGGCTTGCAGGAGCATATAATCACAATATTATCAAGCTGGAAGAAGAGATTCTTGCACAGCCGGGGATTCACAAGCTCTTTGTTGTGGGTGAGCTGGGACGGCATTATTTTGCAAAGCACGATGTAGAGATTGACACGAATTTCCAGTACACGGTTCAGAAACCGACGATGCATCGGGCAAGAGATATCGGTCAGTCGGTGATCGATCAGTTTCTGGCAGGGGAGCTGGATGAAGTGTATGTTGTATACACCCGCATGGAGAATTCGGTACAGACAGATGCGGAAAAATTGAAACTGCTTCCGTTGGAGGCCAAAGACTTCGGAAGTATGAAAATGCCTCTGAATATGTATCGGGAAGCAATTGAACTGTATCCTTCCGCAGACAGTGTGATGGACAGTATTGTTCCTAACTATGTCATTGGTATGGTCTACGGATGTCTGGTAGAGGCATATGCCAGTGAACACAATGCCCGTATGATGGCGATGAAGGCTGCTACAGACAGCGCTGAAAGCCTGATCCGGGAGTTGTCAATCGTATATAACAGAGCCAGACAGGCTGCAATTACCCAGGAAATTACGGAAGTTTGCAGCGGTGCGAAGGCGCAGAAGCAGAAAAGGAAGTGAGAATAGCATATGAATAAAGGACGAATTGTACAGGTTATGGGACCTGTCGTTGACGTAGTATTTGAAGACGGCAATCTTCCTTATATCAAGGATGCTCTGGAAGTTGAAAATAACGGAAAGAAATGCATCATGGAGGTTGCACAGCACCTTGGAAACAATGAGGTGCGCTGCCTGATGCTTGCTGCCAGTGAAGGACTGCATAAAGATATGGAAGTAACAGCCACCGGAGCAGGAATCAAAGTTCCTGTCGGTGAGAAGACACTGGGCAGACTGTTTAATGTATTAGGTGAAACAATTGATAATGGAGAACAGATCGAGGATGCAGAAAAATGGGTAATCCACAGAGAACCGCCTACATTTGAAGATCAGAGTCCTGTAGTAGAGATCCTGGAGACGGGAATCAAGGTCATCGACCTTCTTGCACCATATGCAAAGGGCGGTAAGATCGGATTGTTCGGTGGTGCAGGAGTCGGTAAGACGGTGCTGATCCAGGAATTGATCCGAAACATTGCGACAGAGCACGGTGGATACTCTATTTTTACCGGAGTCGGAGAGCGTTCCCGTGAGGGAAATGACCTCTGGTCTGAAATGAAAGAGTCCGGTGTTCTGGAGAAGACTGCTTTGGTATTCGGTCAGATGAATGAGCCGCCTGGAGCGCGTATGCGTGTGGCTGAGACTGGTTTGACAATGGCAGAATATTTCCGTGATGAACAGCATCAGAACGTACTTCTTTTCATCGATAATATTTTCCGTTTTACACAGGCCGGATCTGAGGTTTCCGCACTGCTTGGGCGTATGCCGTCTGCAGTAGGATATCAGCCGACACTGGCAACGGAAATGGGTGAATTACAGGAACGTATCGCTTCTACAAAGAACGGATCTGTCACTTCCGTACAGGCAGTTTATGTGCCGGCGGACGATTTGACTGACCCGGCTCCGGCGACAACATTTGCGCATCTGGATGCAACGACCGTGCTTTCCAGAAAGATTGTAGAGCAGGGTATCTATCCGGCGGTAGATCCACTGGAATCCAGCTCCCGTATCCTGGAAGCAGATGTAGTCGGAGAAGAGCATTACGAAGTGGCAAATAAAGTCATCGCAATTCTTCAGAAATACAAAGAACTGCAGGATATTATTGCAATTCTTGGTATGGAAGAGTTGTCAGATGAAGATAAGGCAACTGTTATGCGTGCGAGAAAAATCCAGAGATTTTTGTCTCAGCCATTCTTTGTAGCAGAGACATTTACAGGAATCCCTGGAAAATATGTTCCGTTAAAAGAGACAATCCGTGGATTTAAAATGATCATTGATGGGGAGATGGATGCATATCCGGAATCTGCATTTTTCAATGTAGGAACTATTGACGATGTCATTGCAAAGGCAAATGCTGAGGCGGCGGCAGAATAGGAGCGTGGCATATGGATACATTTGGTTTGAAAATCATCGCAAGTGACAGGGTTTTTTACGAAGGACGCTGCAGAAAGCTTGTAATTCCGGCGCCGGATGGTGAAAAGGGAATCTTGCCGAACCATGAAAATATGGTGATTGCAGTGAAGATCGGAATGGCCCGTATGGAGATCGAAGAAGGAAACTGGGTAGAAGTTGCACTCGGAAGAGGATTTGCAGAGGTAGTCAACAACCGTGTGACACTGCTGGTAGATACAGCAGAAAAGCCGGAGGAGATTGATATCCGTCATGCACAGGAGCAGAAAGAGCGTGCAGAGGAGCGAATCCGCCAGAAACAGAGCATCCAGGAATATTATCATTCTCAGGCATCTCTGGCGAGAGCTATGAACCGATTGCGAGTATCTCAGGGAAAACGCTGGAATTTATAGAGAAAAGAAACAAGGAAGTTTGTGCAAAAAGGTGCAGCTTCCTTGTTTCTTTTCACATATAGTAACTTTTACGGAGTTACTGTTCCCACCAATCTCCACCTATCCATGCGCAATCGTCGTGCTTGCGCACTCCAGTACCGCACTTCGTGCTAGATTGCTTATGTATGGGCGGTGACTGGTTCCACCAGATGTTAAATATAGATTCTTTGCCTTACATGCAAGCATGACGGTTCAGAACCTATATTTAACATCCGGTGTGAACAGTAACTTTTACGGAAAAATTTATAACATATTCATGGAAATTTAATTGTGTCCCAACAAAATTTCAAGTATAATAAAACCAATCTTGAAAGGAATCCCTTTCAGTTTTCAAATATGGCATAAGATGCCATTCAAAAATAATTTCCAAATAAACGCACAGAAAAGATGGATAAGACGTTACCGTGCATAGTAACAAGAGAATAGATGGAGTTTGTCTGTATTTGCGATTGTGAAACATCGTGTCAAAAGATATAATAAAATTAAGAATACAGTTACATGCTCATCGAAATCTTCTGAATTCCATCAGAAACCAAGGAGGAGCATGTATGAAGAAGGAAAAAACAACACAATTTTTAATGAAGCCAAAAGTAGATTTCTGTTTTAAAGAGCTGATGGAAGATGAAGAGGTGCGCAACGCATTTCTGGCGGCGGTACTTGGAATTGATCTGGGAGAAATCGTTGAGAGCAGGATTTTGCCGTCCCATTTGCGCCAGAAGGATAAAGATGATAAGTTGGGAATTTTGGATGTACGGGTTTTGTTAAATAACAAGGAGCAGATTGACATTGAAATTCAGGTGACAGCTAGTGAATACTGGGCAGAACGCACGTTGTTCTATCTGGGGAAGATGTTTACCGATCAATTAAAACCAGGAGAAGACTATCAGAAATTAGAAAAATGTATTCATATCGGGATTTTGAATTTTACCATGTTTGAAGATGAAGAATATTACTCCTGTTTTCACTTCTGGTCAGATCAGGGGAGAAAGATGTACAGTGATAAAGTTGAGATCCACACATTGGAACTCCCGAAACTGGCAAAATATGAGTATCCGGAGACAGAGCTGCTGAAATGGCTTCAGTTTATCAATGCAGAAACCAAGGAGGAATTTGAAATGGCAGCGGAAAAAAGCGAATATATTAAGAAGGCGTATGAGGATTTGAACCGGATCAGTGCGGATGAGGAGAAGCGTCTGGAATATGAGGCAAGAGAGCGCGCGATTCGAGATCACCAGTACTTTTCTACGGTTTATAAAAACACTGGATTGAAAGAAGGCAGAAGGGAAGGCAGAAGACAGGCAACTGTAGAATTATTACAGGAAATGGGAATGGAAAAAGAATGCGTGTGTGCAAAGGTACAGGAAAAGTTCCAGCTTTCTTTCCAAGAGGCTGAGCAGGAAGTAGAAAAATATTGGAAATAATAGCGGTAGCTTTTTTGTTTTTAAAACTGGCATGGTTAAAAGCGCTAAAACTGGATATTTAAGAAAAGCCAATCTTAATGTAGTATTCATATAAAAATGATAGCAATTAAGAGGAGGTACAGCAAATGAGTGCAGAAAGATATGAGCTCAACAAGCAGTTAGCACAGATGTTAAAAGGCGGAGTGATCATGGATGTGACAACACCGGAACAGGCAAGGATTGCAGAGGAGGCGGGAGCATGTGCAGTGATGGCGCTGGAAAGGATTCCGGCTGATATCCGTGCAGCGGGCGGAGTATCCAGAATGAGTGATCCGAAGATGATCAAGGAAATTCAGGAAGCAGTATCCATTCCAGTTATGGCAAAATGCAGGATCGGACATTTTGTTGAAGCACAGATATTAGAGGCAATCGAAATTGATTATATCGATGAGAGTGAAGTACTTTCTCCGGCAGATGATGTTTATCATATTAATAAACGCAAATTCCAGGTACCATTTGTATGTGGTGCAAGAGATTTGGGAGAAGCGCTTAGAAGGATCAATGAAGGAGCTTCTATGATCCGTACAAAGGGAGAGCCGGGAACAGGAGATGTGATACAGGCAGTCAGACATATGAGAATGATGAAGCGGGAAATTGCAAAACTGGTCTCCATGAGGGAGGATGAGTTGTTTGAGGAAGCAAAGGCCCTAAATGTGCCGTATGAATTGGTTGAATATGTACATCATAACGGACGTATTCCTGTTGTAAACTTCGCGGCGGGAGGCATCGCAACTCCGGCGGATGCGGCGCTGATGATGCAGCTTGGTGCAGAAGGCGTATTTGTGGGATCTGGTATTTTTAAGTCAGGAGATCCGAGAAAGCGGGCAGAAGCAATTGTAAAAGCGGTAACAAACTTTGAAGACTACAGGATGCTGGCAGAGCTTTCTGAGGATCTGGGAGAGGCAATGGTAGGAATTAATGAACAGGAGATAGAACTTTTGATGGCGGAAAGGGGCAGATAGAATGAAGATCGCAGTACTTGCAGTACAGGGAGCATTTGCGGAACATCGGAAGAAAATAGAAGACCTGGGAATAGAATGTATGGAACTCCGCAAAAAAGAGGACCTGATGAAACCGTTTGATGGATTGATCCTTCCCGGAGGTGAGAGTACTGTGCAGGGAAAACTTCTGAAAGAGCTGGACATGTATCAGATATTGAAGCAGAAAATCGAAGAAGGACTGCCGGTGCTGGCAACTTGTGCCGGCCTGATCCTTCTGGCGGAAAATTTGACAAATGACCGGAATATTTATTTTGCAACATTGCCGGCAGCGGTGAAAAGAAACGGTTATGGCAGACAGCTTGGAAGTTTCCGTACAGTACAGGAAATGAAGGGAATCGGGAAAATACCGATGACATTTATAAGAGCTCCATATATTGAAAAAGTTGGAAAAGGAGTAGAAGTTCTTGCGGCAGTAGATGATCGGATCGTGGCGGTAAAATACGGGACACAGTTTGGGCTGGCATTTCATCCGGAATTAGATCAGGACAACAGAATACATGAAATGTTTCTGGATACGGTTAAAGCAGCCATAGAAAGCAATGAGTCTGCTATAAAATAAATCTATAACAGGACTATGTAGAGCAGATGTTATATTAAGCTAGGGTCAAAACAGTGAATAAAGAGTATTTATTTGAAGAGATAAGTCTGGAAGAATGCTGTCGGGAGGTGCTGGATGAATACCGTCTGTATTTGGAAGAAAAGCAGATCCTGGTGCAGTTGGATCTGAAAGAGAAGACCGTACTGTCAGACCGGAAAAGTCTGTGTTTTATGCTCAGTCAGTTGATTGCGAATTCTATCAAATACACAGGATATGAAACCGAAAAGTGTCCGAAGCTGAAAATCAGTTCTGGAAGTGAGAACAACAGAGTCTGCCTTTCTGTCTGCGACAATGAGTGTGGCGTAAAACCCCATGAGCTCCGCTATCTTTTTGAAAAAGGATTTACAGGAGAGAACAGCCAGAAAAAATCGACAGGGATAGGATTATATCTGGTACGGCAGATCGGACAGGAATTAAAGATAGAAGCAGAAGCAGTGTCGGTCTACGAAAAAGGAATGGAAATCAGACTCTGGTTTCCGATGGTGTAAGGGCAGTTCCATGTGGAACTGCCCTGTTGCTGTGGTTTGCAAAGTTACTGTTTACACAGTAACTTATTACAGGATATTTATGGTATAGATGGATACTCGCCGAAACATTCTGGATTCCAACTGGCATGGTTAAAAAGTTAAAACTGGATGTTTAAGAAAAGCCAATCTTAATGTAGTATTCATATAAAATTAGATATGAATTTTGATTATCTTTTTAGGAGTTCTTATATGTCGGTATATCCTGTATTTACAGGCTTTTCCGGCATCTTTCGTATCGGAAGAAGCTCACATATATTTTTATATCTGCTCAGGTGCATATCGGGCAATCTTAACGGCATCAGCTTTGTCAGATTTGACTTTGTTGCTGTCAGAAGTCATTCCAAAGTAGCAAACGCGAACCGTATGAGGCTCCACATGCTTGCCTACAACTTATTCAATTGCTTCAGATGATTGGCATTTCCTGCAAATATGTGAAAGCAGTAACTGTCCTTATAAAAAAGAATTGTACACGACATTGGAGAACATTCAACAACTAACTGTACAGTTGGAATAGCAACTGCTAACGTACCTTGACAGTTCAAAATGACTCACTTGAATGTTACAGGGATAGTTTACCCTTTTTTAAGAGATTTGGATTGTTTGTCAGAAGAACTGGAACAAGATTTAGTGTTGACCAGTACATTATAATATGGCATTTTCGGAGAATTAAATTGTGTAGAAATAATGCGGGGAT
>OLNJ01000089.1_pt1 | contig 87771 bp, 79 predicted proteins | sample 1672191 | NCBI WGS metagenome assembly OLNJ01 (sample SAMEA3136657, study PRJEB25190) | human gut metagenome | biome: human gut; feature: human-associated habitat; material: faeces | place: Austria | collected 2013
CGCGCGACCTTGCCAAGGTCGAGACCGCGGGTTCGAGCCCCGTCTATCGCTCTTAGGAGCTCTGAGTAATCTCAGAGCTCTTTTGCCGTATATGAATCAGATGGAAAGAAAAATCCCCCAGATACTGAATTAAGATCAGCATCTGAGGGAATGTTCTTAAGTGATCAGACTTCAGCGCTGTCCTGATCGATCAATGGGTAGAAGCTCAGAAGATAAAGCCCGCATAATCCTACCAGGCCGTAAACGATCCGGGAAAGCCAGCTCATGCTTCCAAACAGAAAAGCCACCAGGTTCAGGTTGAAAAATCCGATCAGACCCCAGTTTACGGCTCCGATCACAGCAATCGTCAGTGCAGCATACTGCAGACATTTATTAGCCATAAGTCACCATCCTTTCGTTATACAGGAGATAGTTTTTCGCGAAAAGGAGAAAAATATGTATTCCGGCTCCAAAAAGAAAAACGGAAATTTCTTCCAGCCATGCTTGTGTTCATGACAGAGAAATTTCCGTTTTTTGTATGAGTGAATCAAATATTTATTTGCATGTCAGAAGTAACTCTGATATATCGGTATTACTGAAGCTTCAGTACTTGTGAGGTTGTCTGTCCGCCGCTGACATTCAGAGTTTCTTTTCCCTGGAGTGTTACGTCGCTTGTGGTATCTTTAAGAAGGAATACCTGACATACGGTAACTGTCTTTCCGGGATCAATCGTCGTCATGTAATTATCGACAGCCGTATCGTTGGCTTCCGGATAAGTTCCCTCAAGAGATTCTCCGTTCTGGGAAGCCTGCAAGGTGAAATCAACAAAAGCGCTGGACTGTGAATCGCCGGAGTTTGTGTAATCGTAATAGATCATCAGACATGGGTTTCCGCCGTAGTCATTGGATACTGCAAACTGTTTGAAACGGACGGAGAATTTATCTGTGGTGATATCAATGGAAGATCCGCCGGTCTGTGTGGAATCTGCATCGGAAGCAGTCTGGGAATCCGCTGATGCATCAGAGCTGCTGTCTGTGCTTTCGTCATTCAGCTGGGAAGAAATCTCGTCCTTTACGTTCTTGAAGTTTGCACACATGACTTTGACAGTTGTATCGTCCAGGGAAACGATCTTCCAGTTGTTGCCGATCTTGATCAGCGGATAGGTGATGTCGATGTCGCTGTATTTCTCATCTGCTGTGGAAGCATTTTCCGCAAGGAGAGAAGCGAGCATTTCCTGGATATCATCCTGTGTCATTTCTCTTCCGGCGTAAGCGGCAACTGCAACCTTTCGGGTGTATTCCTGAATGGTGGCTGCGTAGATGTTGGTTCCGTCGATGTATTTCAGATGGACCGTAACCTTCGCTGTTCCGTTCTGGATATCAAATTTGTTTTTGGTGATTTTGTAGGTCATCTTCTTGTTGATGGTGGTGAAGAAATCTGTGTAGGCAGAATCGCGGATGTCTGCATTATCAAGAGCACTTAAGTCGTGGCTCTGGAGAAGATTCTCCATGGTGGTGAAATCCATGTTCTGCATGCCTGTGAGAAATTTCTCGGTAGCTTCTACAGGCTTGTGACGGGCATTTAAGTACCAGGCGGTTGCGCCGGCTGCCGCTGCGATGATGAGAATGATCAGGCAGATCACAAGAGGTTTTTTGCTCTTTTTTCTTCTGCGAGGAGTATCATCATCAAAATCATTGGAGATCAATGACCTGGAAAGATCATCGTCGTGGAAATCATTATTATCTGTATTCATTAGTCCTCCTTATAATGCAAAATAGCTGTTTCTGAACAAAGACAGATCATGAATATCTGACAGGGTTCTTATAGATTATAACATAGGTTTACTGTTTGAGAAACCCCCTGTGATATGATATACTTTGAGATACGAAAAAGAGGTTATGTTTGTCGTGTTTATAACACGGGAAAGATGAGGTGGAGTATATGTCAAGGACGATTCAGTATTCATTTCCGTCGAAGGCAGACGGACTGGAGATTTCCTGCCTGGCAGTGGTGCCGGAGCTGGGACGAGACGAGAAATACCGTGGGATCATTCAGATCGTACATGGAATGAGCGAGTATAAAGAGCGATACATTCCGTTCATGGAGTACATGGCAGAACGGAAATATGTAAGTGTGATCCACGATCACCGTGGCCATGGAAAAAGTGTCCGGAGCAAGGAAGACCTGGGATATATGTATGGCGGGGGAGCAGATGCCATGCTTCAGGATATTCATACGGTGAATTGCCTGATCCGGGATCATTTTCCGGAGCTGCCGCTGATTCTGTTCGGGCACAGTATGGGATCACTGGCAGTCCGTGCCTATGCGGCGCATCATGACAGCTGCATGGATATGCTGATCATCTGTGGCTCACCAAGCTATAATGCGCTGCGTCCGGTGGGAGTGGCACTTGCGAAGGCTGAGAAAGCTGTTTTTGGACCGAAGCACAGTGCAGGTCTGATCGAGACGATGTCATTTGGAGGATATGCGTTCCGGTTTAAAAAGGAGAAGAACCGTTTTTCATGGATCTGCTCGGATCCGCAGGTGGTACAGGACTATTCCGATTCGGAATACTGCGGATTTACATTTAGTGACGATGCGTACCTGGCACTTTTTGACCTGATGAAGAGGGCTTACGATGTAAAACATTGGAATTGTACAAAGCCGAAGATGCCGGTTCTTTTTATCAGCGGGGCTGAAGATCCCTGTATGGGAAATGTCCGTCATTTTGCGAAAACGGTTCGTGTCATGCGCCAGGCCGGATATCTGGATGTGCGGGGAAAATTATATCCCGGAATGCGCCATGAGATACTGAATGAGAAGGACCATGAGCGCGTATATCATGATATATTTATATATATCCGCAAAAAAGGACTTTGAAGCCTGTAAGGCACAATGTTATAATAAGAACCGGAGTGCTCCTGCAGACATTTGTAAGAGGGCACGACTACTGAGAAAACAGGGGGATTCATAAATATGAGAGCAAGTGGAATTCTGCTTCCGGTATCCAGCCTTCCGTCCAGATTCGGAATCGGCTGCTTTTCGGCGGAAGCTTATGAATTTGTAGACCAGCTGGTGAGAGCAGGACAGAGATACTGGCAGATCCTGCCTCTGGGACCTACCGGATACGGAGATTCACCGTATCAGTCTTTTTCCACATTTGCGGGAAATCCGTATTTTATTGATCTGGAAGCTTTTATAAAAGAAGGATATCTTGAGGAAGGTGACTGCGAGGATTGTGACTGGGGCGGAAATGAGAGCTATGTGGACTATGAGAAAATCTACAATTCCAGATTTCGTATTCTGAGAAAAGCTTTTGAGAAATATGATTGTCAGGCGGATTCGGAATACCAGAAATTTGTGAAGGAAAATGCTGCATGGCTTGAGGATTACTGCCTGTATATGGCAATTAAGGACAGCCTTGGCGGAATCAGCTGGATAGAGTGGCCGGCGGAGCTTAAAAACAGAGAAAAAACAGCTCTGGGAGAAGCCGGTGAGAAGCTTTCCAGGGAAGTGGAGTTTTACCGTTTCCAGCAGTACTGGTTTTTTAAACAGTGGACAGAACTGAAGACTTATGCCAATGAGCATGGCGTGGAGATCATCGGAGATGTGCCGATCTATGTTGCTTTTGACAGCGCGGATGCGTGGTCACAGCCGGAGCTTTTCCAGTTTGATAAGGAGAATCTGCCGATCGGTGTGGCAGGATGTCCGCCGGATGCTTTTTCCGCAACAGGACAGCTCTGGGGAAATCCTCTTTATGACTGGGATTATCACAAAAAAACAGAGTATGCCTGGTGGACGCGTCGTATGGCAAACTGCATGAAACTGTATGATGTGGTCCGTATTGATCATTTCCGTGGATTTGATGAGTATTACTTTATTCCGTACGGAGATAAGACAGCGGAATTCGGTCACTGGGAAAAAGGCCCGGGAATCGAGCTGTTCCGTACACTGGAGAAGAATCTGGGGAAATTAAATGTGATTGCAGAGGATCTTGGCCTTCTCACAGACAGCGTGGTTCAGCTGGTTGAGGAATCCGGCTTCCCGGGAATGAAGGTGTTGCAGTTTGCTTTTGATGCGAACGAGGACAGCCCGTATCTGACACACAGATATGAGAGAAACTGCATCGTATATACAGGAACTCATGACAATGAGACGACAAGAGGATGGTTCCGGAATCTGAACCAGCACGACCGGAATTTTGCAAAAGCTTATATCGGCTGTGAGGGCAAGCATGAAACAGCGGCTGTGTGGAGTCTGATTCGTGCGGCCATGTCCAGTGTTGCGGATCGCTGTGTGATCCCGGTGCAGGATTATCTCTGCCTTGGAAACGAGGCCAGGATCAATGAGCCGTCTACACTTGGCGACAACTGGAAATGGCGGATGAAGAAAGGCCAGCTTACGGAGGAAACGATCAAAAAAATCTATAAAATGACAAAGCTTTACGGAAGAATCGTAAAGCAGGAAGAGAATGGCTCCGAGGATACGAAAGAGACTGATAAATAACAGTCAGAAAGAAAGGAAAACACATGGAAGAACAGAAAAACGAAAACAACGAAGCTCTGCAGCAGGAAAAACATCCGGAAGCAGAAGAAAGACAGGGGAATTCTTCCACAAGAAGCAGTATCCTGTGGATCTTTGCAGGTGGTTATCTTGTGTATACGGGATATCGTTTGTGCGAGGGAATCCTGAAGGGCACAGATGATGCCAGCAAGGGATTTCTTGTGGCCGGCGGTATTTTTATTGTGATCGGAGCGGTGCTTCTTATAAAAGCAGTTCGCAATCTTGCGAAAGAGGGTGCAGAGAAAGCTGCCGTGCAGGAAGAGATGGCTAAAAAAGTGATCGAGGAGAATTCAAAGAAAAAGATGTCAATCTCTGAGAGGGCACATCTGGCGGAGAATCTGGATGATGTGCAGGAAGACAGTGAAGAGGAAACTGTTGAGAACAATTCCGCGGAATGATAGAGATGCGGATAGGAGCCGCAGATACATAAAACCGGAATATCCGGCACAAGGCTTATAAAAAAGCTTCTGTGCGGATATTCCGGTTTTGGTTTTTGATCAATTTGCTGAATTACTATGTAATTTCATTTATTTGCGTTTTCGTGAATTACGCTTCTTTTTTCGCGATTGTTTTCTGCCGGGTGTGTGCAGAGTGGACCAGCAAAATGTCTGTACCAGCAGGGTTCCGATAAGGGAACCGGTGCTGTCAATGCAGACATCCCTCACAGAAGGACCACGGGCATCCACGAAGGACTGATGGTATTCATCCGTACCGGCGAAAGCGACGCATATGATTCCTGCAAGAAGCATAAGCCAGACACCTCTGACACCGTAAACATACAGCGGAAAGGAGATAGAGATGGCCAGCAGACAGTATTCTGTCATATGGGCAGCCTTGCGGACATAGAATTCAATGCTGGAAGCTTCCTGGGAAAGCTGCTCAGGGCTTTTTCCTGAGGCTAATATTTCGTTTTTGGTTTCCACGATCTGATAGCTGATTTTATAGCTTAAGGCTCCGGACACTTCTCCGGTCTGCGAGGAGAAAGAAAAGATCACGCACATCATCAGGATCGCAGGTGCAAAAGAAAAAGGTTTTAATAATGTAATTAGTATTTTCATGGGTCTTAATATAGCACTCATACGGGAAAAAGTCCAGAGAAAAGGGTAAAATAACGGGACGAATGTTATAATGGAGCATGTCGCGCGGGTTGTCAGAGAGCGAAGAAGTATGTTAGAATAGGAAACAGACAAAATGAAATGTTGCTTGAGAAATAAACAGTAATGAAACGGACAAAATACAGGGGAGGAAATACGAAATGAGTCTTGCAGATAATATATTTATTGACATGTGCAAGGATGTCATAGAGAATGGCACCAGTACAGAAGGAGAGAAGGTACGTCCTGTGTGGGAGGACGGAACACCGGCTTACACGATCAAGAGATTCGGCGTTGTGAACCGTTATGATCTCCGCAAAGAATTTCCGGCGCTGACCTTGCGCAGAACAGCACTTAAGAGTGCCATGGATGAGATTTTGTGGATCTGGCAGCAGAAATCCAATAATATTCACGATCTTCACAGCCATATCTGGGACAGTTGGGCAGATGAGAATGGCTCCATCGGAAAAGCCTATGGTTATCAGCTTGGTGTGAAACATCAGTATAAAGAAGGTATGATGGATCAGGTGGATCGAGTTCTTTTTGACCTTAAGAACAATCCGTACAGCAGAAGAATCATGACCAATATTTATGTGCATCAGGATCTTCATGAGATGAATCTTTATCCGTGTGCATATTCCATGACTTTCAATGTGACCAAGGAGCCGGGCAAAGACAAGCTGGTTCTCAATGCAGTGCTGAATCAGAGATCTCAGGATATCCTGGCGGCAAATAACTGGAATGTATGCCAGTATTCCCTTCTTCTGATGATGATCGCACAGGCCTGCGATATGGAAGCAGGAGAACTGGTTCACGTGATCGCGGACTGCCATATTTATGACAGACATATTCCGGTGATCAAGGAATTGATCTCCAGAAAACCATATCCGGCACCGACAGTAAAACTGAATCCGGAAGTAAAAGATTTCTATAAATTTACAACGGACGACCTGATCGTTGAGAATTATGAAACCTGGCCGCAGATCAAAAATATTCCGATTGCGGTATAAGAATAGTGGTATGATTTTGTAAGAACAGAAAGGACTTGGAGATGAATATTATCGTAGCAGCAGACAAGAACTGGGGCATCGGAAGGAACAATGAGCTTCTGGTGAGCATTCCGGCAGATATGAAGATGTTTCGCCAGGAGACTACCGGCAAGGTGGTCGTTATGGGAAGAAAGACCCTGGAATCTTTTCCAAACGGACTTCCGCTTAAGAACAGAACCAATATTGTTATTACCGGAAATAAAGATTATCAGGTGAAGGGGGCAGTGATCGTACACAGCATTGAGGAAGCACTGAAGGAAGTGGAGAAATATCCTTCAGAAGATGTATACTGTATTGGTGGTGACAGCATCTATAAGCAGATGCTCCCATACTGTGATGTGGCTCATGTGACGAAGATTGATTTTGCATATGAGGCAGATGCTTATTTCCCGAATCTTGACGAGGATCCGGAGTGGGAGATCACAGCAGAGAGCGATGAGCAGACATATTTTGACCTGGAATATGCGTTTGTGAAATATGAGAGAAAAAAATAAAAGATCGGTCAGATCTGATCATGAAAAAAGATGCAGCATGGTGAGAAACTGTGCTGCATCTTTTTTTGCTGCATAAAAAACAGGCTGCTTATTTTGGGATAAACAGCCTGTCTTGAAAGTTATATCGTTTGTTTTAAGGATTACTCGATTACGTGGATCCATCCCTCTGGAGCTTCGATACGTCCCATCTGGATACCTGTCAGTGTGTCGTACAGTTTCTGGATAACCGGTCCCATCTTCTCCATTCCGCTTGGAAAGCAGATTTCTTTGCCGTGGTCGTTGATCTTTCCAACCGGAGAGATAACAGCAGCAGTACCGCAAAGACCGCACTCTGCGAAATCTTTAACCTCATCGAAGTAAATCTCGCGTTCTTCAGCTTCCAGTCCGAGGTACTCTTTTGCAACGTAGATCAGAGAACGACGTGTGATAGAAGGAAGGATACTGTCAGACTTCGGTGTTACAACCTTGCCGTCTTTTGTTACGAAGATGAAGTTTGCTCCGCCTGTCTCCTCGACTTTGGTACGTGTCTTAGGATCAAGATACATGTTCTCGTCGAAGCCCTGTTTGTGAGCGTCTACGATAGCATGAAGGCTCATTGCGTAGTTCAGGCCGGCCTTGATGTTACCTGTTCCACAAGGTGCGGCACGGTCGAAGTCGCTGACACGGATGGTGATCGGTTTAGCACCGCCCTTGAAGTACGGTCCAACCGGTGTTGTAAGGATACGGAACTGATATTCATCAGCTGGTTTAACACCGATTACGGCGTTGGAACCAAACATGTATGGTCGAAGATAAAGTGTTGCGCCTGAACCATATGGCGGAACCCATGCAGCGTTGGCTTTCACAACCTGATTAACAGCATCGATAAATCTGTCTTTCGGGAATACCGGCATCTCAAGTCTTGCAGCAGAAGCAGCGATACGCTCTGCGTTCAGGTCAGGACGGAATGTAACGATATGTCCGTCTTCTGTTGTGTAGGCTTTCAGTCCCTCGAATACACTCTGAGAATACTGAAGTACACCGGCACACTCATTCAATACGATATTAGGATCAGTGCTTAATGTACCCTCATCCCATTTACCATCTTTAAAATTAGAGACATATCTGTAGTCGGTTGGCATGTAGCCGAATCCGATACTGGACCAGTCAATGTTCTTTTTTTCCATGACGATTCCTCCGTTTGCGAATTTTTACTTTTTACCATTGTAAAACTTTTATGTGCTGACTTCAATAGTCAATTTTCGAATTTTCACTGCTTTTTTGCATTTGCTTGTAATTTATATGGGATTTCGCTATAATAAAAACTATCTATAATATTAAGTCGAAACATATTTTTGACACAGGTTGGAGGAAGAAATGGATAATAACGAATTTGATGATCTTGGGAAAAAAATCCAGGATATTATAGACAATGCAATCAATTCCAACAGCTATCAGGAACTGAGCCATACCATCAACCGGACGGTAAATAAAGCGATTGATTCCGGAAGTGAGGCTCTTAAAAGTGCAATGAATTCTGTGTTTGAGCCTGGCAGCGATCCGGAATTCCGCAAAAAAAGTTATACCTATCAGAATCCATATTATGGCAGAAGCAGAAAAGCCAGGGAGCAGGCTGCGAAGAAGCAGACCGAGCTTCTTTACGGCAAGACGACCGGTGAAAATCTGAAGGGAATGATGATGGCGGTTTCCGGAGGAATTCTTTTAAGCGGTATGGGACTTGGTGCCATGGTACTTCTGATCTGGATGGGACTTGGGCACAGTGGAGCACTGGCAGCAGGCGTGCTTGGTGTGATGTGTGCGGGCGCAGTTGGTGGCGGAGCACTTCTTGGAGCAGGAACGAAATGTCTTGGAAGGCTGGGACGTTTTCAGAAATACATTAAAGCACTGGGAGACCACACATACTGTAATTTCCAGAAGCTTGCCCAGACAGTAGAAAAAACAGAGAAATTTGTAAAAAAAGATGTTATACGGATGATTGATAAAGGCTGGTTTCTGGAAGGTCACGTGGATGCCCAGGAGACCTGTCTGATCACAAGCAATGAGACATATGCACAGTACCAGGAGACCCAGAAACAGCTGGAGCTCAGAAAGCAGGAGGCAGATCCGAAGGTTCAGCTTGAGGAGAATATGAGCCCTGAAGCTCAGGACGTTCTTAAAAAGGGAAATGAATTTCTGGTAAAAATCCGTCAGAGCAACGATGCCATTCCTGGTGAGGAGATCTCTGCGAAGATATCCAGAATGGAGCTGATCGTACAGAAGATCTTTGAACGTGCCGGTGAGCATCCGGAGGTGATACCGGATCTTAGGAAACTAATGGATTATTATCTTCCAATGACAGTGAAGCTTCTGGATGCCTACGAGGATATGGATGGACAGCCGGTTCAGGGTGAGAATATCACATCCTCCAAGAAAGAGATCGAGGATACCATTGATACATTGAATCTTGCATTTGAGAAGCTTCTGGATTCCATTTTCCGCGATACGGCCTGGGATGTGTCCAGTGATATTTCCGTACTGCATACAGTTCTTGCACAGGAAGGGCTCACGGAAGATGATTTCGAGAAGATGAAGCAGGAAGCAGGGAAGAAATAATTTTTCCGGCATGCTGTAAGTGGCAGATGCCTGTTATATAAGGAGAAGACTATGGGAGAAGAATTTAAGGATTTTACGATGGATGCGCCGGTACTGACACTGGAACCGGATCTCACAGAAGAGAAGGAAGAGGTTGCAGTAAAAGAACCGGAAAAGCCCGAGGAGCCGAAGATCGAAGAACCGGTGCTCTCACCCGAGGAACAGAAGCTGGTGGATGATTTTGCTGCAAAGATCGATATCGAAAATACGAATCAGATCCTGCAGTACGGCGCCGGAACGCAGAAGAAAATGGCTGATTTTTCCGATGCGGCACTTGAAAATGTACGGACACAGGATCTGGGAGAAGTTGGGGAACTCCTGGCTGATGTTGTAGGAGAGCTGAAGGATTTTGATGCCACAGAGGAGAAAGGGCTGTTTGGATTTTTCAAGAAGCAGACTGCGAAGGTGGAGACGCTCAAAAACCGCTACTCCAAGGCCGAGGGAAATGTGGCAAAGATCACAGAGGCACTGGAACAGCAGCAGATGCGTCTTATGAAGGATTCCGCTGTGCTGGACAAGATGTATGACCAGAACCTGGCATATTTTAAAGAGCTTTCCATGTACATTCTTGCAGGCAAAAAGAAGCTCCAGACTGTCCGGGAAGGAGAGCTTCTTGAACTCCAGCAGAAGGCAGCGGCAAGCGGACTTCCGGAGGATGCTCAGGCAGCCAATGACCTGGAGAATAAATGCGGGCGTTTTGAGAAGAAGCTGCATGATCTGGAGCTTACCAGAACGATCTCCATGCAGACAGCGCCGCAGATCCGTATGATCCAGAATAATGATACAGCGATGATTGAGAAGATCCAGACCACCATTGTAAATACTATTCCTCTGTGGAAGAGCCAGATGGTCCTGGCGCTGGGAATCGCCCATTCCACCGAGGCGGCCCAGGCACAGCGTCAGGTTACGGATCTTACCAATGAGCTTCTGAAGAAAAACGCGGAAACCCTGCATCTTGCATCTGTGGAAACTGCGAAAGAATCTGAGCGTGGAATCGTGGATATCGAGACTTTGAAGAAGACCAATCAGGAGCTGATCCAGACCCTGGATGATGTGATGAAGATCCAGCAGGAGGGCCGGGAGAAGCGTCAGGCAGCAGAGGCAGATATGAAGCGGATGGAGACCGAACTGAAAACAAAACTGCTGGAGATCCGGCGTTAAGGTAATTGAGAATGGAAAGGCAGGGAGTTTAAGGACACCTGCCTTTCAAGATTAAGGAGATTTTTTATGTACAGAGACCATACAAAGACAATAAAGATCGGAAACCGTGTCATTGGAGGAGGAAATCCCATACTGATCCAGTCCATGACCAATACGAAAACAGAGGATGTGGAGGCAACTGTAGCGCAGATCCTTTCCCTGGAAAAAGCAGGCTGTGATATCATACGCTGTGCAGTTCCTACCATGGAAGCAGCACAGGCTTTGTCCCAGATCAAAAAACAGATCCACATTCCGCTGGTCGCAGATATTCATTTTGATTACCGGCTGGCGATCGCAGCGATGGAGAATGGCGCGGACAAGATCCGCATCAATCCGGGAAATATCGGTTCAAAAGAGCGCATCAAGGCAGTTGTAGATACTGCAAAGGAACGCAACATTCCGATCCGTGTAGGTGTGAACAGTGGTTCCCTTGAAAAAGAACTGGTAGAGAAATATCATGGAGTTACCGCAGAGGGACTTGTGGAGAGCGCTCTCGATAAGGTTCACATCATTGAAGAGATGGGCTATGATAATCTGGTGATCAGTATTAAATCTTCGGATGTTCTCATGTGTGCCAGAGCCCATGAGCTGATCGCAGAAAAGACACAGTATCCGCTTCATGTGGGAATCACGGAAGCAGGAACCCTGTATTCCGGAAACATCAAGTCTGCGATCGGCCTTGGAATCATCCTGTATCAGGGAATCGGAGATACCATCCGTGTTTCTCTCACAGGTGCACCACTTGAAGAAGTGAAATCAGCGAAGAGAATCTTAAAGACACTGGGACTTCGTAAAGGCGGTGTGGAGGTCGTTTCCTGTCCGACCTGCGGAAGAACAAAGATCGATCTGATCGGTCTTGCAAACCAGGTGGAAACTATGGTGCAGGATATTCCGCTTGATATCAAGGTTGCAGTTATGGGCTGCGTGGTAAACGGACCGGGAGAAGCGAAAGAAGCAGATATCGGAATTGCCGGAGGCGACGGAGTGGGCCTTCTGATCAAACACGGAGAAGTCGTAAAGAAGGTGCCGGAGACGGAGCTTCTGGATACGCTTCGTGCAGAGCTTCTTTCCTGGAATGAACGGGAGTCGTAATGGAGAAAGATTTTTTTGATGTATTTCCGAAGCTTAAGGTAAAAAAAGAGCTGGAAGAGCTTCTGGATATGGTGTTTGTGACAAAGGTTTCCATGAATCCGGGCAGGACGCATCTTCGTGTTTATATCGAAAGCAGCCGCTGGATCCATAAGAAGAATATCTTTGCGCTGGAGGATGAGATCGAAAGACAGTGCTTTCCGGGAATTCCCATGACGGTTACGGTTGTGGAGAAATTTCATCTTTCCGAGCAGTACACGCCGGAGAATTTTCTGGGGAGCTACCGTTCCAGTATGGAGCTGGAGCTGCGTAATTACAATATGCTGGAGTACAACTTGTTCCGAAGAGCGGAGATCGTTTTTTCAGACAAAGATACTATGCGTATGGTGCTGCCTGACACTGTGATCTCCAGACAGAAAAGTGAGATCCTTGTGGAATATTTCCATAAGGTTTTCTGCGAGCGCTGCGGGATGAATCTCAAGGTAGAGCTGGATTTTGTGGAGGCAAAGGAGAGCAAATACCGCAAAAATGCCGCACTTCAGATCAAACAGGAAGTGGAGAACGTGCTGAAGCATGCCAAACTTTCCAATGAAGAAGAGAGTGCACTGAAGGAAGAAGCGGCAAAAGAAGAAACGAAAAAAGCTTCCGGTGATAAGAAGAGCGAAAAAACAAACGAGAAGAAATCTTTCGACAAAAAAGCACAGAAGGGTCAGAAAGGCGATTTCCGTGGAGGCTTTGGATTCCGCAGGGACAGTAATCCGGATGTTGTTTACGGAAGAGATTTTGAGGGAGAGTCGATTCCGCTGGAGAGCATTACCGGTGAGATGGGCGAGGTCATCATCCGTTGTCAGATTATGGATGTGGAGGCCCGTGAGATCCGGAATGAAAAAACAATTCTCATATTCCCTGTCACGGATTTTACAGACAGTATCGTTGTGAAGATGTTCCTGCGTAATGAACAGGTTCCGGAGATCACACAGAGCGTAAAGAAAGGTGCTTTTCTGAAGCTTAAGGGCGTTACCACGATCGACCGTTTTGATAGTGAGCTGACCATCGGAAACATTACAGGAATCAAAAAGATTGCTGATTTTACCACGGCAAGAATGGACACCAGCCCTCAGAAAAGAGTGGAGCTCCACTGTCATACCAAGATGAGTGATATGGATGGGGTCACCGACGCAAAAGCCCTGGTAAAACGTGCTTACGAATGGGGGCATAAAGCGATCGCAATCACGGATCATGGTGTTGTCCAGTCATTCCCGGAGGCGAACCACTGCTTCGATGCCTGGGGTGGATGTGTACCAAAAGAGTCTGATTTCAAAGTGCTTTATGGCATGGAAGCGTATCTTGTGGATGACCTGAAGGGTATGGTTACGAATTCCAAGGGGCAGCGATTGGACGGGGATTTCGTTGTTTTTGATATTGAGACAACAGGTTTCTCGGCTCTGACCTGTAAGATCATAGAGATCGGTGCCGTAAAAGTAGAAAAAGGCCAGATCACAGACCGTTTTTCCACCTTCGTGAATCCGCAGGTGCCGATTCCGTTTCGTATTGAGCAGCTGACCAGCATCAATGATTCCATGGTTATTGATGCGCCGACGATCGAAGAAGTGCTTCCGGAATTTCTGAAATTTTGTGAGGGCTGTGTTATGGTGGCCCATAATGCAGACTTTGATATGAGCTTTATTATTGAGAACTGTAAGAGACAGGGGATTCCGGACGATTTTACCTATGTAGATACTGTGGGTATGGCCAGATTTCTTCTGCCTGCTCTGAACAGGTTTAAGCTGGATACAGTTGCCAAGGCTGTCGGCGTTTCCCTGGATCATCATCACAGAGCTGTGGACGACGCGGCATGTACGGCTGAGATTTTTGTGCGTTTTGTGAAGATGCTTGCGGAGCGTGATATTTTTGATGTGGATGAGATGAACAGTCAGGGCGCGGTTTCACCGGATACCATCCGTAAGCTGCCTACCTATCATGCCATTGTTTTTGCAAGAAATGAGACAGGAAGAATCAATCTGTACAAGCTTGTAAGTCAGTCTCATCTGAAATATTACCACAGGCGCCCCAGAGTCCCCAAAAGCGTGCTGGAAAAATATCGCGAGGGCCTTCTGGTGGGAAGTGCCTGCGAAGCGGGTGAATTGTATCAAGCACTCCTGCGGAATGCGCCGGATCAGGAGATCGCAAGGCTTGTGAATTTTTATGATTATCTGGAAATCCAGCCGCTTGGGAACAATGCGTTCATGCTTGCGGATGAGAAGCACGATATGATCAATTCCGAAGAAGATTTAAAAGAGATAAACAGGAAGATCGTCAAGCTTGGCGAGCAGTTTCAGAAGCCGGTGGTAGCAACCTGTGATGTGCATTTCATGGATCCCCAGGATGAGGTGTACCGCCGTATCATCATGGCGGGAAACGGATTCTCCGATGCAGATAACCAGGCGCCTCTTTATCTTCGCACAACGGAAGAGATGCTGGAGGAATTTTCCTATCTGGGAAGCGAGAAAGCGGAGGAAGTGGTGATCACCAACACCAACAAGATCGCGGATATGATCGAGAAGATCTCGCCGATTCACCCGGATAAATTCCCGCCGGTTATTGAGAATTCTGAGCAGGATCTGAAGAATATCTGCTTTACGAAGGCACATGAGATGTACGGAGATCCTCTGCCGAAGATCGTGGAGGACCGCCTGGACCGTGAGCTGAATTCCATTATTTCCAATGGTTATGCGGTGATGTATATCATTGCTCAGAAGCTTGTGTGGAAGTCCAATGAAGATGGATATCTGGTAGGATCCCGAGGCTCTGTTGGTTCATCTCTGGCGGCTACCATGTCCGGTATCACAGAGGTAAACCCTCTGCCTCCACATTATCTCTGCCCGAATCCGGATTGCAAATACAGCGATTTCGATTCTCCTGAGGTAAAAAAATACGCAGGCATGGCTGGATGTGATATGCCGGATAAGATCTGTCCGAAATGCGGAACAAAGATGAACAAAGAAGGTTTTGATATTCCTTTTGAGACTTTCCTTGGTTTTAAGGGAGATAAAGAGCCGGATATCGACCTGAACTTCTCCGGTGAATATCAGGCGAATGCCCACAGATATACAGAGGTTATTTTCGGAAAGGGTCAGACCTTCAAGGCTGGAACAATCGGTACCCTTGCGGAAAAGACGGCTTTCGGTTATGTGAAGAATTACTACGAGGAGCGGGGACAGCATAAGCGTTACTGCGAGATCAACCGTATCGTTCAGGGCTGTACCGGTGTCCGCCGTACCACAGGCCAGCATCCGGGAGGTATCATCGTACTTCCCATGGGCGAGGAAATCGAAAAATTTACTCCTGTGCAGCATCCGGCTAATGATGTGAACAGTGATATCATTACCACACATTTTGATTACCATTCCATTGACGGAAACCTTCTGAAGCTTGATATACTGGGACACGATGATCCGACCATGATCCGTATGCTGGAGGATCTTACCGGAATCAGCGCAAGAACAGTTCCTCTGGATCAGAGGGATGTCATGTCTCTGTTTGCAGGAACTCAGGCGCTTGGAATCAGCCCGGAGGATATCGGCGGCTGTAAGCTGGGCTGTCTTGGAATTCCGGAGTTTGGTACGGATTTCGCCATGCAGATGCTTATTGATACCAAGCCGAGATATTTTTCGGACCTGGTGCGTATCGCAGGACTTTCCCATGGTACGGATGTATGGCTTGGCAATGCCCAGGTGCTGATTCAGGAGGGAAAAGCAACCATTTCCACTGCGATCTGTACACGAGATGATATCATGATCTATCTTATTGGTAAGGGCGTGGAGAGTGGTCTGGCTTTTACCATCATGGAGAGTGTCCGTAAGGGAAAAGGTCTTCGTGATGAGTGGATTCAGACGATGAAAGAGCATGATGTTCCGGACTGGTATATCTGGTCCTGTAAGCTGATCAAGTACATGTTCCCGAAGGCCCATGCGGCAGCTTACGTTATGATGGCCTACCGTATCGCCTGGTACAAGGTATTTCATCCCCTTGCATACTATGCGGCATTTTTCAGTATCCGTGCAACCTCGTTTTCCTATGAGCTGATGTGCATGGGAAAAGAACGTCTGGAATATTATATGGCGGAGATCCGCAAAAAAGGCGACGAGGCATCCAAAAAAGAGCAGGATACACTGAAAGATATGCGAATCGTGCAGGAGATGTATGCCAGAGGATTTGATTTTGTGCCCATTGATCTTTACAAAGCCAAGGCACACCGGTTCCAGATCATCGGCGATAAGCTGATGCCTGCACTGGATACCATAGACGGATTGGGCGATAAGGCAGCCGATGCTGTGGTGGATGCTGCAGCAAAGGGCAGATTCCTTTCCAAGGATGATTTCCGCGACAGAACCAAGGTCAGCAAGACAGTCATCGATCTGATGGATGACCTGAAGCTGTTCGGAGATATTCCACAGTCCAATCAGATGTCACTGTTTGATTTTACATGAAAAAATAAAAAATTCTGCTAATTTCCATATCAGATGGACAGCAGTTAACTTCCAGGAGGCAATATGAAGAAAGAAGAATTAAGATATCTGCAGCGGCTTGCAGAACTGTATCCCACTATTGCAAAGGCATCAACAGAGATCATCAACCTGCAGTCCATACTGAACCTACCAAAAGGCACGGAGCATTTTATGTCAGATATCCATGGAGAGTACGATGCGTTTTCCCATGTACTTCGAAATGGTTCCGGCGCAGTCCGCAAAAAGATTGATGATGTATTCGGACATACCTTAAGCAACAGCGATAAGAGATCTCTTGCAACCCTGATCTATTACCCCAAGGAAAAAATGGAGGTAGTAAAAAAGCATGAAGAGGACATGGAAAACTGGTACAAGATCACACTTTACCGTCTGATCGAGGTGTGCAAGACAACAGCTTCCAAGTATACACGCTCCAAGGTGCGAAAAGCGCTCCCTGCAGATTATGCTTATGTGATCGAGGAGCTGATCACAGAGAAGGCAGAGGTTCTTGATAAAGAGGCATATTATGATTCCATTGTAAATACCATTATTGAGATCGGAAGAGCGGAGAATTTTATCATTGCCCTGGCAGAGCTGATCCAGCGCCTTGTTGTGGATCATCTTCATGTGCTGGGAGATATTTATGACAGAGGTCCGGGGCCACATTTTATTATGGACCGTCTGATGAAATATCACTCTCTGGATATCCAGTGGGGAAATCATGATGTGGTATGGATGGGAGCTGCCACAGGGCAGAAGGCCTGTATTGCGACAGTAATCCGGAACAGTATCCGTTACCGTAACATGGATATCTTGGAGGATGGATATGGAATCAATCTCATGCCTCTTGCAACCTTTGCCATGGAAGCTTATAAGGATGATCCCTGCAAGATCTTTGAGATGAAAGGGGATGCTAACACCTACAGTACCCTGGAGGAAGAACTGGGACGGAAGATGCATAAAGCAATCGCAGTCATTCAGTTCAAGCTGGAGGGACAGCTGATCCGCAAGCATAAAGAATTCCATATGGAGAACCGGTGCCTGCTTCATCGTATCGATTCGAAGAAAGGCACGATCACGCTTCCTGACGGAAAAGAATATCCGCTGACAGATACATATTTCCCTACTATCGACTGGAAAAAACCTTACGAGCTCAGTGCAGAAGAAAAAGAGGTGATGGAACGGCTGGATTCTGCGTTTCGAAACTGTGAGAAACTTCAGAATCATGTGCGTCTTCTTCTGGACAAGGGTGGTCTTTACAAGACCTATAACGGAAATCTTCTGTTCCATGGAAGTATTCCGCTTAATGAAGACGGAAGCCTGAAAGAGGTACAGATCTACGGCAAGACCTATAGGGGAAAAGAGCTGTATGATGTGCTGGAAACCTATGTGCGCCGCGCTTTTTTTGCAGTGGATGCGGATGAGCAGCGTAAGGGAAGAGACATTATGTGGTACATCTGGGCTGCGCCGAATTCCCCGCTGTTCGGCAAGGATAAGATGACCACATTTGAGCGCTATTTTATTGAAGATAAGGAGACACATAAGGAGACAAAAAACGCTTACTATCATCTTCTGGAAAATGAGGAAGTGGTGGATAATCTGCTTCGGGAATTTGGTCTGGATCCGGAAAAAGGACACATTATCAACGGACATGTTCCGGTTCATCAGAGTGAAGGAGAGAGTCCTGTAAAATGCAATGGAAAGGTGCTCGTCATTGACGGTGGTTTTTCAAGACCGTATCAGAAGGTTACGGGAATTGCAGGCTACACACTTGTATACAACTCCTATGGACTGATCCTTTCCGCACACGAACCGTTTACTTCCGCAGAGGAAGCTGTGGCAAAAGAGCAGGATATCGTGTCCAACAGAGTTGCCGTTCATTACAATAACAAGCGTACACTGGTGGGAGATACAGATACAGGTACAGCGCTGAAGGAGAGGATCAGTGAGCTGATCCAGCTTCTGGAGGCATACAGAAAAGGTATCATTAAAGAGAAAAAATAAGCAAAAAAGCAAATCTACGATAAACAGAGGTGATACAGATGAGAAGAAAAAAAAGAAGAAAGCAGCGGCTGAAAACAGCACTGATCCTGTTGATCATTCTGTTTATTCTGGCAGGAATCGGGGGAATGCTGCTGGTTTCACACAGGAACAAAGCTGAAAAGGAACAGCGGAAGCAGGAGGCGATCGCCGCACTTGAGAGCATTCCGGAGGTAACAGCAACGCCGGTGGCCACGGCAACCCCGGTGCCGACAGCAACTCCTACACCGTCCCCGACTCCGGTACCGACCATTCTTCCCGCTTTTACGCCGGAAAACTATCAGGGAACCTGGTACAGTACAGATGGCCTTACTACGATCAATATCTATGAGATCAGTCTGAAATCGGTTTCCTTTACTTACAAGAGAGTCAACGGAAGAGACCATTCCCTGGCAGCAGAGGCGGATGTGACAGCGGAGGTTGCGGGAAATGCCACGCAGTTCCGGTTTAAGGATTCAGAGGGGAACAAGGCAAAGGGTGAATTCGTTTTTGATAAAAGTGGCGAGTTTTATGTGAAGGTTAAAACCTATAAAAGAGCGGATGGCTCTCTGACCTATCCAAAAACAGAATCCATTATGACAAGGGAAGAACCGGCAGCAGCTACACCGGTACCTGAGCTGGAGAGCTCGGATGAGCAGACCGGCGAATATGATATTCCCTACGGCGAGGAAGAGACATATTATACAGAATAGAATAATAAAATAAAGAATCCCCGGACTTAAAGTGTTTTTGGGAATCCTGTCACAGGAATTCCCGAAGCATTCATAAGTTCCGGGGATTTCTTTATTTGATCATTTTTTTGCGGTCTGTACGGCCGACGAGATAATCAATGCTGGTGTCGTAATAATTTGCCAGCCGGATAAGCATTTCGATAGGAATATTACGGGATCCCGTTTCATAATGGGAATAAGAACGCTGACTGATATGAAGAATCTCACTTAACTGTCTCTGTGACAGATCCGCGTCTGTACGTAAATCCTGAATACGCTGAAATTTCATTGTGCTCACCTCTTCTTTCTATAGAAAGTATAAATCAGAACGAAATGCACCCTTGCAAAAGGGAGCAAAATGGACTATACTAAATTTATTATCTTCTTTAATTCAGAAAATGTCTATCTGAAAATTCCCCTAAATTTTACTTTTATTAAAAAAAAGACGAGAAATTTGTCAATCGGGAACGAAATTTTTCGCAGAAAGGAATCGTTTGTTCGCGAGTGTTTTATCAGCAGCAATTTTTGGCATGGAGGTACGTGAGATCCAGGTTGAGGCAGATGTCAGCGACGGACTGCCATCCTTTACCATGGTAGGATTTCCGTCTGCCCAGGTGCGGGAAGCACAGGAGAGAGTGCGTACTGCATTTAAAAATAACAGGCTCAGTCTGCCTCCGAAGAGAGTAACTGTAAATTTTGCACCGGCAGATATGAAAAAGGAAGGGGCTGGCTTTGATCTTCCTGTAGCGGCGGCAGTTCTTGCGGCAGCCGGAATTTTAAAGCCAGAGCTTCTTGCCCAGATCATGGTCGTAGGAGAGATCAGTCTTAACGGCGAGATACATGGCGTTTCCGGTATCCTTCCAAGAGTGATACGTGCAAGAGAGCTGGGACTTCGTTTTTGCATTATTCCGCAGGAGAATCTAAAAGAAGGAAAACTGGTGCGGGATATGCAGGTATTCGGCGTGCGGACACTGGGAGATATGATCCGGTGTCTTAATGATCCGGAAAGATATGAAAACACAGAAGAAGAGGAAATACAGGATACCCAAAATGAAAAAGGCGTGGATTTTGCGGATGTGTGCGGTCAGGATGGAGCCAGACGGGCGGCAGAGATTGCAGTCAGCGGTTTTCACAATATTCTTCTGATCGGTCCGCCGGGGTCCGGAAAGACCATGCTTGCCAGAAGGCTTCCCACCATCATGCCGCGACTTACATTTGAGGAAAGCCTGGAAATCACGAAAGTTTACAGTGTGGCAGGACTTCTCACAAAAAAAGATCCGCTTATCCGAAAAAGACCTTTTCGCAGTCCACATCATACAAGCTCCCCGCAGGCACTGGCAGGAGGTGGGCGGATTCCGGGACCGGGAGAGATCACGCTTGCACACAGAGGCGTCCTTTTTCTGGATGAGATGCCGGAATTCTCCAGAAAAAGTCTGGAGATTCTGCGTCAGCCGCTGGAAGATAAGGAAATCCATCTTTCCAGGGCAGCAGGGACATATACATTTCCGGCGAGCTTTATGCTGGCGGCAGCGATGAATCCCTGTCCATGTGGGTTTTATCCGGATATGAACCGTTGCAGATGCAGTCAGGGAGAGATCACCCATTACCTGGGAAAAATAAGCCAGCCTCTTTTGGAGAGAATTGATATCTGCACAGAAGTTCCGGCAATCGGTTTTCAGGAGATGAAAAAGAAAAAAAGGGGAGAAAGCTCGGAAAAGATCCGCAGGAGAGTTGAAAGAACACAAAAGATCCAGCGCAGCCGATATGAGAAAGAAGAAATTTCTTTTAACGGGGAGCTGGACGGAAGAAGTATTGAAAAATACTGCATCATGACAAAAGAGGCAGAAGAGCTTCTGGAACAGGCATATGTGCAGTTTGAATTCAGTACAAGGGCATATCATAAGATCCTGAAAGTAGCGCGGACGATCGCTGATATGGAAGAAGCGGAAAAGATCGAAGCGGAGCATATCTGTGAAGCGCTGACATACAGGGCCTATGATAAAAAATACTGGTCATAAATTACAGGAAACGGAGGTACTTTATAATGGAAGAAAAACAGAAAACCGCTATAAAACATGTCACAAAAAACAGCAATGAATATCCCGAAAGACTACGCTCCCTTGCTGGTATGCCGGAAGAACTCTATTATATTGGAAGATTTCCGGAAGATGATAAGCCCACAGCGGCGATCGTGGGAGCCAGGATGTGCAGCGCATACGGAAGAATCCAGGCGTTTAATTACGCAAAATACTTAAGTGAAAACGGAGTGCAGGTGATCAGCGGTATGGCAGCGGGAATTGATGCAGAAGGACATAAGGGAGCACTGGAAGGGGGAACGCCTACTTTTGCGGTGCTTGGAAATGGGGTTGACATCTGTTATCCGGCATCCAGCAGGAGTATTTACAGAAGGATTCCGGAGAATAATGGAGGAATCATCAGTGAATATTCTCCGGGAACCGGTGGCAGAGCATACCATTTTCCGGCAAGAAACCGGATCATCAGCGGACTTTCGGATCTGGTGCTTGTGGTAGAGGCGAAAGAAAAAAGCGGTTCCCTGATCACTGCAGCATGTGCACTGGAACAGGGAAAAACGGTTTATGCGATCCCGGGTGCTGTAAATGACGCTTTAAGCCGTGGTTGCCACAAGCTGATCTACGACGGAGCGGGGATCGCATACTCGCCGGAAGTGCTTCTGGATGAATGGGGTCTGTCTGTGAAAAAAAAAACGAAATTGTCGCAAAAAACCAAGTTAGGACTTGCAACAGATTTGGATTTGGTGTATAGTTGTCTCGATTTACGACCAAAAAATCTGGATCATATTATCAGAAAAACCGGCTTTCCGCCGGGAAAAACAGCCAGTATCCTGGCACAGCTCACAGTGATGGGACTTGTGAGGGAAACTGGGAGACAGCATTATATCAGACTTGAATAACTGCCTGCTGTTCTGAGCTTTTTGCGTAGCTGCAGTATACGGGATGGGAGGCAGAGTGAGATTAGGAGAGGTAAAATGGCCAAAAATCTGGTGATAGTAGAGTCACCTGCTAAAATGAAAACGGTAAAAAAATTTCTGGGGGCAAATTATACTGTAGAAGCATCAAACGGCCACGTGCGGGATTTCCCGAAGAGCCAGTTTGGTATTGACGTAGAGAATGATTTTGAACCCAAATATATTACAATAAGAGGAAAAGGTGAGCTTCTTGCCAAACTGCGTAAGGAAGCCAAAAAAGCCGACAAGATCTATCTTGCAACTGACCCCGACCGTGAAGGAGAGGCGATCTCCTGGCATCTGATGCAGGCATTGAAGACAGATCCTGCAAAAATGCACAGGATCACGTTTAACGAGGTAACCAAGACAGCAGTCAAGGCTTCCATCAAGCAGGCCCGCGAGCTGAACATGAATCTTGTGGATGCACAGCAGGCAAGACGTATGCTGGACCGTATGGTTGGTTACAGCATCAGCCCGCTTCTCTGGGCAAAGGTAAAGCGAGGCTTAAGTGCAGGCCGTGTGCAGTCTGTGGCACTTCGTATCATCTGCGACAGAGAAGAGGAAATCAATTCCTTTATTCCGGAGGAATACTGGAGCCTGGAAGGTGAATTCCAGGTAAAAGGGGAAAAGAAGCCGCTGACAGCCAAATTTTACGGAACAGATAAGAAGCTTCCAATCAAAAATCGTCAGGAGATGGATGAGATCCTGAAGAAGCTGGAAAACTGTAAATATGAGATTACCGAGGTAAAAAAAGGCGAACGAATCAAAAATGCACCACTGCCGTTTACCACCAGTACCTTACAGCAGGAAGCATCTAAGACACTGAACTTTTCCACACAGAAAACCATGCGTCTGGCACAGCAGCTGTATGAGGGTGTTGATGTCAAGGGAAGCGGCACGGTTGGTCTGATCTCTTATCTGCGTACGGATTCCACCCGTATCTCCGAGGAGGCAGATGCAGCAGCAAGAACCTACATCACAGAACAGTATGGTGAGAATTATGTTTCCAGAACAGAGAAGACCACGAAGAATAATCAGAAGATACAGGATGCACATGAGGCAATCCGTCCTACTGACATTTCAAGAACACCGGTCCTTGTAAAAGAATCTCTTACAAGAGATCAGTTCAGACTTTATCAGCTGATCTGGAGACGTTTTGCAGCCAGCAGAATGGCACCGGCACGTTACGAGACAACATCCGTCAAAATCAGCGCCGGAGAATATACTTTTACGGTTGCAGCATCCAAGGTTGCATTTGATGGTTTTATGTCTGTATATACAGAAGACGGTGATGACAAGAAGGGCAATGTATTGAGCCAGAGCCTGGAAAAAGGCATGGAGCTTAAACTGAAGGAACTCAAGCCGGAACAGCATTTTACACAGCCGCCTGCACATTATACAGAGGCCTCTCTTGTAAAAACCATGGAGGAGCTGGGAATCGGACGACCAAGTACTTACGCACCGACGATCACAACCATCATCAGCAGACGTTACGTATCCAAGGAACAGAAGAATCTGTATGTCACCGAGCTTGGAGAGGTTGTCAATAACATCATGAAGCAGGCGTTTCCAAGTATCGTGGATGTAAACTTTACAGCAACCATGGAAGGACTTCTGGACTGTGTTGAGGCAGGTACGGTACAGTGGAAGACTGTTGTCAGAAACTTTTACCCGGATCTGAAGCATGATGTGGATGAGGCGGAGAAAGAACTGGAGAAAGTCGATATCCAGGATGAGGTCACAGATGTGGTCTGCGATAACTGCGGACGCAACATGGTCATCAAATACGGACCGCACGGAAGATTCCTTGCATGCCCTGGTTTTCCGGACTGCCGCAATACGAAACCATACTATGAAAAGATTGGTGTTTCATGTCCGAAGTGTGGCGGTGAAATTGTCATGAAAAAAACGAAAAAAGGCAGAAAATACTACGGATGTGAGAATAATCCGGAATGTGATTTCATGTCATGGCAGAAACCATCCGCTAAGAAATGTCCGAAATGTGGCAATTATATGCTCGAAAAGGGAAATAAGCTGGTTTGCAGCCAGGAAACCTGCGGATATGTGGAACAAAAGCCAAAAGATGAAGATTGATCGAATAAATGCTTTTCTACCAATTTTCAGAAAAGCCCGTTAAAAATGAAAAAAATATAAAAATGTCTTGTAAATTTCCAGAATAACGTGTAATATTAGACTAGAAAAACGATTTCTTTCAAGGTACGAAAGTGAAAGGAGGAAAAAATGAGCGTTCAGTTGCTAGATAAAACTAGAAAGATCAACAAGCTTCTGCATAACAGTAGTTCAAGCAAGGTAGTGTTTAACGACATTTGCCAGGTGCTCATGGAAACCTTAAGTTCCAATATCCTGGTACTCAGTAAGAAAGGTAAGGTTCTGGGAGTTAGTATTTGTCCGGGTGTGGATGAGATCACAGAATTGATCGACGATAAGATTGGCGGACACATCGATCCGTTATTGAACGAAAGATTTCTTGGCGTTCTTTCCACAAAGGAGAATGTTAATCTCCAGACACTTGGTTTCGAACATGTACCCGGAAACTATCAGGGAATCGTGAATCCAATCGATATTGCAGGTGAAAGACTGGGAACATTGTTCATGTACCGCAATGATCATCCTTATGATATTGAGGATATCATTGTCAGTGAATACGGCACAACAGTCGTAGGCCTGGAGATGATGCGTGCGGTTCATGATGAGAATGCCGAAGAAGACAGGAAACAGCAGATCGTGAAATCTGCATTCAGTACACTGTCCTTCTCAGAGCTTGAAGCAATCATTCACATTTTTGATGAGTTGGATGGAGATGAGGGAATCCTTGTTGCCAGCAAGATCGCTGACAGAGTCGGCATCACAAGATCTGTGATCGTAAATGCACTGCGTAAGTTCGAGAGTGCAGGCGTGATCGAATCCCGTTCTTCCGGAATGAAGGGAACCTACATCAAGGTTCTCAACGAAGTGATCTTTGACGAACTTGAGGAGATCAAAGCACAGAGAAATAAGAAGGCATAAGGTTAAATGTTTTGACCAGATAGAATGAAGCACGTGACGAAAGAGACTGCCCGTTATCACCGGGAGGTCTCTTTTTTTAACGGAATAAGGTAAGTACCGGCGGGCTGCGAAAAGCAATAAGCAGTGCTTAAGAAAAAAACAAAATAAATAATGAAATTAAGAAAATAAGAGAAAACAAGAGAATAAAAGAGAAAACAAGAGTATAAATCAGAAAAACTATATCTTAAAAGAGTTGCGAAAAAACGTGAAATTCACTAATATAGCCATAGTGATTAGCACTCGTAGAAAGTGAGTGCTAGCAAACGAAAAATGGAACTTATAAAGGAGGAACATAGATCATGAAGTTAGTACCTTTAGGCGACAGAGTAGTATTAAAACAGGTTGAAGCAGAAGAGACAACAGCATCCGGAATCGTACTTCCGGGACAGGCACAGGAGAAACCACAGCAGGCAGAGGTTATCGCAGTTGGCCCTGGCGGAGTTGTAAACGGTAAAGAAGTTAAGATGGAAGTAGAAGTTGGAAACACTGTTATCTACTCCAAATATGCAGGAACAGAAGTTAAGATGGATGGAACAGATTACATCATCGTTAAACAGGAAGATATCCTTGCAATTATTAAATAATATAAACAGCTTATCGTATATAAATATAAACAGGAGGTCATTTGATCATGGCAAAAGAAATTAAATACGGCGCAGAAGCAAGAGCAGCACTTGAGGCTGGTGTAAACAAACTTGCCGATACAGTAAGAGTAACACTTGGACCGAAAGGAAGAAACGTAGTACTTGACAAATCTTTCGGTGCTCCGCTTATCACAAACGATGGTGTCAGCATTGCAAAAGAGATCGAGCTTGAGGATGGCTTCGAGAACATGGGCGCTCAGATCATCAAAGAGGTTGCATCCAAGACAAACGATGTAGCCGGTGATGGTACAACAACAGCTACAGTTCTTGCACAGGCAATGGTACATGAGGGAATGAAGAACCTGGCAGCAGGTGCTAACCCGATCATCCTCAGAAAAGGTATGAAGAAAGCAACAGATGTTGCAGTAGAAGCAATCAAGAACATGAGCCAGACAATCAGCGGTAAAGAGCAGATCGCTAACGTAGCATCTATCTCTGCAAGTGATGAGCAGGTAGGACAGCTTGTTGCAGATGCTATGGAGAAGGTTTCCAAAGATGGTGTTATCACTGTTGAGGAGTCCAAGACTATGCACACAGAGCTTGACCTTGTAGAAGGTATGCAGTTTGACCGTGGATACATTTCCGCATACATGTCAACAGATATGGAGAAAATGGAGGCAACTCTTGATGATCCGTATATCCTGATCACAGATAAGAAGATCAGCAACATCCAGGAAATCCTTCCACTTCTTGAGCAGATCGTTCAGGCAGGCGCTAAACTTCTTATCATCGCTGAGGATGTTGAGGGTGAGGCTCTTACAACACTGATCGTAAACAAACTGAGAGGAACATTCCAGGTAGTAGCTGTCAAAGCTCCTGGCTATGGCGATAGAAGAAAAGAGATGCTTCAGGATATCGCAATCCTGACAGGCGGACAGGTAATTTCCGATGAGCTTGGTCTTGATCTGAAAGAAGCTAAGATGGAGCAGCTCGGTCGTGCAAAATCTGTTAAAGTTGCAAAAGAGAACACAGTTATCGTTGATGGTCTTGGTGACAAAGATGAAATCGCAAAACGTGTTGCTCAGATCCGTGCTCAGATCGAGGAGACAAAATCCGAGTTCGATAAAGAGAAACTTCAGGAAAGACTTGCAAAACTGGCTGGTGGTGTAGCTGTTATCCGTGTAGGTGCTGCTACTGAGACAGAGATGAAAGAAGCAAAACTTCGTCTTGAGGATGCTCTTGCAGCAACAAGAGCAGCTGTTGAGGAAGGTATCATCGCAGGTGGCGGATCTGCTTACATCCACGCATCCAAAGAGGTTGCAAAACTTGTTGCAACACTTGAGGGAGACGAGAAGACAGGCGCAGCTGTTATCATGAAAGCTCTTGAGGCTCCTCTGTTCCACATCGCTGCAAATGCAGGACTGGAAGGCTCTGTTATCATCAACAAAGTAAGAGAGTCTGAGGTAGGTACAGGCTTCGATGCACTGAATGAGAAATACGTAAACATGGTTGAGAACGGAATTCTTGACCCGGCCAAGGTTACAAGAAGTGCTCTGCAGAACGCTACAAGCGTTGCATCTACACTCCTTACAACAGAGGCTGTAGTTTCCACAATCAAAGAGGATACTCCTGCTCCGGCACCAAACCCGGGAATGGGAATGATGTAATTATCAGCTGAGCAGGTGAAATAATTCACAAAATGAGAGGGCCTGCGTCATAGACGCGGCTCTCTTTTTGTGTTATAATCAAAAAAAGTCAGTAAATTACGAAAGGAAGAAGCAAATGAGTGACTTATATTCAGAGCTTCTGGTAAAGAAGCAGCAGACAGCGAAGGATCTTGTTGTAAAATACGGTCTTATTGTGCTGACTGTGATCATGGTTCTGGGAGGCCTTGTTTTTAACGGACTTCTGCTGGTTCCGGCGATCGCTCTTGGTGTGGCATGTTATTTTGTGATACCGAAGACAGATCTGGAATACGAGTATCTTTTTGTCAATGGTGAGCTGGATATCGACATGATCATGTCAAAATCCAAGAGAAAAAGAGTGAAATCTCTTCAGCTTTCCGATGCAGATCTTGTGGCACCGCTGAAATCCCACAGAATGGATTATTACAACGGCAATCAGAAGATGAAAACAATGGATTTTTCCTCCGGTATTGAGGATCACAAGCGTTATGCGATGATCACCAGAGACGGCGGAGAAACCTGCAAAATAATCCTGGAGCTGGATGACCATCTGGCCAACACCATGAAAAATTCAGCGCCAAGTAAAGTTTTTTTAGATTGACACGTATCTTGTTTTTTGTTACACTAGTTCACAAATTTAAAAAATATCTTACACAAGGGAGGAAATGCAATGGGTACTATTATTGGTGAAGGCATTACGTTTGATGACGTCCTGCTGGTTCCGGCTTATTCTAAAGTAATTCCGAATCAGGTTGATGTTTCAACGTATTTAACCAAGAAAGTAAAGCTGAATATCCCCATGATGAGTGCGGGAATGGACACAGTTACAGAGCACAGAATGGCAATCGCCATGGCCAGACAGGGTGGTATCGGTATCATCCATAAGAACATGTCCATCGAGGCACAGGCAGAAGAGGTTGACAAGGTTAAACGTTCTGAGAACGGTGTTATCACAGATCCGTTCTATCTTTCACCGGAGCATACACTGAAAGATGCAAATGATCTGATGGCGAAATATCGTATTTCCGGTGTTCCGATCACAGAAGGCAGAAAGCTTGTAGGTATCATCACGAACCGTGATCTTAAGTTTGAGACAGATTTCTCCAGAAAGATCAAGGAGTGCATGACTTCAGAAGGACTGATCACAGCCAAGGAAGGAATCACACTTGAGGATGCCAAGAAGATCCTTGCCAGATCCCGTAAGGAGAAATTACCCATTGTAGATGACGACTTTAATTTAAAAGGACTCATTACCATCAAGGATATCGAGAAACAGATCAAATATCCGCTTGCAGCCAAGGATGCACAGGGACGTCTTCTCTGTGGTGCTGCTGTAGGTATCACAGCGAATGTACTTGCACGTGTGGATGCACTTGTGAAGGCTAACGTTGATGTTATTGTTATTGATTCCGCACATGGACATTCTGAGAATATTTTAAGAGCAGTACGCGAGATCAAGGCAGCATATCCTGATCTTCAGGTTATTGCAGGTAACGTTGCAACAGGTGCAGCTACCAAGGCTCTGATCGAGGCTGGTGTAGATGCAGTTAAGGTTGGTATCGGACCTGGATCTATCTGTACAACACGAGTTGTTGCAGGTATCGGTGTACCGCAGGTAACAGCTGTTATGGACTGCTATGAGGTTGCAGACCGTTACGGAATCCCGATCATTGCAGATGGAGGTATCAAGTATTCCGGAGATATTACCAAGGCGATCGCAGCCGGTGCGAATGTCTGCATGATGGGAAGTATGTTCGCAGGATGTGATGAGAGCCCGGGAACATTCGAGCTCTATCAGGGAAGAAAATACAAAGTATACCGTGGAATGGGATCCATTGCAGCCATGGAGAACGGAAGCAAAGACCGTTACTTCCAGGAGAATGCCAAGAAGCTTGTTCCGGAAGGTGTTGAGGGACGTGTTGCATACAAGGGACATGTTGAAGATACTGTATTCCAGCTGATCGGTGGTTTAAGATCCGGTATGGGTTACTGTGGAGCCGAGAACATCGAGAAGCTTAAGACAACAGGCAGATTCATCAAGATCTCCGCTGCATCTCTTAAGGAGTCACATCCGCATGATATCCATATCACAAAAGAAGCTCCGAACTACAGTGTAGATGAATAATAAAGGAAAAACAGGCAAGACAGTTAAGAAGTCACCCAGGCCGTCCCATAGCGGGCGGCCTGTTTCCGTAAAAAAAGCCTCTTCGGAAACCCAGAGCAAAAAAACAGCCAAAACTGCCGGAAAGAAGAGAACTTCTCACAGAAAGGGAAGGAGAAATATTCTGCAGCGTATGGTGCTGATCCTCATAGTAGTGATCGTAGCAGTCGCTGTCTGTGCAGTGGGATACGGATTTTTTGAGATGCGTCTGGAGCAGAATGAATTGAATGCCGGGCAGAATGATGGTTCTTCAGGAGATAACGAATCCAGTGGCCCTGAGCAGTGGCAAAAAGAAGGTGCTCCGTATATAGACGTGGAGCTTCTGACACCAAATCCCTATTCCAGACCTCAGCTGCCCATCGAACAGGTGAATTATATAGCCATTCACTATACGGCGAATCCCGGCTCCACAGCAATGTCTAACAGGGATTATTTTGAAAATCTTGCCACAACGCAGGAGAATAAGGTGAGCAGTCATTTTGTAGTAGGACTGGAAGGCGAGGTGGTACAGTGTATCCCGACTTCCGAGATGTCCTATGCCACTAATTCCAGAAATGTGGATACCATATCCATCGAATGCTGCCATCCTGACGAAACAGGACAGTTTAATGACGCGACCTACAGCTCGGCTGTGAAGCTGACAGCGTGGCTCTGCACCCGCTTTGGACTTGGAACAGATCAGGTGATCCGTCATTATGATGTCACAGGTAAAGACTGCCCGAAATATTATGTGGAAAATCCGGATGCCTGGATCCAGATGAAGGAAGATATTGCCGCACAGATTCAGGAAGATTACGCATTACAGGGAAAATAATATATGCGAAAAAATAATTTCTGAAAATTAGGACTTGAAAATTCAGAAGAAGTATTGTAGTATAACACCAGAAGCTGCATGACTGGCGGAGAGTAGGATTACCTACGGGGAGTGCAGCGAATTGAGAAGCCGACCGCCTGGGCGCCTGATAACGGGGTGCCCAGGCGGTTTTTTTGTAATCTACCTGGAGCACCGGGCCTTATAACAGACAAGGAGGATTGTGAAAAATGACTACATTTTCACTTGAGAAAGAACTGAAAGAGAATTCCTATCCGGGAAGAGGAATCGTGATCGGCCGTTCCGCTGATGGAAAGCATGCAGTCACAGCATACTTCATCATGGGAAGAAGCGAGAACAGCAGAAACCGTATTTTTGTGGAGGATGGTGAAGGAATCCGCACACAGGCTTTTGACCCGTCCAAGCTTACAGATCCGAGCCTGATCATTTATGCGCCGGTGCGTGTTCTTGGAAATAAGACCATTGTGACGAATGGTGACCAGACAGATACTATTTATGAGGGAATGGACAGACAACTTACTTTTGAACAGTCTCTCCGTACAAGAGAGTTTGAGCCGGATGCACCGAACTATACACCTCGTATTTCCGGTGTGCTTCATGTTGAAAATGGTAAATTTAACTATGCAATGTCCATCTTAAAGAGCAATCAGGGAGATCCGGATTCCTGTCTCCGTTATACTTTTGCTTATGAGAATGCAGCAGCGGGACAGGGACGTTTTATTCACACATATAAATGCGATGGAAATCCGCTTCCAAGTTTTGAGGGAGAGCCGAAGCCGGTAGAGATCCCGAACGATATCGATAACTTTACGAAGCTCCTCTGGGAGAGCCTGAACCAGGATAACAAGGTTTCACTTTTTGTACGTTTCATTGACATTGAGACCGGTAAATATGAATCCAGAATTGTAAACAAGAATAAATAAAAGTAATCGTCATCGTCAAAAAGGAGGATTTTTTCCATGAAAGAATTACAGTTAAAATACGGATGCAACCCGAATCAGAAACCATCTAAGATCTACATGGCAGACGGAAGTGAACTTCCGATCCAGGTACTTTCCGGAAAACCAGGATATATCAATTTCCTGGATGCATTTAATGGCTGGCAGCTTGTACGTGATCTTAAGAAAGCAACCGGACTTCCGGCAGCAACATCTTTCAAGCATGTATCTCCGGCAGGTGCAGCGATCGGACTTCCTCTTACAGAAACACTGGCCAAGATCTACTGGGTAGATGATATGGACTGGAAGAATTTTTCGCCGCTCGCATGTGCGTATGCAAGAGCAAGAGGCGCAGATCGTATGTCATCTTTTGGTGATTTCATTTCTCTTTCTGATGTCTGCGACAAAGATACCGCAATGCTGATCAAAAGAGAGGTTTCTGATGGTGTTATCGCACCAGGATACACAGAGGAAGCACTGGAGATCCTGAAACAGAAGAAAAAAGGAAACTACAATGTGATCCAGATCGATGAGAATTATGTTCCGGAACCACTGGAGCATAAACAGGTATTTGGTGTTACTTTTGAGCAGGGTCGTCAGGAGCTTGCCATTGATGACGAACTGATCGCCAATATCGTAACCGAGAATAAGGAACTTACAGAGGAAGCGAAGAGAGATCTTAAGGTTTCCCTGATTGTTCTGAAATATACACAGTCCAATTCCGTATGCTTTGTAAAGGATGGACAGGCGATCGGTGTGGGTGCAGGACAGCAGTCACGTGTTCACTGTACACGTCTTGCAGGACAGAAGGCAGATAACTGGTATCTCCGTCAGTGCCCGAAAGTACTGAACCTTCCATTTAAAGACAGCATCACACGTGCAGAGAGAGACAATGCGATCGATGTTTACATTGGTGATGAGTACATGGATGTTCTGGCTGATGGTGCCTGGGAAAAAACTTTCACAGAGAAACCGGAGGTATTTACAAAAGAAGAGAAGAGAGCATGGCTGGATGGCCTTACCGATGTAACTCTTGGTTCTGATGCGTTCTTCCCATTCAGTGATAACATCGAGCGTGCACATAAGAGTGGCGTGAAATATATCGCAGAGCCAGGCGGATCTGTCCGTGATGATGCAGTTATCGAGACATGCAACAAATATGGAATGGTAATGGCATTTACAGGAATCAGACTGTTCCATCACTAAAATTTTACCATTAAGATAAAAAACGATCCCGGATCGAAAGCAGAAGAAAAGCTTTGATCCGGGATATTTTTGAGTAAAAACAAAAAGAATCTGGGCGGTACAGATTTTTTTAGATAAAAAAAGAACTCTGTAATCTACAGAGTTCAAAAGAGCGATAGACGGGGCTCGAACCCGCGGTCTCGACCTTGGCAAGGTCGCGCGTTACCAACTACGCCACTATCGCATATGCCTTATCGGTTGAGGCGTTTCCCTCAACGACAAGACATATACTATCATAGTTTTTTGTGGGTGTCAAATGTTTTTTCGATTTTTTGAAAAAATTTGTAAAAAACAGTAACGATTACGCTTCGCTGTCTGTGTGATAGTAACGCAGTACATGATCCGGATAGTACTGATCGCCATATGCCCACGGTCCGGCCGGATCGTGGAGAGGATCATCTTCGTCCCGTTCCTTACCGCCGCTGGCCATCTGTGCGAAAGCCTGAGCACTCTCTGCGGTCCAGGTAGTTTCTCCGTTTTTTTCGAGATAAGAAAAATAGGAATCCGCACCGAAATTATAGGCCTGGAGAGCAAGCCGGATATGCGGCAGATCATCAGGACCGGTGCAGCCGGCTTTATCAAGCGCGTATTTCAGCTCCTGTATTCCACAGGCAATAGAATAGGAAGGATCCGTGATCCCGTTAGGTTCCTGCGGATATTGTGTATTATAAGAGCCTTCCGAGGACTGCATCGGGTCATTGCCATGTCCGGAGCTCTCCTGCATCATAACAGCCAGGATGAGATCCACATAATCGGACATGCCATATTGTGCAGCTTCGGCAGTTACCTCGTCCCGGTAGGATTCGCATGAGGAATTGATCTGATAAGCATTCTGCTGCCTGGACGGAAAACGTATAAAGAGCGAAATGAGGCAGACAATGATCATCAGGAAGAGACAGCCAAGCATGATTTTCTGTCTGCGTACCTGCCGTACACGGAGAAGCTGACGCTGTTTTTTTGTGAGTCTGGGATTTTTCGTTTTTGTATTCATAAGAATATTGTAACTGCTGTGTACAGATTTGACCAGTTAAGAAATGTGATCTTTTTGTTAAAAATTTCTGAAGATGACCCTGTAAAATTGCAAAATACGATATGATATGCTATGATAGTCGGGACAAACAGCAGAATGCCGAAAAAAGGAGGCAGGATTTTTTATGCGAAAAAGGCTTCTTGCAGTTATTTTGTGTGCTTCCGTATTGTTTCCCGTATCAGCATCCGCAGAGGTGCCGGGATATGAGGCTACACTGAATACATATACACAGGAGAAAAAAACGCCCCAGCAGTTTCAGATCGATGATGGGGCAGGAAATACAGTAAATGCGCTGGCGAAAACAGACACACTTTACGTTACAGCGAAAAATACAGTGATCAGATCGAATCCGGGGGACAGCGGTACAGAGCTCAGATCTGTGCTTCTGGGAACGAAGCTGGAGAGAGTAGCGGTCTGTGATAATGGATGGAGTAAGGTCACATTTCAGAAAGATGGCGAGGATAAGATCATTGGCTATGTACAGGACGACGTGCTCAGTGATACGGAAACTGTGAATAAATTTACAGATACTGTCACAGCGGCGAAAGATAGCGATATCCTGGATTATCCAGGCAGAAAAGACGGAGAAGTTGTTGGAGAAGTTCTTCAGGACGATGAGATTAAAAGAACAGGAACAGTCGATGACATCTGGAGCCGGATCGTATATACGGATGACAGCGGCTCGGAACAGACAGGATATATTCCAACTAACGCTCTGGAAGGATATCAGGATACAGAAGTAGCTAAGGCAGAACAGGAAAAGGAGACAAAAGCAGGTTCCCTTACCAAGAGCTCCGGAGAGGGAGTTTTTGCAGAGGCAGTGGATGGCGTGACTTCTACGGGCGGTTCTGATTCAACAGCGAAAGGTGTTAAAGAGGGAACTCCGATATCGGTTTCCTCGGATGCAACACTGAAGCCACTTGGAACTTTCCGTGTTACCCATTACTGTCCTTGCAGCATTTGTTGTGGACCGTGGTCTAATGGAATCACATCCACAGGTGTGACAGCAACGACTAACCGTACGATCGCTGTAGATCCGAGTCAGATTCCGTATGGTTCCAAGGTAGTTATCAATGGTCAGGTGTATGTTGCAGAGGACTGTGGTGGCGCGATCCGTACCAACTGTATTGATGTGTATGTGGCAACGCACGCAGAAGCAGAACAGAAAGGTGTATTCTACACGGAGGTTTATCTGCTTCAGTAAAAAACAAAAAACTATACTAAAAAAGACTGCCTAAAGCGGAAAGGCAGTCTTTTTTTGGACAAAAAAATAATGCCCAGAGCCGGAATCGAACCAGCGACACGAGGATTTTCAGTCCTCTGCTCTACCAACTGAGCTATCTGGGCATGTGCTCTTGCGAGTACTTTGTTACTTTAACACATTTATGTGTGGATTGCAAGCGGAAAAATAAAAAATTGCAGATGTTTTTTCAAAAAATCTGATTTTCGTAAAAACATCTGCAATATCTTATCGTGCTTTATCTTGCTGCCAGATAGATTTTTTCCATGTCCTTCATATTCAGCTGACGGAATACACCGATGGTACGCGTATCTTCGAAACTGCATTTGAATGCGAGGTCGTGAATTTCTTTTTCTGAGAGATCAAGGCCAAGCTCATGAAGGCTGGTCGGCATCTGGATGGAACGGAAGAAATCTTCCATGGCTTCAATACCGGCAAGAGCAGTCTTGTTAAAATCAAGGCTGCATGGAATCTCAAACACATTCGTTGCAAACTGGGCAAAACGCTCCGGATTAGCCTCATAAACATAGCGTGCCCAGCTTCCCCAGAGAGCGGCAAGACCGGCACCGTGAGCCACATCATAAGTTCCGCCAAGCTCGTGCTCCAGCTGGTGGCATGCCCAGTCACCGCCACCGGTCCCGCATCCGGTAAGCCCGTTGTGGGAAAGACTTCCTGCCCACATGATCTCTGCTCTTGCAGTATAATTATCAGGTTCCTTCATAAGGATCCGTGCGTTGTAGATCACAGTCTGCATCAGAGATTCACTGATACTGTCTGTGATCTCCATGGTTTCGATGTTTACAAAATAGCGTTCCATTGTGTGCATCAGGATATCAACGCAGCCGCTCTCAGTCTGATACTGAGGAAGAGTATAGGTGAGTCTTGGATTTAAAATGGCGAAACGCGGTCTGCAGAGATCGTTGCGCGCAGTGCTTCGTTTCAGCCAGCCTTCTTCGTTAGTGATAACGCAGGAGTTGCTCATCTCGCTTCCGGAAGCTGCGATGGTAAGGATGACACCTACCGGCAGACAGGCTTTCGGAGTTTCGGTGCGGAGAAAGAACTTCCACACATCAGTCTCCGGATTGGCAAGCCCGTAGCCGATTGCCTTACAGGAATCAATTACACTTCCGCCGCCTACGGCAAGCAGAAAATCCACATTTTCCCTGCGGCAGAGTTCAATTCCTTCTCTTACCTTGGAGAGACGCGGATTGGGAACAACACCTCCCAGAGTGACATAGGCGATACCGGCTTCATCAAGATTTTTTTTGATCTCGTCGATCAGTCCGGATTTCACTGCACTGTGTCCGCCATAATGAATCAGCACTTTATGACAGTTCTGCCCTTTGAGAAGAGTGCCGATCTGAAGGTGTGTATCTTTTCCGAAGATGACCCGTGTGGGGGCAAAATATTCAAAATTTCTCATGTATGTAAATCTCCTTATAAATGGTTTTGATTATTTCGGACAAACTGTTATAATAATAGCATAGAAGAGAAACAGGTGCAAGATTTCAGGCTGCGTAGAACCTGGGAAATGTGATATAATATTACTGATTTCAGTACAAAAGTGACCAGGTCACGGAAATGGGCAGCAGCAGAGTGTATATTATAGAACAGATTCCAAAGAACGAAGAAGAAAGCAGGTGTCTGAAATGGAAAATATCATTATCATAGGTGCAGGTCCGGCAGGTATTTCAGCTGCACTTTATGCAGCAAGAGGAAATATGGATCCGCTGATCATAAATACAGGGATCGGTTCCCTGGAAAAAGCAGAGAAGATTGAGAACTACTATGGACTTGAGAAGCCTCTTTCCGGAAAAGAGCTCTTTGAAAGAGGACTGGAACAGGCCAGAGCACTTGGCGTTCGGATCCTGGATGCCCAGGTTGTGGGAATGGGTGGCTTTGATACCTTTGAGGTGAAGACTACAGCAGGTGATCTTGAGGCAAGAAGTGTGATACTTGCAACAGGAAGCAAGAGAGCCACTGCGAAGATTCCGGGTGTGAAGGAATTTGAAGGAAAGGGTGTCAGCTACTGTGCAGTGTGTGATGCGTTTTTCTACCGCGGCAAAGAAGTTGCAGTTCTTGGAAACAGCGACTTTGCTCTTCATGAAGCAGAAGAACTTTCCCATACAGCTTCTCATGTAACGATCTTTACCGATGGAAAGAAACCTGAATTTTCCAGAGAGAATTCCATTGATGTAAATACCATGAAGATCCAGGCAATTGAAGGCGATGAGCGGGTATCCGGAATCCGTCTGGAGAGTGATATGAGTATGCAGGAAGCAGGAGGAGAGGCTACGTCCTTTGAACCGGCTGAGGGTGTTTTTGTAGCACTTGGCACAGCGGGAAGCTCAGAGATGGCCCGTCAGATCGGAGCTGAGCTCAATGAAAAAGGCAATATAAAGGTCAATGCAGATATGGAGACTACAGTTCCGGGGCTGTACGCAGCCGGAGACTGTACAGGCGGTCTTCTTCAGGTAGCCAAGGCTGTTCACGACGGAGCACAGGCAGGCCTTTCCGCCTGTCAGTATGTGCGGAAGCTTCTGAAAGAGCAGGCATAGCTTCTGGAGAATTGCACACACTGATAGCTGTATAAAATATATAATAGAATCAGGTTTTTCATGAAAAATAAGGAGGAATAATTATCATGGCAAAAGTTTTTACAACAGACAATTTTGAGGCAGAGGTATTAAATGCAGAGAAACCGGTACTGGTAGACTTCTGGGCTACCTGGTGCGGACCGTGCAGACGTCAGGCTCCGATCGTAGAAGAGCTTGCAGAGGCCGGATATGAAGTTGGCAAGGTTGATGTAGACAAGGAGCCATCCATTGCACAGCAGTATAAGATCATGAGCATTCCTACACTGCTTGTATTCAAAGGTGGCAAGGAGACAGCCCGTTATGTTGGACTGACACCGAAGGCAACACTTGAGGAAGCACTTCAGTAAAAAATCATAAAGTATTCATCATTTCATAGAGACGGCTTTTGTTCAGAATGCGGATCGATCCCCGCGAGATCTGGATAGAGCCGTCTTTGCTCATTTTTTTAAGACTGCGGCTGACCGCTTCTCTTGCACTTCCGATGGAGCGCGCGATTGCTTCCTGGGTAAGAAGAAGCTCATCGGAACCGGTATCTGCGGCTTCGTCCAGAAGGAATGCAGCAATTCGCTGTGGAAGCGTCAGAAAAAACGTCCGCTCGATTCCGGATATTACATCGGAAAAATGCTCGGTAGTCAGCTTATAGATAAAGTTTTCCAGATAGATGTTATTTTTCATAAGTCTGGAAAAAGGTACTGCAGGCAGAAGCAGAAGTACACAGTCTGTTTCGGCGTCAATCTGTACATCAAAGGTGATCGCTGAGAGCATGCAGGAGGCAGAAAGCGTACAGATTTCATTGTCCCTTAAACGGTACAGCGTGGCCTCTTTTCCCTGGGAGGAGAGAAGGTAAACTCTTAAAACTCCCTTCAGGAGAAAAAGGGTTCCCAGACACTGCTTCTCTTCAGACTGTACGGCAACACCTGCCGGATAATGAAGCTCATGGATATTATCAAGAAGAAAATTCTGATCTGTTTCTGTCATATGCTCCCAGAAAGGAAAGGTCTGAAAATATTTCAGACAGCTGTTTCTGTCCATTAAATCGTACTCCTTATATAAAAATTTTGTAAGTAGTAACTAATTATACTCTGATTCGGGGGTAAACACAACGTACGATTTACTTTACATCCGCAGAAAGGAACGTTATAATCAGAAATCGAAAAGAATAAAATCAAGGAGAACATAAATTTGAAAATCTTACTTGCAGCATGCAATGCGAAATATATACATTCCAATCTGGCGGTATATAATCTGAAATCCTGTTCAGGTAAATACAGCCCCCAGGTCGTGATCCGGGAATATACGATCAATCAGATCCGGGATGAGATTCTGAAAGATATTTATCTGGAGCAGCCGGATGTTGTCTGTTTTTCCTGCTATATCTGGAATATTTCTTTTGTAAAGGAGCTGGCTCCGGACCTGAAGAAAATTCTTCCGGAGACCGATTTCTGGGCAGGTGGTCCTGAGGTGTCCTATGATGCGAGGGAATTTCTCCGGAAAAATCCAGCGTTTTTCGGTGTAATGGTAGGAGAAGGCGAAGAAACTTTCCATGAGCTGGCAGGCTATTATATTAAGAAGAATCCCAAAAATCTGAAAGAGATCCAAGGTGTGGCATTCCGTGATGAGCTGGATGTCCCGAATATCGTACACACAGGCTGGAGAGAGCTGATGGATTTAAGCAAAGTACCTTTTGCATATAAAGATCTTACAGAGTTTAAGAACCGGATCATTTATTATGAGAGCAGCAGAGGTTGTCCGTTTTCCTGCAGCTACTGTCTTTCTTCTATAGATAAGAAGCTCCGTTTTCGCGATATTGAGCTGGTGAAAAAAGAGCTGCAGTTTTTTATCGACAATAAAGTTCCGCAGGTGAAATTCGTGGACCGTACCTTTAACTGCAAGCACGATCATGCCATGGCAATATGGAAATATATCACAGAGCATGATAATGGAATCACGAATTTTCATTTTGAGATTTCGGCAGATCTTCTCCGTGAGGAAGAGCTGGCTCTGATGAAAACCATGCGTCCGGGACTGATCCAGCTGGAGATCGGTGTGCAGTCTACCAATCCGGAGACGATCAAAGCGATACACAGAACCATGGATTTTCAGAAATTGCGGATGATTGTGGACAGAATCCACAGCTTTGGAAATATCCATCAGCATCTTGATCTTATCGCAGGCCTTCCGTATGAAAATTACGAGAGCTTTCACAAATCCTTCTGTGATGTGTATGCTATGCGTCCGGAGCAGTTCCAGCTTGGTTTTCTGAAGGTGCTTAAAGGATCTCATATGATGGAGATGACGGAAGAATACCAGATCCTTTATAAAGACAGGGAACCATATGAGGTACTTTCCACAGCGTGGCTTGACTATGGCGAAATTTTGAAGCTGAAAATGGTGGAAAGTATGGTGGAAGTGTATTATAATAGTGGTCAGTTCAAAAATACCCTTGTATTTCTGGAACAGTATTTTGAAGATCCGTTCCAGATGTACGAGGCACTGGGCAGATTTTATGAGAAGAAGGGATATTCCGAGATCTCCCATTCCAGAATGAGACGTTATGAGATCCTTATGGAATTTGCCGGGGAACACAGCGAGATTCCACAGGAAGGACTTTCAGATGTGATGGTTCTGGATCTTTATCTCAGAGAAAATCTGAAAAGCAGACCATCCTTTGCATCAGATCAGAAGCCGTATGAGCGCCTGGTCTGGGATTACCGGAAAGCAGAAAAAATTCCGAAAACCGCACATATCGAAGTGTTCCGGGATGGAAGAAAGTTTCTTTTCGACTATATGCACAGGGATCCGCTGACCAACAATGCGAAATTAACGGATATTACAGATGAGGTGAATAAAAATTATGGGAATGTTTGATCCAAAAAAAAGAAAAGTGATCACAGCGATCATTGCAGTTATTCTGGTTCTTGCAATGGTAGTTCCGACTGTGCTTTCGCTGATCATTTACTAAGGCGATACGTATGAAACTTGGGAAAAAAGCCCTCGAGGCATTACAAGCGGAAATAGACGGAATTCTTAAGCCGGGCGACGAGCTGATCGTTGCAGGAGCTGTGGCAGCGGAAGGAACTGCATGGCTCACAGAGAACCGGCATGAGAAGCTGAGAGAATTTTTTGCAGAACGTTTTCTGGAGGATGCCAGAAGACTTCCGGAGATATATGGAACCGGAAGGCTGGAAGAAAACAATAAAGTCTGGAAAATGGCGGAAAAAGCTGGTGCCAGTGCCAGATACCTTATGGGCGAAGGTGGATTTCTTGCCGCACTCTGGAAGATGGCTGAGGCTTCCGGGGTAGGACTGGAAGTAGATCTTCGGACTGTGCCTATTCGTCAGGAAACCATCGAGATCTGTGAGATCTTTGATGTGAATCCCTATAAGCTTCTATCCGGAGGAAGTATCCTTCTGGGAATCTCAGGCGGAGATGCTTTTGTGCAGGAGCTTCGAAGGGAAGGAATCATGGCTGCAGTGATCGGACAGACCAATTCCGGAAATGACCGGCTTCTCTACAGCGGCGGAAACGCCAGATATCTGGAACGTCCGGCGAAAGATGAGATCAACCGTTTCCGGGAGAATTCCGGAGAAATGACAGAACAGCAGAAAAGAGGATAGAAATGGGAGTTTTAAATATTGTGCTCCATGAGCCGGAGATTCCGGCAAATACAGGAAACATTGGAAGAACCTGTGTGGCTACAGGAACCAGATTACATCTGATAGAGCCGCTTGGATTCCGTCTGAATGAGAAAGCTATCAAGCGTGCAGGTATGGACTACTGGGAACATCTGGATGTGACGAGATATCTGGATTATGAGGATTTTCTCAAAAAGAATCCAGGTGCAAAGATTTATTATGCAACAACGAAAGCGCCACAGAGTTATACAGATGTGCAGTATGAGGATGACTGCTTTATCATGTTCGGAAAAGAGAGCGCGGGTATTCCGGAAGATATCCTGGTAAACAATCAGGAAAACTGTGTGAGGATTCCTATGATCGGAGACATTCGTTCGCTGAACTTAAGCAATTCTGTTGCGATCGTACTTTACGAAGCACTGAGACAGCATAATTTTGTACATATGAACCTGGAAGGGCATCTGCGGAATTATGAATGGAAATAAAAAATAAAACGTAAATGGAAATAAAAAGAACTTTCTTGCAGACTGTGATGCAGTGTTAATAGTCTGATGAGAAAGTTCTTTTTATTTATAGCATTTCAGAAGATCAGAGATTACTTTGACTTTTCAAGTGTAAAGAGAAATTCAGTACCTACGCCAACGGTGCTGATCACATTGATATTCTGTTTATGTGCATTGATGATCTCTTTTACAATGGCGAGACCGAGGCCGGTACCCTTGCGGTCTTTTCCCCGGGAAGCATCGATCTTGTAAAAACGGTCCCATATTCGTGGGAGACTTTCCTTCGGGATGCCGGTGCCGTGATCCTTTACAGAGACAAATACCTTTCCGTGTTTTACTGTTGTTTCCAGTTCGATAGAGGAACTATCGTTGCTGAATTTTACAGCATTGTCCAATAAATTGTACAGTACCTGCTGGATTTGTTCCATATCGGCACGGACAAAGAGCTCTTTTCCTGCCAGACGGAGCTCAAGGCGGATATTACGTTCTGAGCAGGTTCCCTCAAAAGTAGCGGCAGTGGTGCGGATCGTTTCGTTGATATCAAAACGGCGCATATGCATCATCCGTTTTTTGACGTCCAGTTCATTCAGGGTGAGGAGACTTCGTGTAAGCTTCTCAAGACGGGTAGATTCAAATGCAATGACCTTGAGATATTTTTCCTGCATTTCCGGTGGGATCGTGCCATCCAGCATAGCTTCCACATAACCCTTGATTGAAGTAAGCGGTGAGCGGAAATCATGGGAAACGTTGGAAATAAACTGTCTCTGATATTCTCCGTTTTTGTTCAGTTTATCTGCCATATAGTTGAGGGAATGAGAGAGATATCCCATTTCATCCTCGGAATCTACAGGAATCGTGTAGGAAAGATTTCCGTTGGCGAATTCCTGCGTGCCTTTCAGGATTTCCTTTAAGGGCTTATGTACCCGGTAAAAATATACCAGCAGAAAACTGAAAAACAATGCGTAGATCACAAGGAAGATGATGATCATTACTTCCATGATATTGCTGCGGCTTTCGTAGAGATTTTTCATTGGATAATGAACCGCAAGATAACCGATGACCTGATCGGTATCTTTTACAGGAACGACTGTTGTTAAATGGGCAGTTTTGAATGTCCCATAAAATGTACCGGAGGAATAGCATTTCTCATTATAGTCAGAAGGACTGAAATCCTTAACTTTTATATGTCCGGTATCACTGTCGTGTTCGGAAGTGTTTATAAGAACGGTTCCTTCAGTATCCATGATCCAGAAATCTGCATTTTCAAAAGAGGCAGCAGAAGAAAGAGAGAGGGAAAGCTTCTGGCTGTCAGGATTTTTTACCGCCTGCCGGATCTCATCCTGGGAAACAATATGGCTGGCTGTCCGGTAAAGGGAAGTACCGGTAGTTTTTTCCAACTTCTTTTCTACAAGGTAGGAGCCACCGGAGGAAAGCAGCAGAAAGCAGATTCCTCCGATCACAAAATAAAGAATCAGAAGCTTGGTGTAGAGATGCTGCTTCATGAAGCTTTTACCTCGAATTTATAGCCGATGCCCCATACTGTGGAAAGCGCCCAGTTAGGATTGTCTTTGATCTTTTCACGCAGACGCTTAATGTGAACATCGACAGTTCGGGTGTCACCGATATATTCATATCCCCAGATGTGATCCAGAAGCTGCTCTCTTGTAAAAACCTGATTGGGAGAGGCAGCCAGAAAATAAAGCAGCTCAAGCTCTTTTGGAGGCATATCAATCTGGTGTCCCATATATGTCACTGAATAATTGGTAAGGTTGATCACAAGGTCCGGATAGGAAACACATTTTTCCTTAGGGGCAGAAGATGGCGATTTCACATGGAACCGTCGCAGAACAGCGCGGACCCGGGCTACCAGTTCCTTGGAATCAAATGGCTTGATGATGTAATCATCGGCTCCCAGCTCAAGACCGAGAACCTTGTCAAAGGTTTCACCCTTGGCAGAGAGCATGATGATCGGGACATCCGAAGTATGGCGGATCTCACGACATACCTGATAACCGTCGATTCCCGGAAGCATCAGATCCAGAAGGATGAGATCCGGGTGAAAAAGGTGGAACTGCTTCAGGGCTTCTTCGCCATCATTTACGATTTTGGTCTCAAAGCATTCTTTTGTGAGATAGAGAGCTACAAGCTCTGCAATATTGTTGTCATCGTCAACAATGAGAATTTTCTGTTTTGTAGCCATGATAAGCTCCTTTTTTTATTTTTTGAATTCTACAATAGTCACACCGGCATCGCCTTCTCCGAATTCGCCGAGACGGAAGGATGCCACGTGCTTCTGACGCTTGAGATAATTGTGGACACCTTTGCGGAGTGCGCCGGTGCCTTTGCCGTGAACGATACGGACGGATTTCATATGTGCGATATAGGCATCATCCAGATATTTATCCAGCTCTGCCACAGCTTCATCCACAGTTTTTCCCAGAAGATTGATCTCTGTGGAAATGCTGGCTGCTTTTGACATACGGATCTTTCCTGCACCGGTACGCTGCATGGACGGAGTGGTGATCACTGGTTCATCCACAAGCTCCAGATCCGAGATATGTACTTTGGAACGGATGATACCCATCTGTACGAAAAGATATCCTTTGGAATCCGGATGACTGGAAACGGTTCCCTTAAGGTTCAGACTCAGTACTTTTACTGTGTCACCAAGAGAAAGATCCGATGGTTTCAACTCTTTCTTTGGTTTCTGTTTCTGCTGTTTGGAGGACATGCCTTTTTCAGCTTTTGACATACGTTTTTTCAGATTCTGGCGTTCTTTTTCCACGGAAGCAGTGTCCACGTGATCTTTCTGGAATTTATGGAAAAGCTTCATGGTCTGGTCTGCATATTCCTTGGTGTCGCGGAGGATCGCATGTGCCTGTTCGTTGGCTTCACGGAGAATCCGTTCTTTACGCTCATCCAGTTTTTCTTCTTTTTCCTGAAGACTCTTCTTGAGCTCTTCTACCTGCTCTTTATAGCGGGCGATCTCAGTTCGTTCATTTTCGATAGTGACACGGCTCTGTTCCAGAGAAGTCAGAACATCCTCGAAGGATTCATCCTGTTCGCTGATCTGCTCCTTTGCCTTGTCGATGATATAGTCCGGAAGTCCCAGCTTGGAAGAGATAGCGAAAGCGTTACTCTTTCCGGGAACACCGATGAGGAGACGGTAGGTAGGTCGTAAGGTTTCCACATCAAATTCGCAGCAGGCATTTTCCACGCCTTTGGTGGAAAGAGCATAGATCTTCAGCTCGCTGTAATGGGTGGTAGCCATAGTGCGGATTCCCTGTTCATGGAGGTGAGACAGGATCGCGATGGCCAGAGCTGCACCCTCGGTAGGGTCGGTTCCGGCACCAAGCTCATCGAAGAGAACCAGAGAGTCCTGATCTGCAGATCTGAGGAAGGAAACTACGTTTGTCATATGAGAAGAGAAGGTACTCAAGGACTGCTCGATACTTTGCTCATCACCGATATCTGCATAAACTTCGCGGAAAAGTGCAAGCTCGGAGCGGTCAAGAGCAGGAATGTGAAGACCGGACTGTCCCATCAGAGTGAGAAGTCCTACAGTTTTCAGAGAAACTGTTTTACCACCGGTATTCGGTCCGGTTACTACGAGAAGATCAAAATCATCTCCCAGACGGATGTCGATAGGGACTGCTTTCTTCTTGTCAATCAGCGGATGTCTGGCCTGACGCAGGCGGATCCGTCTCTCAGTATTAAAAATTGGCTCGCTGGCATTCATATCCATAGCAAGGGCTGCCCGGGCAAAAATAAAGTCCAGCTGAACCATAATGGAAAGATCGGCATGGATCGCCTCCAGCTCGGCAGCAACCTGCTGACTTAAAGAGGCGAGGATCACTTCGATCTCCTTCTGTTCTTTGAGCTCCAGTTCGCGGATGTCGTTGTTCAGCTTGACAACAGCCATAGGCTCTATGAAAAGTGTGGAACCGGTAGCGGACTGGTCATGGATCATACCGGCAACCTGGCCTTTATATTCGGCTTTTACGGGAATACAGTAACGACCGTCACGCATGGTGATCACGGCATCCTGAAGATAGTTTCGGGCGCTTCCGGAAACCAGGGAAGAAAGCTGTGTATGGATCCGGTCGTTGGTTGCTTTGATACTGCGGCGGATCTGGCGAAGTGTGCTGCTGGCATCGTCACTGATCTCATCTTCGGAAATAATACAGCGACGGATTTCGGTGCTAAGTGGTGTCAGAGGCTCCAGTGCCGCAAACATTCCGTCAAGGGAATCGGTCATTCCATCGTCACGGTCACTTCGGGAATAGGCTTTGACACGGCCGGTATTCTCTAAGAGACTGCAGACAGAAAGCAGTTCCGGTGCGTTCAGTGCACTGCCAACGGTGAGTCGCTTCAGTGTGCCGCGGATATCCTTGACACTGCCAAAGGAAATGCCGCCTTTTTTGAAGAGGCGGGCAAGGGCATCGTGGGTCTGCAGCTGCATGGAACGAATCTCTTCGATATCCGTGGAAGGGGTAAGTTTCCGGCAGAGATCTTTTCCCATAGGGGAAGAGGCTTTGTCTGTGAGCAGATCTATAATCTTATAGTATTCAAGTGCTTTATATGCTTTTTTGTTCATTGTTGCTCCTTTTTGTTACTTTTGTTACTTTGTATGCCTTTGTATATAACACAGGATACATGCAAAGACATTCTGTTTCTTATTTTACATGATTTCCGTAGCAAAGGAAAGTAAAATGTGTTATGATACTGAATAAAGTAAAGGGAATAGAAAGGCAAATAATTTATGCGTTTTTTAAATGAATTACACGAGGGAGACAGAGTAAACGGAATTTATCTCTGTAAACAGAAACAGGCAGCCATGACGAAGAATGGTAAGCCATATGAGAATTTGATCCTTCAGGACAAGACCGGTGTGATCGATGGTAAGATCTGGGACCCGAATTCTCTGGGGATCGATGAGTTTGATGCACTGGATTATATAGAGATCATGGGAGATGTGACAAGCTTTGCAGGTGCCATGCAGCTGAACATCAAGAGAGCCCGCAAGGCCGGAGAAGGTGAGTATGATCCGGCAGATTATCTTCCGGTCAGCGAGAACAGTGTGGACGATATGCAGAGCCAGCTTATGGCATTGATAGACAGTGTGAAGAATCCGTATCTTTCCCAGCTTCTTAAAAAACTTTTTGTGGAAGATAAGAAATTTATGAAGGTATTTGAGGGACATTCCGCAGCCAAGACCGTACATCATGGATTCATTGGCGGACTGATGGAGCATACGCTTGGAGTGACCCGTCTCTGTGATTACATGGCAGCAGCATATCCGGTTCTGAACAGGGATCTTCTGATCACTACAGCACTTCTTCACGATGTTGGCAAGACGAAAGAACTTTCCGCTTTTCCGATGAATGATTATACAGATGAAGGACAGCTTCTGGGACATATTGTGATCGGAGCGCAGATGGTACATGATCTGGCAAAAGAGATTCCGGATTTTCCGGAGAAGCTTGAGAATCAGGTGGTTCACTGTATTCTTGCACATCATGGTGAACTGGAGTATGGTTCTCCCAAGAAGCCTGCACTTGCAGAGGCCGTTGCCCTGAATCTTGCGGACAATACAGATGCAAGAATGGAGACTCTGACAGAGATTTTCCACGCAGACAAGGGCAAGAAAGAATGGCTTGGCTATAACCGCTTTTTTGAATCCAATTTAAGAAGAACAGGAGAAATTTAATGGAATTCCGTAAAAATGATATACTGACTCTTGATATAGAGGATTGCGGAGTTGACGGTGAAGGTATCGGCAAAGCCGATGGCTTCACCGTTTTTGTGAAAGACGCCGTGATCGGAGACCGGATAAAAGCAAAGATCATCAAGGCAAAAAAGAATTATGGATATGGCCGTCTGATGGAGGTCATCACGCCATCTCCGTATCGTGTGAAGCCGGCATGTTCTATTGCACGTCAGTGCGGAGGATGTCAGCTTCAGGCATTGTCTTATGAGGAACAGCTGAAATTTAAAGAAAAGAAGGTTCGTGGCCATCTGGAACGGATCGGTGGTTTTCATGACATTGAGATGGAACCGATCATGGGAATGGATGATCCGTATCATTACCGAAATAAAGCACAGTTTCCAGTAGGAAAAAATAAAGACGGAAAGATCATCACCGGTTTTTATGCAGGAAGAACCCATTCTATTATTGATAACCGGGACTGTATGTTGGGTGTAAGACAGAATAAAGATGTTTTGGACTGTGTAATTGGACATATGGAAAAGTATCATATTCAGCCTTATGATGAGACCACTGGCAAAGGCCTTGTGCGTCATATTATGATTCGCTATGGATTCCATACAGATCAGATCATGGTCTGCCTGATTCTCAATGGAGATAAGCTTCCTGCGGAAAAAGCTCTGGTGGAGTCTCTTTGTGAAATTCCGGGAATGACCAGTATTACTATTAATGTAAATAAGAAACGTAATAATGTGATTCTGGGAAACCAGCTTCGCCTTCTCTGGGGACAGTCCTATATAACGGACAGTATTGGAAATGTATCATATCAGATTTCTCCGCTGTCCTTTTTCCAGGTCAATCCTATCCAGACCGAAAAACTGTATGGAAAAGCTCTGGAATATGCAGGCCTTACCGGAAATGAAACTGTCTGGGATTTGTACTGCGGAATTGGAACCATCTCTCTGTTCCTGGCACAGAGAGCAAAATTTGTCCGCGGTGTGGAGATCGTTCCACAGGCCATTGACAACGCAAGAGAAAATGCGAAGATCAACGGAATTGAGAATGTGGAATTCTTTGTTGGAAAGGCAGAAGAAGTATTGCCGAGAGAATATGACAAGAACGGTATCTACGCAGATGTTATCGTGGTAGATCCGCCGCGAAAGGGCTGTGATGAAGCACTGTTGAATACGATACTTAAGATGAAACCGGAGAGAGTTGTATATGTAAGCTGCGACAGTGCGACATTGGCCAGGGATCTGAAGATACTTTGTGCAGAGGAGTATGAGTTGAAACGGGTATCTACTACTGATATGTTTCCGCAGAGCACACATATAGAGACTGTGGTAAGACTACAAAGGAAACATACCTAGAAATCCTTGAATTTACGCACTTTGTTGACTTTTTCAGTTTCAACAGATTAGAGGAAAATCACAAGGAAAAGGTACTTGTAAACAAAGTAACCGTTGTGGTTGCCTTAGACCTCGGTACGGGGAACACAAAAAATCCTGGATTATGAAAGTGAATATAGCGCTATCAATACATTGATAGAAGATAGGGATACTTGCAGCAGAGTGTCCCTATTTTTTATACAAAATTTTAAAATTCAGGAGGAAAAACAAATGGGAACAACACAGCGTAAAGAGCAAAGAAAAATGAAATTGGAAAAGGAAATCATCAGATTAACAAAACTGCATCAGAACAAGGACAAAAGAGAACTCATTCAAAATATCAATCATGTTCTAAGAGCCCAGGGAATTCATCTGAATAGGAAAGTTAAATGGATCTGTAAAGTAACAGGTTCTCCGGAAGGGACAGTATATACATGGTTTACCAATGCCAGATGCCGGCGAGAGAACAAAATCCCGTTGTATGCCCTGTGCCAGATGGCGCTCGCCTTAAGAATATCTGTATATGAGTTTTTCAGTGCAGATCATTTTATGGAAATTGCAGAGAAACAAAAGATTGATCGGAGATGTAAATTATATTGGCATCTGCGGAGAAATGTAGCCGAAGATTTATGGAATGGTACTCATTCCGAAAATGATACATGGCAGGGACAGACGTTAGATATTAAACGAGAGTTTCTGGATGAATTATATCTGAAAATGGTGAATGACCAGTTAAATTAGTAAAAATGAACAATGGAGGGAAATCAGATGTCAAGGAACACAGCGACAGGAGCAAAAGTAAAACAGGAAAGAAAAATCACTTTTAAAAACAAGGAACATGAGATATTTTATAACACCTATCTTTCAAAATGCTCGTGTCAGGATTCGTACCACAAAACCCTTATTTATTGCCTGGGACTTTCAGAGGACACCAGACGCAATGCAAACCGGATCTATGATTTTAAGACTGGATTTATTAAACCGGAGTGCCTGCAGGAAGGATGGCAGACCAGTGGGAGTGAAAAGATTGTCCGTATTGCTTTTAACCTTTATACAGACGGAACACCTACAACTGATGAATATAAGGATACAGAAGCGCAGATTACAGAAACACGGCTTTATTCAATAAGCGATATATTCTGCACAGGGTACGCCAGATATTTTTGGGAAGCAATTAAAATCCGATACCCGGACTATTGTTTCTACGTGGATTGGGAGGACATGTTTTATGCTGAAGATTAGGCTGCAAGGCACAGTGAGGGATATTCGCTGGTTTAAACGGCTTCTGGAGAAACACCCGGAAATCCGGGTGATCCAGGTGTCAGAGATATTTTCAAACAAGGGAACGAACCGATATTTTCGCTTCTATGCAGAGATTGACAGAATTGAAAAGGATGAAAGGTAGGTAGAAATTTATGTGCAGAATTATCGCAATCGCAAACCAAAAAGGCGGGGTTGGAAAAACGACAACGTGTGTAAATTTAGGTATCGGGCTGGCAAGAGCCGGGAAAAAGGTACTTCTGGTTGAGGCAGACGCTCAGGGAAGTATGGCGGTGAGTCTGGGTATTCAGGAACCGGACGAACTGGACGTGACCTTAGTAAATATCATGGAGAAAGTTATCAATGACGAAGATGTGGAGCCGGGAGAAGGCATTATCCGCCATGAGGAAGGGATTGATTTTATTCCGGCAAATATCGAGCTTGCCGGACTGGAAACATCTCTTGTAAATGTAATGAGCCGAGAACAGGTACTTCGTCTGTATCTGGAAGGGGTAAAAGCGGATTACGATTACATACTGATTGATTGTATGCCATCACTTGGGATGATTACAATTAATGCCCTTGTAGCGGCAGACAGTGTGCTGATCCCGGTGGAAGCGGCTTACCTGCCGGTAAAGGGCCTGCAGCAGCTTATCAAGACCATTGGCAAGGTACACAGGCGGCTGAACCCCAGGTTATCCATTATGGGGATTCTGCTGACAAAGGTTGACCGCCGGACAAACTTTGCACGGGATATTTCTGAACAGATCCGTGATGTATACGGCAATAACATCCATATCTTTGAGAATTGTATCCCTATGTCTGTACGAGCGGCAGAGACAACAGCGGAGGGAAAGAGTATTTATCTCCATGATCCGAAAGGGATTGTGGCAGAGGGATACCGCCACCTGACCGGGGAGGTGCTTGCAGATGAAAAATAAGAGTGCTGAGAAAATCAAGCTGACTTCCTATGACGATCTGTTTGGAACAAAAGATAATAGCGTGGAAGGCATCTATACAACGGTCGCCTTAAGCCAGCTTCACCCGTTTAAAAATCACCCTTTCAAGGTATTGGACGATGAAAAAATGCAGGAAACCGTGGAAAGTGTGATCCAGCACGGCGTAATCCAGCCAGGGATTGTGCGCCCTTGTGCAGATGGATATGAGGTGGTAGCCGGACATCGCAGATGGAGGGCCTGCGAACTGGCAGGAAAGCCGGACATGCCGGTAATTATCCGGGATCTGGATGATGACGCAGCTACGGTGCTGATGGTGGATACCAATATCCAAAGGGAGAACCTTCTGCCAAGTGAGAAAGCCAGGGCTTACAAGATGAAATATGAGGCGCTGAAACATCAGGGAAGCAAAGGGGACAAGCACACTGCGGATGTTGTGGGAGAGAAAGCCGGGGACAGCGGAAGGACGGTACAGAGGTATATCCGGCTTGCCAGCCTGATTAACGGGCTTCTGGATTTGGTGGATACAGGAAAGATTGCGATGATAGCTGGAGAACGCTTATCCTATCTGAAGCTGGAAGAACAGGAAATGGTGATGGAGGCAGCGGAGAACATTGGTGTTTATCCATCACCGGCTCAGGCCGGGCAGCTCAAAGTTATGAGTGAGGAAGGAATGCTGTCAGAAGGAAGTATCTATGCGCTTCTGGTAAAGAAAGAGGGCGGCGGGCAGACTGTGACGATCTCTTCAAAGAAGATCCGTGATTACTTCCCGCCGGCATACACAAAGGAACAGATTGAGGAAGTGATCTATTCACTTCTGGATCAATGGAAACAGGGAAAGGAGGGGGAATTAAATGCAGGAGATACAGTTTGATTATTTCCGTGGGATGGAAGCGGAACAGTATAGTTTTTACCGTGTCCCGAAAGTGCTGTTTACCGCAGAGTGTTTTAAATCCCTTTCCTGTGAAGCAAAGGTTTTATACGGTCTGATGTTAGACCGTATGAGCCTTAGCATTAAGAACCGCTGGTTTGACGAGGAAGATAGAGTATATATCATTTTTACCGTGGAAGAAATAGCAGAGCTTCTGAATTGTGGAACACAGAAAGCGGTGAAGCTGATGAAAGAACTGGACGATAATCAGGGGATTGGATTGATTGAAAAGAAACGTTTGGGATTGGGAAAACCGAATGTAATCTATGTGAAAAACTTTATACTGAAGGAAAAGTGTTCTCCTGAGCAGAGAGGAAAAGCGCCGGAAAACCTTGGAAATACGCAGAATAGTGAAAATCACAATTCAAGAATAGTGAAAACCACAAATCAGGAATTACCAGAATCACAATTCAAGAATGATGAAAATCATACTTCAAGAATTGTGGAAATCACAACTCAAGAAGTTCCAAATTCACAATCTAATAATACTGATATTAATAATACTGATTTTAATGAGACTGATTTTAATGAGATTGATTCTATCCAATCCTATCTATCTCCATCTGCAGGTGAAGTGCGCCCTGTGGGAGAAGATGTGATAGAGAGGATGGAAACCTATCGTGCCCTGATACAGGAGAACATTGATTATGAGTGCTTTCTGGACAGAAGGGAGAAAGAAGATGTGGACGAGCTTATTGAGCTGATGGTGGAGATCCTGATGATGCCGGATGACAGCGTGGTGCGGATCGGCGGGGCAGATAAGCCGGTATCGGTAGTCAAAAGCCGTTTCCTGAAGCTGACCTATTCCCATATCGAGTATGTTTTGTTCAGCCTGCACCGGAATACATCCAAAGTGGCGAACATCAGGGCATATCTTTTGACTACGCTTTACAATTCGTCTATGACGATGAACCATTACTATCAGGCGGAAGTGAACCATGATCTGTATGGAGGTAAATGAAATGCGGATAAGTGAATTTATGAAAAAGGTGATCGTACCGGTAGGAACCGCAGTATTCCTGGGAGCGCTGTTTTATCCTCTCTGTGTGGAGCAAGGGCAGTGTGATTACCTGAAACTGTGGATGTTTGTAGGGATTCCCTTTGGGGTACAGAGGATGTTCCTGTGGATCATTCCGAGGGGCTTTGATATTGGCGGTACGGTGGGAATGTTTGTATTCAACCTGCTGATCGGCGGCGTAATCGGCGGGTTCGTCCTGGTCTGGCGTCTTCTGATGGCGGTCTGCTATCTGGCGAAAATGGCGGTTACCGGGATTTCAAGATTGGTAAGTGCCAAAACACTGTGAAGTGTTTACAGAAGAAAAAGTGAATGATAGAGTTACGAAAGCAGCTAAGTTCATGTACCTGGCTGCTTTTTTCTGTCTGTGGACAGGAAACTTTGCGACACGGTGTCACAAAGTAAAATTTATCGTGGAAGGAGGGACTGTGTTGGGAAACCGTGCGGGATCGCAGGAGTTGATCCAGTTGGGGGAACGTATCAGACAAAAGAGAAAAGACAGCCATTTAACTCAGGAGACTTTTGCAGAGAAAGCCGGGATCAGTGTCAACACAGTGAGCCGCATTGAAGGAGGGCAGGCAGCCATGTCTATTGAGATTTTTGCAAAGCTGGTGGAAATACTGGATGCTGACGCCAACGAGTTATTAGGCAGGAATCCGGAAGAAATGGGAAATCCTGCCCATAGGATGTTTTCCCGTGTAAAGAACCTGCGTCCAAAGGAGCAGAAAATTGTGATCCAGACTATGAGCGCCTTGATGGATGGGATTGAAGGAATACGATAAAATCCACAGATATGGGAGGGAATCCTGTATGTTTCCCCATATCTGCAAGGGAAAAATAACTGGCAGGATGATACATTGGATATGCAAAGCACAGAAACTGGAGAGGAGGGAGAAAGGGTGACCAGGGAAGAAAACCTGCTTTATCGGAGGAGTTGTCCTTATGATGCCATGGGGGACTACTCATTACTGATTGAAAAACAACAGATGAAATCAACAGAATCGGAGGCACATCCTTTTCCGGCCAAGTCGAAAGAGGAACCGATTCGGCAGTACCGATAATAAAATTAATAAGGTTGTCTGCAGGCAGTAAAAGGAGTTCCAGGCTCCCGTTAAAAAAAACGGGCGTGCCGGGAACCTTTTTTGCTGCCTTTTCCCTGGAAATTTGTGTGCTGTCATCTGGCCGCCCGGAGCCTACGGGCGGAAAGGTGGTCGCTATGCTGACATTACAGGATTTAAAGTGGATTGTGAAAAAGCCGGAGACAGAGAAAAAAGTTCCCACAGCAAGGCGTTTGCTGGAACAGGGAGAGCGGATCGTAAGTATGGAAAATGGCGGAGAAGTACAGCTTTTGGTATTCCGGGAAGGGTATGCGCTTTATCGGATAGGAAAATATGCCACGGTTTTTCCGGTACATAGCTGCGGAGATTACTGCTATGAGAATAATGGACAGCAGATCTGCGTGGACGCATCATTCTTTGAACAAAGGGAGTGGTATATGCGCCTGTTTCTGGAAGGGGAGGATCGTTTGGCAAAGAACCGGGAATCAAGCCGGAAAGGAAAGATCGTTTCCTATCATGCGGTTTCCGAGGAATGGTTTTTCCTGGCTTCTCCGGCATTGCCGCCCTTGGAGCAGTTGATAGAAAAAGAGAAGATCCTGGAACTGATGGAACTTCTGACAGAACGGCAAAGAGACATTGTGATCCTGTATTTTTATTATGGGGAAACACAGTGGGAGATTGCAAAGGCGCTTGGCGTCTCCCAGCCTACGGTTTCCCAGACGCTCATGGCGGCGCTTCGCCGGATGCGGGAAGGACAGGAAGAAATCGTTCTGGAAAAAAGAGCCGGTTCCGGGAGGTGCGCTGTATGAGGGGAAGGCGTCCAAAGGAGCGGAAATGCTATGTACTCCGCACAAGTGAAGGAACCGTGGTGGAAGTTACCAGGGAAGTCTATCTGGAATGGTATCAGTCCCGGCGGCGAGAGCGTTACCAGAGCGAGAGAAAGAGGAAATACAGCGTATCCAGCCTGGAAGCATTGTCAGAGAAAGGGATGATCCCAGAGGGGCTGGCAGACAGCCCGGAAGATACAGTGATCCGGAAGCTGTGTGTGGAGAAGCTGCAGGCAGTGATGGAAGAACTGGCAGAGGCAGATGCTTATCTTTTGTATCTGCTGTTTTTTGAGGAAGTAACAGTAAAAGAGGCGGCGCAGCTCTGCGGGTGCAGCCGGAAAACCATTACAAACCGGAGAAAGCGGATCTTAAAAGAATTAAATGAAAAACTGAAAGCGATAGGGATCAGGGGAGGATGCTTTTAAAAAAGAATCCCGCCAGAAGCAGTACGGCCACTTTACGACATGATGTCGCAAAGTGGCTGTTCCCATGAACAAAATTTAAAGGTCATCCTTGAAGCGTATAACAGGGCATTGTTTCACTTTCCCTTTGATCACTTTCCTTTGGAGGCAGAATACCATATCTGGGGTGCGCTCAAAAAATCCCCGGTCTTTGTTCCAGCTCATGCCGCATCCGCAGTGCTGCAATCCGATGAACTGCTGTTTCATTTTTCTGCCGCATCGGGGGCAGATTTTATTGCTTTTCCCCATGAAGCCACCCCCTTGATTAAAAATCTTATCTATGATTCTGGATTATACCACTTCTGAAAAAATTCTAAATATTTTTCTGTCACCCTATATTTTCCCCTCTGAAACCTGCCATTAGTGAGAGGGCAGAGTTCTAAGACACATTCTTATATTTTCCCTTTCATCGAACCTTGACAATTTCATTGCCTGGCCAGATGGATACCCGGTATCTGAGTGTGCATTTTTGCGTACCTTGCCGGAGAAAACGCTGCGGAAAGTGAAACGGAGCAGGAACGGATCTGGAAAGAGAACAGGCTTAACGCTCAAAATAAGTTTTCAGTTTTCAGCCTGCCAGGTGCAGGCTGGATAACAGCAGATACCATGCGGGGAAGTTCTCTTTTAGAGCTTCTCCGTATTCATGTGCTGTTATCAGTGCAAATCTGGGAAAGGAGGGACAGGAGCCATGAAAAAATAAAAGACGCAGGAGTTTATTTGCATAGAAATGAATGAAGAAAGAGAGGTTTATTCAATGAAAGGGAAAGGAAAAAGAGTGCTTTCCGGTCTGCTTTCGCTGCTAACGATCCTGACTTCTGTGATCCAGCCGGTTGTTACATATGCTGCGGAACCAGAGCCGCCTGCTTATGAGGCGCAGTATCCGTCACTGGAAACGGTGCGGGAGTTTTTGGATGTGGAAGAAATTGTAACAGCAGAAGATTATGAAGTAGAAGCAGGAAGCGGCTTTGATGTAAAATCCGATTTTTCAGGATTAGAAATCAATGATGAAAAAGTCCGGGTATCCTTCCATGAAGCAAAAAATGAAGCCGGGCAGGATTATGATGGGAATCATGCGGATACTTACCGGGCAGTTTATTTTGTGGAACCGGCAAGCGGCCATCCGTCTTATCATATCTGCAGGAATATCATTGTGAAAGAGCCTGCAGCAGAGAAACAGTCGGAGAGCCAAACAGACAGCAGTGCGTCCGGTGAGGAAAGTACAGAATCAGAAGGTGAGGATGAAGACGCAGAACAAGAGCCGCAGACAGAACCGGAAACCGGAAAAGTGACAGAACTTCCGAAGGAGACAGAAATATTGTCGGAAGAGGCTCTGGATGCGGCGTTAGAGGAAACCGAAGGACAAAAGACTGTGGATGAGGAAAGCGGCCTGACACTTGGAGAAGTGCTTCTCCAGGCAGAGGATCAGGGCATTGATATTCAGGGACTGGAAAATGGCGAGAGTGTCAGTTTTACAGCACAGGTTCCTGCAGCAAGGGCAGCAAGGGCGTCCCAGTCCGTGACCATTACCCAGGGCAGTTATTACTATTATGCGGATTACGGGCTTGGTTCCTATGTGACCGCACCGTTTACCGTGTCTTTTGGGAATGTGACAGCTACGGCTTACTGTATTCAGCCGTCAAAACCAGGGCCGGGAAGCGGAACTTACCAGATCACAAAACTGGAAGGAAACCGGGAACTGGCAAAGGTGTGTTATTACGGGACAGAAGCCTCTGGATCAGCCTATTTCTTTAACCATTATCATACCGATTTTTCTGCCGGAAAACGGTTTATCGTGACACATCTGGCTGCCTCCTACGCCAACGGGAGCAGTGATGCGTTCTATGGAACAAACAGTACCGGGGAAGCTCTGGCAAAGGAACTGTACAATTATGCAGTCGGACAGCCGGATATTCCAGATGTGGAGATGTCTTTTTCTAATGCCAATGTGACCGCTTATGTAGACGGGAATCAGCAGAGGACAGAGGAAATTACATTTCAGGCATCCAGTCAGCAGACAATTACCCTGGATCTGCCGGATGGGGTAAAACTGCATAATGTCAGTACGGGAAAAACAAGTGCTGCGGGAGCAGGCGTGACGATTTCCGGCGGCACACGGTTTTATCTGACCGCTCCGCTGACACAGACGAAGGATGTGTCCGGTTCCTGGTCAGTAAAGGCGCAGGGGAGCATTACAAAAGATTATTCTGCCTATAAGATCACCACAGGAAGCGGGACACAGGATCTGGCTCTGGTCTTTGGTGAAGGCGTGGAAGATGAAAAATATGTAAGTTTTTCTGTGAAATGGCTGGAGCTGGCAAAGGTGGAGGTAATCAAGGTGGATTCCAACCACTCGGATGCAAGGCTGGATGGAGCAGTGTTTGGTATCTACAGTGACAAGGACTGCACAAAGCTGATCACAGAGATGCCGGCAACGGATAAAAACGGTTCTTCTGTGGCAGAGATTATCAAGACACAGGATACTGTATATCTGAAGGAGATTACGGCTCCAACCGGATACCGCCTGAATACCTCTTTGAAATCATCAAGGCAGCCAATAACGGGGAGACGGACGCTGACCTGCTGTCCGGAGCCGGATTTACGGCTTATCTGCTTTCTGACCTTGCGGTAAAGGAAGATGGAAGCTATGATTTTGATTCTGCTGAACCGGTAGTAATTGGGGAGAATGGAGCGACAGAAATATTTACAGACGAGAAAGGACATGCCTGCAGCATTGCCCTTCCTTACGGCACATACCTTGTCCGGGAAACGACCACGCCCCATAATTATAAGCCGGTGGATGATTTTATCGTGCGGATCACAGAGCATAATCCGAATACGCCCCAGGTATGGCGGGTGCTTCTGGATGAAGAGTTTGAAGCGAAGCTGAAAATCATCAAACAGGATGACGAGACGAAAAAGCCGGTGCTTCAGAAAGACACAGAGTTCCGTATTTATGACTTTGATAATGAGGAATATGTCGAGCAGGTGACAACCTATCCGACAACAACGGTTCATACCAGCTTCTTTACGGATGCGGATGGCTATTTGATCCTGCCGCAGAACCTGAAGATCGGTCATTACCGGATTGAAGAAGTCACAGCGCCTTATGGGTATACGCTGAATGAGAATTACTATGAGATTGCCGTGGATTCCGATACCGCTTACCAGATTGATCCAGTGTCCGGGGATGTGGTAATCGAAGTGGTTTATGAGAACCATCCGGTGAAAGGAAACTTAAAGATCGTAAAACAGGGCGAAGTGCTGGACGGTTTCAGCAAGGATTTTGTCTATGAGGTGGAAAACCTGGCAGGCGCAGTTTTTGATGTATATGCTGCGGAAGATATTTATACCGCTGATTTCCAGAAAGACGCCGAAGGGAACCGTATCTTAGAATATGCTTCCGGCGAACTGGTAGGAACGGTGACTACGGATGAAAACGGGGAGGCGTTTCTTTCAGACCTTCCTCTTGGAAGTTATAAGATCGTGGAAGTGACCGCACCGGAAGGTTTTGTGCTGAATGGGGAAGCCCAGACGGTGACTTTTACCTACAAAGACCAGAATACGCCTGTGATTGAACAGGAAGCGGTTTTCCGGAATGAACGCCAGAAAGTGGAAGTATCCGTGGTGAAAAAGGATGCGGAAACGCAGGCGACTGTGGAAGGCGCAGTCTTTGGGCTGTATGCCAAAGAGGATATTCTGGCACACGGCGAAGTGATTGTGAAAGCGGACACGCTGATTGGCAAGGCATTGTCTGATGAAAACGGGAAAGCCGTATTTGTGAATGACCTGCCTTTTGGACGATACTACATCAAAGAAGAAGCAGCTCCGGACGGATATGTTTCTTCCGATAAAGTGATAGGAGTGACCGCAGAGTACCAGGGGCAGGAGATCCCTGTGGTGGAACTGTCCTCTGAATATGAAAATGAACCGACTAAGATTTCCGTGAAAAAGACGGATCTCACAACCGGCGTGGAGCTGGAGGGCGCAAAGCTGACCGTCCTGGATAAAGACGGAAATGTGGTTGACAGTTGGACTTCTGTAAAAGGAGAGGAATATCTGATTGAACGGCTGACTGTAGGCGAGACTTACACGCTCCGGGAAGAACTGGCTCCTTACGGAAAGTACCAGGGAAACTGTGACGGAAACAAAGATGGTACGGGTGGGAGAATCTCTGGGACAGGTTGTAACCAGCGGATACTGCAGTTGCTCCATCTGCTGCGGGCAGTGGGCCGGCGGTCCTACGGCAAGCGGTGTTTATCCTACGGCTAACCATACGATAGCCGTGGATGCCAGCAATCCCTTTGTCCCAATCGGCACAAAAGTAGTGATGAACGGTGTGGAGTATGTGGTGGAAGATACAGGGGCTTTTGCCCGGTACGGAGTACAGTTTGATGTGTATTACAGCGATCATGCTTCTGCCTCAGCTCACGGACATCAGACCTGGGAAGCCTATCTTGCGGATGACAATGGGAATCAGGAAGTAGAAGTGACTACAACGCAGGAAGTAAACCGGCTGGATGTAACGCTGACAAATCATGGGCTGGATGCCGTGCTGCGGGAATTGATGGACGAGAATGAGGAAGGCCGGTATGACCTGTATAACGCTACATACGGAAACCGGGATTATCTGTTTGATACGGAAACACTTCCAGGCGGAGGCGGTGACTTTGGCTACGAGATCCCGGCAGAAGCGCTGACGGATCAGAAGTTTGCCAACATGATCCATGAGGCGGAAAAATATCTGGGTTATCCCTATGTATGGGGCGGAAGTTCCCCATCTACCAGCTTTGACTGTTCCGGTTTTGTGAGCTGGGTGATCAATAACTGCGGCAATGGCTGGAATATCGGCAGGCAGACCACGGATGGATTGATGGGCTGCTGTTCGCAGGTTTCCCCGTCTGACGCAAAGCCGGGAGATCTGATCTTCTTCCAGGGAACCTATGATACGCCTGGAGCGAGCCATGTGGGTATTTATGTGGGCGACAATATGATGATCCATTGCGGGAATCCCATTCAGTATACAAGCATTGCGTCTGCTTACTGGCAGGAACATTTCCTGGCATTTGGACGGATTCATGGGTGATTATACGGGAAGGAAGGTGAAATAGATGAACCGAAAACTGCACCGGGTTCTGGAGGAAATCCGGAAAACGGAAAAGAAGATTGCCGAGTGGCAGGAACATTTAAAAGAACTGAAACTGTTGGCTGAACAGCTTGAAAATCAGGAGATCGTAAAAACCATCCGATCTATGAAGCTGGACAGCCACCGGATGTTAGAACTTTTGGAGGGGATTCAGGAGGGGACAGTCTCCATTCCTCTCCCGGCAGAAGAGCCGGAGACAGGAGATACAGACAGAAAAGACGGCACAGAGCCGGACAGACAGGGTGAAGATATGGAAAAAATGGCGCAGAAAACAGCGCCGGAAAGTGAGGTTAGAAACCATGAGGAAATTTAAGAAATGGCTGATGGTTTTTGCTATGGCGGCAGGGGTACTTTCTTCCACCGCCATGACAGCTTTTGCCTATACGGGAGATACCGGACAGACGGAGACTACCGGGGAGGCTGCGGTAGGAGAGACACAGCCGGTAATCCCGGAGCAGACGGAAAGCGGGGAAGAGACAGAAGCGGCTGCCCAGGATGGTGCGGCAGAGGGAGCAGAAACTCCGTTTTCCATTCCTGGAAACGGGGAGGTGCTGGATGATAAGGCAGAAGATGGAGCGAAAGAGTTTTTGACTATCCAGACGAAAAACGGCAATACCTTTTTCCTAGTATTAGACCGATCCAGTAATGCGGAAAATGTCTATATGCTCTCCATGATTGATGAGAATGACCTGGCAGAATTTATGGATGAAACGCAAACGGAGGAGACACCCCAGGTAGTGATCCCGGAGACAGAGCCAAGTGTGGCACCAGAGGAAGCAGAGACGGAAACAGTACAACCGGAAGAAGGCGGCATGAACATGGGAGCAATCCTGGCGATAGGGATTCTGGCGGCAGGTGCGATTGGCGCCGGTTATTATTTTAAAGTTGTAAAGCCAAAGAAAGAGGAAACCCAGGAGGATGGAGAGGACTTGGAGTTCTATGACGGCGGATCTTACATCAACGAAGATCAGGCAGAGGACGAAGAGCCTGCAGATAAAGAGGACGAGGAAGAATAGACGCTCAGAAAAAAATCAGAAAGAAAGGACAGCCGGGAAACCGGCTGCTTTTTCTGTGGGCGGAAAGGAGTATTGGATGTATTTAGTATTAGGGGAAAAGCCCAGTGTGGCCCAGGCGTATGCAAAAGTGTTAGGGGCGAAGAAGCGGCAGGACGGTTATCTGGAAGGAAACGGCTGGCTGGTGAGCTGGTGCCTTGGACACCTGGCAGAGTATGTACCGCCGGAGAAATATGATGAAAAATATCGGAAGTGGGAATTTTCCGACCTGCCTATTCTCCCGGAGGAGTGGCGGCTTTCCGTAGCAAAAGATAAAAAAGCGCAGTTTACAGTACTGAAGAAACTGTTGAACCGGAAAGACGTGGAATATGTCGTCAATGGCTGTGACGCAGGACGGGAGGGAGAGCTGATCTTCTGGCGTGTTTATGAAGTATCCGGGAGCTGTCTTCCTATCAAGCGGATCTGGATCAGTTCTATGGAAGATACGGCAATCCGGGAAGGATTCGCCCACCTGAAGGACGGCGCAGAATACCAGAATCTTTATGGAGCGGCTGTCTGCCGTGCCAAAGCAGACTGGCTCATTGGGATGAACGCTACCAGGGCATTTACTACAAAATATTTTAAACGTCTTGTGGTGGGAAGGGTGCAGACACCCACACTGGCAATGCTGGTGGAACGGGGAGAGCAGATTTCCCATTTCCAGAAAGAAAAATATTATAACCTCCATCTGGACTGTGATGGCCTGGAGGTTGCCAAGGAGAAGATGTTTGATGTGGGGGAAGTGAAGCGGATAAAGGCAGCCTGTGAGGGCGGGACAGCCACGGTGGAATCCTGTGTGTCAGCAGAAAAGTCTGTCTACCCGCCGAAACTGTATGACCTGACCACGCTCCAGAGGGAAAGCAACCGCTATTATGGCTACACGGCAAAAGAGACACTGGACTTTACCCAGAGCCTTTATGAGAAAAAGCTGGTGACTTATCCCCGGACGGACAGCCAGTATCTGACGGAGGACATGGAGCAGACCGCACGGCAGGTCATTGCAATGGCGAGTGAAAAATATGGATTTTCCTCTGTGTATCCGCTGGAGCCTGATGTAAAGCGTACTATGCTCCGGTCAACGGCCAGTGGAATGTGAGCGGAAAAAATGCAGACTACCGAAATCCCCGTGTAACTGCCACCTATGGGACGCAGCGGGCAAACGCCTACCGGCTTTTGGAGGACACACTGAACCTGCGGGATACAAAGATTTATGATACGGTGCAGGAAGATGGCACGGAAAAGAGAGTCCTCAATAAGAAAGAAACCATGCTGGCACAGCAGAAACAGGAGATGATCCGGGAGGAATTTAAGGAATGGATCTTCCGGGATATAGACAGGCGTGAGACGCTTTGCAGGAAATATAATGAGCTTTTTAATAGTGTCCGGCCCCGTGAATATGACGGCAGTCATATCCGGTTTGTCGGCATGACACCGGAGATCACTCTGATGCCTCATCAGAAAAACGCCGTTGCCCATATCCTTTACGGGCATAATACCCTGCTCGCCCATTGCGTGGGGGCAGGCAAGACGTTTCAGATGATCGCCGCCGGTATGGAGAGCAAACGGCTCGGACTGTCACAGAAAAATCTGTATGTTGTGCCGAACCATCTGACCGAACAGTGGGGCAGCGACTTTTTGCGGCTGTATCCAAACGCCAATGTGCTTGTGGCTACGAAAAAGGATTTTGAACCTGCGAACCGGAAGAAATTCTGTTCCCGGATCGCTACGGGGGATTATGATGCAGTCATCATTGGTCACAGCCAGTTTGAAAGGATTCCTCTGTCAAGGGAACGCCAGGCAATGTCTATTGAAAAACAGATTGATGAGATCACCATGGCTATCGAGGAGGCGGCAGAGCAGGAGGGAACCCGCTATACTGTAAAACAGATGGAAAAGACCAGAAAAAACCTGGAGATGAAACTGGAGCGGCTCAATGACCAGACCAGGAAAGATGATGTGGTCACGTTTGAACAGCTTGGCGTTGACCGGCTGTTTGTGGACGAGAGCCATTTTTATAAGAACCTTTTTTTGTATACAAAAATGAGGAATATTGCGGGGATCGCACAGACAGACGCACAGAAAAGTTCTGATATGTTTGCGAAATGCCAGTATTTAGACGAGATTACCGGCGGGCGAGGAGTGACTTTCGCTACAGGAACGCCTGTCTCAAACAGTATGGTGGAGCTTTACACAATCATGCGTTACCTGCAGTACGATACCCTTCAGGAGATAGAATAGATGAATGTCGGGTATTTTCTTCAAATATGGCCTGAAGATATGATTCCTCAAAATGTGTCCCCAGATTTCGTCCTGTAATATATTTCCCACGTTCCGGATGGAGATAACTGAATCGTCCACGACTGATTTTAAGTGAAATATTAAATCTTTTCATAAGTATTTTCTGAAATTCATCCAGACTGCAGGCGGAAGCGGCAACTTCACTAATGGCATTACGGAGAAATTGTTTTTGTGTCTCAAACTTTGTTTTACGTGGAGTAATACCGTCTGCAAGCATCTTCCGATTTCGTTCATCCATTTTCTTCTGCCCTCTGCGTTGTACCCGGTATTCACGGTCAGTGACTTTCTTTTCTGCAGGAGAGAGCAAATCTACTTGGTGCAGACCTTCCCGATGGCACAGATCCATTACATCCTGTTTTAGATAAGCAAGATAATTTTTTGTGAGATGATGTTTATATCCGGCACGGGAATCGCAGGAACGCTCCATAAAGCCACGATGTTCCACATCATATTTTCGCAGACTGTTAATCACAATATGCACATGGATATTGCCGCTTTCGTTATTTCCGTCTGTGTGGGTGCAGACTAAAGCCTGGTGTCCGGGAAAATTTTTGCGGGTATATTCTATACCAAGCTGCTGTGCCCGTTCTCCAGTCAATCCATTTTCTGTCACATCTTTCGGATCGAAACTAAGAATATAATGATGAGATTTTATTTCATCAAATGTCTGATTTTTACGATACTGAGCGTTCAGTTCCTTACATTCCATATCAAAAGTGAAAGGATCACAGTTCATGCCGTCCAGATAATATTCCTCACGTGGGATCATCCTGCCGCTCTCATCAAGGACAGGTTTCATGGCGGCTTCATCATATTGGAACATGAGATAGCGCTGAGCCTCTCCATAATCCGCATTTTTACTGGTGATATGTTTCAGGATGGCCATGAGCGGCAGCTCCTTTCTGTATGGAAGAAAGTTCCGCAGAGAGGGAGTGGAGATCTCCCGCCATTTTTAAAACTTCATGTTTCATTTCAAAAATATCTGCAATTCCCTGTTGAATATACTTTCGCATTTCCTGAGAATGGATACCGCCGCTGTTAAAGTAGCGTGCGATCTGGTTCAAATTGCTGCCGATTTTTCCAAACTCTCCGATCAGCTTTTTCAGCTCAGGAAGATCTGCCACAATCTCATAAGTGATCTTTGGAGTCTTCCCGGTGATGAGTTTCCTTGCGTACTCGGCCAACGGAAGAGAAGCATTTTTTGCATTGGAAGAGATAATCTCATATTCTGTATCTGTCAGGCGCAGCATGATCTGGTGATTTCGTTTCAACTCTTTATGTTTTTTGGGACGTGCCACTTGCTGTTTCCTCCTTTGAAAATAACCTTATAGGAATAAGCCTATTGGAATATCTTTGTGGGAAGAGCAATCCGTAATTTAAAAAATTACGCTGCGACTGATAAGGAGCCAAAACAGCATATATGGAAATATGCGTTATTCGAGGGTATGGGGAGCGAAATCCTCATCAAGTTTGCGGGGGAACGGAAACCACGAAAGTGAGTTTTGAGTTACTCAGGCGAAACTTGCTCTTATGCTCTTCTTATGTTCTTCGACTGGAGAGACGCCGGCATGACAGACTATGTGGCGATTGTGAAGAAGTGTGAGGGAGATATTGTGTATACCGTAGAAGGGAATACGAGTACGACAGTGAATGGCAATAGCGTCAGGGGAGTGTGGCAGCATCAGTATCCGATTGGGAGTGGACGTATTCTTGGTTACGGTATGTTATCTTAATGTTGTTAAATAATTTTAGACGTCATTTGAAAAGCTGTTGCTATCTCCTAAAGAGGCGGCAGCTTTTTCTCTACGATATTCTTTTGGAGTTTTCCCATACAGTTCTTTAAATTTGTTGTGAAAAAAGCTGCTGTTTTCGTAGCCTACTGTATGGAGAATGTCTTCTGTAGATAAAGTTGCCTTGGATTATTTTGACGCGAGCATCAACAGAATCTCCGCATGGGTTGTAGGATTCCGTAATTTCCAGAAAGCACTTTTAAATGCACTGCTGACACCAAATGAAACACTGAAACAACTGCAGGACGAAGGACGTATGACAGAGCTGATGGTAAAGCAGGAAGAGATAAAAACACTGCCCTTTGGTGATGTGTGGGCCGAGTATTGTGAAGAATGCGGAGCGCCAAAAGACGGTACGTGGTTCGGGGAAATTGAGAAATACGAAGAGACGGTATTGACAAAAAGAGTGTAGGAGGGAAAAGCCGTGAGTGTATTGGATACAAAATTTGTACAGGGATTTATCCGTATGTGTAACGATGGATGGGAGCAGGGATGGCACGAGAGAAACGGCGGCAACCTGTCTTACCGCATCAAAGACGAGGAAGTGGCGGAGGTAAAAGAGTTCCTTCATTATGACAATGAATGGAAACCGATTGCCACCAAAGTCCCCGGACTTGCGAGCGAATATTTCCTCGTAACAGGCAGCGGGAAATATTTCCGCAATGTCATCATTGATCCGGAGGATAGTATCTGCATCATCGAACTGGATGAAAAAGGAGAGAATTACCGCATCCTTTGGGGCCTGGTAAACGGAGGCAGACCGACCAGTGAGCTACCGAGCCACCTGATGAACCATGAAGTGAAAAAAGGCGTTACCAATGGAGCGCACCGGGTGATTTATCATGCACATACCACGAATGTGATCGCACTGACATTTGTACTGCCGTTGGAGGATAAAGTATTTACTAGAGAACTCTGGGAGATGGCGACCGAGTGCCCGGTTGTATTTCCTTCCGGAATCGGTGTAGTAGGATGGATGGTGCCGGGCGGCCGTGAGATCGCAGTGGCGACAAGTGCCCTGATGAAAGAATATGATGTGGCAATCTGGGCGCATCACGGCATGTTCTGCTCAGGGGAAGACTTTGATCTTACATTCGGATTAATGCACACCGTAGAGAAATCCGCGGAAATCCTTGTAAAGATGCTGTCCATGAGACCGGATAAAAGACAGACAATCTCACCTCAGAATTTCAGAGATTTGGCGAAAGATTTTAAAGTAACTTTACCGGAAAAGTTTCTATATGACAAATAATGTACATATCACATATTTGGCGTATCAGAAGCATGAAGCATGTTTCGATATTCCATAGGCGTACATCCGTATTTCTTGCGGAACAGCTGAAAGAAAAAGCTGGTATTCTGATATCCGACGGCAAGGCTGATATCATTTGTGGAAAGTGCGGTGCTCCTTAACAGTTTTGCCGCCTGAGAAAGCCGCTGTGTCTGGACCAGCTCTTTGTAAGTGATTCCGGTATGCTGGCGGATATAGGCAGAGAGATAGTTTGGGTGCATATTAAAAAACTCAGCTGTAGAAGAAAGGGTACAGTCCGCAAAGTTTGTTTCGATATATCGGAGTATGGTATAAATCTGATCCACTGAGGAGTGATCCAGAACCATACCGTGCTGGAACAGATTGATCATCTCACAGGTGATCAGTGTAAAAAGACTGTCTAAAAAAGGCCCGGATGTTACGGACGGAGAATAAAATTCACAGAGAAACTGGTTGGTAAGATCTGCCAGCCGGTTTTGTTTTTGTTCCGGGGAAAAGACAATATACTTGCTTTCCTGCATCGTGGTGTTCAGAGCCTCAATGAAAAAGTGTGTAAGGTAATTATCCTGAGACAGGCGTTCAAAAAAAGTACCGTTCAGATATTCGCGCGTCAGCAGAAAATTGATGATAATATCATTTTCTGAACATCTTTTGACAGAATGAGGTGCATTCTGGCTGATCAGAACCATCTGCCCGGATTTTAGCCTGAATGTAGTCTTATTTATCGTCATTGTGCAGGCGCCAGAATAAATATAACTCAATTCCAGCCACTCATGGATATGCAGAGGTACGTTTTCAAAACGATCTTGTTTTACAACAGCGAAGTTGTAATAACTCGGAAGAACTTTCTTTGAAAGAAATAAAGAACGCAGATCTTCAAGGTTCGTATCAAAACGGTAACAGGGTGTATCAAACTTACCTCTGGCAACAGGAAATTGTGAATAATCTTTCTTTACACCGTTCAGACGCTGGGTTTCTTCGGGAGTGTGCTGCTTCAGAAATTGATTCAATGCAGATAATGTCATCATATATATTCTCTCCTTTTCAAGATATGAATGAACTGTGATTATAGTCATCAGCAGTTTATTTAACCTGTCTAAAATATACCATATTGGGGGCAAAGGTGTACAGAGTAATCTCGGATATTTATTAAGTTTGGTCGGTAAATCACTTATGTTTCGTTGATGTAATTTTAGTCTGTATAATGTAAGATATCAGTAAGAAAAGGAGGCATAGGTTAGGATGAAGATATTTTTTGCAGTAGTGGTGATTGTTTTATTATTTGTAATCGGTGCGACATTATATGTCTACAAAAAAAGTGCCATGTTTTTACCGGCACTTCTTGGCATCTGCGGATTTCCAAAAATAAAGGAAAGCAGCTATTACGATGAAAACGGACATTTCCGTCCGGGAACGGGGGAGGACAAAGTTGGATTTTTCATGCAGCATCCGGTATTCGGCGGTTTTAAACATATGTTTTTCAATGTGGAGGACAACGTGCTGAAAGCTATTGCGCCTGTAAAGTATAAGGATTTTTTAAAGGCGCAGGGTCGTGAGGAACAATTGGATGCAGCCTTGGAATCTTTCAATTATCTAACCGGACTTGTTGAGAAAGGTCAGGCAAGGCTGGTGCCGGATCTGTATCCTGCGGAAGCAGTGAATAGTCATCCGTACAGGTCACATCTGACGGGAATGTTTTATCAGGGACAACAGGGAAAACCACTTGCCATTGTAGTTCCGGGAGGCGGATTTATCAGTAATGTAACTGATTGCGAGGGGTATCCTGTGGCGATGAAGCTGCATAAAATGGGATATTCTGTTTTCGTCGTAAGTTATCCGGTCGGCAGACAGCTGGGTGAGACAGAACAGGTAAAGCAGGGACAGGCTGCCGCGAGGGAACTGACACAAGTGATCCGATATCTGACGGAGCATCAAAAACAGTTTTCTGTAAACATGGATGATTATGCCATCTTTGGTTTTTCAGCAGGAGGACTTATGACCACGGCGTATTCATTTGCCAATTATGAGGACTGCTGCCACAAGAATCATCTGCCAAGACCGAAGGTGATCTTCCCTATGTATGGTCTGGACTGGGATATCAAAGCTTTGCCGGAGGACAAGGGACTGGCGGTATTTTCTATCGTAGGGCGGGATGATGAGTTCGGTTTTGCAAATGTGGAAGATAAACTGCCGGAATTAGAGAAGGTACTGGGCAAAGAAAATGTGTCGGTCAGAATCGTTGACGGACTGGGACATGGATTTGGAATAGGAAATGAAACAAAAGTGAAAAACTGGCTTCAGGAAGCAGTCATCTTCTGGGAAGCCCACAGATAGGAACAGATAAGAATTTATTTAAGGAGGATTTCATAATGAGCAGAAACTTGAAAGAATTGATCAGACAGATGACACTGGAGGAAAAGGCAGGACTTTGTTCGGGAGCGGATTTCTGGAACACAATGGGGATCGAAAGGTTAGGGATTCCTTCCGTTATGATGACAGACGGCCCGCACGGTCTGCGCAAACAGGAAGGAACGGCAGATCATCTCGGCCTGAATAAAAGTGTGAATGCAGTCTGCTTTCCGGCAGCCTGCGCCACGGCATCCAGCTTTGACGTGGAACTGATGGAACGTATGGGACAGATCCTTGGGGACGAGTGTCAGGCTGAGAACGTGAGCATGCTCCTCGGCCCTGCAGTTAATATCAAACGCAGTCCTCTCTGCGGAAGGAATTTTGAATATATGTCCGAAGATCCATATCTGACAGGAAAGATGGCGTCTGCATATATCCGGGGCGTACAGTCGAAAGGCATCGGAACCAGTATGAAACACTTCGCCGCGAATAATCAGGAAACAGACCGTATGCAGATATCGTCGGAAGTATCGGAACGGGCTTTCCGGGAAATTTATCTGCCGGCTTTTGAGGAGGCGGTGAAGAAAGCGCAGCCAAAGACTGTGATGTGCAGCTACAATAAGATCAACGGAGTATTTTCTTCAGAGAATAAGAAACTTCTGACAGATATCCTGCGGGATGAGTGGGGATTTGAAGGATATGTGGTCAGTGACTGGGGAGCTGTAAATGACCGGGTGAAAGGACTGAAAGCCGGTCTTGACTTGGAGATGCCGGGATCAGGAGGATATAATACAAGAAAGATTATTCAGGCAGTGGAGAATGGAGAACTGGAGGAAGAAATTCTTGACAGAACGGTGGAACGCATACTGAAAGTAGTCTTCTCCTACACAGATAACAGGAAAGCGGAGACTGTATTTGACAGGGAAAAGGATCACAAAGCAGCGGCAGATATCGAAACAGAGTGTGCCGTACTTCTGGAAAACAGGGGAGTGCTGCCGCTGAAAAAAGAACAGAAAGTAGTCTATATCGGGGAATTTGCAAAGAAACCGCGATACCAGGGCGGGGGATCGAGTCACATCAATACGGACAGCGTAGTGTCGGCTCTGGAAACTGCGGTGAGAAAAGGCAGGGCAGTGGAGTACGTGAAAGGCTTCTCGTCAGAGCGTGACGAGATGACAGAAGAGGAGCTGAAACAGGCGTGTGAAGCAGCAGCAGGTGCAGATGCGGTTGTAATTTTTGCCGGACTTCCAGACAGTTTTGAGTCGGAAGGATATGACAGAAATTCCATGGAACTACCAAAGTGCCAGAACCGTCTCATAGAGGCTGTGGCAGAGATACAGAAGAATGTGGTTGTGGTTCTTCATAATGGAAGCCCCGTAGAAACTCCATGGGCGGAGTCTGTAAATGCCATTCTGGAGATGTATCTGGGAGGAGAAGGCATTGGGGAGGCCAGCGACCGGTTGTTATTTGGGGAGGCAAATCCGGGAGGACGTCTGGCGGAGTCGTTCCCATATCGTCTGGAAGACAATCCGAGTTACCTGAATTTCCCTGGAGACGGCAGGACTGTTCTCTATGGAGAAGATATCTTTGTCGGATACCGTTACTATGATGCGAAGAAAGTACCGGTGCGCTGGGCATTCGGCCATGGACTGTCATATACGGAATTCAGCTACAGCAATATGAAACTCTCTTCTGCGGAAATGAAAGATGGAGATATTCTGAAGGTGAGCATTGATGTGGAGAATATAGGAAAGAGACCAGGAAGTGAAGTGGTTCAGCTCTATGTCAGCGGCAAAAACAGTACAGTGCCAAGAGCAGTGAAAGAACTAAAAGGGTTTGCGAAAGTATTTCTGAATCCGGGTGAGAAGAAGACTGTTACAATGGAGCTTTGCGCGAGAGATTTTGCTTACTACGAGACAAAGATTCACGACTGGTATACTCCGTCAGGTACATATGAGATCCAGATCGGGCATGCCAGCGATGAGATCAGAGAGGCTGCAGAACTTACATTTACCACTGATGTGCTGCTGCCGTTCACTGTGGATATGACCACTACAATGGGGGAATTGATGAACCACCCGAAGACAGCAGGGAAAATGATGGAGTATCTTGAGGGAATATCACAGGGAGAAGAACCTAAGAAAGAAGATGGGGAGGTACAGCTTGTGACTCCGGAAATTATTGCGCAGATGCCGCTGAAATCATTTTTAAGCGTTATTCCGGGCGAAGCGATCGAGCAGATGATCGTGGAGTTAAATGCTCTGTGTGCAGAAGAGGGAAAGTGAGAATAAAATATGAATCAAGATAAGATAAAAATGAGAGAAAGTGAGAATAAAATATGAATCAAGATAAGATAAAAATGAGAGAAAAGCTGTCATTTGCAATGGCAAACTTTGGAAACATTCCGGTTATGACACTGATCAACGGATATTTACTAATTTTTTATACCAATATATGCGGCTTGAGTCCTGCTGCATGTGCGACACTGTTCCTGATCGCACGCTTTCTAGATGCCATTAACGATCCGTTAGTTGGATTTATGATCGACCATCTTCCGACCAGAAAGATGGGACATTTCCGACCAACATTGATTCTGGGAACAATTCTGTGTAGCGCCAATTTCCTTCTACTTTGGTTTGGACCTATGTTATCAACATCGGGGAAACTGGCAATCGCATATGTATCGTATATTCTGCTTGGTGTGTTGTTCCCAGTCATGGATATTTCGCTGAACAGTCTTCTGCCGGTTATGACAGAAGATATGAAAGAAAGGAACAGCTTAAGTTCAATCAAAGGGCTTGCATACGTGATCGGGGCGCTTGTAATCGGTGTGGCAGCTCCACTTATTCTTGGAGATACTTCTAACAAACAGGGATATATTAATCTTGTTCTGATCATGACAGCAGTGATTTTTTTCTTCTCTATTATAGGAACCATGGGAGTAAAAGAACGTGTAAAACCACAGATGGAGAACAGCTATTCTGTAAAAGAATTATTCAAGATTCTCAGTCAGAAGCCGGTGTACATTACATTCCTTGCTGTACTGTTATATTCGATTGGAAGCAATATCGTGAATGCAGCAAATACATACTTTTATACATATATTTTTGAAGATCTGACGTTGGCGTCTATTATTACGCTTATTACATGTGTTACTGTTTTTCCGGCTACAATGGTCATTGGTAATCTGATTGGAAGGTTTGGAAAGAAGAAAATGTATGCGATTGGACTTGCACTTGCAGGACTGACACCAATCATCCGTCTGTTGGATGTGAGGAGCATTCCCCTTCTTATTGTCTCTGTATTGATTGCAGGAATAGGAGCCGGCTTTGCAGCACCTCTTAATTATGGAATACAGGCAGATAATACAGATTATATCGAAGTGTCTATGGGAATTAGGGCAGAAGGTGCTGTCGCATCTCTTTCCAGCTTTGTCTCCAAGTGTGCAATGGGAATCGGTGGTGCGATTCCGGGGTATCTGCTGCAGTTAGCAGGATTTGACAGTAAGGCGGCAGTACAGAATGACGATGTGATTAATATGATCGTCCTCTGTGTGCTAATATTGCCGGCAATCGTAAATGTGGTGGCCATTGTGATCTTCTCAAAAGGTTATCCTATTACCAAGGAAAAATTGAATGAGCAGATATGTCTGATGAGGGAGAAACGGTCAAAAGCGGGTATAAGTGAATAAGAATGATAGAGAAGGAGTATCAGCATGGGAAAGATTTATGCAGCAAAAACAAATCATATCACAAACCCTTTAGGGTTTTATCTGAAACCGTTGGTATTTTCATGGAAAGTGAAAGGATGCAGAGGACAGGAACAGAAATATGCAAGGATTGTAATCAGCAAGAACAAAACCTTTACAGATATCTGTTACGATACAGGTGAAACAGAGTTGGACAGCCTCTCTACAAGAGTAGAATTTGAAATACAGCCGTATACAAGATATTACTGGAAGGTCATTGTGACAACAGATGTAGAGGAAGTAATCGAATCAGATGTACAGTTTTTTGAGACTGCCAAAATGGATGAACCATGGACTGGAAGATGGATTACCTGTGACAGCAGTCAGGAACGGCATCCGATTTTCTCAAAGAGAATTCGTCCGGCAAAAGAAGTGAAAAGCGCAAGACTGTACATTTGCGGCCTGGGATTGTATGAGGCATATTTTCTCGGGGAAAATAAAGAAAATCCGGAGAAAATCGGTGATGAGTATCTGACTCCGTACTGCAATAATTATGACCAGTGGATCCAGTATCAGACGTATGACATCACGAAACAGGCAGAACAAGGCGGTGTGCTGTCTGTTCTTCTCGGAAACGGCTGGTATAAAGGCAGGTTCGGTTTCAATGATCCGGAGCGGGAAGCATATTACGGTGACGAGTGGAAGCTGATTGCGGAGATTCACATAGAGTACAAAGACGGAACGAAAGATGTAATCAGTTCTGATGAAACCTGGTCAGTTACAAGAAGCAATTTGTGGTTTTCCAATATCTATGACGGTGAGAGAAGAGATGATACGCTGCCACCGGTAGAGGAGTCTCCTGCGCGGATCGCAAAGGTTCCGAAAGGCCGGCTTATGGAACGGTTATCTCTTCCGGTTAAGGTACAGGAGGAGATGAAGCCGGCAGAACTGATCCATACGCCTGCTGGAGAAGATGTATTTGATCTGGGGCAGGAGATCGCAGGGATCTTCCGACTGCGTGTACATGAGCCGGCGGGGACAACTATCAGGATTCAGACGGGAGAGGTGCTTCAGGACGGATGTTTCTATAACGAGAATTTAAGAACTGCACTTTCGGAGTACATTTATGTTTCTGATGGTACAGAAAAGGTGATTACGCCTCATTTTACATACTATGGCTATCGATATGTGAAAGTGACCGGGATTAGGGATCTTTCATGTGAGGATTTCACGGCGCTTGTTCTTTACAGCGATTATGAGAGCATCGGGGCAATCGAGACAGGGAATGATCTTGTGAACAAATTGATCTCCAATATCGAATGGGGGATGAAAGGAAACTTCCTGGATGTGCCTACAGACTGCCCGCAAAGAGATGAGAGAATGGGCTGGACAGGGGATACACAGGTATTTTCTGCGACTGCAAGCTATCTGGCTGATACCTACGCGTTTTACCGGAAATATTTATATGACATGTATCAGGAACAGCTTCTGGCGGACGGAATGGTTCCGGAGATTGTCCCCACATTCGGACCGACAAAATGTTCCTGCGCATGGGGAGACGCTGCGTGTATCATTCCGTGGAACGTATATCTGTTCAGCGGGGACAAAACAATCCTGGAAAGCCAGATTGAGAGCATGAAGGCATGGGTTGATTATATTCGCAGGATTGACGGAGATCATCACGGATGGAGACAGATCTTCCATTATGGAGACTGGCTGGCTCTCGACCGTACAGGCGCTGCCGCGAACAGTGTGTACGGGGCGACCGATGAAGCATATATCGCGGATATCTACTATGCGGCAAGCGCCCAGACAGTCGCAAAGGCGGCGGACGTGCTTGGACTGGAAGAAACGAGACAGGAATATCAGGAAATCGCAGACCGTCAGTGGCGGGCAGTGAAAGAAGAATATTTTACTTCCACAGGAAGATGTGCGGTGAAGACGCAGACAGGGCTTATCCTTGCGCTGAAGTATCATCTGTCTGAAAATGAAGAACTGACAAAGCAGATGATGAAAAAACTCCTCCGGGACAACAAAAATAAACTGAATACCGGGTTTGTGGGTACGCCGCTTCTGTGCAACGTGCTGACAGACCACGGGATGACGGATGCGGCGTACCGGCTGCTTTTGAACGAAGAATATCCGGGTTGGCTTTATGAAGTGAAGCTGGGGGCAACGACCGTGTGGGAGCGTTGGAATTCACTGGATGAGAACGGCCATGTCTCCAGCACGGGAATGAACAGCCTGAATCATTATTCATATGGCGCCGTACTGGAATGGATCTTCTGCCATGCGGCCGGGATTGATGTGACGGAACAGAGTCCGGGAGGCCGGGTGATGCGGATCAGCCCGAAAGTGAATCGCGGACTGGGATATGTAAAAGCGGTTTATGATTCAGCATGCGGATGCTATCAGTGCGGTTGGGAGATATTAGGGGATAATAAAATCACTGTCACTGTTACAGTTCCGTTTGGCGGAAGGGCAGAAGTGGTTCTTCCACTTGCGCCGGAATCTGTATATGAAGATAAAGAAAACCCACTGTTTGAAGATGTAGAAAACGGAATTTGCCGTGTGAAAGCCGGAGAATATGAAGTCGCTTATGAGGCGTCACAGCCTTTAAAGAGGAAATACAGCATAGATTCGACAATGGAAGAACTGCTGAATCATCCGGATATTCGCGCGTTTCTTTCTCAAATGATGGAAGTGGATATGATTCCGGATATTGCATATGGACTTTCGCTTAGAGATGTCGCGAAAACATTCGCAGGAGAAATCAAACCAGAGGAAGCACAGATGCTGGATATTGCACTGGCAAACTTCTAATAAGGAGCAGAGAGATGAAGAAAGAAAATCAGAAAGTAAAATTATCTGAAAAAATAGGGATGTTGATGGTATGTGCAGGAAACATACCGCTTATGACACCTTTTATCCGTATATTTTATGATCTATTACACAACTGTGGTGGGACTGGATCCCAAGGCGCTTGCGACCTTGTTTTTAATCTCTAAGGTAATGGATGGAATCAGCGATCCTGTCATGGGCTTTATTCTGGATAGATTTCCCGTAACAAAAATGGGAAAATTTCGCCCTATGCTGATTCTGGGAACCATTATCTGTGTCATAAACTATATTCTGCTGTGGTTTGGCGCTGTCTGGAGTCCTGTAGGAAAATATGTGATCGTTTATGTTACCTATTTGCTGTTGGGATGGACCTTTGATATCATGGACATCTCCAAAAACAGTCTTCTTCCGGTTATGACTACAGATGATAAAGAAAGAAACAGCCTGTCTCTTTTCAACGCATTAGGATCGATGATTGGAGGAGCGGTGATTGGAGTATTAGGACCTGTTATAGTAGCAGATGGAAAACTGGAAAGTTATTATGTATTAATCTTCGGATCTATGGCTCTGACGCTCGTTCTTTCCATCTCAGGTGCACTCAGTGTTAAAGAACGTGTGGAGTTCAGGGAAAATAATGAGGAAAAGTACAGTTTAAAAGAGATGCTTCAATTTCTGAGATACAAGCCTATATGGGCAGCGTTTGCAGCTACTTTAATAGTAGGGACAGGAAGTTCAATAGCTGGCGGAGCAGGAGCATATTTTTATACATATGTTTTAGGGGATATGAAACTGATGTCGGGAGTTTCTGTTATTGGCTTAATTGCATCACTGGTTGGAATTGTGATGGGACCATATCTTGCCAATCGGTTTGGGAAAAAGAAAGTTTACCTGACCGCGGTCATAATATCGACAGCGCTTAACCTGCTTCGACTGCTGGATGTGACGTCTATGATTTTAATATATATCAGCGCTCTTATCGGAGGCGTGGCAGGAGGATGGATGGTTCCGGTCAATACCAGCATACAGGCGGACAATACCACTTATGTACAGTATAAAACGGGTAAACGGGCGGAAGCAGCCATCGCTTCACTCACATCCTTTGTCAGTAAGGTCGCGCAGGGGCTGGGAGGAGCAATTCCAGGGTATGTGATCGCAGCATATGGATTTGTTACCGGCGCATCTGTCCAACCTGAGAGTATCAATACAGGCATTATCCTGTGCGCATTGATCCTGCCGCTGATATTTGGAATATTAGGGTTGCTTATCTTTGGCACACAGTATACGCTGGATCAGAAAGCAGTAATAGAGATGGACGCTAAAATCAACAGGAATAACTAATCCGGCAGGGAGGTTGCTATGGAGCTTACAAGACTTAAGGTAAACAGTCAATACAGACCATGCGTGGACGAAGTACCTTATTTTTCATGGGTGATCATCAGTGACAAAAAGAATGTGATGCAGACATCCTATCATATTACAGTGACAAGTCTGGGAGAAGTAGTGTGGGATTCCGGGGTGATAGAAAGTGATAAAAGCACTTTTGTAGAGTACAACGGGAAACCATTGAAAAGTCTCAGTGACTATAGCTGGACAGTGAAAGTGACGGTTAATAACGGAGAAAAGGCGGCGGCATCCTCATCCTTTGAGACGGGATTTATGAAGAAAGAATGGACGGCCGAGTGGGTGAAATCTCCGTTCCCGATGAAAAAGGTAAAACCTGGAACCGGCGGGCAGAATCCGGCAGAATATTTCCGCAAAGAATTTGACGCACGAGACGGTATAAAACGGGCACGCGTCTATGCCACATGCCACGGAGCATATCAGCTCAGCGTGAACGGAATACGTCCGGACGACAGAGAGTTTGCTCCGGAATTTACCGTCTATTCTAAATATCTGTGTTACCAGACTTATGATGTGACTCCATTCTTGAGAGAGGGAAGAAATGTCATAGGAATGTTAGTGGGGGACGGCTGGTATGACAGTGCGAACTTTAAACCGAGAAGCAGGAAGTTTAAAGCCGAACATTCTGTGTTATTTCAGATAAAGATTGATTATGAAGACGGAACGAGTGAAATTGTTCTGTCCGATGATGCTGTGAAGGTTTCGGAAAGTCCGGTCCGGTCTTCCGATTTGTTTGCAGGCGAACTCTATGACGCACGGATGGAACAGGAAAACTGGAACTGCTGCGGATTCGATGACAGCAGCTGGAAAGCAGGTATCCCATGCGGAAAATCTTACGCGAACCTGGTAGCTCAGTACGGGGAACCGGTGCGCCCGGTAAAGGAAGTACCGGCAGTCGGAATGACAGTCAGCCCGAAAGACGAGACGATCATTGACTTCGGGCAGAATCTGGCGGGGGTTCTGCGCGTAAAAGCGAAACTGCCTGCCGGAACAAAAATGGTATTAGATCATTTTGAAACTCTGGATCAATATGGAAACTATTTCAATAATATTTTCATGTCAGAGAAAACAGGACACAAACAAAGCGATATTTATATTTCAAAAAGCGCTTCGGACTGCTGCAGAAGCAGACGTCGCGGTGATCTTTGCCGGTCTGCCTGAGATATTTGAGTCGGAAGGGTATGACAGAACATCTATGAAGTTGCCCCAATGCCAGGACCGTCTGATCGAAGAAGTGTTGAAAGTACAGCCTAATGTTGTAGTTGTACTCCACAATGGAAGCCCGGTAGAACTGCCCTGGGCTGATAAAGTAAGCGCGATCCTTGAAATGTATCTCGGAGGTCAGGGCGTTGGCGAAGCCTGTGACCGGCTGTTATACGGAGAAGCGAATCCGTCCGGCAGGCTGGCGGAGACATTCCCGTACCGGCTGGAAGATAATCCGAGCTACCTTCATTTCCCAGGAAATGGAAAGCGGGTGTTATATGGTGAGGATATCTTTGTCGGGTACCGCTATTATGATACAAAGAAGGTTCCGGTGCGGTATGCATTCGGACATGGGCTGTCTTACACGGAATTTGCTTATGGGGACTTGAATTTGTCATCGGCTCAAATGACGGATGAGGATATCCTGACGGTCTCCTTCAAGGTGAAAAATACAGGAAAGACAGAAGGAAAAGAAGTCGTACAGCTGTACGTGGCTGACCTGTGCGGCATATCGGAGAGACCGGTCAAGGAATTGAAAGGATTTGCCAAAGTTCATCTCCTGCCAGGAGAGGAAAAAACGGTGTCGATGGAAATTTCGGCGAGGGATCTTTCCTATTATGAAGAACGTCTCGGGGACTGGTATGCGCCATCCGGAACATATCGGATCCTGATCGGCCATGCTTCTGATGACGTCCGATTACATGCTGATATTATATTTGAAACACAGAAAGAACTGCCCCTTTGCGTAGATTTCACAACAACGTTCGGAGAATTATTGGATCATACGAAAACCGCTCCCGTTATTACGGAACTGCTGGCTCCATTGGCAGCAGCAGCCGCATCAGCAGAAGGTATGAGTGACGAATACAAGAAGCTGGGAGAGCAAGTTATCCGGGAAATGCCGCTGAAATTTCTGCTGGGACAGATGCCGGGAGAACAGGTGGAACAGCTGATCGGTCAGTTGAATTGCTTACTTGCACAATAGGATAATTGAGGAAGGATGTTCAAAAAATGAAAAAAGAACACGAAATTTTATTTGAACCATTTAAAATTGGAACGGTAATGATTAAAAACCGTTTTGTTCTGGAACCAATGGAAGGTACAAACATGATAGACTGCTTACCTATTTTTAAAATTGGTGAGGATATCCATGATTATTATGTGGAGCGTGCAAAGAATCATGTAGGTTTAATTATTCCCGGAATGGTTACTCTGCGTAGTATGGTGGGGAAACAGTGGCTTTATGAGCAGAAAGAAATATTCGAAGGACTAAAGCCGCTTTTAGCAGAAATTCATAGTTACGGTGCAAAAGTGTTTTTGCAGATTGGTGCAGGATGGGGACGAACATTTACCATGCCGCTGGCATTAAAGGAACTTTATGAAAAAGAGAAGGAAACCGGACAAAAGTCCATGTTTGACTGGGATAATCTTCTTGTAGCCCCTAGTGAACTGCCTAATCGTTGGCTTCCAGAAATTATACATAGACCACTGACGGAAGGAGAAATTCTTGAGTATGTGGATGCCTATGGTAAGACAGCCAAACTTTGTATGGAGACAGGGTTTGACGGTGTGGAAGTGCATGCCGTGCATGAAGGCTATCTGCTGGATCAGTTTACAACGAAGTATACGAATCGGAGAACAGATCAGTATGGGGGGACTTTTGATAACCGCTACAGGTTTGCGAAAGAAGTTGTAGAGGAGATTAAGCGACAGTGCGGTGACACATTCCCTGTATCCCTTCGGTATTCCGTAACCAGTAAGACAATCGGCTTTGGTATCGGGGCAGTTTATGGTGAGAAATTTACAGAAGCCGGCAGAGATCTTGAGGAAGGGCTGAAAGCCGCAAAATATCTTCAGGATGCAGGATATGATATGCTTAATGCGGACAATGGGACTTACGATTCATGGTACTGGGCGCATCCGCCTGTATATATGCCTTTAAACTGTAACATGGCGGAGGTGACACGATTAAAAGAAGTGGTAGAAATTCCTGTGGTATGTGCAGGAAGAATGCAGCCGGATGAAGCTTCAGCATCTATATCAGAAGGAAAACTGGATGCTATGGGAATCGGACGTCAGTTCCTGGCGGATCCGGAATACATTGTAAAACTGGAACAGGAGAAATTTAGTGACATTCTTCCTTGCATTGCATGTCATAATGCATGTCTTCCGATTTATCATTATGAAGGCGTTGGCTGTGAAATCGATGAAGAGGATGGAAAAACACAAGGGCATTGTGCGTTGAACCCTAGGACATTCTGTGAGCAGAAATATGATTTTGAGAAAAAAGCAGCTGTAACGAAAAGTATTGCGGTCATCGGCGGGGGTATCGCTGGGATGACTGTAGCCCGAATTGCGGCAATACGAGGTCATGAGGTAACTATTTATGAAAAGAGTGACCGGCTCTGTGGTGTGTTTAATGCTGCAGCAGCACCTGAATTCAAAGAAAAAGATAAAGAATTTATAAGATGGATTCAACAAGAAATAGAAAGCCTGCCGATTAAAGTGGAATACAACTGTGAAATTACAACTCTGGCTGAGCTGACAGAAGATGAAATTATCATTGCTACGGGCGCAAAACCTAGAAAGCTAGATGTTCCGGGACAGGAAAAAGCTATTGAAGCAACGGAATATCTGCTGGGGAGAAAAGTAGGAAAGGACGTCGCTGTAATCGGCGGAGGTTTGACGGGCTGCGAGATTGCCTATGACCTTGTGCTGAAAGGAAAACGACCGGTTATTGTGGAAATGGCAGACGATATTTTAAAGACCAAGGGACTCTGCATGGCAAACTCCAGTTGTATGAGAGACTTATTGCGGTATTATGAAGTTCCTATTTATAAAAACGCAAAGCTCTTAGAAATCATTGAAAATGGAATTGTTATTGAGACAGCGGAAAAGACAATACAGTTGGAATGCGATGACGTGATAATGAGCTGTGGTTATGTGCCAGACACGAGGCTTGTTGACGGTGGAACACAACAGGGGAAAACGAATATTCATATAGTCGGCGATGTTAAAAAGGTTGGAAATTTGAAAACAGCAATCTGGGAGGCTTATGATTTAGCATTTTCTTTGTAAGATTAAACTCTTAAGCGGACAAAGAGGCTTTTAATATATTATAGAAACACTGCTATAAGAATTATTGATACCATTAGGCTGTCGATTTTTGAGGGATGTCATATACAGAATTATACTGACTAATATTAAGTTTTAATCGGTATTTCAATTTGTGTGATGTAATCATCAAAGGAGTCAATGCCATGCTATAATTCCATTGACGGAGAACCGGCCTCGGTTTCCCACAGATTACTGACAGAACTTCTTCGGGAGAGAATGGGATTTGACGGACTGTGTATCAGTGATTACGGCGGCATCAGCAATGCCCACGAAGTCCAGCGGATCGGAGAGACTATTGGAGAAACAGGATTTCTTGCCATGGAAGCAGGGATGGACATGGAGATGCCGAAAGCGATCGGTTATGGCGAAAAACTCAAAGAAATGTTCCGAAGCGGACAGGCGGATACAGAATTGCTGAACCGGACAGTTCTGAGGGTGTTGGAAGCGAAATTCCGCATGGGCCTGTTTGAACAACCTTTCGCAATGGACGGTGAGTCCTGCAAAAAGATTTTTGAAGAGAAAGAGGGGGCGGAGCTGTCCCTTCGGTCGGCAAGGGAATCCATGGTGCTTTTGAAAAACAACGGGGTACTTCCTTTGTCAGGCAAGATCAAGAAGCTGGCCCTGATCGGGCCTCATGCAGACTGTGCCCGTAAGTTCTTCGGCGGATATACTCATCTGTGCATGATGGAGTCGGTCTACGCGGCCGCAAGTTCTATCGCAGGGGTAGAGGGCAGCCCGGAGTCCGGACAGATCGGCGGGGCAATGCTGCCAGACGGCGAACCGGTGAATTATGTCCCGGGTACAAAGATCCAGTCAGATGAAGCAGAACTCTTTAACGACATCCTGCGCTTACAGAAGCCGGGATGCAGAAGCCTGTTAGAAGAACTAAAGGAGCGTATGACAGATACGGAGATTCTGTATGTGTATGGATACCCGGTTGCCGGAAAGGATCAGAGCAGATTTGAGGAGGCACTGCAGGCAGTCAGGGAAGCTGATGTTGTGATCCTCACTCTGGGAGGAAAGCACGGTACATGCTCTATGGCGACCATGGGAGAAGGTGTGAACGCTGCCGACATCAATTTGCCGGAATGTCAGGACGCATTTATTAAAGCAGCATCGGTGTATGGAAAGCCCTTAATCGGCATCCATTTTGATGGCAGGCCGATCTCCAGTGACACGGCAGACCAATATCTGGATGCCGTCATAGAAGCCTGGAGCCCGGCGGAAACGGGAGCGCAGGCTGTGGCAGATGTCCTGCTGGGAGCATATAATCCGGGCGGCAAACTGCCAGTATCCGTGGCATATCACGCCGGACAGATTCCAATCTACTATAATCACCCAAACGGTTCCGCATGGCATCAGCAGGAGAGTATCGGATTCGTCAATTATGTGGATGTTCCCCATACACCGAGATATTGCTTTGGACATGGATTGTCTTATACACAGTTTGAGTATTCAGACATTCATATATCGACGGCAGAGATTGGAGCAGAAGAATCGGTACAGATCAGCTGTGTGGTAAAGAATGCGGGAAACTGTGCCGGGGATGAAGTGGTACAACTTTATCTCAGGGATAGATTTGCAAGTATGACACGCCCGGTGAAAGAGCTTGCCGGATTTAAGCGAATCCATATGGAACCGGGAGAGAAAGTACGGGTAACATTTACAGTACAGGCGGATCAGTCAGCATTTCTTGACAGGCAGATGCGCTGGAAGGTGGAAAAAGGAGAGATAGATGTAGAAATTGGAAGTTCTTCTGAGGATATACGGTTAAAAGGAACATACCGGATCACAGAGGATAGATGGATAGACGGCGCAAAAAGAGCATTTTATGCGAAAGTACAGAAAGACAAAGTATAGCTTAGGCATACACTTACAGCGGGTCGGGTAAGATATCCGGCAGGACAGGAGGAAAACAGATGGATAGGAAGTTACTTGCCAGAAGGATTGCAGAAGAATCCATTGTATTGTTGAAAAACGAAGATCATATGCTTCCTTTAAAAGAAAAGAAAGAGATCGCGTTTTTCGGGAGGACGCAGATTGGCACTTTATATTCCGGAAACGGATCCGGCGGTGCAAATGTGGCCGGATGCGGCACGATTCTGGAAGAATGTGAAAATTGCGGAATCAGACCTGAGCCACTTTTAAAGGGCTTTTATGAATATAAGATAAATGAGGAACGGGTCACGGAAGAGGATGAGTTTGACTGGACTAAAGTCAGTGAGATGGTAAACAGTGGAATTATGTATGAAATATTCGGCAAATACCGCGCTCCGCTTGATGAGTACGAAGTGCCCGGCACACTTATTGACCAGGCGGCAGAAAAAACTGACACAGCACTTATTGTAATTGGCAGAAATTCTGGCGGTGAGGAGTGTGACCGTCACCTTTCAGAGGATTATTACCTGACTAATTCAGAAGAAAGTCTGCTGAAGGAAGTCTGCAGTCATTTTACAAATGTAGTAGTAGTCTTGAATGTTAACGGGCTGATCGATCTGTCCTGGGTGAGAAAGTATGCAAATATAAAAAGCCTTCTGTTTATTGGAATCCCAGGGGAAGAAGGGGCTTCTGCGCTAGCTGGCATTTTAACGGGGGAGACCAATCCCTCCGGGAAACTGGCGGTGACCATAGCGGAACATTATGAAGATTACCCGTCGGCAGACCATTTCTCATGGGATAAGGAGCATCTGGAGAATGTTCTTGACTATGAGAGCTACGGCCTTTCCTCAGAAGAAAACGGAAGTACAGGTTTTTCTAAAAGCCCGGTGAGTGTGTACTGGGAGGATATCTATACCGGTTACCGATATTTTGATACATTCGGGAAACCGGTGCTTTACCCCTTTGGTTATGGGCTTTCTTACACTGAATTTGCAATCAGCGATGCCTCGGCCGAGAAGCAAAACGGCGGTATTATGGTGACAGCCAATGTGAAAAATATTGGGGAAATATCAGGGAAAGAGGTAATCCAGGTTTATCTGTCCAAGGTAAACCCGGCAGAGGGTGTGGAACGTCCTTATCAGGAATTGAAGGGATTTGAGAAAACCGCGGACCTTGCTCCGGGAGAAAAAGAGAAGGTTAAGATCTGGATTCCATGGAGAGAACTGGCGGTTTATGACGAAGGAAGAGCTGCGTGGGTCATAGAGTCGGGCGATTATCTCCTGAAGATGGGAAATTCATCAAGAGACACCTCCCTGGTGGGAATGGTACGCCTAGGGGATACAGTCCTTACAGAACAGTGCGCGAACCGTATGATAATCTTAGAATGCAACAGAGATAAGCTTTCGTTCCTGACACAGAAAGACTACGCAGGGTGCCATCTGGAAGACAGATGTGAGAAGAAACCTGATGGAGGCGTGACCGGGATGGCGGTAATTTCTGTAACGGAAGAGGATATTCTTGCAGGAGGGGAGAGCAGACAGGCTGAAAAAGAAACGCAGCAAAATCTGCCGGAGCTCTCCATCGAAGAACTCGCTTCTCTCTGTGTGGGCTATGGGCCGGGCACTCCCTTTGCGGCTGTGGGGGACCGCAGTGACCCGTCTGCGATTTTCGATGGTGAAGGAAAACCGATTACAACAAACAACCACCCGACAGGATATCCGGGATATGTTTCTCCGGCAATTGAGGAAAAAGGGATCAAGTCCATTTTCTATAAAGACGGCCCGGCCGGGATCGGCGGTATTGCCTGGCCGACGGAAATGCTCATAGCCTGCTCGTTCGACAGGAAACTGTGGCAGATGTTTGGAGATGCAGTAGGGAAAGAATGTGAAGATCAGCAGGTGAATGTCTGGCTTGCTCCTGCTGTGAATCTCCACAGAAATCCGCTGTGCGGCAGAAATTTTGAATATTTTTCTGAAGATCCGTACCTGACAGGAGTCTGTGCCTGCGAGATCACAAAAGGCGTACAGAATGGCCGGCCGGTTATCGTGTGCCCGAAACACTTCGCGGCAAATGAGCAGGAGACATTCCGGCGCGGAAATGCAGGGAAAAAGGTAGACGCTGTTGACTCTATACTGACAGAGCGCTCGGCCAGGGAACTATACCTGAAGCCTTTTGAAATGCTGGTGAGAGAAGCACATATTGCCTGCATTATGACGTCTTTTAACAAGATAAACGGCGTTTTCGCCGGGGGCAGTAAGGATCTGTGCACCCGTATCCTTCGGGAAGAATGGGGATTTGACGGCGCTGTGGTGACAGACTGGGGCGATATGGATATTGTGGTAGACGGAGCAGACGCCGTGGCTGCGGGAAATGATATCGTCATGCCGGGCGGACCGCCGGTGATTCGTCAGATCCTGAAAGGATATGAAGAAGGAAGAGTGACCAGAGAAGAAATGGAAACAGCGGCAGGACATCTTCTGTGCATGATCCGCAGGATTCATGGAAAGGAGAAATAGAAGTATGGGAGAAAAATCTACAAAATAAAAGGAAATCCCTGGGTGTCATCCAGTGTCATGGGAATTATAAATAATGAAAAATACAAGGGTGACATTTTACTAGGAAAAACATTTACAGTCGATCCTATCTCAAAAAGACGGTTAGAGAACTTAGGAGAGGAAGATCGGTATTACATACACGATCACCATGAACCGATTATTTCAGAAGAAATGTTCGCCAGAGCGCAGGAAATCAGGAGCCGCCGAAACGGGAATCGCAAGCATGGTGTTACTCCGAGAAAACGGGAGAAATTCAGCCGACAGTATGCTTTTAGCTGCTTGCTAGAATGTGGATTCTGTGGTGGTAATCTTTCACGCAGACGCTGGCACAGCAATTCAAAGTATAAGAAAACTATCTGGCAATGTGTGAAGGCTACGAAAGAAGGTAAGCGTTTCTGTCCGGATAACATAATAAAGAGAGATATTTTGCCATATTGTGAACATAAGTGTAGGAAACAATTAAAAGATTGCCTTTATGAAAAAACGGAAATGGAAAGGATATCTTTAATACAGTCAGATTTTCGGAAAAAGCCATGCCCTAAAATAAAAAAACCAGATTATTCTATTATGAAGAAAAAACCTACTGTAGTAGATATTGATTCGTGGATAAAAAATCCTGATTGTGAATTGATTAAAGTTGTATCACAAGGAGAAGCTGATGCGTATACTCGTACATTGGAAGAGGCGATGCTATGCAAACTCTTAGGAATTACAGTAGAGAGCAAAAAAAGTTCGGATTGGTGGGAAAAACAGATATCGATTAATAAAATTAAATTGGATATTCCAACTAGAAAAAAGAATATAACGGTAAGAGATATTTTAAATGAGAATAAAAATAACAAAACAGATTTCATGTATTCAATAATTTTATCGGAATTACATTTAAAAGCTTTACCGAATTATATACGGGAGGGATTAATTTGGCTGATGTAAAGAAATTGAATAATATGTTTTTAGTTAACGCACCGGCAGGTAGCGGAAAAACGACATACATTGAAAATACGATTATTAATCTACTTGCCCAATATCCTAATCGTAGAATACTAAGCATTACTTATACAAATAGAGCAAAGGAAGAATTAAATTCTAGAATTAATAGTAAAAATGTTACAGTAGATACAATTCATTCATTTCTTTCTGACTTTGTTGGTCTTTACTTTTCAAAACCAGAGGTGATTGATTTATACCTTCAAGTGTTTGAAAAGAAGATAAAGGCACTGATTGACAATGGAGAAGATGATTCCAAAAATGCAAGATATATTGATAAGTTTGGAAAACTGGATTTTGAAACTATTAAAAATAATCTACATAAAGTTTTTTACAATGAGCAATCCTATAGTAGCTATTATTATGGAGGGCTTTCTCATGATGATATGTTATTATTTTGTCGCAAGATGTTTGAAAAGTTTGAGATGTTAAAAAAACGTTTATCTAATAAATATAGGTATATTTTTATCGATGAGTACCAAGATACATCTGCGGATGTGTTATATATTTTTTATCAATCTGTGCTGAATACGAGCAGTACCTTATACTTGCTTGGAGACAAAATGCAAGAGATGCATGCTGAACTTGCCGAAAAGGTTGGAGAAAGCCGCAATCAAATTCAGAGGTATATCCGTCTAAGGGTATTTAGAATCCGAGAGAAGTTGGTCATCAGTACAGGAATGCCTTTTTCCAGAAGGGCATTGGCAATGCAGCCTGCAAAAAAAGATTTTCCAGTA
>OLNJ01000093.1_pt1 | contig 86117 bp, 104 predicted proteins | sample 1672191 | NCBI WGS metagenome assembly OLNJ01 (sample SAMEA3136657, study PRJEB25190) | human gut metagenome | biome: human gut; feature: human-associated habitat; material: faeces | place: Austria | collected 2013
GCATGTATTAGGCACGCCGCCAGCGTTCATCCTGAGCCAGGATCAAACTCTCCATTGTTTATTTAAACAACTCTTCGTTTGTTTAGCTCTTTTTTCTTTTTTATCCTTCTGGATATTGACGTGTGTTTCTTAATTCTGTTTAGTTTTCAATGATCTCTCCGGCTTCTTTTGCCGACTTGAATATCTTACACTCTTTTCGCTTTTTAGTCAATCTTTTTTTTAACTTTTTTTGCTTTTTCTCTCCGGTCCTTACGTCCCTTTCCTCGAGTGCCTATTTAATTTACCATATCCCTTTTGTCTTGTAAAGCCTTTTTTGTCTTTTTTTGTAAAAAAATATAAAATCAATAAGTTTACTCAATTTGTTAATAAAATAACTCATTACTATCTAAGATAATTGTCACTGGCCCATCATTAATCAATGATACCTCCATCATTGCTCCAAATACTCCTCGTTCCACATTAATTCCCTTTTCTTCTAACTTTTTATTAAAAAAATCATAAAGCGGACTAGAAATATCTGGTTTAGCAGCATCGATAAAACTTGGTCTTCGTCCTTTTTTACAATTAGCATATAATGTGAACTGTGAAATTGATAAAACACTTCCTCCTACATCTAATAAAGATAGATTTAATTTATCATTTTCATCTTCAAATATTCTCAAATTCACTAATTTATCAACCATCTTTTCAACTAATAACTCGTCATCGCCATTAGTTATCCCAACTAAAACCATATATCCTTTATCAATAGCTCCTACAATTTCTCCTTCAATCTTAACACTACTTTGACTAACTTTCTGTACAACTAATCTCATTTTAATCCACCTATCTTTCAATCTTTAAAAATGTTATAATTATTATAACTGATTTTAAAAACGAAAGGAAGATAATATGTCATCAACCCTTGCCAATAGAATGCGACCTCAAAATTTAAAAGATATAATCGGACAACAACATTTAGTTGGACCAAATGCTATTTTAACTAAATTTGTTCAAAAAAGTCATCCATTTTCAATTATTTTATACGGTAGCCCCGGCTGTGGCAAAACAACAATTGCAATGGCCCTTGCAAATGATCTTGACATTCCATATCGCATCTTCAACGCTTCAACCGGAAATAAAAAAGAAATGGATGCAATTATTGAAGAAGCTAAGTTAAGTGGTAGTCTTTTTGTAATCATTGATGAAGTTCATCGACTTAATAAAGCGCGCCAAGATGATCTTCTTTCACACATGGAAAGTGGATTATTAATAGTCGCTGGATGTACTACAGCAAACCCATTTCATTCAATTAATCCAGCGATTCGTTCTCGTTGTCATATTCTTGAAGTTAGACCTTTAACTGTTGATGAAATTGTAGCTGGTTTAAATAAGGCAATGACTTCACCAAATGGTTTAAACAGCAAATATACGATTGAAAAAGAAGCATTGCATAGTATTGCAAAATTATGTAGTGGCGATATTCGCTATGGTTATAACTGTTTAGAAATTTGTACAATTGTTTGTGAAAATAATCATATTACTCAAGCTGATTTGAAAACTGCTGCTATTAAAACTAATGTTGTCTATGATAAAGACGAAGATAATTACTACGATACATTAAGTGGTTTGCAAAAATCAATCCGTGGTAGTGATCCTAATGGTGCTATGTATTATTTTGCTAAACTGATTGAATCAAAAGATATTGAATCTTTAGAACGGCGACTTATCACAACTGCTTATGAAGATATTGGTTTAGCCAATCCAAATGCGTGTATGCGTACGGTAATTGCTATGCAAGCCGCTAAAACAATCGGTTTTCCAGAAGCTCGAATTCCTATTGCTAGTGCAATTATCGATTTATGTTTATCACCAAAATCAAAATCTAGTGAAAATGCAATTGATGCTGCGTTAACTTCACTAAATGAACGTTCTTTAAAAACCCCTTCTTACTTACGTCTTACGCCGGTTGGTTTAGAAGATGATGAAAAGTATGATTATAGTCGGCCAGAATTGTGGGAATATATTCAGTATCTTCCAAAAGAACTAGGAAATACACAGTTCTATGTACCATGGATGACCAGTAATTATGAAAAAGCTTTAGCTGAGAATTATCGAAGAATTTTGAAACACGGGCGTACCAGTGATATAAAAAAACTAAATCAACAAAATAAGTAATAAAAATTGACATTTGCGTGCAGTAAAGGTAGACTTATTTATATAGAAAGGGAGCTCGTATGCGGGCTGAGAGGAAGTAATCTAACTTCGACCTGTATAACCTGATTTGGGTAATGCCAACGTAGGGATCTAGCCACTATTTTTGTTTATGTTCGGTTTGAACCTATTTTGGTCCAAACCTTTTTCTATACAAAAAAGAATGGAGATAAAAAATGAATTACACAACACAAATGAATGCAGCAAAAAAGGGAATCATTACTCCTGAAATGAAAATTGTTGCGGCTAAAGAGAAAATGAATATTGAAGAATTGAAGACACTAATAGCCCAAGGAAAAGTTGTTATCCCAGCCAATAAGTATCATACCTGTATTAATGTAAATGGGATTGGTTCAATGCTTAAAACAAAAATTAATGTAAATCTTGGAACTTCTAGAGACTGGAAAGATTTAGATATGGAACTTAAAAAAGCTAATGATGCTGTCAATATGGGAGTTGAATCAATAATGGATTTAAGTTCATATGGCGATACTCAAAAATTCCGTCGCAAATTAACCAAAGAATGTCCCGCAATAATTGGAACAGTGCCAATCTACGATGCTGTAGTTTATTATCATAAGCCCTTAAAAGAAATTACTGCTCGACAATGGATTGATATTGTTGAGATGCATGCTCGCGACGGAGTAGATTTTATGACAATTCATGTAGGAATTAATAAAAATACAGCTCAACGTTTTAAAGAAAATAAGCGTCTTACTAATATCGTTTCCCGAGGCGGTTCAATTATTTTTGCTTGGATGGAAATGACTGGTCAAGAAAATCCTTTTTATGAATACTATGATGAAATCCTTGATATTTGTCAAAAATATGATGTAACAATAAGTTTAGGTGATGCTTGCCGTCCTGGTTCAATCGAAGATGCTGGCGATATAAGTCAAATTGAAGAATTGGTGACTTTGGGAGAACTTACAAAACGTGCATGGCAAAAAGATGTTCAAGTAATTGTTGAGGGTCCAGGTCACATGGCTTTAAATCAAATCGAAGCTAATATAAAAATTCAACAAACCATTTGCCAGGGAGCCCCTTTTTATGTTCTTGGTCCACTAGTTACTGATATTGCCCCAGGTTATGACCATATCACAGCTGCAATTGGCGGTGCATTGGCTGCCGCTAATGGTGCTGCTTTTCTATGTTATGTAACTCCTGCTGAACATCTTCGTCTCCCTGATCTAAATGATGTTAAAGAAGGAATCATCGCATCTAAAATTGCAGCACATGCTGCCGATATTGCGAAAGGTATCAAAGGGGCAAAAGATTTGGACTACCAAATGAGTTGTGCCAGAAAAAATTTAGACTGGGAAAAAATGTTTGAATTAGCCATTGATCCTAAAAAAGCACGTACATACCGCCAACAAGCAAAACCTGAAAAAGAAGATACTTGCAGTATGTGCGGTAATTTCTGTGCTATAAAAAATATGAATCGAATTTTAAATGGAGAAATTGTTAATATTTATGATGAATAAAAAAGTCGTCTGTTTTCAGACGGCTTTTAATATATAAAGAGTAATAAAAATTCAACTATTTTAGCATTTAGATTATGCTGTCGCAAGATAAAATTACTAATCATTTCTAGTGAACAATTAGTGCTAACTAATGTATGGACACCATTTGCAGAACTTCCAATTGCAACATAACCATGAGCCATACCCCCAATTGCGAGTTTGGAGGCAATTGCCATACCTCCAATTGCATAGATTCCTATTGCCATTCCACCTACAGCAAAATAGCCAATACTTAGCCCTCCTAAGCTAATTCCCCCTATAGCAATTCCTGCTAATGTCAATAAACCAATTGCCAGACCGTCAAGACTAAATACACCAAGTGCTAAAGCCCCAAAACTAAAAAGCCCTACCGCAATATTGCCAATTGCAATAATTCCTTTCGCAATTCTAAAACCACGACCTAAATTAATATGAATTAATGGAACATTTCCAATTTTAAATTTACTCTTATATTCATAAGTAAAGAGATGACGCACTACACTTCTCAATTCTTCACGGTCAACTGTAACATAATCATTACTTTCATGTCCAATTAATTCATCTAAAGATATACCAAATAGATCAGCAATTTCAATTATTCGTTCTAATTCAGGTGTAGATTGACCTGATTCCCACTTACTTACCGATTGTCTCGATACTCCTAACCGAAAAGCTAATTCCTCTTGCGACAATCCCTTTTGTTTTCGATATTTATTTAAGTTGTCATTAAACATCATTTATTTCTTCCTCCTGACAACCATGATTATAGTTTTTTTATTCCAAATCACAATAAACTACGGCTAGGCAATCTGTCAACTAACAGTTGCATAAACAATAAAAGGGTATAATTACCCTTCTAATTCACTGATAACTGCATTAATCGTCTCATTAAAATTATTTAGATTCACATTAAACCAAATAACCGGAACTTGATTATTAAACCAAGTATATTGACGCTTTGCATAATTACGAGAATTCTTTTTTATCAACTCCAAAGTTTCATCAAGTGTTTGAGTTCCCTGATAATAAGCAAACCATTCCTTGTACCCGATTGCTTTCATGCTTTGCATTTCACGGGTATAATTCTTTTTCATTAAGCCATCTATTTCTTGAAGCAATCCCTGCTCCATCATCAAATCAACACGTTGATCGATCCGCTGATATAAACTTTCACGTTCTAATGTCAGCCCAATAAATTTAGCATTATAAATTAATTCATGATTTTGTTTGGCAAGTGTTTCACTTTTTTTTATCCCTGTACTTTCATAAATTGCAATTGCTCTTAAGACCCGTTGACGATTATTAGGATGAAGCTCTTTAGCACTTGCTTTATCAATCTCAATTAAATAATTGTATAACTCTTCATTTGAATAATCTTGATACTTCTCAACATATTCTTGATGATTGGTTTGACTTTCACTAAATTCATAATCATAAAGTGCTGCTTTAATATATAATCCTGTACCACCTACAATAATCGGCAATTTACCACGTGATATTATTTCTTTTATTTTTAAACGAACTTCATCTTGAAAATCTTTTACACTATAGCTTTCAGTTGGTTCCTTAACATCAATCAAATGATGAACAATACCTTCCATTTCATCATCTGTTACTTTAGCCGTTCCAATATCCATTGTTTTATATATTTGCATCGAATCACCGCTAATCACTTCGCCATTAAAATGCTTAGCTAGAGCAACGCCCATCCTAGTTTTTCCAACCCCAGTTGGACCAACTACAACAATAACTTTCTCCATTACACGACCCTCTTAAATAACTTTTCAATTTCATAAGTTGAATAATATATAATTGTTGGTCTTCCATGCGGACAAACGTATGGATTATCACAACGCATTAAATTATCAATAATATTTTGCATCCCTTCGGTTGATAAATGTGTATTTGCTTTTAATGAAGCTTTACAACTAAGCGTAGCAATTGCATGATCTTGTAATTTGATGACATCGATTTTATTATCATTTAATAACTGCGTCATCATATCTTCAATAAATACTTGCTCATCAATATTTTGCATCCATAACGGTAATTGCTTTATTACATAACCGCTATTACCAAAAACCTCAAGATTAATTCCAACTTTAGTCAATAAGTCTTTCCTTTCCTCAATAATCAAAAATTCACTTAAAGGATATTCAAGTGTGATCGGTACTAATAAATCCCGCATTGATAGATCAAGATTTTGATATTTTTCCAAAAAATACTCATAATTGATTCTTTCTTGCCCAGCATGCTGATCAACAATATACATTCCTGTTTCATCTTCACAAATTATATATGTACCATGAACCTGTCCTTTAACAAATAACTTCTTTTTCATTAATTTTTCACGTGGCTCAACTTTTGTCTCAATAATTTGTTGATTGGGGATAATGTATTCACTAGTTTCTTCCTTAACAAAAGTAAAATCATCGAAAGATGCGTCTTTAAAAACAACTTCTTGATCATTTTGAGGAAAATCAGCTTCAAATCGTGGTTGCTCTATTGTTTTAATGGGTACTGACTCATAAGTTAAATCAAGACTAGGTTGTTCCAAATTCAAAGGCGCCTTAGTTTTTTTATATTCAGCGGTCGCATCGTAAGTCAAATTAACTTTTGCAAGAGCATCACTAACACCTTGATAAATTAATTCACGTAATTGACTTTCTTTAGAAAAACGTACCTCCAGCTTTGAGGGATGCACATTAACATCTACTAAATAAGGATCTATTTCAATATTAACAATCGCAATTGGATAACGTTTATCAGCTAAATATCGACGATATGCATTATTAATACTATCAACACTCACTTTATTTTTAACTACCCGTGAATTTACCATTGTCACCATATGATTCTTACTAGCACGATTCACATCAATTTTTGAAACATAACCCGTCACATGAAATTCATCATCTTCAAAATCCACTGGAATCATTGCTTTGGCAACATTTAATCCATAAATGTTCGAGATAACTTCCAACAAATTACCATTTCCATTGGTCTTATAAATTGTTCTGCCATTATGAACTAACATAAAAGCAATGTGCGGATGAGATAAAGATAGCCGTTCCAAATATGTTTGAATATTAGCAAACTCAGCATTAGTCGATTTTATATATTTTAATCGAGCTGGGACATTTTGAAATAATTTTTCAACTTTGATATTAGTCCCTTTTTTACTATCACTTTCATTACACTCAACAAAGCGTCCATATTCATAAGTAACAGTTGTCCCTGTTCCTCCTGTACTCGTTTTCAATTCAAAATTACTAATTGAAGCAATCGAAGGAATTGCTTCACCTCTAAACCCTAAAGTTTGAATGCAAAACAAATCTTGATCATCTTTGATTTTACTAGTAGCATGACGTGAAAAACATAGTAAGGCATCTTCTTTGACCATTCCCTCACCATTATCAATTATTTGAATCAAGTTTAATCCACCTTCTTCAATAATCACATCTATCTTCGTACTGTTTGCATCAATACTATTTTCGACTAGTTCTTTAACTACATTTGCCGGTCTTTCAATCACCTCACCAGCAGCGATTTTATTAGCCAATACATCATCTAGCTGTCTTATTTTTTGCAAATATATCACCTACTTTTCATTTAATTTCTTTAATTCAATCAATGTTGATAAAGCATCAATTGGTGAAAGCGCCATTGGATCAATACCTTCTAAATATTTTTCCACTACACTTACGGTTACTGGTGGAGCTTCTTTTAAAGTATCATCGCTTAAATGATGCTCAATATTATTTTCCTCTAAAGCTTCTAATAGTACATTAGCACGATTTAATACTGCATCTGGTAATTTTGCTAATTTAGCAACATTGACACCATAAGATTTATTTGACCGTCCTGGTTTGATACGGTATAAAAAGACAAGATCATCATTTTCAATTGAAGCACTAGCATGGACATTTTTAATTCCAAGATTCTTTTCTTCTAAGAATGTTAATTCATGATAATGAGTTGAAAATAATGTAATACACTTAATCTTTGCAGCGATATACTCGATCATAGCTTGAGCAATTGCCATCCCATCAAAAGTTGCAGTCCCTCGACCTATCTCATCAAAAATAATCAATGAATTTTCTGTTGCAAAGCGTAAAGCATTATTAGCTTCTAACATTTCAACCATAAAAGTTGACTGCCCGGAAATTAAATCATCACTAGCCCCGATTCGAGTAAAAATTTGATCAAAAATTGGAATACAAGCTTCGCTACATGGAACAAAACACCCTATTTGTCCCATCAGTGCAATTAAAGCAATCGTTCGCATATAAGTCGATTTACCACCCATATTAGGTCCCGTAATCAACATCACTGGATTAGCAGCATCAATATTTACATCATTCGAAACATATGTTCCTTGTGCCATAACCCGTTCAATTACGCCATGACGACCATCAACTACTTTAAACACTTTATTATGATTGAAAGTTGGCCGAACATAACTATTCTCACTAGAAATCATTGCTAATGATTGAAAAACATCAATTTTAGCAATAATTTTAGCAACATCCTGAATAGCATGAACATCTTTTTTTATGTAATTTCTAATTTCTGTAAATAATGCATATTCTAGTTTTATCATTTTATCTTGTGCACTAAGTAATTTTGATTCCATCTCTTTTAATTCTGGTGTCACAAAACGTTCAGCATTAGATAAACTTTGTTTACGAGTATAATTAAATTCATCTTTAACTAATGATAGATTTCCTTTAGTCACTTCAATATAATATCCAAAGACACGGTTATATCCTACTTTTAATCCTTTTATTCCTGTTTTATCACGCTCATTTTGCTCAAATTGAGCTAACCACTGTTTACCGTGATCACGGATATAACGAAGTTCATCAAGTTCTTCATTAAATCCTTCCTTGATTAAATTTCCTTCTTTTACAGTTAATGGCGGATTATCAACAATTGCTTGATCAATCAAATTAGTAATGTGACTTAAATCAGTAAAATGATCTGCCAAGGCACTAATTAAAGGTTCATCTAACGATAATAATTGATTTTTTAATTCTGGAACTACTTTTAAGGAACTGCTAATCCACTTTAGATCACGAGCATTAATATTTCCAAAAGCAATTCGTGAAGATAGTCTTTCAAGATCGTAAATATCTTTCAGAATTTCTTTAATACTTTCTCGTTGAATAAAATGATTAGTAAAGATCTCTACGATATCCAAACGTTCTTCTATTTGTTCTTGATTAATTAGAGGTCGTTCGATCCATTGTTTTAACATCCGTGATCCCATTGCTGTTTTAGTTTGATCTAAAAGCCAAAATAGACTTCCATATTTATCATTACTTTTAGCACTACTCGTCAGTTCTAAAGCTTTTTTTGTATAAAGATCCATTGTCACATAATCTTCATTATTAATTTCTTCAATTATCTGTAAATGTTCCAATTCTCTTTTTTGTGTATCTAATAAATAATTAAGCAGTAATGACGCTGTTTTAATTTGTTTTAAATCATTGATTTTGCTAAAAATCTTATCATACTTTTCATTATAATTATCGTGTGCAAATGGTGAAGATAAAATATCATCAAATTCACGTATTTGATTTGGTAAAGTGACAATTTCCTTAACTGCCATTGTTTCTAGCTGATTCAATAATAATTTCTCTTTCTTTTCAATATTGACCACACTAAATTCGCCGGTTGTGATATCACAAAAAGCTAAAGTATAAGTAAAATCAAATTCTTCTAAGGCAGCAATATAATTGTTTTTATTATTTGTCAGAGATTCATCAAAGATAGTTCCTGGAGTAATGATCTGTACCACCCCACGTTCTACGATTCCTCGTTTCCCAGGTTCTGTTAACTGTTCAACAATCGCAACCCGATGTCCATTATCAACTAATTTTTGAATATATCCACTAGCCGAATGGAAAGGTACCCCACACATTGGAACCCGTTCAGGAGCTCCAGCATTTTTCCCTGTTAAAGCAATTTCTAATTCTTTAGAAACCATTATGGCATCGTCAAAGAACATTTCATAGAAATCCCCTAATCTAAACATAACGATTGAATCTTGATTTTCTTCTTTTATTGATAAATATTGCATCATCATTGGACTATATTTTGGTTTCATCAATTAACCTCACTTCTAAAAAATTACTATCACATTATAACACAAGTAACCTCAAAAGAAAAAAGGCTTCCGCCTTTATTTGATAAAATTTTCATCGACTGTTAAATTTTCTAATTCATCCCATGTCTCATTCTCTGCTTTAGTTTCTACTCGCATTGTTGTTTTACCAACAACACTTAATGAGATTTCTTTTTCAATCTCAATGACAACTTTATCTTCCAACTTATTTACACTAATACATTTTGGTTCACGATTACAGGTAACCATTAATTCATCACCCTCATCAAAATTTCGGGTTTCTTTTTTCACTAAATCTAATTCGTTTAAGTAGCTTACAGTTTGCTTCAATAGACTACTATCATCATTGATACTGTACCATAGATGAACGTCAAAAGTTCCCAAAACAACAGGTTTCCCATCTTTAAAAGCTGCGTTATAACGATGGTTAGTAATCCAACACCCTAGAATTTTGTCATATCCTTCAATCGAAAACGGATATTTATTAAGGGTTCTTTTTTTCCCTTTAGCAATTACTGCCTGAGTAATGATTTCACGAATATTATTTGCCATGTTCTCACCTATTTTAATATATGTTGGAAATTAAAAAAAATGAACAAAAAAACGCGAATTAATCGCGTTTTAGTTTTGATGTCCATTTCCAGATGTAGAATCTTTTAAAACTACATCATGTGCGCCACCTTCAACAATACTAGTTGAGGAAACAAGCGTAATTTTTGCTTTCTCTTGTAATTCTGGAATAGTTAAGGCTCCACAGTTACACATTGTTGACTTGATTTTACTTAAAGTTAAACCAACATTATCTTTTAAGCTACCGGCATATGGTACATATGAGTCAACTCCTTCTTCAAAAGAAAGTTTAGAATCACCACCCATATCATAACGTTGCCAGTTACGAGCACGAGCAGAACCTTCACCCCAGTATTCCTTCATATACTGACCGTTGATACTAACTTTATTAGTTGGAGATTCATCAAATCTTGAGAAATATCTACCTAACATGATGAAATCAGAACCCATAGCTAAAGCCAATGTCATATGGTAATCATGAACGATCCCACCGTCAGAGCAGATTGGAATATAAATTCCTGTTTCTTTAAAATATTCATCACGTGCTTTAGCAACTTCAATTGTAGCCGTTGCTTGCCCACGACCAATTCCTTTTTGTTCACGAGTGATACAGATTGATCCACCACCAATACCAATCTTAACAAAATCTGCTCCAGATTCAGCTAAAAATCTAAAACCATCCGCATCAACAACATTACCAGCTCCAACTTTAACGCTATCACCATAATGTTCTCTGATCCAGTCAATCGTAATTTTTTGCCATTCTGTAAAGCCTTCTGATGAATCAATACATAAAACATCAGCACCTGCTTCTACTAAAGCCGGTACACGTTCGGCAAAATCACGAGTATTGATTCCAGCGCCTACCACATAACGTTTCGAATCATCTAATAGTTCGTTTGGGTTTGATTTTCTTGTTTCATAGTCTTTTCTAAAGACAAAATATGCTAATTTTTGATCATCATCAATAATAGGTAAAGCATTTAACTTATTATCCCAAATAAGATCATTTGCTTCTTTTAAAGTAATTCCAATGTGCCCACAGATTAATTTATCATATGGTGTCATGAACTCAGTTACTTTTGTATCTAAACCCATTCTAGAAACCCGGTAATCTCTGCCTGTTACGATTCCTAATAATTTTCCATTGGCACTACCATCCTCAGTTACTGCCATTGTTGAATGTCCAGTTTTCTCTTTTAAAGCAATTACATCTGCAAGTGTATCACTAATACTTAAATTAGAGTCACTTGGAACAAATCCTGCTTTATAAGTTTTAGCTCGTTTAACCATAGCTGCTTGATCTTCAATCGTTTGTGATCCATAAATAAATGAAACCCCACCCTCTCTTGCAAGAGCTACTGCCATTTTATCATCAGATACAGCTTGCATTACCGCTGAAACTAGGGGAATATTTAATGATAACGCAGGTTCTTCACCTTTTTTAAATTTAACTAATGGTGTCTTTAAGCTAACATTTTTAGCTTGACACTCAGCAGATGAATATCCAGGTACTAAAAGATATTCATTAAATGTGCGTGATGGTTCATCAAAAAAATATGCCATTTTCTATCTCCTTTTCTATGTCGTTTTGTGTAATATTTCATAAATTATAATTAGGATCAATCGTTAAGTCAAGCCCTATTTTAATAATTGTCCGTTTATATATGTATTTATCGATTGCAAAAGACTATCTACTTCTTCCTTCAAGTATAAATAATTAACAACTAATGGATGATTCTCAAATTCATCTTTAATTTTTTGATATTCTTCAATTGTTTTAACAACTGTTTCATCTTGTTTTGACTTTTGATTTACAATCTTCTTTTGATATGCTTTCATCTTTGCTTCAAGTTTTTCTATCTTATCATCCTGATGAATTAGCTGCTCATACTTTTGATATTCTTTAATGACATCAAGATTCAATAAATATTTATTTAACTGTTTAGCACAATCCAAACTACGATTCAATTGATTCACCTTTCAAAGCCCATGTTTTGGCTTCAGTTATTTTTACTTTAATAATTTTTCCAATATCTTTAGGATCACCTTTAAAGTTTACCAATTTTTGATGCCGAGTATACCCAGTCAACATTGAATCATCCTTCTTAGATGTTCCTTCAACTAATACTTCGACAATCTTATTTAAGAAACGTTGATTTTGCTTATACGCTTTTTCATTAACGATTTCATTCAATTTATATAATCGTTGGTCTTTTTCATCACTTGCTACATTATCAACCATTTTCGCGGCTGGTGTTCCTGCCCGAGGTGAGTAGACAAATGTATAAGCTAAATCATATTCACACTCTTGATATAAAGACAATGTATCTAGATATTGTTCATGAGTTTCATTTGGAAACCCCACGATAATATCTGTCGTGACTGTGCAGTCAGGAATATATTCTTTGATCTTATGGAATAATTCTAGATATTGTTCACGACTATAACGGCGCCCCATCAACTTTAATACTTCATTATTCCCCGATTGAACTGGTAAATGAATTGCCGGCATGATATTATCATATTTCGCAATAATTTTGATCATATCTTCACTAAAATCCCAAGGATGACTCGTTGTAAAACGAATTCGTGGAATATTTGTTTTAGCGACATCCTCAAGTAAGTTTGAGAAATTATAATCCTCACCTAAATCTTTACCATAACTGTTAACATTTTGCCCAAGAAGCGTTATTTCTTGATAGCCTTCAGCAACCAGTTCTTCAACTTCTTTGATAATATCTTTTGCTAAACGAGAACGTTCTTTTCCACGTGTATAAGGAACGATACAATAAGTACAAAATTTATTACATCCATACATGATATTTACCCATGCTTTATACTTGTTGTCCCGTCTAACTGGTGCGTTTTCAATTACATCGCCCTCTTTAGACCAAACTTCAACAATCATCTCTTTACTATAAAGTGCATCTTTTAATAACTCAGGTAATCGATGTATGTTGTGAGTACCAAAAATCAAATCAACATGGGGATGCTTTTCCAATATCCGATTAACAACAACCTCTTCTTGAGCCATACATCCACACATTGCGAAAATTAGATTTGGATTAGTCTTCTTTAAATTTTTGACATATCCAACTTTTCCAAATACCTTTTCTTCGGCATTTTCACGAATTGCACAAGTATTTAAAACAATCACGTCAGCCTCTTTAATTTCTGTAGTCGGTTGATATGACATACTTTCCAATATTCCTGATAAAGTTTCACTGTCACGTTCATTTGCTTGACACCCATATGTTTGAATATAATATTTTTTTCCTAGTCCAACTTTGACCATATCTCCTGGAACATGATAGGCATCATCATAGCGACCAACTTCGTCACGACTTCTTCTTTTAGCCTCATTTAATGAAGGCCCTTTAAAATAATTACTATAATCTTTCATTTATTCACCACTTTTCTATCATATTATATACATAAATCTCTATTATTTCCACAAGAAAAAATTCATTTTTATTAAATCTAATTCTTGCTTTTATCGTAAATAAAAAAATAAGGACTTACGTCCTTATTATCCGAAGAATCCATCTGGTTGAATAGAGAAGTATAAAACTGCTCCATCAGGTGTCTTTTTAAAAAGACTCTTACAATGTCCAGCTGCTTCATCTGGTGTAAGTTCTGTTTCACATTCAATTTCAGCCTTGATTCCAGTTTTTTTAATGAATTTACATTTTACTTTATCATCTTCATATCCATCAAAAAAATCGATTAATTTTTGTGTTTGTGCAGTTTGCATTAATAATTTACATTTTGCCATAATAAATCTCCTCCTATATCACGCCTACTATTATAACGCAAAACACTAAAAAAAGAAACCCTTTTCATCTAAAGTAGGGTTACTTTTTTTGTTAAGTTTTTATTACTTAAAATTATCGTAATTCTAACAATAACCTAAGTGCTGTGATTTCCTTATCATCAACAATTAGATCATGAAATGAAGGAATACAGACAATTTCATTTCCAGTTGGGATAATATAACCCCGAGCAATTGCAATTGCCTTAATTGCTTGATTTAAAGCAGCAGCTCCAATAACCTGAATCTGTAATTTAGATTCATTTCTAATCATACTAGCAATAGCGCCAGCCACATTATTAGGGCATGACGTTGATGATACTTTAATTGTTTCCATAATTTTCCTCCTAAAAAAATATATGAAAACATTTAATTATTATACCTAATATGGATGATCTTGATTAATTAAGATTCGTTCAATCGCTACAGGTGTATTTTCCTCAAAAGTAATTATTACTCCAGATAGCTGACCACTACTTTCAGCTACGATAAATGGCGCTCCAAAACCTCTTAGCCTTGTGACGATTGCATCAAGATCGCAACCAATTGCGCTCATATACGGCCCCGTCATTCCTACATCACTGATGAAAGCTAATTTACTATCAATTATCTTTTCATCAGCAGTCTGGACATGAGTATGTGTTCCAAGAACAGCACTTGCCTTATCTTTAACATAATGTGCAAAAGCGATTTTTTCACTTGTTGCTTCACCATGAAAATCTATGATATGAATATCATGCGGTAAATCAAGATACTCATCAATTACTTCAAATGGATTTGAAGTACGACTATCCATAAAAGCAACACCTAATACGCTAGTTATCCTAATCAATTTACCTTTTACATTAAATACCCGTGATTTAACTCCAGGTAGTACTTTTGGCTGATTGATTGGTACAATCAATTTATCCGCTTCATCAATATAGTCATATAATTCCTTTTTATCAAAAGTATGATTTCCCATTGTCATGGCTTGAATTCCCTGAAATGATAACTCATCATAATGGCGTTTTAGTAAACCTTTTCCATGACTTGTATTTTCAACATTTGCTATTACAAAATCAATTTGATTATCTTTTACAATACGATGCAAATAATCTTCAATCATTTCACGTCCAATTGAACCAAATACATCACCAATAAATAATATTTTCATTTTATTTCCCTTTCAAATAAAAGGATAGGCTATGCCTATCCCTATTTAGCAACTTCACTTGCTCTTACTTCACGAATTACTGTAACTTTGATATGTCCTGGATATGTAAGCTCTTCTTCAATCTTCGTTTTAATATCACGAGCAATTTTATGAGACATCAAGTCATCTACTTTATCTGGCTTAACAACAATTCGAACTTCACGTCCAGCTTGAATTGCAAAAACCCGATCAACTCCATCAAAGCTTTTTGCCATTTCTTCAAGTTTTTCTAGTCGTTGAATATAGTTTTCAATTGTCTCACTACGACTACCTGGGCGTGCTGCACTCAAAGTATCAGCAGCAGCAACCAAAATTGATATTACACTTGTTGCAGGTACATCACCATGATGTGATTCAATTGCATTTACAACTGTAGCATGTTCACCATGTTTTTTAGCAAATTTTGCTCCTAATTCCACATGGCTCCCTTCCATTTCGTGGTCAACTGCCTTACCAAGATCATGTAATAAACCAGCCCGTCGAGCTAGTTGTTGATTTAAACCTAATTCAGCAGCCATGATTCCTGCTAAATGAGCAACTTCCAATGAATGTTGTAAGGCGTTTTGGCCATAACTAGTACGATACTTAAGTTTTCCTAACATCATGATAATATCTTTATCAATTTTTGAAATTCCTAATTCAAAAACGGCATCTTCACCTGTTTTGCGAATCACTTCATCTAATTCATTTTTAGTTTTTTGAACTACTTCTTCGATTCTACCTGGTTGAATTCGGCCATCACGAATCAAAGTCTCCAATGATAATCTAGCAATTTCTCTTCTAACAGGATCGAAGCATGAAATTGTAATAGCTTCAGGAGTATCATCAATTATTAAATCTACCCCAGTACATTGTTCGATTGCTTTTATATTGCGACCTTCACGTCCAATAATTCTTCCCTTCATTTCTTCACTTGGAAGAGCGACAACAGAAACTGTTCTTTCAATTGTTTCTTCTTGAGCATAACGATTAATCGCATTAGCGATTATATCACGAGAAAGCAGACTTGCTTTTGATCTAGCTTCCTCCTCTTGATCTTTAATATAAGCCGTCATCTCTGTAGCAGTTTGTTGTTCAACCTGCTTAAATAATTCTTGCTTAGCTTCATTTGCTGACATTGCAGCAATTTTTTCTAATTCACCAATTTTAGCATTGATTTTTTCTTTTAATTCAGCTTCTAGTTTACCTAGTCCGGCTTCTCTTTCGTCTAATTGTACTACTTTTTGCGCTAAAACATCTTCTTTCCCTTGAACAGCAATATCACGACGATCAACTGTTTGTTCACGTTGTAAAAGTTTATTTTCAAGTTCATTAATTTCTTGTTTTTGTTCTTTAGCTTCTTTTTCAGCTTGAAGTTTTAACTCATATGCTTCTGTCTTAGCATCTAAAATTGCTTCTTTAACAAGATTGTCCGCTTTGGCAGTTGCATCATCTATAATCTTTGCAGCACTTACGTTAGCTTTAGAGATTTTTAATTTATTAATTAAATAATTAATAAAAAAACCTAAAGCCACAGCTAGAACATAGGTTAAAATAGAAAAGGCAATATTTCCTGGCATATTTGTCCTCCATTTTCTTCTATGTAAATTATTTTTATGAATCTATAGGAATTCATTATGTGACAAGCACAATAATATTGTATAATATTTTGACATCATTTACAATGAAAAGTGTTTCGAGGATATTTTTTTGTTAAAGTCCTATAACAACAAATTTTAGGTGATTTTAAGATAATAATTTTTAAAAAGAGAAATATCTATGATTAAATCAACAAAAAAAAGATAGCGGTATCATTTTATAATTTAGTTTCATATCAGTAGTTTATTATGATAGAATATTTAAGAAATGAGGTAAAAAAAATGTCAAAAACACTAGTATTAGCAGAAAAACCATCAGTTGGACGCGATATTGCACGAGTTCTACAATGCAATAAAAATGTTAATGGTGGTCTTGAAGGAAATAAATATATTGTTACATGGGCTTTAGGTCACTTAGTAACATTAGCTGACCCTGAAAAATATGATAAACATTATCAAAAGTGGGATTTAAATGATCTTCCCATCATGCCTGAAAAAATGCAATTAGTAGTTATTGGTAAAACTGCTAAACAATATAATGCCGTCAAAAACCTTATGAATCGTAATGACGTTAAAGATATCATTATAGCAACCGACGCCGGTCGTGAGGGAGAACTAGTAGCTCGATGGATCATTAATAAAGCACATATTAAAAAGCCAATGCAGCGATTATGGATTTCATCAGTAACTGATAAAGCAATCAAAGAAGGGTTTAAAAAATTAAAAAATGCTCGTGAATATGAAGCTTTATATCATAGCGCATATAGTCGAAGTATTGCTGACTGGATCGTCGGAATCAATGCTACTCGAGCTCTTACCTGTAAATATAACGCTCAACTAGCTTGTGGTCGTGTTCAAACCCCTACACTAGCAATGATTGCAGCTCGTGAAGAAGAAATTAAAGATTTTGTTCCTCGCAATTATTATGGTATAGAAATCATTAGTAGCCAAATTAACTGGACTTGGCTATCTGCCAAAAAAGAAAAACATTTATTTAATGAAGCCAAAATAGATGAAACTATTAAGAAACTTCAAAATCAAAAATTAAAAATAGAAAAAATCTCAACTTTCACAAAAAAGAAATATGCTCCACAATTATATGATTTAACTGAATTACAACGTGATGCCAATAAACTCTATGGTTTTTCTGCTAAAGAAACTTTAGCAACAATGCAAGATTTATACGAGTATCATAAAGTATTAACTTATCCTAGAACTGATTCACGCTATTTAACCGATGATATCGTTCCAACATTAAAAGAGCGTCTAGAAGCTAGTCGCGGGGGGGATTATGACAATATAATTGATAAAATATTAAAAAGTCCAATAAGAAAACAAAGTCATTTTGTCAACAATAGTAAAGTTAGCGATCATCATGCGATTATTCCTACTGAACAGCCTGCTATGTTAGGTTCATTTACAGATCGAGAATTAAAAATTTACGAATTAGTTTTAAAAAGATTTTTGGCAGTTCTATTACCACCTTATCTATATGAACAAACAACAATTAATGCAATTGTAAATCAAGAAATTTTTACTGTTTCTGGTAAAATTGAAACCCAAATCGGCTGGAAAGAAGTCTATGGTCATGAAGAAGATAGTGAAGATCAAACATTACCATCATTAAAGCAAAATCAATTTTTACCAATCACTGAAATAACCAAAACAACTGGTCAAACAACCCCACCAGGTTATTTTAATGAAGCAACCTTATTATCAGCAATGGAAAATCCAGTTCGTTATACAAAAAACACTTCGAAACAATTAAGTTCTACTTTAGTCAACACAGGAGGTTTAGGGACTGTTGCAACTCGAGCAGATATTATTGAAAAATTATTTAATACCTTCTTAATTGAAAAAAGTGGTAATGATATTCATGTTACAAACAAAGGAAAACAATTGTTGAAATTAGTTCCACAAGATCTTAAAGAACCCGAGTTAACAGCAAAGTGGGAAATGGAATTAGCTAAAATTGCTAAAAAAGAACAAAAATCAAATATTTTTATTAATGAAATAAAAAAATATACTCGTTCTTTAATAGATGAAATAAGTTCTAGTGAAGCCAAATTCAAACACGATAATCTTACTACTAAAAAATGTCCAGAATGCAATCATTTCATGTTAGAAGTTAATGGAAAAAAAGGAAAAATGCTTGTTTGCTCTAACCCCGATTGTAAACATCGTGAATCTGTTTCCATCATCACAAATGCTCGCTGTCCTAATTGTCATAAAAAATTAGAACTTGTTGGTAAAGGTGACAAACAGATGTTTGTTTGTAAAACATGTGGTTATCGCCAACATATGAACGCCTTTAAAAAAGAACGAGAAAATAAAAATAAGCTGGCTCGTAAAAGTGATGTGAAAAAATATATGAATCAACAAAAACAACAGCAGACTGCTGTTGAAGATTCACCATTTGCTGCTCTTTTAAAACTCAAAGATGAATTAAAATAGTTCTTATCGTATTGATAAGAACTATTTTTACATCTAAATATTATTGACAAAACCATAAAAAGGGTAAAGCCGTCAAACAGCTCTAGCCCTATCTTTTCTTATTCTTGCTCACTTTTATTATCGCTCTCTAAGGAGTCTTTGATTGCCTGTGTAATTTCTTCCATAATTTCACTATGAGTACTTAAGAAAGTCTTAGCATTTTCACGCCCTTGACCTATTTTTTCACCTTTATACGCATACCATGCTCCACTCTTTTCAACAATGTCTTTTTCTACTGCCAAATCGAGTACTTCACCATCACGAGAAATTCCTTTACCATAAATAATATCTACTTGTGTAGTTTTAAACGGTGGAGCAACTTTATTTTTAACAACTTTAATATTCACTTTATTTCCAACAATTTCTGTTCCTAATTTAATTGCTTCACTACGACGAATTTCGACCCGAACAGAAGAATAGAATTTTAATGCTCTTCCTCCTGTTGTTGTTTCTGGATTACCAAACATAATCCCAATCTTTTCTCTCAATTGATTAATAAAAATAATCGTACATTCAGATTTATTTAATTCTGCCGCAATTTTTCTTAACGCTTTAGACATCAAACGTGCTTGAAGTCCCATTTGCGAATCACCCATTTCACCATCAAGTTCTACTTGAGGTACTAATGCCGCAACCGAATCGACAACAACTAAATCAATCGCACCTGAACGAACCAAAGTTTCAGCAATTTCTAGTCCTTGTTCTCCAGAATCAGGCTGTGAAAGAATTAATTCATCAATATTAACTCCCAAATTTTGCGCATAAACAGGATCAATAGCATGTTCTGCATCAATAAAAGCAGCACGTCCTCCTTGTTTTTGACATTCAGCAATGGCATGTAATGTCAATGTTGTTTTTCCACTAGATTCAGGTCCGTAAATCTCAATAATTCTTCCTTTAGGATATCCGCCGATTCCTAAAGCTAAATCTAAAGTTAAAGAACCAGTAGGAATTACATCAACACTAACGGCAGCGCGATCACCTAATTTCATTACAGAACCTTTTCCGTATTTTTTTTCAATTTGCTTAATTGCATCATCCAAAGCTTGGACTTTTTTAGCTTCTTCTTTATTCTCTTTAGTCTTTGCTTCTGCCATAATATTCATCCTCCTACTATTATATACCTATATAAATACTAATTTACTTTTATTTTTTCATTCAATTTTCGAATTACAAAATCAATTGCCTGTTTCTGGATTTCTTCACGAGTTCCCTTTAAATTCAATTCATAGATATTGACACCTTGGTATAAAATCCCAATATAAACTAATCCTACTGGCTTCCCTTCCATTGCATCAGGCCCAGCATTGCCTGTAAATGATACACAGACATCACTATCAAGAATTTGTTTTCCATTAACGCACATCAACGAAGCTACTTCTTTACTTACAACTCCATATTTTGAAATTATTTCATGCGAAATTCCTAATAGTCTTTCCTTTGTTGTACTTTGATATGTTACTAAACTTCCTTTGTAAACCTTAGAAATGCCAGGAATACTTCCTAGCATTGCAGCAAAGTTACCTACTGTAAAACTCTCTACACTAGATATACTTATATTATATTGTATTAATGTTTTAGCTAATTCATCCATCACATTGTCTCCGTAAGCATCTCGCGATTTTTTAAGAAATAATCAATCCCGCTAATAACTGAAATTACTGTAGCTAGCCATGCTAAAGCGTTAGCTACATCGACTCCCAGTACAGTAAAAGGAAAATTATTAACTAATAAAAATCCTAATGCAATCATTTGGCTGACTGTCTTTAGTTTACCAAGTTTACTTGCCGCCACGACTACTTGTTTACTCGCAGCTGACATTTTAATCGCATCAACTATAGTATCCCGAGAAATCATTATAATAGGGATAATAATATTGATTGTCTGGTCACTTGCCAATAATAAGAAAATCGTATTAATTAACAACTTATCAGCAATTGGATCAGCAAATTTACCAAATGTTGTTATTAACTTTTCTTTTCGAGCTATTTTTCCATCAAAATAATCAGTAATTGATGCGATAATAAAGATAAATAAAATGATAATATTTACTAATGATATATTTGTCTCCAAAACATGATAGACAGGAACCGTAATTCCTGCACTATCATACGGAAACATATAAATAAGAATTAAGAAGGGAACTAACAATACCCTTGTAACTGTTAATTTATTCGGTAGATTCATTATTGCACCCGCGTAATTTTAAGGGTATGATTACCCCCATCATATTCACTTGCATCAATTTCTAGAGGTTGATCGTTAATGTAGAAACGATGTCCCATAAAATATCCTAATTTTAATTCCAAATTTTGGAAATTCTCTACCGGAATATCTAGTTCAACTATTTCTGGAGCTGCATCAGTTGCATTTGATTTATTAGCATTATTGTAAATACCGCTCTTGAAGCCGCTATAATCACTACCATTGACATTTAATTGTGACCATGTCCGACCAACAAATTCCATTTTAAACTTGAAAGTAGTCATACTTGGATCAAGTTTAATACTATAATCTAACTCACCATTTTTAGTTATTTCAACTGTAGGCGTTTCAGCCTTCTTATCATCTTCATTTTTATCATCAGTATTAGAATTTTTGTTGTCATCACTGTCTTGTTTACCAGCATCATTATTTCCTTCGACAGTTGGTGTATTGTTATCTTTAAAATCTGGCGCTTCAGTATTAGAACGCCCTGCAACGATTGCATACCAAACAACAAAAATGATGGCCACACAAACCACACCAACTAAAGCATATTTAAAATATCTAAGCAAATAGCGATCTTCATAAACACGTTTATTAGAGATAGATTTTTTAGGTTTTACATTTTTTAAATCTTTAAATGTATCACTTACCTTACCAGAAATAGTAATGTTCTTTTTATTTTCTTCAACTAACCGTTTATTTAAATCCTCTTGACGAATTTCTTCTAACTGAATTTCTTGTGTCAGTGCTTCAAATTCAGCATCTAATTCTTTTTCTTCTAACCCTAGGTATTTAGCAATTTTCCGTAAATACATTTTCAAATATAATTCGTCACCTTTATATTTGTCAAACTTACCTGATTCTATATCTTTTAAGACAGCTACTGAAATAAATGTTCCTTTGGCCAACTCTTCAATCGTGACCCCTCTAGCCTCACGTTCTCGTCTAACATGTTCACTAATATTTTCCATGAGCTATCCTCCTTTTTTCCATAATTATAAAAAAGCCTATAATAAACACATAAATTATATCATAATTATTATTTATGACAATAACCTAATCATATTTATTTTATGAAAGACTTTAAAAAAATATACCTTAAAAAAACCACCTTATATATGATACTTTATAAATATAAACTATTTATAAACTAATTGAAATTAATTGAGTAATTTTTTTAATCCATTTATTAGTCTACAAGTTGACAATATAAACGGTCAAGTAATTTTTAACAAACACATTAAATCACAAAATCAAAAAAAAGGCTATGGATTGATGTGACCCCCAAAAGTTAGCTCAAAAATCTAACTATCAGAATACTGGTACAAAACTTACAGCCTTTTTCTAATACTTATTATAATAAAGATTGATATAATTCTTTAATTTCAGCAACGCTAGTTTCTCGTGGATTACCAGGGCGGCAAGCGTCATCATATGCTGATTGTGATAAAAAGTCAAGATCTTCAACTTTAACAATTTCTTTTAAATCAGCTGGAATTCCCACATCTTGAGATAATTTTTTTACCGCATCAACAGCAGCTTTACGATATGCTTCTTGATCCATTCCTGTAGTATCAACACCCATTGCCTCAGCAATATCTTTATACTTAGTCCCTGTTGCAGGAGCATTATATTCCATTACTGTTGGTAAAATAATCGCGTTAGCCACTCCATGAGGTGTATCGTATAAAGCACCTAATGGGTGAGCCATTGAGTGAACTATTCCTAAACCAACATTTGAAAATCCCATTCCAGCAATGTATTGTCCTAATGCCATACCTTCACGACCCTCAGGAGTATTTTCAACAGCACCTCTTAATGAACGAGCAATAATTTCAATCGCTTTAATGTGGAACATATCACTCATTTCCCATGCTCCTGCGGTAATATAACCTTCGATAGCATGAGTTAAAGCATCCATTCCTGTAGCAGCAGTCAATCCTTTCGGCATACTTGCCATCATGTCTGGATCAACAAATGCAACAACTGGTAAATCATGAGGATCAACACAAACCATCTTTCGATCTTTTTGTGCATCAGTAATTACATAATTGATTGTAACTTCAGCTGCAGTCCCAGCGGTTGTGGGAACAGCCAAAATAGGTGTACAAGGATTTTTAGTTTCAGCTACACCTTCAAGACTTCTTACATCACTGAATTCAGGATTTTTATCAATGATTCCAATCGCTTTAGCAGTATCCATTGAAGAACCTCCACCAATAGCGATCATATAATCCGCTTTGGCTTCCTGTAAAGCTTTTACACCGCTTTGAACATTTTCAATAGTTGGATTTGGTTTAATATCAGAATAAACTACATAGTCTAAATTTGCTGCATCTAATAAGTCTGTGACTTTTTTAGTAACTCCAAATTTAATTAAATCCGGATCTGAGCATACCATTGCTTTTTTAAAGCCACGAGCCTTTACCTCAGTTACGATTTCCCTGATAGCACCACTTCCATGATAACTTGTTTCATTTAAAATAAATCTGTTTGCCATATTAAAATCTCCTTTTGTTTTATTTCTTGATAAAATTTTAACATGGATTTTTCAATATATTCAAGTTACAGATGTAAGCAAATGTCACATTTATTAATTTAGGATATTCAAACAATATTTAAACGATATTTAAACAATAGTAGTTGTTTTTAACAAAATTAGCGATATATCATTTGAATGTCGTTAGGACTATATTTGAATATAATTTGTTGGAGTGGTTTTTTAGATGGTTTTTATAACAAACAAAAAAAGCCTAGATTATTTTGATCTAGGCTTGAATTTTATGTATTTATTATTTACATGTATATCACGATACCCATTGTTGATAATGCTGTGCGATAACCCCACATACATAAGAACATACTCTACCCGTGTATTCAGCTTATTTCCTTGAATATCTTCTGCGCCTATTTTCAAGTAAACTTTATTCATAGGATACACCATCTTGTAATTCTTTGCTAAACATAATTACATCTTAGTTCCTTTTAAAAGCCAATTCCATGTATTTTTACCAACAATACCATCTTGGCTTAATCCACGGTTACGTTGGAAAACTTTTACAGCGTTATAAGTTGCTGTTCCAAAAATACCATCTACCCCTAGACTAAAGCCAACACTATTTAATCGCTCTTGAATTAAGCGTGTAACGTTTCCTTTTGCACCTTTTTTAACCGTGGGGCAAGCATTTAATGTATTAGGTCCTTTTAACCCATCTACCGTTAAACCTCGATTAAATTGGGAATTTAACTCTTGTTGTAAACGTGCTACCCATTCATCATAACCGCTTGGTTTGGCAGGTTCAGGAGCAGGTTGTGGTGTTGGAACTTCTGTTGAACTTGTCACTTCGCCTACAATTCCCTTAACAATTGCATTTGCCATAGCATCTAAATTATAGCGGTTTACATCTTCTTGATTATCACAAAAGAATGTTTCGATTAACAACGCTGTATTTTTAGTATGTTTTAAATAGTACAGATCATTACGTACTTTTACACCCCGATTAGTATATCCTAATTCTGAAATTGAATTAACAATATTCTTTGCGTACTGTTCGGCTTTACCTCCCAATTTATATACTAATACTTCTGTGCCTTTTGCTGACCCATTGTAACAATTTAAGTGGATAGATACATCTAAATCAACTGTATGTGCATTTGCTTTGTTACAAATGTCTTTTAATACTTCGGTTGCACTTCCCCCATTTTCGCAAGTACAGTCATAAACAGTATGCCCTAATGCTCTTAATTTAGCAATAACCGCATCTTTAATTTCTCTATCTACAATACTTTCGTTTACAATCCCTACTGCTCCACTTCCTTTTTTACCTGCTGGAGCATGTCCTCCATGAATATTAAATACTGCCATTTTATTTTTCTCCTTAATTTCTATTTTCTAAATTGTTGATACGCAATTCATGTATATCAATTATTTTTTCGTTCCTACGTTGCTGTTCTACGATAACGTCAAGCCGTTCACTATGTGCATCTAACCGCTTGTCTTGTCGGTTGTTATCTTCGATTATCCTTTCAAGCAGTGTGTTCATACGTGTTATGTTCGAATTTAGCTTAAGCATAGGGGTAACAAAACTAAAAATTGCCACCCCTCCTGCAATAACAGAGCCTATCATTTCCGCTTCGTTCATAATGCTAATCCTTTTTAGGCTCAGTGTAGTTTAGTGCACGTTCGCTATCCGCTACTCCGCTTGTAGTAGGGTCGTTGATTGCGTTCCATACAGATACAATCACCAAAGATAGTACATAAGGGTTAGAAACAGCATTTAAAAGCAGTTTTCCTAACGCTCCCCATGTTGTTAGGTCTTGTGCGGTAAGCCCCGCATAAGCTAAAATAGGCGTTAAAACAGCTAATACAATTTGTGCAATAAACACGGGATTTTTTAATCTGATTTTTAAATTAATTTTGTTCATAAAATTACCTCACTTTATTAATATTAAAAAGGCCTTTCGGCCTTTAAGTTTTTATGCAGTTCTTTTCCACATATAGCAAGTTATATATGGCTGTAAGTTGTTATGCGGTTGGTTTCCACCTGTATTTTTTATAACATCGGTTTGTGTTCCTGCAATCATATAATAACCATATGACCCACTCAAAATAGATGTAGTAGCAAATTGTTGTCCGAAATCATGTTTATGGCTCGGCATTTCATCGACAGTTAATGTATGTTCTTTTTCTCCGCCCGTTTTTTCAACGGTGTTGAAATCACTATCGCTTGTATCGACACCAACTGGTACTTGACCTTTCCCCCACGCTACCCATGTTCCGCCGTAAATTGTACTTGGGTTTTCATCGGAAGTGCTGAAAATAATATCACCTACACGATGCATAAGCAAGAATAATTGCTTAGTTAAATCTGTCACCGATGTAAAAGCTCCCATAAGCTTTGTAACATCATCGTTTAAATGCGTGGTTTCGGTTTGTAATTGCGATATATCTTCTTTAATAACGGTTAAATCATTTTGGTTAACTCCTGCGGTTTTGATATACCATTCTACAAAGCTAGGTTGCAATTCAGTTCCAACCCATGCGTTAGTATAAGGATACCAACTCGGCAAAGTAGGCAACGTGATTTGTTCTGTAGTTGGTGTAGCGAGTTCATACCATACGGTAATAGGGTTAGATTGTAACCAAGTTTTAAATTCTGATACTGATGTAATTGTATCATCAATGCGAACGTATAATACTTTATTATTGTTATTAGATGAGCCATATCTTATTACGTTTGTAGAACCACTAATAGAACCATTTGAATTAAGTACATATAATTTGTCGCACAAGATATTTTTTACCCCAATGTTATAACCCGTTACACCATTTATATCTATCGCAGCATACTTATAAGTGGTATCAAAATTCCAACTCTCATCACTTGAACCGTCATACGTTATTTCTCCAACTCTTCTCGTAACAACGCCATTTTCTATTGTGTCCTTAACACCATTCGGCAACGCTCGTAAAGGTTGGTTTAATTGTAGGGTTGTGGTTTCGAAGCCCGTGAATGGTTCATAATCAATTGGAGTAGAACCTAACGACATCATAACTTTATTTACATCAACTAAATAATTATGAGCTAAAATATTCAATACTATATAATAACAATTACTAGGTGTAGTAATTGTTCCGCTAGTAGGGAAGTGACCATCTATATTAAGTTGAGAAATAAATTTTTTATTTTTATCATAATATGCACCTGTATACCATATCCATAGCCCAATAACATTAGCTAAATAATATTGTGTATTTGGTCGAACTTTAATATAATTAGATATTTTTCCACCATTAATAGTTACTATACCGTTAGCATCAATTCTTTTTCCATCGATTATATCATTTTTATCAAACAAATTCTTTCCACTCGTCATAAAGTCAATATCATATTTTTGCGTATCCTCGTTGTAATCACCCACAAACTTAGGCTCTTGAGGATATTCGGGGTTAGGAATAGCAATACCGCCCGTGTAGGGTTCAAAAGTTCCGTCTCCGTCTTGGTAGAGCATTGGTTTGATTGTGGCAGGAGTAATTGTACTACCAGAACCCCCATAGACAATTAACCTAACTCTAAAATTTACGTCTTCAAGCATTTCTTGATTGATTGTACCGACTGATTCGCTATTACCATTATTAGTTAATGAGAACGAACCTTCACCATCAAAAGATAATTGAAAATATGGCGTAGTAGCTTTTTCTGTTTTTAAATAAATAGTACCTTGTTTGAATAATTTTACAGCCTCTTCATTAGAATATAAAACTATCGAATTACTATAATTTGACGTCAAATTTCCACTTCCGCTAATTGTGAACGAACCATCATCGTTGTTAGTTACTGTAGCACCACCTTGAGATTTAGTAGGCAGTTTACTAGCGTCGAATAATTGAAACCCGTTTGTAGTTTCTTGGGAATATGCTCCGTCTATTTCTGCAACGTCAATCCCGTTATTACTTGCTGAACCACCATAACTAATACCTTTATAAGTATAATAGCCAGCATTTACCATTGCTTTAGATGCTAATCCGTCACCTAAATCAACAGTTTCCCCGAATGTTCCATCACCTTTTTTAAATCTTATTTGTACGGGGTCTTCTTGTACGATTTCATAATCTCCCATGTTTCCAATCGCATTATCAATCTGCGTTTGCTGAGATGTTATTTTTTCTTGTTGTGTTTGTGCTGTAGAGATAAGTTCTTCAAGCTGTGCTTTTATTGGATCGAGATTTTCAATAGACCAGTTATTAAACAGTGTTTCAACAAATGCCTTAACAACTTGTTGCCATTCGCCCTCATCTGGTGGTAATGGACTTAATCCACCAACACTTGCTTGTATACGGTAAATAACAGGCTTTAGAGATACGTTCTCGTCATTGTTGGTTAATGTTACCCCAACCGCTAAAAAGCCGTTACGATACATTATTTCATTAGATATAGCGAACACACCGTCACCGTCTACAACAACCGCGCCACCAGCACTAATAACGTCGCCGCACTCTATCATCGCACTGTCATATACACCAATATAAATAGTCGGTATATATCCGCTAAAACGTTCACTATCTTGAATAAATTTAAACTGTATATTATTGCTATACTGTGCTGGGATTTCGGTAGTATCAGCGGTTAAATTAAGATTGTTTTGTGTTATTGTACTAAATATCATTTTGTTCCCCTTTCTAACGCTTTTATACGGTTGTTTTGTTCCTGCACACATTTAATCAGTGCATTCATAATATTTTGGTAATCTACACCATAATACCCGTCTTTTCCTTTATGTAGAAAATATTTAGAATAGCCTTTGTTCGTATAATCATTTGCAAGTATACCAATTCTGTTTTTATCACCGTTTAAGTAATCAAATTGTTTTACTTCTAAATCATATACAAAAGAACAATCTATATCTTTTATATTTTTCTTTAATCGTTTGTCTGATTGATTTATTATACTGTGTCCGCGCATATTTAACGTTTTATAGCATGACACTTCGCCATTATCCATAACTAAATAACCATCAAGCGCAGTATTTGTATTATCTGTACTTATACCGAGAGATAAATTGTGTCCATATGCGCCCTGCAGCACCGTTCCATCTGCTCCGCTTGACAATTGTCCCACGTATGTCCCTTTATTAGCGTAAGAGTATATAGCCAATCCACCATTATACATTTTCATGCCGATATAATCCGTATCAGGATGATATGTCGCAATGCTTGGTTCGCTTGAATCTAGAATAATTCCGACCGTACTTCCGCTTGACAGAGATGTACTGTCCATTGTCCAACCGCCAAGCATACCTAAATCTGCAATTATTTGTATTCCTTGTAGAATACCAGCGGTAATATAATTAGCATTAAATACGCCGTCTAATGTCCATGCCGTTTCAAAAAGACCATTAATTCCATTTTTCGAAAACCCAATCCCGTTTTGATTTATTCTTAATACTTTTTTTGCCAGTTCTTTATGGGGGTTGTCTAGAAAAAAGATTTCACTCGGTAAACCACTGTCATTAAATCCATACTGCATATTTCCGCCCGAACCGCCCGTAATTAAATTGGTCTGTTCTTTCACAATAGCCATAAATCTGTCAGTCTGTATTGTTTCCAACTGTCCTAATTGTCGGTCAGTACTTGAAACTTGATCAGTGTTTCGTTTTATGACAGTGTCTAAAGTTATTTCGCTATCTTGCGGTTGCAGATATTTAGTTTCTTTTTTCTTAATTGTAAAATTTTCGTCTAATTTATGCGGTACGGATATAACTGGAACACTCATTCCCAAATCCAATGTATCAATCGATACGTCTAGCATCGATAAATCAACGGCATTTACTTCTATGCTCCAAGAAGCCTTTATATTTTCCTGCAAAAAGGCTTCTCCCTTTGTTTTTAAGTTTTCGGGTAAAGTAACATCTTCCCACTCATTCTTACCGTATATATAGCCAAATAGGCTTACGGCAGTTTCATTTACTAAATAATCTTTACCGTCATTCACGCTTTCAATCGTTAGCGGTAACCCCGTTTCTTCATTTTTAACACCTAAAGGTATTAGCGCGGTTATTACATTTTCCGCAGATATACGCTGTGTCAAATCTAATATATTTTTTTGAAATTCTATAGTTTGATTTGATGTTGTTCCATACTCTTCCAAGTAATCAAGATATCTTACGTTGTTTTCTTTTCTAACCCTTAAATATCCGCCTAAACGGTTAACTAATTTTTCTTGCATTACTGTTAATGTATTTGAATAATCATTGTCTATACGATATACATTGTCAGTTGTATTGGTAACATTAACAATTCCAAGTGTAAATCGCTTTTGTTCTTCAACTTGTGCGTTATGCTGATTTAAAAGACCTTGAAGATAATCGCGGATAGTTGTATCCTGCGTTGTATTAGGTCTTACTATACTGTCAAGGAAATAAGCTAAAGAACCCTCGCAAGTAAATGTTCTATTGCCCAAAATATCATCATCGGTATACAGCACCCGCCCCTCAAACGCAAGGGCATCATTTCTATATAATTCGATTACAGATGTCATTTTTTGCGGTTTATCATAATTAGGATTAAAAGGCGGGAGAGTAAACACCAATGTATTAGTTGTATTAACTTGTTCCGTTAAATCGATCGACATAGCTTTATACATATTTGTCGTACTGTCAAACAATATATCGGCATCGCACATTAATTTTAATTTCAAAGTTTGCTCGCCCCCTCCATGTTCGTTTTTAACGGATCACAAATTATCGATAATGTAACGGTAGCAAAGTTCCAATTATCATGCTCGTCAGTATCAATAGAAATTCTCCCATTATAATACCACTCACTATCGCTTGCGAAACTGAACATACCTCTTTGACCGTGCATGAGTTCAAGAACTTTTTGCATTATTTTTTGCCAGCACGGTGTCGATTTCATTAGTTTGCAATTTATAGTTATTGGGCGTTGGCTATATGTAGGACTTCCAAAATATTCTGTATAGTCATAAACAACATTAGAATACGGTATCTCTTGAAAAAAGCTCTTAACCTCGGGGATACCAATAGAATATGATTCAACACACAAATGATAATCGCTTAACAAAAAATCATCATTATTGATTTTAAATCTTACATCTTCTCTCATATTCCGTATCTCCCTTTGCGTGAAGTTATAATTCCCATGTTTTGATCGACTGAGCCCGTTATACTATAGCCTACGACTTTGCCGTCTAGATAAATCGGTATAGTAACACCCGCCATTGCTTCGGCTAGTTTTCCATAATCAAGACCCATTTCATTGTTTGTAACAAGATTGGTGCTTAACATACTCTCTATACCTTGTATTCCGCCGTATGAGCGCACTTTTTGCGCTTCGGATGCTGTAAGTACCATTTCGCCTTTATCCAAATACGCAGGGAAAAAATCACTTGGTACATAATCCATACCAACTTTTAATCTTGGTATCTTCCCAATGTTAAAACCTTTTCCGCCTACAACTGGAACCCAATCGGGAATTTTTATTTTATTTAAACCGCTTATAAACGTATTGATTCCGTCTATTATCCAGTTTATCGGGCTTTTGAATATGTTAGCAAAGCCACTTACTATGTTAGAGAATATTTGTTTTATCCCCTCCCATGCTTGACGCCAATTTCCCGAAAATACACCGCTTATAAAGCTTATAATTCCGTTAAATATTCCTTTTATATTGTTTATAATCGATGATATCCAATTACTTAGATTATTCATCGCGTTTTTAGCGCCCTCAACCATGAGATTAAAACCATTAATAAAGAAATCTTTTATTCCATTAACTGTGTTATTAAATACTGTTGCAATTCCGTTCCATAAATCATTAAACCATGTCGCTAAACCATTCCATGTTTCCTGAAACCATGCAACAATCCCGCTAATTAATTCATTCCACCATGTTTGAATACCGTTCCACGTCTCTATAATGGTTGCATCTATTTTAGCGTTTAATTCACTCCACCATGTACCGATACCATTCCACAAATCAACAAACCATTGACCTATACTTTTAATGGCTTCCCATGCATTTGAAAAAGAATCGACTACTTCATTCCATTGTTCGCTAAATATTTCTCCCCATTTAATATTGGAAAACCACTCGTTTACTGCTGTGATAAAATCCCCTATAACTTCAAATAATGGACTAGCTACTTTCATTATGGTTCCAAGTATACTCACCAATGAGTTTAAAATAGGCAATAACGCTTTACCTAATGGTTCAATCAACATTTGTGTGCTTCTTATTAGACTTTGAAACTGTGCCCCTAACCCTTTGCCAGCGTTGTCTTTAACTTTATCCATAGTTCCATTAACGTCATTAAACGTGTCACCAACGCTTGATAACGATTCAATGAATTTAGTATTAGCATCCTCGCCCATGGTTCCGAATGCTGTAGCAGATAAAGTCATTTTATCCTGCTCATTAGTCGCATTTTTTATATCTTTTACAATACTGTCTATGACTTCTTTTTGTGTGGCTTTACCATTTTGCCAAGACTTAAATGTATTTTGCGTTTCCTTGCTAAAAGATTTTAGATTGTCTTCGATAGTTCCATCTGCTAGCCTTGTTGTTACTTCATTTATAGCGTCATTTACTTTATCTAGATTATATGCTCCACCCTCTAAACCATTTTCTAACAACTGAAAATATTCTTCCGCACTATAACCAGCTTGACTAAATTTTCCAGCGTATTCAGATATGTTATCTCCTAGTTCGTGGGTCTTATCTAAACCAACTTGTCCACCTTTTGCAATTAGGTCTAAGGCTTCTTCGGATGTTATACCAAACTGCTCCATTAATTGGTTAGTACCTCTTAATGTTTCGTCAAAATCCATGTCCATAGTGCTTTCTAGCGTTAACAATCCCTCAGTGACATTTTTCATATCTTTTTGATCGATTTCACCAAGCTGTTGTTTAACTTTCGCCATACTATCAGCAACGTTTTCGAAAGATTCACCATAGTTGCCAGTGTAAATATCTTTCATGGTTTCTTCATATTTGTCTAATTCTTCATTAGCTACGCCTGTTTGCGCTTGAAATTTATTCATTGCCGATTCGACGTCACTGGCTGTGCCTACCGCTGCGGTTCCAATAGCTAATATTCCACCGATAACTCCTGCTTTAGCTAACGTTCCAAAAGACATCCCGATATTGCTTGCTATTTCATCCATTGGTGCAGTTATAGTCTCAGCATTTTCTTTAATGCTTTCACCTATTCCACCAAATGCATTTTTGAACGTTTCCTTTAATTTGCTTCCTAATCCGCCACTATCTTTTTCTATTTGGCTGTTGGCTTCTTTATTATCACCAACCATTTTTTGCGATTGTTTTGCAAATTCTTTACTTGTTTCCTTAAAGTCTTTCTTTTGTTCATTTGATGTTTTTTCGCTTGAATTTTCGATTTTTGAACTAACCTTATCTAATTGGCTAGAGACTTGTCCATCATCAACATCAACTTTATAAACTACATCACCATCTGCCATATCATCACTCCTTTTCGGCCATATTTGATAAAGCACTAAATAAATCGCCAAGCGATTGTTGTATTTCTTTTTCTTGTTCTTCTTGACTTAGTTCCAATTTATACTCAGCTTTTTGCTTTAAAAGATTGTTTATATACTCGCCATTTGTTTTGTCTCTTCTAGGAATAGGTCGAGTACGAATGTCGATTATCTGCATTATCCGAGTATCCCTTGACAGCCCTTGAAACAATGCGTTAAATTCCCACCAATGCAATTTATTTTTGTATTCAAAAAGGTTTATGCCGTAACATTGCATAAACCCCGCATATATATATTTAGCATCCTGCGTAAAATCAAAAGATTTTTTATTTTCTTTACGCTTGTTTTTATCTTCAAAAAGCACATCGAATACTTTGCTTAAAATAGCTACTACTTCCGTGTAATTATGTTGTGTGAGTTGTTTTTTTACCAATGCCTTATAGCAAAGATAAATTTTTTCTTCATCAGTATAGGCATTGTTATTAAAGACTTCTAAACAAAACAGCACATTATTAAAATAAGGTTTTATTTTATATTTCCTATTTTTGTATCTAATCTCTGTTGGCAAACTCTTATAAAGTATCATTTTGTCAACTCTTTAAGTGCTTGTTTGTTTCGTTTAGTGTGTTCTTTTATAACTTTATCAAACTGAGGTTTAATCACCCCTGCAATAAATGGCAAAATGTCTTGAATTAGTTCAATATAATTACAGTTATAAAAATCTATTAATTTTTTTGCATCGTTTTCCCCAAAAACAACACCCATTATTGAAATAACCGCATTCCCCATTTGCATATAGTCTAATTTGCCTTGTTGAACGTTAATATTCATAACCTCAAGATTGCGCCAATTCTTTGTGAATTCATTAAGCTGTTTATCAAGGGTAATTTCAACATCAAGCGTAAGTTTTTCACCATTATCATTTTCGACTTCGAGTTGTTCTTTAAATTTTTTATCTCTTTTGATTTTATACATGATTCATCCTCCTAATATATATAAAAAGTAGGGGTTATCCCCCTACTGGCGTACTTTTTAACGTTGGTGTTCCATTAAATGCCAAATCAAAACTGATTTGTGACGGGTCTGTAGCATTTCCGTTAATCTCTACAATATTTTGAATTGTTACATTACATGTAATTGTTTGCGTATTTGCTCCCGTAGCATCTAATTGCGAAATTTGTAATTGTGTTTCTCTTTTTTTCATTAAAGCGTATTTAGCACCAAAGATATACTCTTGTGCTGCATCACCTTTAACTCTGCGCCCAGTAATTGTTAATGATGGTGCCATTCCTGTAACATAGTTATTCGCAAATCCTTTACCGCACATAAAAAAGAACTGTTGTACTTGTTCATTTAATGATTCGCTAAAGTTTTCGATACCTGCACATAATGGTGACCATGTCGCTGTTGTATCGGGTGTAGTGTCAATCGCAACCGTATAATTATAAACTGGTTCTACTTGTACCTGTGCTTTGAAATCTCCGTCAGCCATTTTATTTCCTCCTATTTAATATAATATTTAATTAAAAGGCTTGATCCGTAAATCCATTGACCGTTTTCCTCTACCCCTATCAGTTCTGGGCTTGAGGATGTTTGTATATCAATGATTTGCGTATGTTCGCCTAATTCAATTTGATCGCTTTTTAATTTGCTTAAAAAGTAGTGCAGTTGGTTTAGTGTACTGCATATTTCCTCTTGATCTTTATTTTTTCCGTTAAGCCTTACGTTCATATGATTATAACTGTCTTTGCACATATATATTTCTTGCGGATTTGACCGCCATAGAAGCGCCAAACTATTGTCGGGTATATTTGTACCAAAAACTAAGCTTCCTTGATACTGTGCCTTAATAAGAGCCGTTAGAATGTTTATAATCTCAATGTCCATTATTTCATCCCCTCTTTAAATGCTTGTTGAGCGACTTTCTGCCAATCCTTGTTATGATCCGTTTTAGCTGCATCGCACCACTCATAAGTGGCTTTAGCACTTTTATCTTTAGAAAAATTATAGTCTATACCATTCCATAATTTTTTAGCATATGGCTGGGTATATGTAATTGTTCCGTTTTTAGAATCAATTCGCGCCGTTTCTATAAGTTTTCCTTTATCACGAGGGGTATATTCTTCACTGTCCTGATAAACTTGTTCTGTTAACACCGCTCTAGCATTATCGGCACCGCTTGTAATTCTTTTTAGAACTCTTCGTTTATTTAATGTAACTTTAACGCTCACTAAACTAACCCAAGTTCATAATGATGCGGTTTGCCAGTATCATCGGGTACTAAATCGCAAGTTTGAACAGTATATGTCTGTTCTTGATAAATAATGCTCATTCTAGCGCCGTTTCCAAGTGATTGGTTATTTAATACCCATAAGTTCAAATTCGGCTTAGACAACCTACAATCGTAATATAATATTGAGCGAAGAACGACCTCAGTGTTATCTGTTGTTCTTCGTACTTCGTTTGTGTTTTGCATATGTACAAATCTTAAATCATAAGACTGCATAACGGGCTTTTGCCATTCGTTTATACTGGTAATTACTTTTAATGTGGCTATATCGGCCAGAATACGTTTAGGGATGGGTCTGAGAATACTCCAACACTCCTATTTAACAGCCCAGTTTGTTCAAGCAGACTTACCGCTTCGGGGCTTAATGAATTGTAATTTCTTCCTGCGCTTTCTTTTGACTGATAAGTACTGTCCACACTTACTTTGCCAACCGTAAAGCCTTGCCCTGCCACACCAGTATAGGCTACTTCTAAACCGTAATAGCCATAGTACGCACATTGAGCCATGCACGCACGTTTAAACAATTCTTGAATAAAAGGCGCTAAAGAGTTTAAACCCTCTTCAGCGACCTTAAAACGGGTTATTTCATCAATTTTAGAACACGCTGGATTAACGAGACTATTGAATGTTTCTTCATCCATCAAATCACTGCCGTAAAATTGTGTAAAATCAGCATATTTTATATATGCCATACAATCACCCCTTATCCGCCGTTTTTAACGATCGTAGCATTACCACTTGAAACCGCGAAAGCTCCATTTGCTTTAGTTGTATTAACTAATGCAACAGTGATATTCGTTTCTGATCCTGCGACTGTTACTACGCCATCAGCTGGTAAATCAGTCCATCCGCTAGATAAATCTTGTCCGTATGTAGGTGTTGAAGCGCCAGAAGCTACTTTATACACTAATTTTTGTCCAAGAATTGGTTTAGCAGTAACTGCTACATTTGTTTGATTAGTTTCAGCTCCAGCAGTTGACGTAACTTCAAATGTTCCAAGAGTTGGTGTAGTGATATTTGCTAAGATACCTACTCTACGTTTATCTAATGCAAATACATCGTAGTAGTATCTTTCATAATATAGCCATTTCCCTTTAGATTGTGCAGTTGGTGCGCTCATCATAGCTACTTCATAGACTACTGGAGCAATCATTGCCATAGGGTCTACTAACAACATATTAATAGTTTTTGCGCCAGATTCAACTTTCCATCCTACTGTAAAGTCAAACGCTGTTTGCATAATATCTTTTGGTACTTCTCGAATTAATACTCCGTCTAATTTCCCGACATTTCGGTCTACATTTCTAATTCCAGTACCTGCATCGATAAAACGTGTAATTCCCGCTGCTTCTTTTAAAAGTTTATACGCATCTGGTGTCATATACGCTACCAATCTATCACGGTTGATACGTTGGTTAACCATATACGCTAAATATCCATCCCATGTTTCTAAAATAGTATCTTTATCTAACACAGTTGTATCTACTGTACCGAAAGATTGTGCATACGATGACAATTTAGAAGCCATGTATGCATCCATTTCTGGCACTTTTTGGAATTGGTTAAACGTTTCTGTTACATTGGCAATAGTAGCCACTTGATTTGTTTCCTTGATGTCCATTGGATCAACTAATGTATCCCATTCTCTGTCCATCATCATTGTAACGGGTTGCATTTCAGTATTGAAATTACGATTAAATTTACCGTCGATACTGTCACGGTTAACTGCTTTAGCCCCCGAAACTGTCATCGATGGGATCATTACTGTTTTCCCGTTTACTGGTTTATATTTTTCATTGTTCGGTCCTGCCCATAACTCTGGAAAATATGATAAATAAGGATAAGCGTTGGCTAGTGTTCTAGCGTAGTCAACTGCATAATTTAAAGGTGTTTGCACAAAATCTGCCATATATTAATTCCTCCTACTTTTCTTTTGGCATAAAACTCCAAAAATCCCCAAACGTTTGTGCTTCTTTGCCACTTGGCATAGTGCCTTTTGGCTGTGCTCCAAATTGAGGTTTTGGCTCTTCTTGTTGTTCGACATTGAACATATCGGCATATTCCTCTTTAAAAGCCGTAAGCTGTTCATCAATGTCTTTTTCTTTGTCTAATCTTTCCAAGAGCATTTCCGCGTACTTGTCGCTTTTAACTCCTTTATCCGTTAATGTTCGGATAGTGTCTTTCTTTTCGTACTCTTGTACTTTTCCTAATAAATCTTTGTAATCTTGACTTTCTTTGTAGTCTTTAGGTGTGTTTTTCATAGCTTCATTGACCGCTTCTTGCTTAAGTTCTTCCAAATCTTCTTTAGAAACCATGTCAGCAGTGCTAGCTCCATACATAGACATAATGCTTTCTAATAATTCATTGGCTTTATCTTCACTTACTCCAGCCTTAACAATTTCACTACGTACACTTTTTCTTGTTAGTTTTGGCATTATTCTTCCTCCTGCGTTTAAACTAATAAATAACGTGTGCCTACATTTAACGGATGCAGACGTAACCGAAAGCCTACATTTAACGCCGATAGACGAGGGCAAAATAAAAGGACGTATAAAACGTCCTAAAATATAAAAAGCACTCTTAGATGCTAATTATTTAATCATCATCAATATCAACTGTCGCTGTGTTCTTCATACCGCCTAGATATTGACCCATTTTGTAATCTGCTTCTTTACGCAAATAATAAATATATTCATCAATCTTGTTTTGAACATCAACGGGTAAACCGTCTTTAGCAGTTGTCATTTTTTCAATAATATTAATGAAATTATCTTTTGCAAGAATGATTGTATCTTCACATTCTCTGTTCTCAACGCCAAGTAAATCGTTTGTGTAAGCTAAAACCGCGTCTTTAATAGACGGTTCAGCAAACCCTAACGGAATACCTCGTTCAATTAAATCATCCGTCATTTCACCGATTTCGTTGTACCATTCACCCAATAATGGATGTATAACAAAAAAACTCTTGCCTACTAAATTATGATGCAGAGTTCCTAAATTTTGATATACGATTTTTAAATATGATGTTAAATCTTGATATGGATTCATTATTTAGCTCCTTTTCTTCTTGCAGATGGCTTCTTAGGTTCTTTTACTTCTTTTTGTTGTAAAAAATCACGGTATTCTTGCACTCCCAATTTTAAACCGCATTTAAGGCATGTTACTCCATCTTTATAGCCCATAAATTCATGTTTGCAATCCATTGTTTACCCTCCTGTTTTTTTATCATTATTTAACGATTTGTTCGCGATCATATCGTCGTGTTCGACCCGTTTCATTTATAAACTGTCTCATTTTAGCTTGTCTTTGACTTGTTACAGTTTTTTGCTTATCAGCTTCATCTCTTAAGCCAGCTTTTCTATACATTTCCTCTTGTGTCTTTGATGCGCGGATTTCGCGTTCAATAGCACGCTGTCGTTGGCTTTCTTCATATATACGTTTATTTTCTCTTTCCTGCTCCTTTGATAAAGGCTTAACGTTATTAATCGATTGTTTAGGTATAAACGGATACAGCTGATGCCCGCAGTTAATACCAAGCAATCCATCTGCCTGCCCGTAACTTGTACTTGACAAAGCTATAAAACTTACTTTTTTACCGTTCGCATCGGTTGTTGTTCCTTTTCTATTGTTTTTTGAAACTATCTTCCCTTGCCACGGAGCGCATTTGGGTCTTGCACCGCTATGCTTAGAAACAATAAATAAATCGTTTCCATAATCTTCATTTCTTTTTACAACCGTATCTATACTCATGTTGTGTACATTTGTTCGCACATACATATTCGCATAGGCTTCGGCCGTCCATTTTCTTCCTGCTTTATCTATAAATGCAGGTATATTTTCTTTAGCTATTTGCCTTATTGCACTTGCAACAGCATTTTGCATTGTTTCTCTATGCATTATCTTTTCTGCAGCATCGTCTAATATCTCATTTCTTCTTGCGTTATATGCAGAAACAACATTATTTACTGCTTTATTAAATGATTGCAGTATCATACTTTGCATGGTATTACCCATTGTATTAAATGTTATTAAGAAATCTTCTTTCATATTTTTCTTAAGTTCATTGATGCTTAAGCTAGCTGTATAAGCGGTTGTTTTCTTTAATAGACCGTTTTTAGATGCTTCTTGTAATTTTGGTTCTATATCCTCCAAAGTTTTATCTATAACGGTATTTAACGTGTTATTAGTAGTGCTTAGATATCTGCCACTGCTTATAATACTTTGCGTATGTTTTAACAATAAATTAATTTCTTGGATCCTTTTTTGTTGCCAAACCTCAATCGGCTCGTCAATATCTTTACCAATGTATTCAGCCATCATTATTAGAATTTGATTAGTTATACCGCTATACATTTCCTCAAACGGTTCACTTATTTCTAATATTTGTTGGCGCGTTATCATTGCCACTATTCTTCACCGCCAAGAGCGAAATCATCAACCGCTATTGTATTTATTTGATTTTCTTTTTTTATTTTTTCTATTTCTTTAAGTGCTTCTTCTCCCGTCATTCCTAGCACCTTTTCCATATAAGTTAATTTAGACATTAAACCGTTATTTACTAATACAATTCCCTCATTAACGTTTGTTTGTCGGTCTTGTAAGATTGAATCATCAAAGATTACTTTAATCTCTAAATCATCATTAGCCATATTTCCAACACGTTGCCCTTTATACTCAATGTCGTATAAATCCGCAACATTAACTATTCCTTTGATCATTTTTTCAATTGCTTCTTTTATTTGTAATTGATGTGATTTTATAGTTTTATATGTTTTGGAATTCTCGGAGATTACCTCTGTTGCGGTTTTTAGTCCTTGTGATTTATCAAATGTAAACGTTCCTGCACTAAATCCCAGTTGTAAACATAAGGTGCTTAAAAAAGCATTAATTGCGCTTATGTGTTCTTCTACTCTCAACTCAACAGAATTATCATGTATTTTTAATTGTTCTTGGTCTTCTGTTGCTAATGCTTCGTACACTTCATCATTTGCATCGAAGTATCTTTTTCTTTCCTGCGTTTCTGGATCATACACAACTCTAATAGCACTCGCTGGGACAATTATTCTCTTTTTCCCTAATACAAACTCGCGTACAAAACTGTCATAGCAAACATCTAACGCGTGTAATGTTGCTAATGCATTAGCATAAATACTTACTCCTAATGGGCTGTTATCGTCAATGTTGTTCGCAATAGCTGTTCTATAATAGTAAAATAGACTATCCTCTACATGTTCAATCGAAGTTGATTCATTCAAAAATGGATATATTGTTTGCAGCGGATATCTAAAACCTAAAATATCCTGTGGCTCAACTTCACCGCCAGCATTTTTAATTTCACTTCTAAATAATTCATTTTCAACTACATATGTAGTTCCATTCCATTTATGCCACTCTAACCGTGTGTAATAATACCCGTTCTTTGCTTCTCGGCTTATAAATACTCCCTCTGTAACTTTGGCGTTTGTCCATGCAGTTGGCACGAACTGATCTGCCATAGCATAGCCAATTTCAATATGCTCGCTTCCTAGTACTGGTTTACCGTCTAAATGATCTGCTTCCGCCCAAACTTTTAGTGCTCCGCCCCCAAGTGCCAAAGACTGCTCGATATGTTCCTGCATCTTTGTAAAAAAGGCATTATCTTTTAAAACTTTTTGGATATAATCGTCTAGAGGATCTGTTTCATTTTCTCCGAGTTCTTTTCCCGAAGAAACATGTACTTCGCATTGCTCGCTCCATATTAATCCAGCCAGTTCCGCACACACTGCTTTAGCAATTCCCATTGTTTCTATATTTCTTTTTCGCATAGGGTCTTTTAACGTAGGTGACAACACTCGATGCCACGGTTTATAAAAGCCTTTATAAATATACTTCCATGGAAAGATACCAAAATAATAAAACTGGTTAAACGCAGGAACACCACCCAATTCAAATATATCTTTAATAGGTTCTCTCATTCCACTGTCTGCCATAAATTTCGTAGCCACCTCTTTTACTTTCTTTTTTATCTTTTTAAACATCTGCACGCCTCCTACCATATATCGATAATTTGGTTCATATACGGCTCTACCGCATATTCTTGTGCATCCAAACTATCTATGTTATATGTTCCATCATCCAGCCTAACATCCTTTGTAACGTATTTAGAATCCCATACAGCAGTTTGAAATGCTTCTAAGGTGTATTTACATTCGCGCATAATTTTATGCTTGCCTATGCCGTGTAAACGACAAAAAAAACGTATTCTATCATTTATTTTCATTTTTTTTGCATTATGTATGAGTACCCCTATAGCATTTCTCTCGCATGAATTTTTCAATCCTTTAATTAATGTTTGTTCAGCACTGTCACAATAAACGTCATAAACTGAATAAAAGCGTTGACATTCTATTACAAATTTAACAAACTCACTTTCTAACTCTGTCGGTGACATAATCCCTTTACGGTAGTACTCTTTCAAGGTTATCACCTCGTTCATTCCCGAAGTATATCCCGTTAAATTAAATGTGGTTGCCGAACCGTTACCGCCAAAATCTACTCCAATAGTAGCAAACATAATAGGCGGTGCTTCATCGATAACATAATCTTGTGGTCTATCTGCTATTTGCGTATATATTACACCCTCGGCCGATTTCCATAATCCTAAGATATAACGATCATAGTATACCGTTCCAGCATATTCCTGCTTTAGATTAGCCACAAACGATGGGTCAAGTGTCGGGTTATCGTCTATTGTGTAAGACTGACAGTATATATCTGCATCACTTTCTAAAAACTTTTTAAGCCAGTGGTGCGGACTTTCGGGGTTTAAAGTTCCGTCGAACTTGCTATACGGCTTATCTAAACGCGATTTAAGCATTGTGAATACTTCTTCGTGCCATGTCGCAACCTCATCACCATAGCAGTATTTAATACTTGCCCCTCTTATCCTGTTTACTTGGTTAATCTTATCCGCTCCTAAGCAATATACTTTCTCCCCGAACATATTCGCGGTATTATCGCTTCTAATATTGCCGACTAACTGTTCTCCATATATATTTTGCAAAGGCTCTATTACGTTCCTTTGGAGTGTGCCCTTTGTATTTCCTAAAATAACAACCAATCCATCTTTTCCAGCAACTTGCCTTATTCGTTTTGGAATAACAAAGTAATCTAAGTAGGTTTTACCGCTACGTGTCGCTCCTTGCTTTATATTCCAACGATGATTAGCGTTATCTAAAAACTCACGCTGTTTTTGTGTAAATGCCATTAAATGACACCGCCTATTTTTTCCAATACTTTGTCTAATTTCTCTAACGATTGATCTGTTTGTACTGTTGGTGTGAATTTATCTATTATAATCCCGATTGATGTTGCTAATGCCTGCACACTTGATTTTTTTAGTTTTTCTGGTTCCATCATCGATGCTAACGCCATGTCAATGAATTCCATTGCATCTTGTTTTTTATTATCTAGGTATTCAAGCATATCTTTGGTGTTTTGCTCTTTTTTCTCTTGCGCTTTTTGAAGAATATCCGTGCGATTGCATAATCTCCTAACAGTATCTTTAGATACCTTGTTTTTTCTTGCTACTTCCGAATAGTTTCCGCACCCTACATAATCGGCTATTATTTTCTTTTTCTTCGCATCTGTTAAGTGTTTTGCCATTCTTAAAGCACCTCCAATATATATCTATTATGTTGTCTAATTCTTCATCATCGTCCATTTTCATGCCCCCTTATGTTATTTAAGACGATACTATAGGGAGAGTAATAATATCGTCTTAGATAACAAAAAAGCAGTCATTTGACCGCTTTATAAAAATGAAAGGAGTTTAGAAATATAACTAAAAAATATGTCGCCGTGTGGATTAACCAATTTCCCACAATACAATAATAACACATAAATAGTCTATTTTAGTCCCAGTTTAGTCCCAGTTTGTTATTAATATATTTCTTTATCATAATCATCGATCGTCATTATCGGGCTTAAACATAACAACATATTAAGCTTAATATATACATCATCGAGTTTTCGATAAAATACCGATCTTGAATACCCTCGTTTAGATGCTATAGCTTCCCTTAAATCTGAATTATCTGGGTTATTAGAAAATATAATGCACACTTCTTTTTCTTCTTCGTTTAAAACAGTTATCGCACGTTCCAGCGAATTAATAAGAAAATTATAATTGCTTATAAGAATATCGTATTGATCGCATTGTTCTATTATCTTTTGCATTTTGGCAATAACGCTACTGTGGTTCCCACCTGGCATATTATCACTTCCAATAGGAATAGCACGTTTCATGTCCATTAGTTCGTCTCTAGTTTCTTCCAAAAGCTGAACAGTGCGTTTCCATTTCTTCCAATTTTGTAGATAATACTTGCTTTCTTTCATTATGCTATGTCCTTTCTTATTAAATATCTGTTTTCAAGGAGTTTATTTGAGTATGTTGCCTTTTTTATATGTTCTAAAGTATATTTATCTTCAAAAAACTCTTCTTTAATATCTCGTAGGAAACCAATATAAATTAATTTTCCTCTTCTTATATCGTGAACCCCGTATTTTTTAAGTTTTCTATATCCATAATCTTCGAAGCCAAGTTCTTTTATAAAGTTTTCATAGCTTTTAAATAAACTGCATATGTAATCTAAGTCGCCTCCCTCACTGTAAAATGTACCGTCTCTAGGCACACAACCGTATTTATCTACATAAGTATTTACAATCTCTATATTATTTTTTAATTTATCCGTTATTATCATTTTTTGACCTCTTTCCTTGTGGATCTTCTCCTATTACATATCCTCTAAGTTTAGGTTTAATTATTCCTGCTCGTACCTTGGTACAATGTTGTATAAATGTTTTCGATGATTTCTTTCCCATGTATGCAGCACATTCCTTAGAACTTCCAACACATACGGGAAAGTCGTTTTCATCGTATATTGCATATAACTTACTCATTTTTTAGCTCTCTAGATTAGCGCATTGCGCTGGAAAGAAGCGATTTTCTTCAAACGGACTATCTGATATAGTACCATCAATATATTTTCTATGAATTGCATTTTTAGAAATTAATTCGATTTGGCAAATAAGTTTTTCAATATCATCCCACACCCACATACCCTCTTTTAAATCTTCAAATTTGTATGGTTTGATATTTTCAATACAATTAACCAATTCATCATTAGCATGACTATCTAATATAATATTTTTAGCAGTAACCAACCCGTTATACAATCCAATCATATAGCTATCAGTTAAGTTATTTTTTTGTATTTCAATTACTTCATCTAAATTATTGTTTAAATAAATATTTTGTAATTCCTTTTCATTCTTTACTCCAAAATGCTCACATAAGTTTCTTATTGTCATTTTCATACAGTGCGTTTCATACCTATAATCATGAACATCATCAAGAATTTTTGAGTATTTTTCTTTAAGTTCAAAATGATCATCAATCAACTTCTTTAAAATATCATAACTATACCACTGAGTTTCTATATCAACTTGACTATGCATATTCTCTAATGCTCTTTTACATTCTTCTTTACTCATAATAATCAAGCCACCCCTTAGCCACAAATATTTTAAATGCTTTTTTAGGCGATAAACATTTTTTTCCGCTCTCTTCGATTACTTTATAAATATGGCTGCAATCAACGATACGACTTAATGCAAAATTACCCTTAAATAGCGTACTTGCTATTACATATTTTTCCTCAACGCCTTTATACAACATACAATCAGGACATAATTTATCTAATAAAAGAATTAACTCTGTTTCTAGTTTTAATTGCTCTTTCTTACTCAACATTTTCTTTCACCTTTAACAATCCTTGTTTATAATTTTTACTAAAACGTGATTTTCCATTATTAATCCATTTATACCCTTTTGGATTAGTTGTTGCACCTTTTATTATTTTCCAATCTTTTGGTAACTTGTCATAAACAATTACACCATTTTTACATAATTTTTCTAACACTTCATCAGCAACATTATTTTCCATCAAATCCACCCCAATTCTTTACATTGTTGATTAATTGCTTTCAATGTAGCTACGTCTATACCATAATCGCCTATAGTGATTTCTTTATCCGGGCTAAAAATAAAGTAGTTTATTTCACTTATTTCATAAAGAATCATATTGTTACTTTTATAATATGTATATCCTAGTTCCTCGAACATTTCTTTAGCGGTCATTTTCATCACTCCAATCTATCCTTTGTCCGCAATTAGAACAACACTTAAATCTTGTATTATATTCAAAATCGTATATATCACTTTCTCCACAATTAGGGCATACGCACAGCGTTTCATTTATACGACCATATTCATCATAAATGTTTTTTGTATCTTCATCTTCCCATATCTTATTTAAAATTGGACGTTTAGGCGTTGCTTTATCAACTAATTCTTGTAATAATATACGATCCATTACAATTAGATCACAGTTACAATTGCCTTTTTTCATCGAAATAATCATTTTTACAAAGCCTATCTAACGCTTCTTGATATTTACTCATACTTATGCCTCATTATTTTATATTTCCAACTCTTAACGGGTTATAAAATTGGTTTGCAATTTCCTTTTTAACATCTTCAAGATCAATAGTTACTTTTACATTTTCACTGATATAAATATCTCTTAAATCTCTTTTTCTAATCATTGGTGCAACACAATCAGCTTTCATATCCATAGCATAATCCGCATGATGTTGTAGTGGTAATTCAGCTAATGCACAAGCTACCATTCTTTTATAATTACAAATGCTTCGTTTTTTACACACTTTACATTTTGTTGCTAACATTGTTAAAAATCTCATTATTTAAACCTCGTCGTCATCGATTATAATATCTCGTGGCATTTGAAATACATTATTGCCATGTGTTATAATTTCCCCTACCCAATCTTGTTCGCTAGCAACATTTCTAAATATATTGTCATTGTTTGCAATGTGTTCTTGTATCATATCTAAGACTTTAATTGCTTTTTCTTCGCCCTTATATTTTCCTAGTTCAAAAACATCGTCGCAATCAGCTCCTATTACATCACAAATTCCATCAGAACAATAATCAATACCAAATCTCGTACACTTAATTAACTTACACTTATCTTGACTTCTAATCCAAATTCCCATCTTTTGCCACTTCCTTTAGTTTTAGTGTTTTTAAAGTTTTTATATCATAGAAAATATCATCCATTAAATTTCCAATCACATTAATTGGACGTCCCAAACCGTTTTCGACAATACGAATATATTTTCCTTTCAGCTCTTCCCAATTATCAACACCGACAACTTTCATAATGTCCATAATGCACTGCATGCCTATAGAACTGCCAATTCGTTTATCCTCAGTTTTTGAATAATCATCAAGTGCAATTAATCCGTAATCAACAGAGAATCCTCCGCTTATTTCCAAGGTTAAAATAAAAGTAAAAATACCATGACCACATGTTCCTAATGATGTATTTTTAATTTGTGCGTTTTTAATTTCCATCTTCAATTACCTCCTCATAAGTTGCTAAGAAAATATCGGGCTTGCATGGATAAAGTTCACCTTGCACGCCTTTTATTATGTAATCACCAACGCTTGCAGTCATACGCCCCTCTAATGTTATAATTTCGACATACCCCTCAATATGAGCAATAATCTCATGTTCGAGAACCTTTTTATAAAACCAACTTGGATATTCTTCACAACCAAGCTTGAACGCTTCCACAACTACGGGTTTCTTTCTATATTTAGGCATTATTTAACCCTCCTTTTCTAATTATCAGTTGAATAACAAATAGAAGCCACAATCAATAATGTAGATAACGAAATCGACATTTCTTTACCCATCATGGATATTATTGAACAGAGTATTACGGTCGTTATGTAAATTATTTCTTTTAATTTTATATGGTTCATAACAATTCCTCCTTTCATGCGTACCCGCACGTTTTTCCAATCAAATACACTTCTTGTCCACCATAATTGTTATATCGATAAATTTCACCGTGTAACGGACCCTCGACAATAATTAAATAATGTCCGTCTTTATTTAAACCGTCTAACACATCTTCTAAAGAAAAATACGGTTTATCCAAAAGTAATTCATTATTTTTAATTACCTCATCATTAAATTGATCAATAACTAATAAATTTTCCATTCCAAGCGGACTAATTAATATGTCCGCTGGATTAACTTTCTTATTTGTCATCTTTTATTCCTCTATTCCAAAATAATATTTTTTAATATCTTCTTCTCCAAAACGTGATATTAATTCTTCTAATACTTCTTTGCTTTCAAAATATAAAATTGTTTCTTGACACGCCACATACAAATCAACCTCAACACTATTTTCGTCATGGTCGTAATAAAGATAATATTTATTTTGACTGTCATCTTTCCAATTTGGCTCAAAGTTTTTAGATTCCTCTTTAAATGCTTGTTGAATTTCTAAATATCGTTTACATTCTTTTTGGGTTTTAAAAACTCTTAAAAAGTCTTTACGATGATTATCAGTTGTGCTATCATCCCAATAAGCAGAAACAACATACCCAATTGTACCAACATACCAATATTGCTCTCCAAGTCTTGGGAACTCATCATCTTCAATTTCCACTTCCTTTAATTCATCTAATTCTTTTTCTAGCTTTGCTATTCTTTCTTCATATTCTTTTCTATTCATCTTGCGTCACCTCAGCCATTTCAAAATTATATTTTCCCCCACCATAATTGCGTTCTATTTCTAATAATTCATCATTGATTATCTTTCGATACATATTTAATCTTGATTTACGTGTTTCCCGTGATACTTTTCCGTTTACTTCATAATTATCGCTTCTTTGTAATTCGTCTTTAAATTTATCAAACATGCGTTGGGCTATTGCAATATTAATTAGAAATTCATTTTTAATATGTACTTTATTCATCTTCAATCACCTCACAATTGCTTAATATTTCATCGATGTTGTAGGGTTCTTCATCTTCCCATTTAACAAATTTAAACAATTCAGAAAACACGGGTGTATTTCCGTCGATGCAATTCCAAATAAGTTCGCCTTTCCATGGTTTATTTGGATACAAATACAAGTGGTTATTTGTATCTCTTGCAATAAAGTTATATTCATTTTCCTTAGCAAACTTTAAATATTCATATTCAAATTTTGTTAATTTAACTGGCTCTTTATATTCTTCTAATAAGTCCATAAGTGACAGCTTTAAGCATTGTCTGCAAGAAGTTGTATTTTTTCTACTGCAATTATTTTTATCACCTTTATTAGTTACCATTTGTGCTAAGTAACAACAAAGACTATCACTATTATCAAAATTTTTAATCTTTTCTTTAATCTTTTCTATCTTTAACATTTCTAAATACCTCTTTTACTATATTCGTTTTCTATCTTAGCAAGTTAGCATCTAAATCTAACCTTTTTCGTGTTCCTAAAACTACGTAGCCATCTTTGCAATACTCGCTATCATAAATTACACAAGTTACCTCTACATGGAAAAATCTCGTGGTATAATCGCGGTCAAATTCTTGTAGGCATAAAATATCGCCAACTTGAAAATAACGATCATTTTTCCTAATTTCAAAATCTTTTATGCCTTTCAACTGCATTTCAAAATACTTTGGTTTTGTTTTTAATGTTTTAACTTTCATTTTTCTATGTCCTCTTAATTTTAAATTCTTATAATACTCTATAAATAATTCTTATAATATCGTCTAAACCACTCGACCTGAGTGTGAGTTTCTAAATATTTAGCTTGTGCTACACGTTTTAGTCTTATCCTAGTTTCTATACTCCTATGAGCAGAATAAGACGCTATGCGATGGCAATTAGCACATAGCCATACTTTTAGCCCATCTTCTTCACATTTCTTCCTATCACTCCCATTCAAACAATGGTGTTCTTCTAAATTTAAAGTTGTACCACATAAGTAACATACTTTTTTATCTTGTATTATTGTTTTCAATCAGTTGCACCTCTATTCTCGGGTATTCTTTATCAACTTTTACATCATGCCGTAATTGATTTATATACTTTTGGCTATCGTCAATGATTATCCCTTGTTTAACTAATGCGTCTTGAATAAATTTTGTTGCGAAAGTTATGTTATCTACATCACGACGTTTATTTTTTTCATACCATGTAATCCTTAGTTTGATAGGATATTTTTTTATTTTCTGTAGCTGATATCTCTTTATAGCTTCTATTACGATAGATTCGTTTTTAAGCTTCATCTGACTGCCTTTGTAACGGTTAGACCGATTGGCGCTTGTATATTCGTTAAGTCCATCTAAACGCCCATAGATAATAAATTCAGCCATATATACCACCATCTAACGTTGGTATATTTAACTCATTACACCAGCTTATCGCAGTATCAATTAATTTATTCATTTCTTCGGTTGTAAATGTAGATGAGCCGTAATAACATTGAAAATATGCATAATCTTTGTTAGTGTCGTACTTAATAAGCTTTACAACTCTAAAACATTTTTTAAGATCATTTTCAGCTATCGCCAATACTTTTAAAACTTCATATTTTGCTTTAGTTTCATTAAGCAGTTTTATATACACGTCCATGTCGTCCTCGTCCATTTTCAAAGCTAGTTCATGAATAAGAGACCACAAATACGCATTTTGATTTAATGACCTTTTAGACCTAGGTTTTTTTATTTCAAGTGAATACAACTCTTTTTCTAATTCATCGGTGTTAGCTTTAGAGTTGTAATCACTTATTGTAAAAGTAATCTCTAAATCTCCCGTTTCGTAATTGATTACTCTATGTAAATATTTTCCTAAAAGTTTAATCATAAGAACTGCAAATCGTCTTCCATAATGTCATATTGGTTTTGCTTTAAATCATCAAACCTTGGGTCTTTAACATCATACTTGTTCTTTGGTTCTTCCTTTGGTTTAGTTTCCAAAAACTGCACACTATCGCAAATAACTTCAACTACATTTACTTTTTGACCTTGTGAATTGTCGTAACTGCGTGTTTGGATTCTACCCTCCACGCCTACCAAACTTCCTTTAGAACAGTATTGGTTTACATTTTCAGCAGGTTTACGCCACACGACACAATTAATAAAATCTGCTTGTTGTTGACCATCTCTGCTTGTAAAATTACGATTTACCGCTAAAGTAAAAGAAGTAACCGCATCACCTTGTTGGGTCCTTCGTAATTCTGGATCTCTTGTTAGTCTTCCTACCAATGCGACACAATTAATTGACATTTGTTTTTCCCTCCCGATTATTTTTTTTCGCTTTCATTTCCATAGCTTCACCGAACTCATTGCTTTTTAAATACTCAATAACTTTATCGGCTTCGTCTTTTGTCAACAAATTCAATTTATCTTTTCCAGTAGTTTTAATAAAATTACCAACTATATCAATCGAAAAATCAGTAATATAGCTTTTAATAATATCTTTTTGTTCCTGCGTTATTTTTTGTTCTTTCTTGGCCGTCTTTTCTATTTCTTTCACTTCGTTTGTATCAGCATCTTTTGTATCATCAATGTTAAAAAGACCGTTTAAAGCATACTTACGAGCATAGCTAGAAGCAGTACCCGTTATTTGACTGTCGTCCATTCCTTTTTTTGTCATAGGCTCTCTAGCAAATGCATGTGTAATAATCACATCATCACTATCCCAATCGCGTAATTCACACACTGCCTTTATGTAATATCTTTCGTTCATGCTTTCCAATTCGTCTTGAACAATAAGTGCTGTGCGGTATTTAAAGCATATCGGTTTCAATGCTTCTAAAATATCTTCGCAGCTTCGATAATAATAATTACCGAATTTGTTATACTGTCCTTTTGGTGCTTTTAACTCATTTTGGATATTTGCTAATTTTTCATACAAACTAATCTTTACTGCTTTATTGTTTTCCATTTTTACCCCTCCAGTTCTTTAATGATGTTTTGATAATCTTCTATGCCCTCTTGGATATCGTCCAACAGAGAGTTAAATACTTCTTTCAAATTTGTTGCTTTGTTGTTTCCATAGCCGATATTTAATAAATCTTTAGAAATACTTGTCATGCAAGTTATTACATCGTCTACGGTTTCTTTATACTGTTCTAGATCGTAATACATCGCTTGTAGTTCAGCTAATTTCTCATTAGCGTTTCTAAGTTCCATAAATCTTTTCAAATCGCTTTGACTAGCGGTATTTTTTAAAGCGTATATATTTGCATCTTGTAGTCTTGCTATATCGCTCGCTTGTTCTAGTTTCATTTTTATTTATTCCTTTCGTTATACATCTCTACTACCTTGTCACGATCCTTAGTTACAAGTTTTAGATTGCTTGTTAGATTTACGATTAAGCAGCTTTGATAAATAGCTAATGCAATCGACATAGCTAACATAACAGTCAAAATCTTAATAAGTGTTTTATCTTTCATCCTCTCAACCCTTTCATTAGTCAAATTTAATTACCGCCCATACCCAAACAACGTCGAGAGGGCACATTTTTTTAGTTCTAGGGCACGTTTTGAAGTCATTGGCATATTCCAACGCTTTTTCAGTTTTTCGCTCCACAGATGGCAAATACTTCCCTAAGTCGTATGCTATGTTGTTAATGTACTTCTCGTTATCGATACATTTATGTATTGCTTCCTTGATTTGCTCATAACTGTAACTAGCAAATCTCGGATACAGCATTTGTATATGTTCGGTTGTAAAACCTTTATTATAATTCAAACCTAGAAATGTCATAGCTTTAGTAAATTCATTTGGTGTCATTAGTAGAACTCATTGAAATCTAAATTTGATGCCAAGTCTTTTGTAGTTTGTTGTTGGATTTTTCTAGGTTTGTCCTGCTCTCTTGCGAGCCAGCCATTTACAAACTTTAAAATTCCGCCCTTGGTTTTTCTGTTTCTAGGGTTAGCATCAAGCCAACCGCACATTTTCCTTAGCTGCTGCATGATATCTACGTTAGGATATAACTCCGACCATTTATCAACTTGCTTTTGTGTAATCGGGTAGTAAGTTTTATCGTTTAGTATAAATTCGATTACGGGTGGCTCTGTAGCAATTTCATTGCTCGGAGCATTATATATATCTTTAGTATTTAATTCTTTAGTATTTAATTCTTTAGTATTTAATTCTTTAGTATTTAATTGTGTGTCCTTTAGGGCATGCCCTTCTACGGTATGCCCTTCTACGGTATGCCCTTCTACGGTATACCCTTCTACGGTATGCCCTTTTGGGGTATACGGTAAATGTTCGTACGATTTACTCTGTTGTGGTCTTTCGTATACTGTATATTCATATTCAAACTTTCCGTTATTACCGTTAATTCTTTTTCTAGTTAGATAATTATTTAATTCTAATTCTTTTAATGTGTTTCGTACTGCTTTATCACTTTCTTTAGATATAGCTACAAGCCCTTGAATAGAGTACTCCCAATCCTTAGGCAATGAAAATATCATGCTCAATAACCCTTTAGCCTTAAAAGACAAATTTTTATCTTTTAAATGTACGTTGCTCATTACTGTATAACCGTTTGTTTTTTCAACTTTTATAACACTCATTTAAGCTACTCCTTTCTATAAAACCGTTTCAATAATTCCGCTTGTTAAAAACGCTATCAAGATCACTGCTATTACTATCGTCAGCACTCCTCGACCCGTTAAATTATCTATCCTCACTCTTGACACTTCCTCTTGCTTGTTTTATAATTCTCTTGGTTTGTTTTATTAGGCGCTCACTGCGTCTATTTTTTCTTTTAAAAGCATCATTTTCGTATAGTTTTCGATGTCATATCCCTTTGTTTTATCAAAGAATTCTTGAATATCGTCTTCACTATATTTCCATGCTCTCCCGAATTTTCGGCCTTTTAACAATCCGCTATCATGTAAATCTTGTATTGTTAACAAACTACATTTCCAAATCTCAGCTAATTCCTTGCGGGTGTATAGTTTAACGTTCTGCAAACTCAATCACCTCTTTGCTCTCGAATTTTTTGCTATTTTCCAACATCTGCATCGCTCTATGCATATAGCTATTTTTGGTTTCTTGAATTTCGCTTTTTAACGTACATGCATAGTATCCGCCTTTGCTTCCACTAACACTCCCTATAAAGTATTTAAAATCAGGATTAAACCTTATATTTTCAATGATTTTTCGCATTGCCTTGTCACTTTTAATTTGCGGAAAATAAACCCTTAATTGACGATTTTTAACCATGTTTTCTTTCCCAATATGATTAGTTACAATAAAGTTGTATACCTGTTCTTCAATGCACATTTTTAACGCTCCTTTCTCTTTTTTATCCAGTTAAATAACGCTGATCCTACGCAGTAAATAAACGTTGCAACGAAAAACACTAGAAACAATAAATCTCCTAAATTAAGAACTATTTTGAACATTAAATTCACCCCTTTCACTATTGGTTTTCCATTAAGCATTTAATGGCATATTCTCTTTTTATATATGCAACATCTTCATTACTAATAAGACCATAAATACCGATAATTGTTTGAATCTGTTTGTCTGTTAATCGCATAGGTTCAAACCTCTTTATTGTAGTGTTGATAACTACTTGCTGATGATTTTCGGGTTGGTTTATCCACTCGGATACACATTCTAGAAATAGCAGTATAAATTCATTTTGTTTTTTTGAAACTGAACTCAAATAAGCTTGCTCCAACTTATGAGAAAACCGCAAAATCGTAAATACGTTAGAAAGATCGTAATTAAATTCAACATTGTTAATGTCAAACTTTTCTATTTCTTCCATAATTTCTTTTTTATTCATAACTTACTCCTCTATGCGTTCGATAACTATATGTTACCAAAGTAATCAAAAAAATAATTCATCAATAGTTATATCAGGTATTACCTTAGAAATATGATCTCTTATAATTTTCTTTTCTTTATCGTTGAATTGTGTTTTGCCTATTTCTTTCCGATTGTAAGTTGGTCTTTTTATTCCAAGCAAATCAGCCCAATCTTGTTGACGTTCATTCATCATATTTCTATATCCTTTTACTTTGTTCATGTTATCACCTCATTTTTGCCTTTCTTGCTAACATTAAGTTACCTTGACGAACATATGATAACATATAGTGAGCATTTATTCAATAGTTTTTGGTAACTTTTTGTTGTTTTTTATATACTTACGTTTTCCTCAATGGTAACATAAGGTTAGGGAGGTGATAACATGAATATTGGTGAAAAAATTCGATTGTACAGAAATGAAAAAGGGCTAAGTCAAAGAGAACTAGCAAAACAAATAGGTAGGTCAAAAGGATTAGTTGGTTTTTGGGAAACAAATAAAAGAGAGCCGTCTAATAGCGATATGGTTAAGCTAAGTCAAATATTGGGCGTAGATGTTAATGATTTATTTGGTATTCCAAAATATTCAAACACCGAAACGTACGAAGTTAACTCCGAACAAATCTTGAGGCCTATAATAGGGGTCGTGAAAGCAGGTTATAACATGTATTGCGATGAAAACGTTTTGGGCTACAAACCTGTAGATAAGGTAAAAGCCAGTGGTGCAGAAACTTTTTGGTTAAAAGTTAAAGGGGATAGCATGAATGCTGTTGGAATTCTAGACGGATCATTAGTACTTGTAAAGAAAGTGATTGTTGAAAACCGTCAAATAGCCGTTGTAAGAATAAATGGCGATGAAGCAACAGTAAAACAAGTTATTTTCGATAACGATACTGTCCTTTTACAACCTCGCTCCTCTAATCCAATTCACGAAGTTATGATTTTAAAAAAGCAAGATTTCGAAAATGGATATGCAGAAATAATAGGAAAAGTGATTGATGTATCATTTGATCCAAATGATATGTTATAAAAAAGTTTAAAATTTTAAATAGCGATAAATTATTTTAGGAGTGATTCAAATGGCAAAATGCGTATACTGCAATAAACACATTTCATTTTTTGGAAAAAATAAATTGTGTGATGACTGCAAAGATAAACTACAAGAACTGGCAATATCACTGTCGAATGAAATAAATGATTTAAATAAACAAATAGATTTAGAACTCTATTCATTAGAATATAATACAAGAATTTATCTTTCTATGATTGAAGTGGCAAAAAAAATTGAAGAAACGAAAAGTATAATTCCATTTTTAAAGTCTACAAACCTAGAAGATTTAAAAAAACAAATATATATTAACATAGAAAAATATTGCGATAAATATTATCAAAAAATAAAAAACACTTATGATTTTCAAGAAAAGTTGGATGACTTTTTAACTGAACTTTCGCTCTGTTCGCAATTACTCGGTGAAAATATAAATATATATTCAATAACATCTAAATATTATAATATAAAACAAAGTCTTAGGCCAATGACAGATTTTTCCCTTAAAAAAGACAAAAAAGGAACATACGTTTTTTATGAGGGAGAAAAAGTTTATTTACTAGAAAACGAGGAATATATAAAGCATAATAATAGTGTTAAATCTTTAAATGCAATATTAGATATGTGTATTGATTATATCCCCAATACAAAAATCAAAAAAATTGTTGGTATTCCCAAAAATGAATCATTAAAAAATATTAGGAATTTTTCATTGCATTTATTTAACTCATTTACACCAAGTGGTAGACCGTCCAAATATCCCGAGGTTTTAAAATTTGTAACTAAAGAGGAGGAGGATTTCACAGATAACATATTTGGCGATGTCTATTATTTGAAAAATGGAGAAATAGGGAAAGCAAGGATTATCATTTGGAAAGATCATAAAGTTTTTACAGTCAATATTATTTCTAACAAAGGACAATTAATGGTAAATAGCATATATGGTATGAATGATGAACATAAGACTATATTACTGTATAAGCTGTCTTAACGATTATAAGCAAAAAAATAAAAGGATGTGTTACAATGATTAAATTTTGGAAAAAGGGAATTAAACAGAAAGCTATAATAATCGGGATTATCTTAATAATGTTTGTAATTGGTTCTATAATTGGTTCCAATAAAAATACATCATTTAATTACAAATTTTCTAAAAGTGAAAATTTGTCATTAGAATTAACACAACACAATACAACCGCTGCATTGGATGAAATAACTAACAAAGCTAAAAAAGATAGGGAAAATGATACAAAGGAAGAAAAAAACAAGATAATTAACGATGGTCTTTATTTTATTAAAAATAATGTCAACGATTTAGCAAAAGATAACGAAACGATGGAAAAATCTTTATATTATGGATACTACATATATTCTTGTATCGAAAACGAAGCAGATGCAAAAAACATAACCGAATTAAGCGAAAAAGAACAAGCTGTTTACAAGATTGGGTATAACACTTTTGTAGGCTTGAAGTTTAGATATAGAAATGTTGAACAGATTAATGAAAATAAAATTCAAACAGTAAAAGAAAATCTAGCAAAAATATAAAAAAAGGCCACTGCTCATAGCGGTGGTCCATAACGTAAAGTACAACTCTTAAATGTCCTTTTACGTGCTTAATTATAACATTTTAACACGTCTAAGGCAAACAAAGAAAGGACGTGTTTTTATTATGTCGATTAGAGAGTTTGAAAATAAAAAAGGAACAACATATGAAGTCAGATTCACCTACAAAGATAAATACGGTAGAAAAAAATATTATTCAAAGCGTGGCTTCACTTCACATAAGAAAGCCGAAAAACATGAGCAGTTAATGCGAGTTAAATTTTCCGAGGGATACTCTACAAAGCCTAAAATCACGCTTGAGGAAGCGTTTAACGAATGTATGACAAATAATACCTCTTTAGCAATATCGACCGTATCGTCAAGAAAATTAACTTTTAGAAAGCACATAAAACCTAAGCTAGGTAATTGCCTTGTTGATACAATAGACTTTAAAATTATAAACGAATTGATAAAACCACTTGAGAGCAGTTATGCAAAGCCGACTATAACAAACGTTGTCGCAACATTGAAATACATATTTAATTACTGTTACAACATGGGATATATTGAACGTATGCCATTTAATAAAATCGAAATAAAAGGAAAGAATACAAAAAAAGATAAAAATAAGGTTATATCAGATGAACTTTTTGAAAAATTAATTGCCGATTCCACAAAAGAATACCAAATTGCTTTTTATATTGGAAAGTATACGGGATGTCGTATTGGTGAAGTATTAGCACTAACTAAAAATGACATTGATTTTGATAATAACACTATAAGCATCAATAAAATATTATATCTTGATCCAATATCAAAAGAATTGATTGTCAAAGAAACTAAAACAAGTTCTTCAAACGCTGTTATTCCGCTTGTAGAGCCTTTAAAAGATATTTTGGTAGAATGGTTCGAAATTAACAAAAGTGACGTTGTAGTGACAAAAAACGGGAGTTATATGAGTCCATCTATAATAAAGGCTAAATTAAGCAGGTTTTCAAAAAAATACGAGCACGTTAGTTTCCATATGCTTCGCCATACATACACTACTACGCTATTTAATGCTGGGATAGATGCAAAGACAAGTCAAAAGCTGTTAAGACATAAAGATTTTAATACAACAATGACGATCTACACACATTTAGAAAATGAAAAACTAAAAGATACAGTTGATAAAGTTTTTAACTAAAAAGTGGTCTAAAAGTGGTTTTTTATACAATTTGTGAAATTACTAAACCTCAAAACCGTTGATAAATATAGAGGTTTTACATATCGATAAAAGAAAGTTACAAACGTAAGCGTTTGTAACATTTTCGTGATTGTCATGCAATTTAGTTGCAGTAATAAAAAAGTATGTCTCCTTACTTTTTTATATTTAAAATAAATGGCTCTAACCGTTGCGGTAATGCTTCAATCAATAATTTTACAATATCATCTATACTAATCGGCATATCACTCAATACCCATTCAACGGTCATATCAATCGATCCTTTGCAATACATCTTTAACAAAAAATCAATATCAGCAGTAACTGATTGCCCCAAATTCTTCTCAATGATGTTTTTATAAAACTCATATATACAATTAAAATCATAATTAACCAGATTATTATAATCATTAGATTTAAATGCTTCTTTAAAAAAGGAATGTTCGCTTTTAATAAAAGCAAACTTTAATTGTAAAGCCTCTTGTAAAGAACACCCATCGCCCATTTGACGAAATGACTTTAAAACCAGCTTTTCGAAGTACCAGTTAACCAAGTCATATTTATCTTTAAAGTAGCGATAAAATGTCTGACGCGTCATCCCGCTGCGTGTAACAATATCAGTTACTGCAATTTTATCCAAGGGATGAACCTTAATTAAACCTTTAATTGCTTGAGCAAATACATATCTTGTTTTATCATGTTTATTCATATTCATACCTCTTTAATAATTATAAACGAGGATAAAAAAATAGACAAATAAAAAAGCTGAAAATATTCAGCTAAATAACGACTCGTTTTGTAAGCCAAGTTCTGTTTTTCAAACGATTATTTATCTATGCACATGCATCCGCCTTCGCGTTCATTTCCGTTTAGACGATTCCCCTACCAAATTTGGGTTTCTTCCTTGCAGAGTTTACCTCTTTTCAGCTAATCTTTCGATTAGAATAGTCTCTGTGGCACTTTACGGCTTATCAACCATACTTACGCTTAGGTCTTAGGCCCGTCGTTAGCTCACGCTACTGTGACTTATTGATTCGTCACATACAAACACTACAAGCATCGCAGCTTGTGGAAGCCTGGACTTTCCTCTACTTTTGTAGCAATCGTTTTCTACGAGTCTATTATATTTTACTTATTTCGAAATAGAAAACAAGTATTATTTTTCAAACAGTCGTGATAAAACAAATTTATCAATTACTTTTGCAATAGCCTTCCTTATTAGATGCTTTAGTTATATAATCATATTCCACTTTAATCCTTGCTACACTATTTTCAACTTCATTTCTTTCACTTTATCAACACCACGATGATTAAATTCAATATAACGATTTTACCTAAATTACTTACACCAAGATTTTTATCAAAAACCTCTGTTACTTCCATCCTATCAGCTATTCGATTCAATATCATCTTGCTAAAAGTTGCAAATTAATCAGAACTATTATTCTAATAGTTACTCAAAGCGCTTTATTCAGTGATTTCCAAACTTCCAGTTCCTATCCAAATATTTTCCATCCCTACCATGCAATCGCACCTCAAGAATGTTGTATACACCTAAAATAAAAAAATTGTTATTTTTTAAATTGACGTTATTGACAATTCTTTTTTTATGAATAATATATAGTTAATAAAGTTAACTAAGAGGTGGAATTATGAAAGAACCAGAATGGATAAAAATGATAAATTACTCACAAGAAATTCGTTTGTTTTCGCATTTATTAAATCGCCGAGGTAAGCCAAAAAATGTTCTTACTAAAGACGAACTAGATTTATTATCAATACTAATTATCGATGATGAAATAATTACCCCTATTATTATCAGCAAACGAATGGGTGTATCAAAACCATTAGTAAGCCGTCTTATTGAGCAATTAAATAAAAAAGAACTGTTACTTAAAAGTCCACACCCATTTGATAAACGTAGTTATTGTTTAAAAATAACTGCACAAGGAAGAAAACATCTTGATGATATATATACTTATTATTTAGAACCCATCTATCAATTAAAAAAGAAATTACCATCTGATGATTTTACACAATTAATCAACTTAATAAAAAAATCTAATATAACCTTAAAAGGAGGACAATAATGACTATTTATCAAGCAATGCAATTAAATGTTAAAAACTTAAAAGCTGCAATTAGTGATACACCTACAAAAAAAGATAAACATCGTTATATTGCAGCAATGATCCTAAGAAATATTTTCTGCTTAGCCTTTTGTATTATCTTTATCACTTTTTTTACAACACTTTTTGGAAATGAAAATAGTTCAGTAGGAATAATCGGTCTGTTGGCAGTATTATCTCTTCGCTTTACTGATTTAGATTTTAATATTAAACAAAGTACATTAGCCCTAATTGCCAGTTTTGTAATATGTGCTATTGCTCCGCATTTAGCCAATATAGTCCCATTGGGCTTTGGGTTATTAATAAATTTTAGCGCTTTACTACTAATCTTAATACTTACAAGTCATCAAGTTAGTTACGCTAACCATTTTACCTTTATTCTTGGTTATATTCTCTTATGGGGAAACGATGTCAGCGAAAACAGTTATACTCTGCGGATTATTGCCATGATGGTTGCAGCCATCTTTACAGCACTTGTCTATTATCATTGTCACTATCAACAAACGATGAAACTTAACTTCAAAGACATTCTTAAAGATTTTTTTAGTCCTAGCAAGCGAACATTTTGGTATCTAAAAATCAGCAGTGCGATTGCCTTGGTTATTTTTCTTGGAGAAATGCTTAATTTTTCAAGAACTATGTGGATTGCATTTGCATGTATGTCAATAATCAACATCGATCATGAACAAATTATCTATAAATTTAAACATCGTGCTCTTTTTGTTGTTGTTGGCAGTATAATTTTTGGGATACTATTTACAATAGTTCCTAAAGAATATTTAGGGTTAGCAGGGATTTTAGGAGGAATCATGGTAGGTTTTAGCGGCAGTTATCATTGGCAGACCGTTTTCAACTGTTTTGGCGCCTTAGCAATCACCATTGATTTATTTGGATTTTTAAATGCAATCATCATTAGAATCGTTGCCAATATCGCCGGTAGTATTTTCAGCTTTGTTTATCACCACCTTTTTGAAAAGATTATTCAATTATTAATAAATGAGAATCTAATGTTTGATAATAATTTATAATAGAATATCTAATTAAAAGTGCTCTTAGAGTTTAAACAACTAAACTTTAAGAGTATTTTTATAACAAAAAAAGAGGCTTTCCTCTAATTTTCCTTTAGAAGTCACCCCCAGATATATTTTTATCCTATCAATACCTTATTAATAATCAGTCCAATTGCCCCACTGACAATAAAAATCAAACCGACCCCAACCTTCTTTTTTCGTGAATTCATTACTTCTCTATCTTGATTTGATAATGTCGATGGATATTTATGGCGACCAATTAAATACAAAATCAGCCCGCTAGAATTTTGTCCTCCAATCGCTATAAATCCTAAAAATTTAGGGTGTTTTAACCCTCGACTTCGAGCATCAAGCTCTGCTATCTTAAAAACTTGATAAGCTGTATTTACGGCTCCAGGCAGAACAATAAAAACTAATATTATCTCATACCATTTCATTTTCTTTTCTCCTAAAATTTTTTTATTACCTGATAAAATAAAGCAGCAATACTACACATAGCAATCACCAGGACACTTGCCAGTAAATATTTATTATTTGAAATTATAGTATTAAAAATAACTAAGCCAAAAAATAAAATAATATTAATTATAGCAACACAAATTAATTTTTTATTACTACTAACAATATTGGTACTTTCATTCAAATGTTCAATCATCTTATCATCACCTTTCAATAGTTCATCCAAACTAATTTGATATAGATCACTTAATTTAATAATACTAATAATATCTGGATAAGTTTTAGCATTTTCCCAATTTGAAATTGTCTGTCTTGATACTTGCAACTCATCAGCTACATGCTCTTGAGTTAGCTCAACTTTTATACGAGCTGTTTTAATTTTCTTTGCAATTTCCATTAATCCTTCCTCCTGATTGCATCATCACATTTATCCCCTTAATTGTCTATCAAAAACTTTTGACATCGATATTTTTACTGTCAAAACCCTTTTACATCATAATAAAAGACACTTTATTGCTTATAAAGTGTCTTATTAACAATTATCTATTCTGATTAAATACGACTTTTTCTAATAACGATAATCTTTTTAAAATATCAACGTTTGTAGAAAGATTTTCTTCCATCGCATGGATATTATCATCTTGAAGAGCCTTTTCTCTTTCAAGTTTAGCAATCTTGATCTTTTGTTCGCTTAAACGCGCTTCCAGTTGATCAATCTTATCATACGAAGCATTTAACATAGCTGCAAAAGCTTCATAATCATTTACAACCATATCTAAAAAATGATCTACTTCTTCAGCATTATATCCTTTAAAATCTACTTTGAATTCTTTAGCTATTATCTTTTTAGGGCTTAACATTACTTTCTTTTCCAAGTTTATCAACTCCTTATCTCTACTTTATATTGAAACAAAAAATTGTCTTAAATGCAAGCGATTAATCGATTATTAACATAATGTTAGTGATTTTACTTAAATTGACAATGTTTTGGAAACTCATAAGATACTATGATATTTTAAGACAGATATGGTATAATACCTTCGTAAAGTAATAAAAAGGAGCAAGCATGGTTAATTATCCAAATATGAAAAAAACAACTGTTCATCAAACAAAGCTAATTGATGGAAAGTTAAATACTCGTCATCGGGGAATGAATTTAGAAGAAGATTTAAATTTGACTAATAAATATTATTTAGCTAGAAAAATCGCAAATATTCATAAAAAACCTACCCCGATTCAGATTGTTAAAGTAGATTATCCTAAAAGGTCTGCAGCTAGAATTGTTGAAGCATATTTTAAGACTCCTTCAACCACCGACTATAATGGGATATATAAAGGTAAATATCTGGATTTTGAAGCAAAAGAAACTAAAAAACAGAATTTTCCTTTTACGAATATTAGTGTTCATCAAATCGAACATTTAAAAAGCGTGATTGAACACCAGGGAATTGCTTTTGTAATTATTGCTTTTACCCATCTAAATGAGGTATACTTAGTTAATGCATCATATGTAATTGATGCATACTATCAACCTGATCAAAAATCTATCTCTTATCAAACGGTTAAAGAAAAGGGACATTTAATTGAACAGGGATTTAATCCCCGCTTAGATTATTTAAAGATAATTGATCAGTATTATTTAGGAGGTCACGAAAATGACAGATAGCCCTACAAGAAAAAGAAAAACAAAGAAAAAATTAAATTGGAAAAAAGTCGCTACATCTCTAGTAGTTGTAATTTTAATAGTCTGTTTAGGCATGGGTTGCTTCTTTGCCTGGTCAGTATACAAAGAAACCGATGATTTCTCAGCTAAAAAATTACTTTCTGGGGAAGCGAGTAAGATGTATGATATTAATGGTGAATTAATGTATACATTTGGTAGTGACACAAATGGTAAACGTGAAAACGTTACTTATGAGGATTTACCACAAGTATTGATTGATGCCGTTGTTGCCGCAGAGGATTCTCGTTTCTTTGAACATAACGGTTTTGATTTACCACGTATTGCTAAAACAATGATCACTAACTTAGCTCATTTAAGTATTCGTGGGGGAGGATCAACAATTACTCAACAGGTAATTAAAAAATCTTACTTTCCAAAAGAAGAACAAACTTATACGCGTAAACTAAGTGAAATCATTCTTGCAATTCAGGCAACTAAAGAAATTAGTAAAGAAGAAATAATTACTTTATATTTAAATAAAATTTATTTTGGCCGCAGCACTAGCTCAATCGGAATTGCTGCAGCTAGTAAATACTATTTTAACAAAGATGTCTCACAACTTACGCTTCCAGAAGCCGCTCTATTAGCAGGAACATTGAATTCGCCAAGTGCATATGATCCATATTATAATTTAGAAAAAGCGACTCAACGTCGAGCAACAGTTTTAAATTTAATGGTTGATCATGGGTACATCACTCAGGAAGAATGTGATTTAGCAAAACAAGTAAAAGTCGAAAATACTTTATCACAAGGTATTACTTCTTCTGACGATGCTTTAGCTGCTTATGTAGATATCGTCACTAAAGAAGTTAAAGAAAAAACTGGCTTGGACCCTGCAGAAACTCAAATGAATATCTATACATATTGCAATCAAGAAGTACAAAAAATGGCTACAGCAATGGCTAATGGTGAAACTTATAAATATAGCGATGAAGATATGCAAATGGGTGGTAGTGTTCAATCTACTCAAGATGGTCGGATCATCGCCGTTATCGGTGGACATAACTACAAATCCGGTGATTTAAATAAAGCTACCGTAAAACAACAGCCTGGTTCATCAATGAAACCACTATTAGACTATGGTCTTGCCTACAAATATCTAAATTGGAGTACTGTTAATACTGTTAAAGACGAGCCATTGACTCTAGGCGGTAAAACAATTAAAAACTGGGATGGTCAGTACCATGGTTCAATGAGTATTTCTGATGCCCTGCTTAATTCATGGAATATCCCAGCCATTACAACTTTCCAAGAAGTAAAAAAAGCAGCTGGCAGCGATGCGATTATTAAAGACATGGAATCTGTTGGTATCGATATGTCTGACCAAGATAAAGAATTAAGTGATACTTATGCAATCGGTGGCTGGAAAACCGGTGTAAGTCCAGTTGAATTAGCTGGTGCATATGCAACGATTGCAAATAATGGTAATTATATCGAATCTCATACAATCAACTATGTTGAAGTTGTCGAAACAAATAAAACCGTCAAAATTGATGAAGAATTGCAAAAAAATGTTACTCAAAGCATTGGTGAAGACGTATCTTTCATGATTCGTGAAACAATGTTAAGCTATTCAAGCAGTACTACAGGAAGTTATTCATCACTAAGCGGACTTGATAACGTTGGCGCTAAGACAGGAACGTCTAACTGGGACAGTACTAGTCCATATGTTAAAGCAGGTAAGAGCCGAGATTTATGGATGACTGCTTACACCCCTGACTATACATGTTCAGTATGGATGGGATTTGATACAACAGGTATCAAAAAAGGTAAGAATACTTCTGACTATAAAGCTTATCCAGCTAAAGTAGTCGCTGAATTACTAAAATACTTACAAAAAAATACAACCGACAAAAAATCATATCCTGAGCAACCATCTGGTGTTGAACAAATTCAAGTTGTTGCGGGAACATATGATAGTCCGACTGCTAATACACCTGCTAGTCAAATCTTAACAGGATGGGCTAAAACAGGATATGGTCCAACTACAGCAGCTAAAGACCCTGAAATTAATACTTTATCAGCATTCGAGGCTTCTATTAATGGTAATGGTAAAATAGATGTTAGCTTTACCGCCTATGAACCTGCAAATCCTGACATTGTCTATGTTGTTGAAGTCTATGATGAATCAAATAATCTTTTATATAGTACTAAATTGACTACAAATAGTGGTACGATTGATTATGCCCCAACCGGTAAAGTAAAGGTTGTTGGATATTATGCATATTCAAGCGGTAGTCCAACATCTAATAAAATCGAAAAAACAATTGGTTCAAGTGCTAAATTAGATAAAGTAAATTATTCAATTACTTCCGGTGGTTCTTCTGTTACTAATGGTTCGACCACAGCAACCAGTTCAGTTGCAATTAAAGTAAACGCTCAAAGCAGTAGTAATACGATTACGATTCAATTTATGAATTCTTCAGGAGGAACAATTGGTTCACCTAGTACCTTTACAGGTAGTGCAACTAAAGAATTCGCATTAACACCAGGTGCTCAATATACCGTTAAAATCACTGAAAGTGATGGTACTAATACAGTTAGTGCTTCAATCAGTTTTACTGTTGGTGGTAATTCAAACCCTGGAGAATAATAATAAAAATATCAGCTTTTAATAAAGCTGATATTTTTTATTAAAAAGACATCCTCAGGCGCCTATAAGTATTTATTTTTAATCGGATCCTTACACATATCAAACAGTTTACATTCTGTACAACTAGGGTTAGTTGCTTTACAAAAGTATCTTCCAAAGAAAATAAATTGATGATGGGATTTATTCCATCTATTTCTTGGTATAGAACGACATAGTTTCTTTTCAACAGTTAAAACATTGTCATCTCTTTTAGCAAAGCCTAATCGTTTAGAAATCCTTTCAACATGCGTATCAACTGCAAAGGCTGGTATATCAAATGCTACAGAACGCACAACATTTGCTGTTTTACGACCTACCCCCGGTAGACTCTCTAATTGTTTTTGATCACTTGGTACAATACCATCAAACTGCTCAATTAAAACATGTGATAATGCTAGTAAGTTTTTAGCTTTGTTTCGATAAAGTCCAATGGTTTTAATATCCTGCTCTAATTCCGGTAAACTAGCTTGACTTACTGCTTCAACAGTCGGATATTTTTTGAATAAATTTTCTGTCAACTGATTAACTTTTTTATCTGTTGTTTGTGCTGATAACATTACTGCAACCAATAATTGAAAATCACTTTCATGATTAAGTTCACAATAAGCATCTGGAAACAATTCATCAAAATATTCTAATACTCGGTTAGTTTTTTCTTTATTCATTTTCCCACCATTTATATTCACTAATTGGAACTTTTCGCTGTGGTTGTTCACTTTCAACATAGCGTTGTTTAATACCATTTTTAGCCCAATTATTCAATATCCCTTCTACATATCTAAAATTAAGAACTTGGCTCTTCACTGCCTCTTTTAAGGCTTTAACAATCATTTCATCACTATAATCGCTTTCTTTCCAATCTTTAATAATATTTAATTCAATTGGTGATAAAGGTCGTCCAAATTGTTCTTCAAAAATAGTAACAATATTAAGACTCTCCTCCTCTTGTTTAGCACTCGCTGATTCATGATCTTGTAATAGTTTATCTTCAAGATGATTCAAACTAATTGAACCAGCTCGGTTATAAATAAGTTTTTTATTTAATAAACTTTGTAGCACCTTATTAAGATCATGACTTGTCAACATCGAATAATTTTGAATCATCTGTGGCGTTACTGTCTTGATCCCTGCTTCCATTAAAGTATAAATAAGCAGCAAAATATGACATTCATTACCGTCAATCTTTAATTCCTTTGCGCTTAACACCAGTAGTCGTTCAATATTAATGCATTTACTTTCAACTAAACTCTTTAACATCATTCTATCCATTATCAATTCGATATGCCTTTACGAATTCCCCATTATCAATTCCATAAAAAGCATAAACCAGTGAATCCTTTCCTTGATACATTAAACAATAGACAAAGATTTCATTTTCATAACCAACTGAAACTTCACTTGGCTCCTGTTTATATTTTTCTTTAAATGCGTTAATACATACTTGTTGATCCACTACATCACCACTATAAGATTTAATTAATTTATATTTTTCATCAAAAACTGCATATTGTTGTTTTTTGCCCTTGGTTGCACGAATAATATAGTAACTTTTATCACTATTATAGCGGTCAAAATACTTAACATTACTATAATTATTCTCTTTAACAATAACATTTTCAATACTTGTAATCTCATTTTTATGTTTTGAATAGGGAACATGAACCCAAAGCATATAAAAACTAACAACTATTAAAACTAAAACTAAAAAAACAATTAATATATTAAAACGATTTTTTCGTAAAAATTTCAAAATAACACCAACTTTCCTCGCTTAATTATTATACTATCAATTATCATAATATAAAAGAAAAAATCTCTAAAAGAGATTTTTAATCACGATCATTACCTATAACGATCAATACAATTCTTAATAATGACAGTACCGTCGACAACATCGCTGCCACATAAGTAAACGCCGCTGCTGATAACATTGATTTAGCCCCACTATATTCATCGGTAGTGAGATAGTTAGCTTTTAAGATTCTTAATGCTCTTGAAGAAGCATCAAATTCTACTGGCAAAGTAACAATTTGAAATAACAAGATTCCTCCCATTAAAAATACTCCGATCCAAGCAACACTTGTATTTCCCATGATCAAACCAATAAATACAGCAATCCATCCCAAATATTGTCCAACATTGCATAATGGCAAGATAGCATTTCTAAATACGAGCGGCTTATAACCAACTAAATGCTGGATTGCATGCCCACATTCATGACTAGCTACCGCAAGTGCCGCAATCGATGTTCCATCATGAATTTCACGTGACAAATTGATTGTCTTATTTCGAGGGTTGTAATGATCAGATAATTTTCCATTAACAACATGAATTTGAATATCACTCAATCCATTTCGATCTAAAATTTCTCGTGCAACCATCGCTCCGGTTATACCTCGGCTATTGGGGATTCTTTCATAGCGTTTATATGCACTATTAACTTTTATTTGACCATATATCATAATTAATGATCCAATAATAACTAATAAATACCCAAACATATAATAGCTATTCATTGGAAAATAATAAAATGGCATATATATCAACTCCTTTACACTCTATTATACACTATATTATTAACTTATTATTAATAAAATAAAAATGCAATGATTAATTCATTGCATCTTTCAAACGATTACTAGGTTTGAATGTAACTGTCTTGCTTGCAGGAATGACCATTTCTTCTTGAGTTTTTGGTGAAATTCCTTTGCGAGCTTTACGATCATTTACTTTAAATGTTCCAAATCCAGAGATTAAAACTTTATCTCCTTCAACAACACTACGCGTAATTGTATTAAAAACTGTGTCTACTAAAATTTCGGCATCTTTTTTAGTTAAGTTTCTTTCTTTAGATACTGTTTCGACTAACTCTTTCTTGTTCATAACAACCTCCATAATTCTAATACTTCGAAAGTATAACATTAAAAAGTACCGATTTCAAGCACTTTTATAGCACAATTGCAATTACATTACTTTTGCCCTTATTAACAATTTTTGACAAAATATCATGCAGTCTTAAACTGGCATTTTCAGGGATTGCATTTAGCTTAATATACATACCTTCTTCAATCAAATCACCAAGTTTACGACCAAATACATCACAATCAAAAATCGCTTGTTTATCATTTCCACTAGAATTCAAATATTCAATAAATGCTTCTGCTTGTTCCCTCGATCCAATAATTGGTTCAAAAGTACTTTCAATATCAACTTTGATCATATAAGTAGTTCCTGCTTTAGAAACAAGTTTCATCCCATAACGAGGTCCTTGTTTAATAATTTCTGGATCACTCAACTCAATTTCATCTAACTTTGGAATTGCATAACCATATCCTGTCTGCTTTACCATTCTAATAGCATTTGAAAAACCTTCATATTCTTTTTTTATATCTACTAGTTCTTGAATAAAGGTTAAGAAAGTTGCCTGATCAAATCCTTTATCGCCAATTATTTCTTCTAATATTTCATTATATAGCCCTTCACGTTCTTCAATTTTTAAAGTAGCACTTGAAGTAGTTGTATCTATTCCTGTTAAGTAAGCTTTATCAACAAAATCATATTCGCTGATCGTATCACCAATCCGTTCTACATCTTTAAACTTTTTAATTGATTGTAATGATTCTTTTAATGATGTATCTAATGTTTGTTTTAACCAATGACTATTTGACATCATTGCTAACCATTTAGGTACCTCGATACGTACTTCACTGATTTTAAATTCATATAATGCATCTTTTAATAATGAAACAATTTGTGGTTCTTCCATATTTGTAACATCCATAGATAGAACTGGAACATCATATTTAGCGGTTAAACGTTCATACTCTTTTTTACAAGCAGGACTGTTGACATCTTTAGTATTAATTATAATAATAAACGGCTTATCAATGTCTAATAGTTCTTCAACAATACTATCAGTCGCTTCATTATAATTAGCTCCTGGAATATCACAAATACTACCATCACTAGTTATAACGATTCCAATTGTTGAATGATCTTGTATAACTTTTTTCGTTCCGACTTTGGCTGCTTGATCAAATGGAATTGATTCTAAATACCAAGGCGTTTTAACATAGCGTATTCCTTGATCATCTTGATATCCTTTTGCTCCTTCAATAACATAACCAACACAATCAACTAGTCGGACATTAACTTTAAAATTCTCATCCATTAACATTTCTACTGCTTGATTAGGAATAAATTTAGGTTCTACAGTCATAATCATTTTACCTTTACCAGACTGTGGCAATTCGTCAATGGCACGCAGTTTTGCATCTTTATCTTCGATATATGGAATGACCGCCATTTCCATAAAACGTTTGATAAATGAAGATTTCCCACTTCGAACCGGTCCAACCACCCCTAAATATATGTCCCCATCGCACCTTTTTGCGATATCATGTAAGATATTTTTCGTTTCCATTGTAAACTCCTCTCTTCGTATTATTTATATGAAATATGCCTATATTTAGAACACATCTAATTATTAATTTGGTATAATTGATAAAGGAGGTATTTCCATGTACTCATATTTAGAATTAGAGAATAAATCTTTTGAAGATTTTTACTTGAAATTTTGCGGGATGCAAGAATGTAAACCTAATTATTCATATGGTCCAGCTGTTCGTCCAAATTATCTATTACATTACTGTCTCTCCGGTCAAGGTGAATATCACGTTAACAACCAAGTATATCAGATTAAAGCAGGTGATGCTTTTTTAATAATGCCAAACGTTGTCACTTATTATCAAGCCGACCAACATGAACCTTGGACATATTTATGGATCAGCTTTGATGGTTCTAAAACTCGTCAATATTTAAAACGATGTAATTTAGATGAACATAATCTTGTAGTTCATTGTGATTATATCAATGAATTGAGAGAAACAACGATTGCTATTCTTGCACACAATAAACTAAGCTATAGTAACGAGTTATTTATTCAAGGACAACTGTATACCTTTTTTAGTTTTTTAGCCAAAAGTGCTAATATTACTTATAATGATAATGTAGCCCCTAACTACAATCCATATGTTGATAAAGCAATTGAATATATTCAAAATAATTACCAGGAAATGGTAACAGTCAACGAGATTGCTGATTACCTTTCTCTCAACCGCAGTTATCTAACAACATTATTTAAAAAGCATCTTCATTTATCACCACAAGAATTTTTATTAAAGTATCGAATGATGCGCGCCGAAGATCTTCTTACTAATACTGATCTTACAATTAATCAAATTGCCTTCTCTTGCGGATATTCTAACCAATTATCTTTTTCAAAAGCATTTAGTAATTCACATCAAATGGCACCACGTGATTATCGTAAACAATTTAAATTAGTTGATAATTCAAGAATGAATGATCCTCATGAACGCAAAGAATAGATTATTAGATCAATCTATTCTTTTTATTAATTATTATTGCTTTTATTCATGTAAGTAATTGCAATTATAATATATTAATAATGATTACTATTACCCATTTAAAAGAATTAGAAAAGTTAAGTAGTATTTGCGAATTTGTTTATACTAGATCTTTCCACCTGAATTTTGTCCAATTTACAAAATGACAAGTTTAAAATTGTTAGAAGCCAATAATGTGAAAACGAGAGCAAAAGGAAATATTCACCGATACACTAAAGATTACCTTCATTTATACGTTTGTCCTACCAGAGCAAGTGATACACAAGATGATCAAATTAAGGCTTCAAAATGTATTAACGCACACCTGTGATTAAATGCCATTTCTATGGTCCCTTATGACTATCCACCACGAAATAAAGAAGTTAAAATGCTTAATGAGTTAGGTTATTTAACCTGAAGTAAAGCAAAACAAGAAGTAATAGCTCAAAATCTTTCAAAACAAACAAGCAATCCTGTTATTAAGCAAATAGCTAACACTCTAGTCAAATCTAACCGATTAATAAATGAAGACATTGCTCGTAAATCAAGATTTATGCTACCTCAAAGTTTATATACTAGAAACTTTTTAAACAAGTTATTGAAAAATGCTAAAAATGACGTGAGAAAGATTTAATTAATAAACTACTAAAAAATTCCTTGTAATGAAAAAAGCTAATTTAAACATATATCAAATAAAGATTCATAAATTAATAAAATATAAATTGCTTTTTAATTTAATAAGCGTTATAATTAAATAGTAATGATTACTATTTAATAAATTTGGAGGAAAAGAAGATGAAATACGTTTGTAAAATTTGTGGATTTATTTATGATGAAGCTACTCAAGATGCTAAGTGGAATGATTTAGATACTGATTGGGTATGTCCGGTTTGTAAAGCTCCAAAAGAAAAATTTGAAGCAGTAGCAGAAACTAGTACTAGTAAATATGCGGGAACAAAAACTGAAAAGAATTTAATGGAAGCCTTTGCTGGTGAATCAATGGCTCGTAATAAATATACTTTCTTTGCTGAAGCAGCTCGTAAAGAAGGATTAGAGCAAATTGCTGCAATTTTTGAAGAAACAGCTGATCAAGAAAAACAACATGCTAAAATGTGGTTTGCCGCATTTCATGGAATTGGAACAACTGATGAAAATCTAGAAGCAGCCGCTGCAGGTGAAAATGAAGAGTGGACTGAAATGTATGCAAGAATGGCCCAAGAAGCACGTGAAGAAGGTTTTGAAGAATTAGCAATTAAATTTGAAAATGTTGCTATCGTTGAAAAATCCCATGAGAAACGTTATCTAAAATTATTAGAATCATATAAAAACGGCACAACATTCAAAGGCGATGCCCCAAAAGGATGGAAATGTCGTCAATGCGGATTCATTTATGAAGGAGATGAAGCACCTGAACATTGTCCTACATGCGGATATCCTAAAGCCTTTTTTGAAAGAATGTGTGAAAATTACTAATAAGAATTAATATAACTATTTTAAAAAGATGTAATTAAATATAATAATTAAATATTTGGATTGATTTCTTTATAAAGAAATCAATCCTTTTAATTTATGACTTTTTGATTATAATATTCTAAATCCATACCTATAAACTATTTTAAATCTGATTAAAAACTTCTCATCTAAACAGTTCTCTTTGATATATAAATACCCCACAAGCTAGAATAACGGTTTACCGTAGAATAGCTCTACACTTAAGCCTGTCTTATCCAACTGGTGAGGTTTACTCAGGATTATTATATTTTTGCTTTTAATACGTAGATTCTAGATAAATAATCTCCATTAGTCCCATCGTATTTTTCTTTATTTTCACCGCAAGAACTATCAGTTGTAATTAAACCCAAGTTCATTAATTCATCACCATAATGAACTGTATTATTAAGATTAACATGATATTCTTTATCCGGATCTAATCCCAACAGCTTTACACGACGGTAACCAACATTAACTTCCTGCAAAGTACGATAATATCCAATAATAGCAGTATTCTGATCCTGTGATACAACCATCCAAACAGTCTCATTACCTTCAAATGGACTTTTTAAACGGTAAAACGTTCCAAACTGAATAATCTCCCGATAGTCCTTCATAAAGGTGATTTGTTCTTTAACTTTTATCTGTTCATCCATGTTTAATTTATTAAGATCTAATTCGTATCCAAAAGTACCAAAATAAGCAACATTTGCCCTTGTTTCAATCGGTGTATTTCTCAACAACTGATGATTTGGCGCTGCCGATACATGAGCTCCAAGACTCGAAACAGGATATACCATTGATGTTCCATATTGGATTTTCAAACGTTCTAGCGCATCAGTATCATCACTGGTCCAACATTGTGGTGCATAATACATCATTCCTGGATCAAAACGAGCACCACCACTAGCACAAGATTCAAATAAAATTTCAGGAAAACGATTTGTTAACAATTCATATAACTGATACACTCCTAAAATATATTCATGCATAACTCGTCCCTGACTCTCACTATCGTGACAACTAGAGTAAACTTCTGTCATACAGCGGTTCATATCCCATTTAATATAAGAAATATTTGCTTTATCAATTACTTCTGTCATCATATTATAAACATAAATAACGACTTCTGGATTTGAAAAATCTAATACAAATTGATTACGTCCATGACTACTAGGACGGTTTGGTGTTTCTAAAATCCACTGTGGATGATTACGATATAAATCAGAATTTTTATTGACCATTTCTGGTTCAAACCACAAACCAAACTTCATTCCCAGATTATTTATTTTTCTTGATAAACCACTAATTCCACTTGGTAATTTTTGTAAATTCGGATACCAGTCACCTAACCCTGCAACATCATTATTACGTTTACCAAACCAGCCATCATCAAGAACAAATAACTCGATTCCTAATTTTTGAGCAGTTCCAGCAATATCCATAATTTTTTCTTCATCAAAATCAAAGTACGTTGCCTCCCAATTATTAACTAAAATAGGTCGTACTTGATCACGATATTTCCCACGAGCCAATCGTCTTTGATAAAGTTTGTGGTAAGTTTGTGACATTTTATTTAGTCCATCATTTGAATACACCATGACTACTTCCGGAGTTTGAAAACTTTCTCCTTTTTCAAGACTCCAGCTAAAACAGTGGGGATGTATTCCCATCATCACTCTTGTAACATCATAAGTATCAACTTCAACCTGAGCTAAAAAATTCCCACTATATACAAAACTAAATCCTAAAACCTCACCAGCATATTCATTACAATTTTCACGCTTTAAAGCGATGAAAGGATTAAAATTATTACTTGAACATCCTCTTAGAGAATATATAGATTGAATTCCATGCTCTAGCTTTCTCTCCTTAATGCTCCTTTCACGAGCCCAAGCACCTGTTAATTCAATCATCTCATATTCTTTGTCGGGTAAATCAAGTGACATACTCATCACTTGCTCTAAAGTTATTTTTTGTTCACCGCAATTTTCAATGTAAGCATTTCTTGTAATTACCGGCATATTTTCAAAAATTGTGTAACTTAAAATAATTTTTGAATCAATTATATTATCATATAAAGTTATTAATAAAGTTGTTGCTTCATCTGGTGATTCAACATATGTCGCGGGTAATTTATCTAATTTAGGCTTACCACTTATAATAGTATGCCCCTGATAGTTAAACGAAATGATTCGACTACCATTTGCTTGAGCGATTTCAATCGCAGGGTGACGCATATCACCAGAGCCATAAGCAGGATATTCCTGTTTAATATGTTCTAAAGAAAATGTTAAATCGCCTTCAAAAGCACATGATGCCATTGGTCGCTGCATAGTTTCAAATAAATGATCAAAATTTTCACGATCTTTGATTGCTTTACCATAATAAAGTTGTCCTAATTGATTATTTTTTAAAATTTTAAAAATATAACTTATCTCTTGATTATATAAATGAAATATCTTAGTTGTTTTATGAAATTTAATTGGCATATTTCTTCTCCTTTAAATCAATAATCGGTTCATTTGAATTTTTTATATCTTCCGTTACATCATCAAGAATCATCTGATTTTCTTCTTTCCTTAAAGCGATTATATTCATAATTCTTTGATAGTACGCTCCGTTTAATTTGTAATACTTTTTATAAATAATATAACTTATTAGCACTAAAATAATTGGTAATGCAACCATAATAATACGCATTCCATTTTGAGTTGCCATAGTTTGAGAAGCTCCAGCAACATATCCTGTGGCATCTAAAGCAAAACCTGTAAATAAAGCACCCATAGCTGAAGCAAATTTTACTAATAAGGTTTGAATTGAAAAAATTACAGACTCATTACGTGTCCCTAGCTTATATTCTCCATAATCTACAACATCGGCTAATACTACTGTCACTGTACCTAATTGTAATCCAGAACCGAATTTGACACAAATCCCTGCTACTGCTGTTAAAATATAATTTTGTGGAGCAATAAATCCTGTTACTAATAAAATGATTAGACCAACTACTGGTATTCCACTAGCTAAAGCATACACCTGTTGTTTACTTAATCTTTGAGATAACTTTGGAAAGATGATCAAACCAAAAATCTCTGCAAATCCTGCAAACATTGTAAAAACAGAAAATAATCCCTTATTGCCTGCAACATAAATAAAATAATAAGTTTGAACCCCAGCAATACAATTCATTCCAAAATTAAATGTTAAAATCGTTGCTATTGCTACTAACAGCTGATCATTTTTACGAATTATTTCGAACATCTTTCTAAACGAAGTCTTTTCAGGTTTCTTTGCTTCTACTCGATCAGCTGATTTAACATTAACTACAGTAATTCCCACAGTTACAATAAAAATAATGGCAATGACAATAGCAAAATTTGTATATCCCACTTGAGCATCACCATTTCCAAGGAAATCCATGATTTGTAATCCAAACCCACCAACTAACAGAGAACCCCCAATCGATGCAAAAATTCTTGGAATAACAGCTACACGATCTCGTTCTTCTGGATTTGATGTTAAATTAGGTAACATTGACCAATATGGGATATCCATGACGGTATATGTCATTCCCCATACGATATACATAATAGCAGCAAATATATACAAACTAGTTCCTGATAATCTCCAATCAGTAAATAAAGCAACTAAAATAATTGCATTAACAATAGTTCCAATTGCTAACCAAGGTCTAAATTTACCCCATCTACTATGGGTGTTATCAACAATCATTCCCATACCTAAATCATTAACAGCATCCCAAAATTTTGCTAAGAAAAACAATGTTCCTACAAATGAAGCTGATAATTTAAGAACATCTGTAAAATACAACATACAATAAGTAAAGATAATTCCACAGCACATATCCTTACCAATTGCGCCTACTCCATATGAATATTTTTCCTTAAATGATAATCTATCATTATTCATTTTTCTATCCCCTTTCAACGATAATAAATGGTTCATTTAAATTAACCATACCATATCTATTAACAGTTATATTTTTACGATTTAAATTTGTAAAAACAAACGGTGTTGCATCAATACAACGATGTTTTTTTAATATTTCTGAATCAAAAGTTAACAAAATATCACCCTGTTTAACAACTTGATCAGGATCTACAAATATTTTAAAGCCATCCCCGTTTAGTTGATTCGTGTCCAAACCCACATGAATTAGAAACTCTATTCCTTGACCTTTCAAAACAATTGCATGCTTTGAAGAAAAAATAAAATTTATTTTACCATCAATTGGTGCGACAACTCTATTACCAGTTGGAAATATTACAACCCCTTCTCCAGTCATTCCTTTTGAAAAAACTTCATCAGGACAATACTCTAAAGGATAAACTTTTCCTTCTATCGGACAATTAACTTGAATTTCCTTTTTAAATACTCCCATCACTTTCCTCCTCAGTTTACTGTAAGCGCTTCTATATCGACAATTATAACATTTGGATATATTTATAATAGTATTAGATGTATTTTAAATATGTCAATTTGTTATATATTCCCTAATTACAAAAGGAAAGTAATTGAAATAAATTTATTTATTAATATTATATATTTTCAAAATACAACATTAAGACATATTTTTATAACATTTTAACTAAAATTATAAAGTAGCTTTTTTATTTTTTTACCTTTAACTTTAAGATTCATTGTATTAGAATAAACCACGAGGTGAATTATTAAATGGAATTTTCAAAACGAATGGAACTTTTTCAAGAAAGTATTTTTACAATTTTAGCAAAAAAGGCAGCATTAAGACGTGAAAATGGAAAAGAAGTAATTGATTTTAGTACGGGTACGCCAAATATTCCCCCTACCAAAAGAATAAGAGAAGTGCTTGCTAATGCTGCCCTAGATCCTAAAAACTATGTTTATGCGATTAATGATTTACCAGAATTAATCAAGGCTGTAATCGCTTGGTATAAAAAACGTTATGAGGTCATTTTAGAAGATGATGAAATTTGTTCATTACTGGGTTCTCAGGAAGGCTTAGCACATCTAGCAATGACATTGATCAACGATAGTGACATTGTCTTAGTTCCTAATCCTAGCTATCCTATTTTTAAAGACGGGCCGTTGCTTGCTAATGCAAATATTGTCGATATGCCTTTAAAAGAAGAAAATAATTATTTGATTGACTTTGATAAAATTGATCCAACCATTGCTAAAAAAGCAAAATTTATGATTGTTTCATATCCTAACAACCCTACCTGTGCGATTGCAAATGATAAGTTTTATTTAAGATTAATTGACTTTGCTAAAAAGTATCAAATTATTGTATTACACGATAATGCTTATAGCGAACTATTATTTGAAGGCTTAGGTAGAAGCTTTTTATCATATCCTGGCGCTAAAGATGTAGGTATTGAATTTAATTCCTTATCAAAAACTTATGGGCTTGCTGGTGCTCGAATTGGATTTGCAGTTGGCAACAAAGCAATTATTGAACAGCTTAAAACATTAAAATCTAATATGGATTATGGCATGTTTATCCCTATTCAATTAGCAGCAATCGAAGCCATTACCGGTGAACAAAATTGTGTTATAAAAACAAGAGAGGCTTATCAGCGGCGTCGCGATATCTTTTTAAAATGTGCTCAAGAAATTGGCTGGAATATTAAAGAGACAAAAGGAACTATGTTTATTTGGGCAAAAATTCCTAGCTTATATCAAAAGTCAATTGATTTTGTTAATGATTTATTTGAGCAAACCGGTATTTTATTTATTCCTGGTAGTGCTTTCGGCAGCGAAGGAGAAGGATATATTAGAATTGCTTTAATTCAAGATGAAGAAATAATAAAAAAGGCTTTCATTAAAATGAAAGCAACTAATATTTTCAAAAATTAAATTTTAAATATCAATTAGCAAACCTCTTTTTGGTTAGAATCAAAAAGAGGTTTTATTGCTCAAACTACTTTTATCATTATTTATAGATATAATAGAAAAGCAAACCCGTTTGGGCCTTGCTTCATTATGTTAATTTTTCTTACATGTATGTAAATGTTGATAAAAAGCGCCTAATAGATTAGCATCATTACGATATTGACAAGGAACAACTACAGGGCGTGCAATTGGTGAATTAGCCTTTAATCCAGTTTGATACATTTCTTCTATATGTTTCTCAACTAATTCTAATAATAATGGTTGTGCTGAGATACCACCACCAATCGCAATTTTTTCTGGGTCGAAAAGTGCTTGTAAATTATAAATTTGAACAGCTAAACGATTACAGAATTTATCAAGCCCAGCAAGTACCTTTTTATCTCCACTATTTGCCATTTCAAAAATCTCTTTACCATTATATTGTTCTTTTGTTCCAACAGACTCTTGAACTGCCTTTAATAAGCCAGGAATTCCATTCGTAGCTGCCCATACACATTCAGGGTTATTGCCATCTTCCCCATTAGTCCGCATCCATGAAAATTCTCCTGAAGAGAAATGTTTACCAATATGAACTTTACCATCACGAACAATACAACCGCCTATTCCAGTTCCTAAAATTATTACAGCAGCATCATCAACATCTTTTAAACATCCAAATCCTACTTCCGCATTAGCCGCACATTTAGCATCATTACCAATCGTAATAGGCAACGGGCAACGTTCTTGTAAAATTTTTACAATTTCCATATCTTTTATATATTTATATGCACCACCAGTATAAGCAAAGCCCTTTTGAGGATCTATTGCACCCGGCATAGAAATTGCCATACCAACAATTTGTTCAGCATACTTATCATACAGTTCTCCAATTACCTCAACAAACTGCTCAATACTTTGATGAGGTGCAATTGTACTTCCTTTTTCAATAAACTCTCCCGTTTCATTTAATAAAGCATACTTGATTGAACTACCACCAATATCTAATGTTAAATAATTCATATTATCTCCTTTCATATTTCGCTCTTACTTTTAAGTATAACGATATTTCCAACAAGATTCAATAAATTATCAAAACACGAAAATAGATACACATTTGTGTACCTATTTTTTACTATTTCACCATCGTGGCGGACGTGGTGGCGGTCCTGGGGGTCGTGGCCCTGGTCCTGGGGGACCTGGCTGCCATGGTGGTCGTGGTCCCGGTCCTGGTGGGCCTGGCTGCCATGGTGGGCGTGGTCCCGGTCCCGGTGGGCCTGGCTGCCATGGTGGAGGAAATAACCACCAAAACCAAAATGGAATAATTGGCTGCCGACTATCTAACTGATTATCAATCATGTAATATTCATCTTGAAGCGGATCCATTTAAACACCTCACTTTATTATACAATATGTATCCCTTTAAAGAAGGCATGGGCTTTTACCAATCAAGATTAACTTTTTTTCCTTTACGATAATATTCTTTATCATAATCATTAATTTCGCGAATTACTCGGCATGGTACCCCATAAGCAACAGAATTTGCTGGAATATCTTGGGTTACAACACTACCAGCTCCAATAACACTATTGTCACCAATCGTAACCCCCGGTAAAATAACACTATTTGCACCGATCCAAACATCATCCCCAATTACAATCGGCAATGAAAATTGCGTTCCACCTCTTCGATATTCCGGATCAACAGGATGACCAGTTACTGATAATGTAACATTTGGAGCAACCATTACATTGTTACCAATATGAACTTCAATATCATCAACAACAACCAAATTAAAATTAGCATAAAAATTTTCACCAATATAGGTATTACAGCCGTAGGCAAAATAAGCGGGAGCTTCAATCCATATATTTTCACCAGCATGGCCTAGTAACCCTCTTAAAATATCCTGTTTTTCTTTTTTATTATCAGGATGACAATGATTATACTCGAACATTCTTGCTTTACAATTTAATCTTTGACGTTCAATTTCTTTTTCATACTCTTGATCTTCTATATTTTCATGGCCAAATTCCCGATATAATTGACCGTTCTTCATTTTATCTTTTAATAACATATATCCTCCTTATGATAAACACCCAGCTAAGCTGGGTGTCATATCCTTAATATTATTTAACACGAACTAACTCTAAATAGCTAGTATCCCCTTTAAGTCCTGGTTTACCACCAGTAACTAAAATAAGTTCTCCCGATTCAACACCATTTTCTTTTGCAATGATTTCAGCATAATCCATCATACTTGAACGTGTTTTCATTGTTTTGCATTTTACTGGTTTTACTCCCCAGTTAATTGCAAGGGCTCTAGTAGTTGCTACTTCAGGTGTAGCAGCAATGATCCGAGCTTCAGGACGATAACGAGACATTTTTCGAGCAGTAAATCCACTTTCAGTAAAAGCAATAATCGCTGCAACTTGGAATTTAGAGGCAATTTCTGCAACTGACATACAAATAGCTTCAGATGTATCTTGTGGAGCAGTTCTTACAGCTTGACGATGTAATGCATCATAATCTAAGCTATTTTCTGTTTTTAAAGCAATCTTACTCATTGTCATTACTGCTTCTTGTGGATATAGGCCTGATGCAGATTCCCCAGATAGCATGATTGCATCTGTTCCATCAAAAATAGCATTGGCAACATCACTTACTTCTGCACGAGTCGGGCGAGGATTTTGCTGCATACTTTCAAGCATTTGAGTAGCAGTAATAACTAATTTTCCCATATCCTTACATTTCGTAATGACTTCCTTTTGAATCAATGGGACATCCTCTGCAGGTACTTCAACTCCTAAATCACCACGGGCAACCATAATCCCATCAGCTATTTTTAGAATCTCATCTATGTTTTCAACACCTTCGCTATTTTCAATCTTAGCAATGATTTGAATATCAGGTCGACCATTTTCAACCAAAAGTTTTTTTACATCAAATACATCTTGTGCACGTCTTACAAAAGAAGCAGCCACATAATTGAATGGTTGTGTACATCCATAAGTTAAATCATCAATATCTTTTGGTGATAGATAATCGAAACCTAATTTAATTCCCGGTACATTGATTCCCCTTTTATTTTTTACAATTCCGTTATTAGCACAAACACATACAATGTCTGTACCTTCAACATGATCAACTAGCAATTCCACTTGACCGTCATTTACCAAAATAAACCCACCAGGTTTTACATCCTTATATAATTCTTTATAAGTGATTGTAAAACGATCACTTGTTCCGACAATATCTTCTTGACAAATTGTGACAACCTGACCTTTTTTAAATTCAGTTGAACCATCGATAAAATCACCTGTTCTAATTTCCGGCCCTTTAGTATCTAATAAAATAGCAACGCTTGTATCCAACTCCTTATTGATTTCAGTAATCAAATCAATTTTTGCCTGATGCTCAGGATGAGTTCCATGAGAAAAATTAAGTCTCATTACATTCATTCCAGCTTTAACTAATTTAGTTAACATCTCTTTGTTATCTGATGCTGGTCCTATCGTACATACAATTTTTGTTTTACTCATTACTTCGTTTTTTAGCATATCGTCATTACCATCCTTTTCCTTCTCAATTTATCATACATGTTTATTATAGCCCATCTAAAAAACACTTGCGAGACTTTTGATAACATTTATCAAAAGATTTTTAGTTGATTAACGCTTACAAATTTCGAAAGCGTATTCAACATCTTCTTCACCTTTAATACAGTATTCTTCGAGTATTGGAGCACCCCAACTATCATCACCGCCAACACCCATTTGAGCAGCTAAAATAGTTACAAAGGTAAAATATGATTTTGGTAATTCTTCTTGATGCATTGCAGCTTCTAAAGTCTGCAAGCTATATGGAAGAACAGTTGCTTCGAATGGCTGATCGATCATTTTGAAACAAATTCCTTGATCTTTTTCATCAGTTATTGCTAAATAACGCAAATCACAGCGATTTCCACATTCTTGTGGAACTAAATATGGCGATAAGTTATCCTTAACAAGACAATCATAAACATCAATTTTTGCTCCATCCTTACGATCAATATAATTTTCTAAAGGTCCACGACCTAAATATTCAAAACGATCAACTTGATCATACAGTTTAAAACACATTCCTATTAATGGTAATTCTGGTAATCCTGCTTTTCCATGATAATGATAATCAACCCTAATAATACCTGGTGCCCGTACTGTAAAGACTATATCAACAGTAGTTGCAGGAATTACCGGTAAAGTATACTCAAAAAATACTTTTACACTACTATAATCAGAGGCAACTTCATAATTAAACTTAGTACAATTATAAAAAGTTGAAGCCCCAAACCACATTGAACTATTCACCTCATGTTTATACCCGCGTTCATTATCAGTTGATGCTCGGCTAAAAACAGGACGTGGAGCTCTTGCGATATATTCATGGTTCCCATATTTTAATGAAATTAATCCTTCACTATTAGCAAACATCACTTCAAAATCATTGTATCTTATACCGATATTACCATCACCAATAATAACTTTTAGCGGTTGTTTAGAAACTGAGAGCGGTTTATATTCACCAACTATAGTTTGACCGAAAGCAACTTCAAAACCAGCTTTAGCCCAAATTTGATCATCTTTCAATAAAGCACTAACTGTCTTAACAGCTTCTTTATCTAATTTTGTTAACCACGGAATCAATATTTCTTTAGAGTCTCCAGGTTTTACATCGGCTATGAAACATCCCTCCTGTAAAACTTTTTTACCTTGTTTTAATTGATAAACAAATTGATATTTACTAGTGTTACTAAACATCATTTTATTTGTAATTATGACACCTGCATCTGTCGGCTTAATAATAATATCTTGATATAAATATTTAACTTCTTGAGCTTTTGGCGAAATAGTACGATCAGCAAAAACAATTCCATCGCCACAGAAATTATAATCAGTATAGCGTTCTTTAAAATCTCCACCATAACCAAGAACTTTTTCACCATAACCATTTGTATAGTACACTGCCTGATCAATATAGTCCCAAATAAAACCACCTTGATATTGAGCATACTTATCTTCTAAATCAGTATACTGTTTCATTCCACCTAGAGAGTTTCCCATAGCATGCATATATTCACAACTAATATACGGTTTTGCAGGATTGCCCTGTAAATATGTTTCAATTTCTTTCGCTTTTGCATACATACGTGATTCCATGTCAGTTGCTTCACAATAATCACGATTCCATACACAACCTTCATAATGAACTAAACGAGTCGGATCATTTTCTCTAAAATGATTAGCCATAGCAACAATATTTGTTCCCGCGTATGATTCATTACCACATGACCAAATTAAAATCGAAGGATGATTTTTATCACGCTGTAGCATTGTATTAGCACGATCAACAACGACATCATGCCATTGTGGCAGGTTTCCTGGAATATTCCATGACGGTTCACAAGCACCTAATTTTTGCCATGAACCATGACTCTCTAAATTTGCTTCATCAATTAAATAAATTCCATACTCATCACATAGATCATACCACAATGATTGATTTGGATAATGAGATGTTCTTACTGCATTAATGTTATGCATTTTCATAAATTTGATATCATATAGCATATCCTCTTTTGTAATAGCCCGACCTTTATCAGCAGCAAATTCATGACGATTAACACCTCTAAAGACAATTCTTTGACCATTTAACTTCATTATCCCTTGATCCATTTTAAACTCTCTAAATCCAATTTTTTGTGGTATAACTTCTACTAAATTATCATCATGATCATAAACGGTTAACAATAGTTTATACAAATATGGATTTTCACTTGACCATAAATTAACATTAGTCAGTCCAAACGAAAAATTAGTTAATGGCAATTGCTTTGCTTGATAAATAATATTATTATTCTGATCATATAAAGCAGTATTTAGATAGCCCTCTTTTTTAGCAATTACATCTAAATTGACCGATACCTGGACATCTTTATAATTATTTTTTAAAGTAGTCTTAACAAACAGATCATTAATATGAATGTCTTCTATAGCATATAAACTTACATCTCTAAAAATCCCTGAAAAGCGCCAAAAATCCTGATCTTCTAACCAGCTGGCACTAGAGCGTTTATAAACCTCAACCGCTAATTTATTTTCACCATCTTTTAAAGCATAAGTTACATCAAAACTTGATGGCGTAAATGAATCCTCACTATAACCAATAAATTCTCCATTTAACCAAACATAATAAGCCGTTTCAACTCCATCAAAAACCAGACGAGTTGTTTTATTCTTTAATGCTTCATTTACTTCAAAATAGCAAACGTAACTTCCTACAGGATTATCGTCACTTGATATATGTGGTGGTCTTAATTTCTCATGCCCATCCCATGGGTATAAAGTATTAATATACTGCATCTGATCATAACCTTGCATTTGAATATGACCTGGTACATCGATCATATCAAAATAATGACAATCAATATCCTCTTTATAAAAATCAACAAATCTTTCATTAGGATTTTTAGCATAATTAAAATACCAGCGTCCATTTAAAGACTGCTTTAATTCCATTGCATCTCCATTCAATGCTTTATCAATATCGAGATAATAAGAATGATCACTATAAGCATTTAAGCGATTTACCGCAAAAACTTTAGGATCTGCTAACCAATTTAAATCTGCTTGTGTTCCTTTCATAATAGCCTCCAATTTTACTTATATTTTAGTGAAATACATATATATTTTACTAAAATATAATAAATTTTTCAATTCTTTTAATAAGATAATTATTTATATTTTATATAAATAATTATCTTCCGGCTAAGCTGAAGATTTTCATGTGCA